>OBVP01000125.1_pt1 | contig 38222 bp, 57 predicted proteins | sample 1476191 | NCBI WGS metagenome assembly OBVP01 (sample SAMEA2580022, study PRJEB22360) | human gut metagenome | reverse complement strand
TGTTACATTATATATTATATATATAATAAAGCCAGTGATATCAAGGGATAGAAGGCGTAACAAACATTTTTTACCAATTTTAAAGAAAATTATTTCTAACCTAGATATATCAATGTCTACAGGCCGTCACAAGAAACGTAATATTTGCGTAACAATATTAAAAAATAATATTACGCAAAAAGAATGAGCCAGTAATAAATACTGACTCACGTTTTCTACAAATATGCATTAAGGAAATAATAGGTATTTTTATACTTGAAAATTAAATAATTAATGGAATTTATACTGGGCTGGATGTTCAGACCACCTAGAACTCGGTTTAAAAATTATATGTTTAATTTAATGTTAAAGCCCTTTTTACCATCCCATAATATAGAATCAAATATATTTTGCATAGCAGTTTGTTTATCTTCAATACTTAAAGTTTCCCAATTTGATAAAAGATCACATATATATATTTGTATTTTATCAACATTAACATTATCAATGGAATTTAATAACTTTTTGCGTTCTAAGTTTAATAGTTCACTATTTAATTTATCGTTTAAGGCTGAAATTTCATTCATTTTATTTGCTATTAATTTAGCAGCAGAATTTTCAAGTAAAATAAATTTCTCAGTTAGACTATTTAATCTATTTGTATTAGATAATATTTGACGTTTTGTGTTAGATATATCTGAATCTATAGTTGGTGATGGTTTAGAATCTATATAGTTTTCTAAAATAGATTTATCTTCAGAAGATTTTTTTAAGATTTGTAATATATCATTTTCAAGATTAGCAGCATTTAGCCAACCATTGCTACATAAGTCTTTGTTAATTTTTCGTCTTGAACAACAAAAATAGTAGTTTCTAGTTCCATCTTTTCTACGATTACCTGGTTCTATATACATACCAGAGCCACAAGAGCACTTAACAATATGTGCTAAAAAGCTATTACTAGATATTCTGGGTTTAGCTTCATCAGCACGAGTTGATACTTTTTCATTTGCAGAAATCCATAAAGATGAATCAACAACACCTTCATGCCTTGAAACAGCAACAAACTTTTCATCAGAATTAAATTTCTTTTTACCATTCTTTCCACGAGGTCTACGATTATAGGATAAGTAGCCATAACCATCTAATTCTCCAAACACTTCAAAACCAATACTTTCTAAATATTTCTTTGATGTTTCATCAGATTTACAATATGTTGGATTACTAATTATATTTGCTATTGTTTTATTAGGCATATCTAATATTTTTGCAAGATGTCTAATTGAATTGCCTTCAGAAACACTTTTATACATGAATTCAATTTTATCTTTCCATTCATTGTTTAATTCCAAGTACATAGCTGTTTTATCACCATTTTCAACTCTAACACTTCTATATCCAGTTGGAGGCGTACCACCAGACCAACGACCAAGCTTAGCAAGAGCTTTCAAATTATCTTTTACACGTTGAGCAGTATTCATTCGTTCCATTTCAGCAAAACCAGCAAGCATAGTCATCATTATTCTACCTACTGGGGTAGTAGGATCAAATCCTTCAGATATACTAACAAGTGAAACATTATGTTTTTCAAGAGTATCAAATGTATTCATAAAGTCAACTATATTCCTTGAAATACGGTCAACTTTATAACAAGCAATTATATCAAATTGTTTGTGTTTAGCAAGTAACATCATTCTTTGAAATTCTGGTCTATTGGTATTACCACCAGAAAAACCTTCATCTTGGAAAGTTTCAAATTTACAATCTATGTTATCTCTCAAAAAATATTCTTTACATAGTTGTATTTGTGTACTTATAGATTCTCCCTTATCGGTTTCCCTAGATTTTCTAGAGTATATAGCTATATTTTTCAACTAAATTACCCCTTTCATATATGTTTAAAGAAGATGTATTTGTGTAAAACATCTTCTTTAAATTCAAATTTATAAAGTATTTAATAACATTATACTTTTGCTTTATTTGTTTGTAAAACATTTTTTGCCATACAAACAATTTCCATTATTATCTAAAAATTCACAATCTATGCAAGGTGAACAATAGGAATATAATTCCATTTTGCACATATTAAGTTCTTTTGCTAATATATTTATAATTTCAGCAGAGGGTATTTTGGTTCTGGATTCAATCCTAGATAAAAAACTTTGATTGATATTACATTTTCGTGCTAATTCTGCTTGACTTAGACCTTTTTGCTTTCGTTTCATTTCTATTAGATTCATTATCATACTCCTAAATTCGACTATATAGTATGTTATACTATATACATTAAAGGATAACAATGGATTATAATAGTTAATATAGGGATATTTTGTCTAAATAGTAAAGGGGTTTTTTGTCTAAAATATGCCTCACAGGCATAGATTTTTGTGATATACTTAAAACCGTAAAAAGGTAATGAACACAAGATAAAAGATAGAGTGTTGCAACATAGAAAAAACAAAAGATAATATTTTTACAACCACAAAAAGAATAGAAGTTCTTACAAGGGGAGAAGTCTATGTTGCTGGACAATTATTTAAATAAATTAAAAGAAGAACTATCAGAAAAAGAATATAAATTATTAATTGATATGGTTAATGAGGATATATCTTATAATCATATTAAATTTGAAAAGAAACCTACAGAAAATGAAATTCTAGAAATATGCAAGATTGCATATAAAATAATTAGTAAATACAGGTAGGGAGAGAATTAAAATTGAAGAAAGAATTATTGAAAATAATAAACTCAATAGAAGATGAAAAAATTATAGTAAAAATATACTTTATGGTAAAAGGATTATTAGATTAAAAAACAGATGCTACTAATTAGCATCTGTTTTTTTGTTTAGCAGTAAAACAAGGTCATATAAAATTTTCAACTCATCTTCTCCAAGTTCCAACATTTTAGGCAACAAATCTTTAACCATTTTATTGTCAGATGAGTTCAATTTTCCTAGCCAATAAGACAATTGAGCATCTTCTGAAATAGGAATGAAAGGATCACCTTTTCCGTTACGTAACCATTCTTCAGATACATTAAATTCACGACAAATATCAGTAATAGTTCTTTCGGTTACATTACGTTTACCACTTTTTATCATAGACAAAGTATTGGGTTTTAGATTTATCCGTAAGGAAAAATCTTTTTGTGAGATATCAAGACTATCTATTAAATAGCCAATTCTATCATTAATTGACATGCTAAAAGCACCTCCTATATATAATATATATGGAAAAAATCACAATGTCAAACGAAAAAAGAAAAATATTCACCTTAATATTGACAAAGTCAAATTATAAATGTATAATTAAGTCACAAAGTGAATATTAGGAGGTGACAAAATGAACAATCAAGTGGAAAAAAGAAATAAGTCAGAACTTATATTAGGAATACTTGAAGGTCTTAGAAAGCTTGATGAAAATGAACTAATGTATGTAAATGGTTCTGTGGACACCTTAGCAATGACAAAAAAGATAAGAGAAAATTATTTGAAAAAGATTTCTTAAAACAATAATTATAACTTATAGCTTAAAAGAGGGTGGCAACCTTAATAAAGATAAGTAAAGAAGGTGAATTAAGTGGAGAAAAAGCCACATATTGATGAGAAAGAAAAAATAGGAAAACTTTTAGAAAGTGGAGAGTTCATGATTTGCGGAATATCTAAAGAAGGCAAGATACTTATATGTAGTGAAACTGACTTAGTGATGAACTGCAAAGAGAAAAAATGAATAAGAAATTAGATGAATAAAACTCATCTAATTTCTAATCTAATACTTAATTTTAATCTTCTTGTCCAAAGTGTTCTATTAATCCAGAGTTATGTAGTTCTGTAAATGCAATATTTATATCTATAGGAGTTAAGCCTTCGATATCAATATCACTTGGATTAATTAATTTACTATTGGATTTGAAATATTCTTTTAAGTATTCCAATACAATAAGAGTTTTTTCACTTAGCAAGATAACACCACCTTTCAAAAATATTTCAGCTCTGCCAAGCTGATAACTAAATTATAGGTGAAAATGTACAAGCAATCAAATAAAGAAGTAACACAAATAAACAATAAGCATATTATATAATGCAGTAATTTAAGGAGTGCTTTGATATGTTGCATTTTAATTACAAATTCCAAATAGGGGAGGAAGAAGTGGATCTAATGGATCCACGAGTAACCCAAAAAATCACAAAAGAAATGCTTAAATTATATGAAAAATATGAAGATGACGAAAGAATTTTTCCTAAAACAAGTACAAGTCAAGAAAAAGTAACAAGTAACCAATAAGATAAACAGGCTGAAAAGCCTATTACAACTAAATTAACATAATTAATCTTATATAAAAAATAAAATAAATGGAGGAATGAAAAATGAAAAGTACAGGAGTAGTAAGAAGAGTAGATGAATTGGGAAGAATTGTAATCCCAATAGAGCTAAGGAAAACATTAGATATAGCTGAAAAGGATGCATTAGAGATATATACAGAAGGAGATCAAATCATATTAAAAAAATATGAGCCAAGCTGTATATTTTGCAGCGAAGCTCAAGGAGTAGTGAACTACAAAGGAAAGAACATATGTAAAAGCTGCTTAAATGAAATTAAAAATAGATAATATATATGACCTATGGAAGATAATTGGATTGCATTATTTGTAAGCATAGTTACAGAAAAAACAGTAAATAAAGCTCTGTCAAGTGTAGGACTTATAGAAGATAGAAAACCAATTAAGCCTTACAAGAGAGGGAAATATACAGATTTACAAATAAAAGAAATGCTTAAGTTTAAAACTGGAAGAACATGGAGAGAAGTGGCTGAAAAATATAACATAACAATTAATATGGTATATTCTGCCATAAAACAATATGAAAGAAAAGTATAAAAATGAATAAAGAATGTTTAGACACAAAAAAAGAATGTGCTTTGCGACCAAACAAAAGCACATTCTCAAATCTGTGATATGAAACTAATATACATAATTTAATTATAGTCTCATATCACAGAAGTGTCAATTTTTTTGAACCTTTTTTAAGGTCTTAGGGAGCTTGTATGGGGTATTAACATTCCAGACATATATAAATATTAATTATTTAATAACTAGAAATAATTTAATATCTACTACCTAATAAGAAATAGATATGAGGATATGATGAGATGAAGATTAAGAAATTTATTAGAGCTAAGACAATACATTGTGGAACAACTGGATATAAAGAAATAGATATAGTACCAAGAACTAGCTTACAAGATAGTTCAGTTAAGGGTAAGAGGAAAAGAATTAGAGAAAGTGCTCCTAAACAGAAAAATCTTAATGATAAAAATTCAAAAAGGTACTTAATACAATTATGTAATGGAAATTTTACAGAAGATGATTATCATGTGAGTGCAACATATAAAGATAAGTTCTTACCACAAACACAAGAAGATGGAGAAAAAGAAGTTAATAATTTCTTAACAAGAATAAAGAGAAGGTTAAAAAGAGAAGGGCTTGGAGAATTAAAATATGTCTTAGTCACAGAATGTAATTTTTCAAAAGATAATGACAAGAAACCAGTAAGAATACATCATCATATCATCATTAGTTGTGAATTAGATAGAGACACAATAGAAGATTTATGGTCTAGAAGAAAGAAAAAGGGAGAAAAGAAAGGGGAACGTTTGGGAACAATAAATGTAGATAGACTTCAATTTGATCAAAATGGTATTGAGGGATTATGTGAATATATAACAAAAGCTAAAAAAAGTAAAAAGCGTTGGTCTAGTAGCAGAAATTTAGTAAGACCATATAGCCGTAAAAATGATAGTAAATTTGGTAAAAGAGAAGTAGAAAGGTTATGTAAAAGTAATGATCCTATATCAGAGCTAGAAAAGAAATATCCTAAATTAAATATAGTAGAAGTTCAAACTAAATATTATGAAGAAGATGGATGGCACATCTATATAAAAGGATGGGTGAAAAGAGAATGAATAAATTATCAAAAATGACAGCTCATGAACTTATGCTTATGACAACAGCAGATATAGCAAGGACAAGAAAAGAGAGAGAAGAAGGAAGAAAACAAGCTGATATTCATGTATATGAAAATAATGCAAGAATCAGAAAAAGATTAAGAAGGTAGTGAAAACAAATGAATGAAACAATAGTGGTCAAGTACAGTATTGGAGCCAAGTCCCATGAAGAGGAACTAAAAGACTATTCATCTTTAGGGGAATGGCTAGTTAATAACTATAAAAGAGTAAATAAAATATTAAATATTTATGTAAAAGAAGATTAAATAAAAAAGCTAAGCACTTGGAGATTTAAGGGGGAAAATTAAAAATGATAGAAAAAGCAATAGAAAAAATAAAATCAGAAATGGAAACTAATAAAGATGATGAATGTATACAAATGATAGGTATGTTTTTACTAAATCAAATAGAAATAAACAAAAGTGCAGCTGAAGCAATAATCAAAGATGGGAAAACAATTAAAGGTTCTTATGAGGAAATGGGAAAAATAGCAAAGAAAGAATATAGCAAAATAAAGAATAAAAAAGGCTATATAGGTATAGGACCATCAAAATCAATAAAAATTATTGCTGAATATTTTGAATTTGAAGCTGTTCAAAATGAAATGATTGGGGTAAAAATCCATGATATAAAAGAGCAATATAACATTACAAATAATAATCAAACACCAAGTAAAAGAAAAAGATTTACAGCTAAACTTGATGATTTCTTAAAATAAGGGAAAATTAAGATGTATGAGGAATATTTATCACACTTTAAAGGGGAGATAACTAAAGAAATAAATACTTTTGTTGAAGATACAGTGTTCCTAAATGAAAGATATATATTTACTGAAAAAATAAATGGAGAGCAGCAAGGATATTGTACACATTGCCATAAAGAATTTAAAACAAGTAAATTAAAACACAAAAGTAATACAATATGTCCAATGTGTGGCAGTAAATGCAAAGTTCAATCAAGTGCTTATAAAAGAACCAACTTTATTCATAGAGCTAGTTTTGTGTTTTTTGAAAAATCGATAAAAGATCCCAATACTATAGTGGCAACAGAATATTTTGTAACTAAAGATTTTACTGGGGATTATAAGAATGTAGAAAATGGATATACAATTTTAGGATTAACTATATTTGAACCAGGGAAAAGTACAATGCTAAAACAAAATATATGGAGTAATGAATGGACATTGAGGAGCACAGTATTTAAAGTTGGTAATGGTGAATGGTATAGAAGATATGAAGGATATACATCATATGAAAGTATTAAAAAAGCAATTAAAGGAACTTACTTTCAATATAGTACCTGGAACAGATATAAAGATGAAGATATGTTAAAATTCTTTGCACTATATTCTAAATATCCATGTATAGAGTATCTAACCAAAATGGGATTAAGTCATTTAGTAAGATATAAATTACAAGATAGACCTATGTATAGGACAATAAACTGGAGAGGTAAAACAGTATTCGATGTATTAAAACTAACCAAAAGCGAACTTAAAGAAATAAGACAAAACAATATAGAGGTAAGTTTAGAACTTTTATATACCAAAAAGCTTATGAAAGATATATGTAAGTTAAGCTTAATTGAATTAAAAGATTATTCAGAACTAGCACCATATGATACTGGAGAAGATATTAAAAAGATATCAAAGAAAGTTAATTTAAGTAAGCTGCATAAATATTTAATCAAACAAAGGTCTAAAGATAAGGAACATATATGTGGATTTTATGGAGCGTTTGCAACATATAGAGATTATCTTAAAGATTGCAAAATATTAAAAATGAATTTAAAAGATGAAAGAGTTCTTTTTCCTAAAAGTCTTTATGAAATGCATCAAAATACAATTAAACAAATAAAGACCAAGGAAGATAAGGCATTGAATATTAAGATAAAAGATAGGTTAGAAAGCCTTAACCAATACAAATTTGAATTTAATGGATTGTTTATAAGACCTGCAAAAAGTTCAATAGAATTAATAGAAGAGGGGTCAGCTCTTAATCATTGTGTAGCAAGATATGCAGAAAAATACTCAAAAGGAATAACAAATATATTTGTAATAAGAAGATTAGACACTCCTAATAAACCATATTTTACTGTAGAAATTAGAAATAACAAAATAGTTCAAGTAAGAGGAAATAGAAATTGTGATCCAGGAAAAGATATAAAAGAATTTATTGAAATGTTTAAAGAGAAAAAATTAAATATAAAACCTAAAAAGAAAGGGAAGGTAGCATAATGGAAAACTTAGAAGAAAACAAAAATATTATATTAAGGCCAATAGAAACAATAGAGTGTGAGATTAATTTCTATAAGCAGCAAACAGCATCAGGAATAATAGAAATAGGAAAAAGATTGATAGAAGCAAAAGAGCAATTAGATCATGGATTATGGGGAAAATGGCTAAAAGAAAAAGTTAATTTTAACGAAAGAACAGCTCAAAATTTTATGAAAGCAGCTAAGGAATATTCAAATACGAATGCGCTTGCGGATTTGGGACAAACCAAGATATTTACACTGTTAGAAGTACCTGCAGAAGAAAGAGAAAATTTTATAAATGTACCTCATGAAGTAGATGGAAAAGAGAAAAAAGTTGATGAAATGACCACTAGAGAATTGAAAAAAGTAATAGATGAATTAAAAAAAGAAAAAGCAGAAAAAGAAGAGGCATTGCAGAAAGCTGATGAAGCATCTAAAGAACTAGAAAAAAGTAAACAAGCTTCAAAAGTTATGGAAAAGGAACTATCAGACTTTCAAAAAAAGAATTCTTCATTGTCAAAAGAGATTGATAAGATAAAAAATAATTTAAATAAGGACTTAGAAAAAGAAAAGGAAAAAGCTAATAAGAGAATTACAGAGTATCAAAATGAAAATAAAGAACTTGAAGATAAAATAAAAGAGCTTAAAGAAAAACCAATAGAAGTAGTTGGAATTGATGAAACTAAAATTCAAGAATTAGAGGACAAGCATAAATTAGAATTAGAAAAATTAATGAAAGAAAAAGAAGAAATTGAAAATAAACTTAAAGAAGAGCAAAAGAAAAAAGTCATAGATAATAGTGATCTTACAGAGTATGCCTTTCATTTTGAAATAATAACAGATGAGGTAAATAAGTTGATTGAAAATTTATACAAGATAGAAGAGAAAAGAAGCAAAGAGGATAGTGAAAAGTATAAAAAAGCAACATGTGACTTTTTGGAAACTATTATTGAAGACATAAAAAGCTAAAATTGTAGGATTAACAGAGGGATTACAACTGTTAAGGTACTGCATTTTATATAGTGGGGAGAGATCCCCACATAACATAATGAATGAAGGTAGATAAATGGATATTAATTCTGTAGATAAATCGATAGAATATGAATTTGAAGAAGCGAAAAAAGAACTTTTAGAAGGTAGTAATGTAATTATAACAAGCAAGGTAACAGAAGATAGTTATATTGCTGAGAAATCAAAAGGTAAAGTAATGCTTAAATATTATAATAGTGCTCTTAGTAGTTGGAGAAAATGTGAAGCTATTGAGCCAAGAGAGATATTTGGAAAATGGTATATAAATAAAATTGTACAATAGTCAGAAAAGACGTAGTAAATAATTGACTTAAAATAAGAAAAATAATAAATGAATTGACAAAATTAAATTAAGAGAATGAAGTGGTTGAAATGTGGAAGAAAGATAATTTGTTTTGGAAATTAAAAGAGCTGATAGGATGCAGCTATGAAAAAATAGGGAATGAATTTGGAATATCAAAACAAGCGGTACAACAATCTTTTAGTAATCATTCAGTAACTTATCAAAATTCAAATAAATTTATGACATTAAAAATGATTGATATAAAAATCAAAGAGTATCAGGCAGAACGTGAGAGTGATGTAGATAGAGCGTTAGATGAAATTGAGGAAAGTGCAGAAAACAGAACTGATATAAAACTTTTATTTGATGATAAAGGAGTTAATGTTGCTGATTTTTGTGAAGATGGTTCTCCAGAAGTTGAATTTGAATGTGGTGAGATTGAACCAGATAGTGAAGGTGATGATTAATGAAACAAATACTTTTTAATACAGCAATGGTACAAGCAATACTGGAAGGCAGAAAGACAACTACAAGAAGGATTATTAAGAATGTTGGAAATAGAGAACTGCTAGAGCATGATGGTGAGTATTACAAATTTGGATATAGTAGCAAAGCAGTTGTAGGAACGATATACGAGGCTATTCATTGGTGTAAGCCTAAGTTTAATGTTGGAGATATCCTTTATGTTAGGGAAACATGGTGCGATAGATGGTTGCCAGATGGTTTTCTTGAAGGCTCAGAAAGATATGGATATAAGGCTGATGGAGAACCAGCATATGGACTTTGGGGAAATGATAGTCAATGCAAACTTGAAGTTTGGATACCATCAATTCATATGCCAAAGGAAGCTGCAAGGTTATTTTTAAAAATAACTAAAATATATCCCGAAAAATTGAGAATGATTGAAGTGGGTGAATGCAAAAGGGAAGGAATAAAACTTAACTTTGAGATTACTGATTCATTTACGGCAAGTGAATATATCTCAGCCTTTGAAGAATTATGGGATAGCACAGTAAATAAAAAAGACATAGATCAGTATGGATTTAATGCTAATCCTTGGGTATGGGTTATTGAATTTGAAAAATTACCAACTGAAAGAATTAACATGTATAAAGAAATATTTAAGTGTGATACTGAAACAGCAATTGAGAAGTATCTTAAAGCAAAAAATACAAAGGTATGTTTAGAAAGTGAGGTAGAGCAGTAATGGAGAAAAAAACAATAGATAGATTGGTAGATGCTTTAAAAGTAATAGAAAAAGTCGAATATATAGAGCCTAAGCAATATTTAACAGATGGGTATTATAGTGAGTTACCACATTTGATACAAGAGAGTATTAAACTTGCTAATGAAAGTTTAATACATGAATGCAAGCCTAACTTTGATAATATAGAAATTTTAAAAAAACATGGATTTTTTGTATATCCAGGAGAGAAAGATTCGTTTGGATGGTTAACAGGATGTATAAGAACTAAAAAAGGGATTATCGTTTTTGGATAATCCTTCGGAATATTAAGATTTGACGTAGAAAGAAGGAAATTAAGATGAAAGCATATCAATGTAGCAGATGTGAACATTTATATGTTTATGGAGATAATGTTGCATGTACAGCATGTATAGATCCTAGACCAAATCATAGAGAAAAAGATGACGGCGAACTTTGTAAAAAGAATTTTAAGCAGCTTGAAGGAAAACAATGGCATGAAAGATTTAGTTGGGAATAAGAAAGCGAGGTAATTTAAATGAAAAGTAAATGTGAAGGATGTAAATATAATGCACAGACATATGGAGAAAAGGATTGGGTTTGTAAAAATCCTATGCCTTGTAAGAAAGATGAAGGATGCAAAGAAATTGATTGTAATAATTGTATACACTTAAATCTAACAGAGCAGCAACAAAAAGAATTACAAGACAATAAGAAATGGCATAAATGTGAGCTATACAATAGCCAAGTATTACATTTAGATAACAAGGTTAATCACAATCCTAAGTTATATCCTTGTCAAGAGTGCCAGGAAGATAAATATACAAACTACGAGGAATAATCATACGTCATACAAAGAAAGGATGTGAGAAAATATGGAGGATGTAGGATTATTAATAGCAAAAGAAAGAGTTAAAAATAATTTGTCTAGAGTGAAACTAGCTGAAAAGGTTGGATGTTCAGCTAGGTCTATAGAATACTGGGAAAGCGGCAAGAGAAAAATAAGTTTAGAAAATGCAGAAAAAATATTAAAAGTATTAAATATAAAAATAATTATAGGTGAAGGTAATATAATTTATGAACAATAGTTTGTTGAAATGAAAAATAAAATTGTGATACTATTTATTACAAGAAATAAAGAAAATTATATAAAAATGTCCAGTAAAATGGTATGGGTAAACTATATCCCAAATGAGGTGATTTGCTTGCTGAATAAGGAAAAAGTTAAAAAATATTATTTTGATGAAGGATATACACAAGAAGAAGTGGCTAAGAAAATGGGGGTTAGTGTTGATGCAATTAGTAAATGCATACAAAGAAATTTCAGTCATTTAAAATTAAAACATAAAATTGCATTATTTCAGGGAAAAGAAGTGAATAAGGCATTAGAGCATGAAGGCAACAGATATATGAGTGATAGATCATTTATATTGAAAAACCCGTCTATTTATAAAACTTTGCCGAATGGGGATATAGTTTTAAAAGAAGAATCAGCTAAAATAGTTACAATGGATGTTCCTAAAAAATTAATTAATGAAAATAATAAAGAATTAATTGATAAGAGAATAGAAAAGAGTAACTACAGAAAAGAAAATATATTATTTAATTGCTAAAATTATTTAGTCCAGCAAAGCGACATCCATCGCAGTTATTGGATTAATACGTTTTTCTCATAATTATCAGTACCCCTTTTATGATTAAAGAATCTAGAAATAAATCTAGGTTCTTTTTTTGATAGTTAATTTTAGAAAAGAAATGAGGCGAGAGTTAATGAAGAAAAAAGGAAAAAACACAGCTATAACAATAAAAAGTCAAGAAGATTTAAAAAGAATAGCTTTAAGGTTAAAAGAAGTTGATTATCCAGCGTACATATTATGGAGTATAGCAATAGGAACTGGATATAGAGGTGGAGACTTAGTAAAACTTACAGTAGCAGATATAAGAAAAGCAGTAGAAACTGGAAAGATAAGTGTATTAGAAGAAAAAACAGAACATTCAAGAAAAAAGAAATTTGAAAGGGAAGAGGTACTTCCATCTAAATTAATAAAAATATTGAAAGAATATATTTATGAGAAAAGTGATGTGGAATATCTTTATTGGACAGAGAATTCAAGAGGAAAAGATTGCTTTAAACAACATATTCGTAGAGATAGGCTAGGGAAAATATTTAAAAGTGTTGTTGTAGAGTTAGGGATAAGCAAAGGATCAGTTGGAACTCATACACCAAGAAAATCATATGGTTATAGACAATACATAACACATGATAAAGATATAAGGTATGTTCAAAGATTATTTGGTCATACAAAAGAAGAAACTACACTATCATATATTGCTGTTGATGATGATATTGCAGAAAGCGCAGCAAAAACAATGAACGATTCTATATATTAAAATAGTATTTTTTTACAGTTGAAACTCACTTTTTCATAAGAGAGATATTAAGCATAAAAAATCAAGCGTATATATTGGAAATGAAATAAAAATGGAAAGAGTTTACTCATTCTGTAAGTGAGATTAATAGAACTCAAAAATACTATAAAAAATGATGATTGAAAATATTGGATAAAAGAGGTAAGCATAAATCTTGCAGAAAATAAAACTTATCAATTAAAACAACCCCTATTTCTTGTCAAAATAAAATATATGCATATATATGGTGTTAATTTGGAGTGTATTACAAATTAACATTTTAGCAAATATATAAATAGTGTAAATATAGAATTAAAAATCAAATTTATTAACAAGTGTAAATTAAAGTTATAGATTTTAAATTAACAAAATGCTATAATATATTCATAAAGTAAATTACAAGAGGTGATTTTATGAATATAGCATATATAAGAGTAAGTACAATAGAACAAAATCTTGATAGACAAAAAGTTGGATTAAGTAAATATGATATAGAAAAATGGTTTGAAGAAAAAGTATCAGCTAAAGATACTAATAGAACAGAATTGAAAGCTATGTTGGAATTTGCTAGAGAAGGAGATAAAATTTACATATGGGATTTTTCTAGATTAGCAAGATCTACAAAGGATTTATTGGAGCTAGTTGAAATAATGCAAAAAAAGAAAATACATTTAATCAGTGTAAAAGAAAATCTTAACACCACTACTCCAACAGGAAAATTAATGCTTACTATGATTGGTGCAATAAATGAATTTGAAAGAACAAACTTATTAGAAAGACAAAGGGAAGGTATTGCAATTGCAAAAACTAAAGGAAAATACAAAGGAAGAAAAAAGAAAGAAATAACTGAAGAGTTTATAAATTTATATACGAAATGGAAACAAAGAGAACTTACAGCAAGTCAATTTGCTAAAGAGTTATCCATGAGCAGAGTTACATTATATAAAAGAATAGAAGAATATGAAAAGAGTAAGGATGTTAATTAACATCCTTATTTTTGTGGAGGTATTTGTTATGGCAAGACTAAGAAATCCTAATAGAGATAAAGCTTTTGAAATTTACAAAGAAAAAAATGGGGAAATAACTCCAAGAGAAATAGCAAAAATATTAGATGAAAAAATTAATAATATAAATTCATGGAAAAATAAAGATAGATGGAATGAGATACTTCCTGTCAATAAAGGTGGAGCACCAAATGGTAACTTAAATGCAATAAAACATGGAGTATATTGTAATTTAGAAAAGCGTGATAAAGATGATTATTTGAATAAATATATTCCAGCATCAACCAAAAATATAATGAAAAAAACAGATGAACTAGGTTTGAATACAATAGATCTGTTATGGGAACAGATTAAGATGCAACATGCAGCAATTTTAAGAAGCCAAAAAATAATGAATGTAACAAGTAAAAAAGAAATGATTAAAGAATTAAAAAAGACTAAGATTCAAAAAGAAATGCAAAAGAATGAAGAAACAGGAAAAGAAAAACTTGTAGAAACATATAGAGAAGAAGAATTTGAATTTCAATTTGCCTGGGATAGACAAGCAACATTCTTAAAAGCTCAATCGGCAGCTATGGCAGAATTAAGATCATTAATAAAACAGTATGAAATTAGTGCATCTGAAGAACAAAAATTAAAGGTTGAAAAAATGAAAGCTGAACTAAATAAAATAACTAAAATCAACGATAAGTCTGAAGGCAATATGAATAAACTTATTGAAGCATTTAATAAAGGTCCGGTATGTGAATAATGGAGTTTGAACAATTTGGTTTAAAAGCATGGGACTTTATTAACACGCCAATAGAAGAAGATGCAAGAATTAATATACTTGAAGGTAGTGTAAGAAGCGGTAAAACTATAGCGATGATGCTTAAGTGGTTTAGATATATCACAGAAGGGCCTAAAGGTTTATTAGTTATAACAGGAGTTTCTAAAGATACTATATATGATAATGTTCTTAGAGACATGTTTGATACTTTAGACGAAGATGATTATTCATATAATAGGCAATCTGGTGATTTAAGAATATTTGAAAGAGATATAAAGGTTATAGGCGCTAAAGATGAAGGGTCAGAGAAATATCTTAGAGGTAAAACTTTAGCTGGTGCCTATTGTGACGAATTATCATTAATGCCTGAAAAGTTCTTCAAGCAATTACTTAATAGACTTTCTGTAAAGGGCGCTAAATTATATGGTACTACTAATCCAGATAGTCCATATCACTATCTATACAAAGAATATATAGATGATAAGGAAAAGCTTAAGAGTGGTATGGTAAAAGACTATCACTTTATGTTGGATGATAATCCAAGCCTTGATAATGAATACAAAAGCTTTATAAGAAACGCTTATACTGGATTTTGGTATTTAAGAATGATTGAGGGTAAATGGGTAATAGCAGATGGTGCTATATATGATATGTGGGATAAGGATTTAAATACATTTGTTGATGAAGACTTACCAACTGGGTTAAAAAGTAGTGCACAAAGGTATATTGCAATTGACTATGGAGCAGCTAACCCAACTGTATTTTTGGATATATGGGATGATGGCACTAACATATGGGTAGTTAATGAATACTATCATGATAGCAAAAAAAAGGGACAAAAGGAAAATTCACAATATGCAGATGACTTAATTAAATTTATTGGTGGAATTCATCCAAGAGCTGTTATTGTTGATCCATCAGCAGAAAGCTTCCAAATATCATTAAGAGCAAAAGGAGTAAGAGTTAAAGATGCAGACAATGAAGTGTTAGAAGGGATAAGAATGGTATCAACGCTAATGGCAACTAGAAAATTAAAAGTTCATAAAAAGAATTGTCCTAACTTCTTAGAAGAAGTAGCAGGATATGTATGGAATGAAAAAGCTGTATTGCGAGGGGTTGAAGAACCAGTAAAAGAAAAAGATCACGCATTAGATGCATTAAGATATTTTGTTAAAACAATAATTAAGCCTAGAAGGTTAGCACAATAGGAAGGAGGTAAATAAGTGGGAAGTCAGAAAAGACATAGAAATTATAGCAAGGATAATAAGCCAAAGACTACAATAACTAACAATAAAACTGTATCAATGGATGCATTTCAAAATGTATTAGCGAGATTAGGAGCTGGTACACCTAATCTTTTAGAAGGTACAGACTATCCAATGACAAGACTTACACAAAACTTTCAGCTTATGAATAGTCTTTACAGATCACATTGGATTGTTAGAAAGATAATAGATACTATTCCAGAAGATATGGTTAAGAACTGGATTAATATTACTACACAGCTTGAACCAGAGCAGATAAAAAGATTTGATAAATTGCAAAGGACCACAAGGATACAAAGAGATATTTTGCAAGGTCTTAAATGGGGAAGACTTTATGGTGGAGCTGCTGCAGTAATAATCATAGATGGCCATGAGAATATACTTGACCAACCATTAGATTATGACATGATAATGCCAGGAAGTTTCAAGGGATTAATTATTGGTGATAGATGGTCTGGAATAACTCCAGGAGAAGATTTAATTGAAGATGTATCAAGTCCTGATTTTGGGTTGCCAGAATATTATATGTGGAATACGGATAATTTTACTGTTAAAGTACATCATAGTAGGATATTAAGATTTATAGGCAGAGAACTTCCATATATAGAAAAGTGTACAGAAGTAGGCTGGGGAGCTAGTGAAGTTGAAATTGTCTTTGATGAACTTAAGAAAAGAGATAATACAAGTTGGAATATAGCACAACTTATTTTCTTAGCAAATTTAAGAGTACTTAAAATGGATGATATGGGGGAATTATTAGCGATTGGTGATGAACAGTCACAAAAGGAGATATACAATACTGTTCAAGCTCAAAATTGGTTAATGTCTAATATGGGAATGTATTTGCTAAACAAAGATGATGATTTTCAAACATATCAATATTCATTTTCAGGACTTAATGATATATATGAATCTTTTATGTTAGATGTTGCTGGTGCTGCAGAAATTCCTGTTACTAAATTGTTTGGTCGTGCTCCAGCGGGGTTTAATGCTACAGGCGAAAGCGATAGTAAAAACTATTATGAGACAGTAGAACAGAAACAAACAGCTCAACTAGAGCCAGTACTAGATAAGCTATTACCTATAATGTTTATAAGTGAGTTTGGAGCTGTTCCAGATGATTTAGACTATGACTTCAATCCTATAGGTGCACCAAGTGAAAGCGAATTGGCTGATATTATAGATAAGAAATCAAATGCAATAATAAATGTATTTAATGCTGGACTTATAAGTCAGAAAATAGCACTTAAAGAACTTAAAGAAATGTCTGATACTACAGGAATGTTTACTAACATAACAGATTTAGACATTGAAAAAGCAGATGATGGTACAGATAATATGGGAGATATGCCATTAGATGAAGATAATCCATTAAATTTTAATGTGCCATCAAGTGACAGCTCATTTGATGGCGGAGAAGGTTCAGGAAATTTTGGTCATGAAGGAAGACCAGGCGAAATTGGTGGAAGTGGTGAAGGTGGAGAATTAGAAAAAAATAACACAGAAGAAGAAAATAGTGATATAATAAATATAAAGAAAGAGTTAAGTACTATTGTAAATAAAAATGCTATAATAAATATTCCACCTAGACAAATGGATATTGAAATATTAGAGTTTGACGATAAACATATAAATGCAGAAAGAGAACATGAAGTCAGTGAAAAAGAAGCAAAGGAATATATTAAAAAATCAAAAGTATCGCTAACAGTATGGAAAGGACAATATGAAAGATATTATAGCAATAATGGCGCAGCATATGTTGATGTAGAAAATAAAAAAATAAGAACAGCATATAGTAGTAAACAATTTTCAGGAGATGTATCAAAAATATTGGAGGTGTTAAAAAAACATGGGAAATAAATTAAAGTGCCCCTTAATGAATGAGTTGATTGATGAAGGAACTTGCTTTGATATTCATATGGTTATTGAGGATGGAGCTCCTAAATGGACAGCACCAGAAAAGGCCATGAATAATCCAAATTTTAAAAAAATATGTTTAGAATGTCCTAACCATAGAGAAGATTAGAAAGCACTTACTTAAATAAATAGTAGGTGCTTTTCTTATGCCCATTTTTAGGAGGTGTTATATGATACCAAAAAAGAATACAGCAAAAGATCTATGGCAGCCAAGAATGAAAATAGAAATGTCATATAAGCGTTCATTAAAACAGATAGTTAAGAAAATAAGTAAATTGCTAGTAGGTTTAAATACAACTAGTGAAATAGTACGAGAACTCAAAAGATTCGCAGATACTCCAGAGTTTAAGAAATACGCTGAAAGTTGTGCTATGAAGATGGTAACTAGTCTATTTAGTGACGCGGGAAGAACATGGAGACAGGCAGCAAAATCAAATTCACAAGGTAAATTAATCTATGAAGCATTAAAGAATGAATTAAATGGGCCCATTGGAATATCTGTAAAAGAGCAAATTGAAAGAAATGCAACACTTATTAAAAGTATGCCTTTAGATATTGCTAAAGATATTACAGAACATGTAGAAAAGCAAACATTTGAAGGTAGAAGGGCATCAGATATAGCAAATGACTTAATAAAGGATATTCCAATAATGTCAGAAAGAAAAGCTAGCTTAATAGCTAGAACAGAAGTTAGTAAAGCTAGTACAGCATTAACAAAAGCTAGATGTGAAAATATGGGTATCAATTGGTACATATGGAGAACTTCAAAAGACCAAAGAGTTAGAAGCTCACATGACCATATGGATGATGTTTTAATATGTTGGACTAATCCACCAAGTCCTGAAAAGCTAAATGGTGAAAAGTTTGTAGGATACTATCATGCAGGTAATATTTATAATTGTAGATGTTACCCAGAGCCAGTGATTAAGCTAGACTTTATTAAATGGCCACATAAGGTTTATCATAATGGAGTTATACAGACTATGACAAGAAAACAATTTGAAGAAATAGTAGCATAGAGCTTTAGAGATATCTAGGGCTTTTTATTATATTTAAATTTAAGGAAGGAATGATTATTAATGAAATTAACAGTTGAATATGTAATCAATTTGGGAGAAGAAAAAGTATTTGAAGATTATTGTGAAAATATAAATTATGATGTAGATAGAAGCGCAGGAATTATAATATTTGAAAGCAAAAATAAACATTTTGCGGTGAAGATAAATAATTTAGTAAGTTTTAAATACGAAGAAACAGAAGGGAATAATACCACTAAAGAAAATAGTAAAACTCCTATTAAAGCAATGAAAATCACCATGGATATTCTTTCAAAACCATGCCAAAGAGAATTTGGAGAGATGATTAGTAATATAGTTACTCTAGGAATGGGGGGGACATTATGTTTTCATACTGAAACGGGAACAATCGAAGGTAAAATAGGAGATTATATAGTTTATGAAGATGGGAAATTTAGAATATACAGTGATGAATATTTTAATAAATATTACACAAAAGAAATTTAGTTAAAAGTTCCAAGCGATTGGAGATTTGAAAGGAGGTGATGAATAAATGAAAGCTTATTACGGTTCAAGGTTCAGCCCTAATATGACTAAGACACCAGAAGGCTTTTTAATTTGCCACAATGTCCCTATTGCACGTACTGGATGGTATGACTATTTAGCACGAGAAATAGGTGTTGGCGGTGATGAATTAGTAAAAGTTTATAGAAGCCCAGAAGTAGTATTTAGTAAATCTGCTATAGCTTCTTTTGAAGGAAAGCCAGTAACAGATGAACATCCTCCAGATTTATTAACACCACAAACAGTAAATATATATTTAAAAGGTGCAATACAGAATGTAAGGCAAGATTGTAAGCAAACTGATTTGCTTATAGGAGATCTTATTGTATATGATTCAACATTAATTAATGAGATAGACCAGGGCAAAAGAGAGGTAAGCTGTGGGTATGAGTGTCAATATGAAAAGAACCAAGATGGCACATATAATCAAGTGCAAATCTGCGGTAACCATGTTGCAGTTGTTGAAGCTGGAAGAGCAGGCGACCGTGTTGCAATACAAGATTCAAAAATAACCAATAAGAAGGGAGATAAAAAGAAAATGGCAAAAAATAAAGTAACAAAAGGATTTTTACAAGCATTAGGATTAAAGCATTACTTAGCTGATGCAGAACCAGAAGAAGTTGCAGATGCATTAGAAGAAATGAACAAAGGGTGTGATGAGGATCCAATAGCACAAGAACCAGCAAAGGCAAATGATGAAGGAGGCAATCCAGAGTTAGCAGCAGTAAGTGCGAAATTAGATAAGCTAATTTCATTATTAAGTGGAGGTGCTCCAAAAGCAGAAGATGAAGAGCCAGAGAGTGCTATTGATGAACTAATAAATACTTTGGAAAAAGGGAAGGAAACAACTGCAGGTGATGAAGAAGAATCTGTCACAGTTCCAGCAGAACAAATGTCAGATGAAGATATTCCAGATGGAGTAGTACAAGGTCAAGAAGAATTACCAAAGAATCCTATACCTAATGCAGATAGTGCAGCTACATTAATGGCTTTAAAAGCTATTAGACCAGTAATTGCAGCTATACCAGATAAAAAAGCAAGACAAGAAGCTTGTGATTCTATTATGGCTCAATTTAAAGCAACATCAGTTAATTCACAAAAGCAAAATCCATATGCTGCTATTATGCAAGCGCAAAGAACTACAGCAACTCAAAGACAAAAGGCAGCAGATGCGGCAGAAGCAAAAATGAAAGCTATTGAAGACAGCTATAAAAAACAAAATCCACATTACAAGGAGGTAAAATAATATGCCAGGTAAAGCAATAGGAATTGAATTAAATTTAGGTTATCCAGGAACAGTGTCAAGATCAGTTGATGCAATAATTACTCCTAAAGTTATTAAGAGTGATGTTACATCAGGAAAGGAAACAGAATTACCAATAGCATTCGGTGAACCAGCTGTATTAAATGCTGATAATACGTATAGTAGATTTGGAGCTGATAGCACAGTAGATACATTTGTAGGTGTTGCAGTAAGAGAAATAAAGCAAGCTACTGATTATTATGCAGCTAGTGGAGAATATCTTCCAAATGAGGTATGTGATGTACTTAACAGAGGTTCTGTTACTGTACTTTGTAATAATGGAACTCCAACAGCAGGCGGAAAAGTGTATATAAGAATTAAAGAAAATGCAGCTGTTCCAAATGGAGTTATAGGACAATTTGAAGCTGAGGCAGATGGAGCTAACACAGTAGAAATTCCAAATCTTAAATGGACTACTGGTAAAAAAGATAGTAACAATGTAGCAGAAGTTACAGTACTTACTAGAACAATATAGGAGGAATAAGAATATGAGTTTAATTGGGAATAATGCAGTTCAAACATTACCAGGATTTACTCCTAATGCTATGATGGCTATGGATAGCGCATCTATAGGAAATGGTATGGCATATTTAAATGGAGAACTTGAAAAAAGAGATACAAAATTAAATGAACCATTATCAAGTGTAACCTTTGCAAGAGATATACCAGTAAAAACTGGTGGCGGATGGATTGAGACTACATCTAATATGTTTGTAGATTATGCAACAACAGGAGGCAACGGAAACGGACTTATTAGAGGACAATCAAATAATATTCCAGTAATTCAAGCAAATACAAGTAAAGATTTATTTAAGGTATTTCCTTGGTCTAACGTACTAAAGATACCTTTTATAGATCAACAGAAAATGCAAGGAATAGGAAGATCACTTGATTCTATATTAGATAACGGAATCAGATTAAACTATAACAAATCAATAGATTTAATAGTTTATAAAGGTGTAGAAGAAGAGAAGATATATGGCCTAGTTAATGATCCTAACGTGTTAACTACAACAGTAAAAGCTGGTGCAAGTGGAAAAACTACATGGAAAGACAAAACACCAGATGAAATTCTAAATGATGTTAATACTGCTCTTACCGATGCATGGACACATAGCGAATATGACAATAGCGGTATTCCAAACCATGTTTTAATAAGTCCTCAAAATTATGCTTATGTTGCTTCTCAAAAAATGAGTGAAGCTGGCAATGTATCAATTTTAACTTATTTGCTAGAAAACAATATTGCTAAAAATCAAGGCGTTGACTTAGCAATAGAACCTTCAAGATGGTGCGTTGGTGTTGGTACTGGTGGTACCGATAGAATGGTTGCATATGTTAATGATGAAAGCAAAGTTCTTATTGATATACCAGTTCCATTAATGAGAGCCATGACACAACCAAGTGTTGAAAATATAGCTTATATGACAGCATATATGGCTAATATAGGTCAAGTTAAGTTCCTGTACTACCAATGTGTAAGCTATAACGATGGAATTTAGGAGGTTAATATTATGAGAATAAGAAGTGATAGAACATTTTTATTTAAAGGTGATAATGAAGAAATCACAATAAAAGCTGGAGAAATTAAAGATGTGCCAGACTGGGTTGGTAAAACTGATTTATTTAAACTAGCTCAAATAGATAAAAGTGTATTAGTTATATCTACTAAGAATAAAAGAAAAGCTGAAAATGACGAAAACTTAAATAATGGATCTACTCAACCACCTGCAGATAAGTAGGTGATTTTTTATGTCTGGAATAATAGGAAGTGCCAGTAATATAAAAGCTGGCACTAATCCACCATTTACAATAGAAGATTTTTATTCTGTATATCCACAGTTTGGATTAAATACAGAAACAAACAATTATAATATTCCACAAATAATAATACAAATGTACTTAGACCTTGCGAATGCATGTGTCAAAGAAAGTAGATGGCACAATTACTGGAAAGTAGGAATGTGCTTTTTTATTGCACATTTTTGTACTTTATATTTACAAGGTGTTGCAGATCCAAACAGTGGAGCAGCTGGAGTATTAGAAGCTGGAAAAGCTAAAGGGTTAGATACATCTGTTAGTGTTGGGAGTGTATCTGTAAGTACAGATTATTCTTTAATTGCAAATAGTGTTAATGGATGGGCTTCGTGGCAGATAACTACTTATGGCCAGCAATTATCAGCTATAGGTAAATTAGTTGGAAAAGGCGGAATGTATGTTTATTAGGAGGTGTAAGTATGCTTAATGGTTTTTGTAATGTGGCAATAGATAAAGATTTAACAGATGATATTTTGAAATCTTTAAACGATTTATCAAAGAAAACTGTTTGTATTGGTGTTCCAGATAGCACAGAGCATGAAGGTGGAAAAGTAACAAACGCTGAATTAATGTATATCCATACAAATGGTGCTAGAAACAAAGACATGATAAATGCAATGCAGCATGATATTGATAGTGGAAAACCTTATAGTGAAGCACATGAACTTTATGTTCATGAAAATGGTTCTCCTTTATGGAACATACCACCAAGACCAATATTAGAGCCAGCTATGGAACATGGTAAAGAACAGATGGCTGAATTGATGAAAGATATTGCTAATGATGCCTTAGAAGGTAACAATGTTCAGCCAGGACTAGAGAAGATAGGTATGCAAGGGCAAAATATTGCAAGGGATTGGTTTACTAATCCATCTAATAATTGGGCTGCTAATAGTGAAGAAACTGCAAAGAAAAAGGGGAGTGATAGACCACTTATTGATACTGGAGAATTAAGAAAAGCTATTACCTATATAGTAAAGGATGGTGAGTAATTTGATTAATGTTGCAAAGGCTATTACTGATCCAAGATTTTCACAATCTCTTAAAGTGTATAGAAAATCTGGTGAATGGATAAAAGGTAGATTTATAGAAATTGAGAAAGAAATAAGCATGATTGGAGTTGTTACACCATCCAAGCCTAAAGAAATAGAAATGATTCCAGAAGGTGATAGAGTTGGTGGAGAAATTACTATTCATACAACTAGAAAACTTTATACTACACGTTCAATAGACACAGCAGAAGATAATGAAGAAAATCAAGGAACATCAGATATTATTGAATGGCAGAGTGAAAGGTATAAGTTATATCAAGTAAATGACTATAGCCAATATGGATATTATTCTGCTATTGGAATGAGGCTGGTGAGTAATTAAAATGGCTGATATAGTATTAAAACTTAAAGATATTGAAGATTTCTTTCAAGAGATAACTTGCGAAATGCTTAGAATTGATTTAAGTAAAAAAGAAAATCAAAGTAAAGTAAGAATTGCGTGGCCAACAGGTGGAGCTCCTGGATGGAAAATAAATGATGATATTTGCTTTTTAAGGATTACACCAGTTGATGATGCTATGACTAGACAATTAAATATCTGCTATGATCCAGTAAAAAATGATGAACCTTATGCAAAAAAACAGGTTGGATATACAAGAGTTCATAAAATTAATTGGACTTTATATGGCCCTAATTCATATGACAATGCCGATATTATTAGGCATTTAATTTTTGATTTCGATTATATGAAGAAATTTAAAGAGAAGAATTTATTTTTAATAACAGATGTTTCTATGCCTACTAGATTGCCAGAATATTATAATGGCCAATGGTGGGAAAGAACAGATTTTTCAGCAACATTTAATGAAGGTGTTACTCGTGAAAGTGAAGTGCCTTATATAAAGAGCACTGAAATTATATTAAAACATAATAGATAGGAGGAATGTATTTATGTCAACTCTACCATTAAATGATATATGCGATGTTAGCGTTAGTGTTGGCCCTGCAAGTGCAGTTAGAACAAATTTTAATCTAGGTTTAATAGTTGGTAAATCTACAATTATTACTACTGAAGAAAGAGTTAAAGTTTATTCAAAAATAGGAGATTTAACAGCTGATGGATGGAAAGGAACTGAGCCAGAGTTTTTAGCTGCTCAAAAGTATTTCTCACAGAGCCCAAGGCCTATGAAAGTTGCAATAGGTAGGCAAGACTTAGAAAATGAAACTGTTGTTCAAGCAGTTACTGCATGTAGAGAGAAAAACTCAGAATGGTATGGTGCTTATGCATGTGGAATCGAAAAAGCTGAAATTATAGAATTAGCAAAATATATGGATTCAGCAAGTCCTGAATCTTATTTATTTTATACAACAAGTGATAGCGATGTATTAACGAATACATCAGGAAATGTATTTGAAACATTAAAGAAAAATGGGATTCATAGAGCTTTAGGGCTATATTCTGCAAAAACAGATGATGCAGCAGTAGCTGTAATGGGTGTTGCTATGGGAAGAAATACAGGTACTGCAAGTAGTGCTTATACATTAGCATACAAGACACTAGCTGGAGTGGAAACAGAAGCTTTGACATCAACACAAGTAACAACAATTAAAAATTTAAATGGGAATATCTATATAAATAGAGGTTCTGTTTATAATTTATTAGAAATGGGAGTTTCAGCGGATGGAACTAATTTCGACGAAGTACTTAACTTAGATATGCTAACAAATAATATTCAAACTGCTGTTGTTAGTGCATTAGCTAGAAGTGCAAAAGTTCCACAAACAGATGCTGGAATGGATAACTTATTGAATACAATAACAGAGCCACTTGAAAAGGCAAGAGAAATAGGATTTATTGCACCTGGTGTATGGAATACAGAAAGTATTTTCACAGTAGAAAAAGGGGACACACTACCACGAGGATATATAATCCTATCTGATAGTGTAGACTCTCAAAGTCAAGCTGATAGAGAAGCAAGAAAAGCACCACCAATATATATTTTAATTAAGTGTGCTGGTGCAATCGAATATGTTTCTATTAAGATTTATGTAAACAGGTAGGAGGTATATTATGTTTAAAACATACAGCTTTGAAGATGTAACTGCATCTTTTTCACATCCTAGTGTTGGAGCTGCATCATCAACTGGTGCGGGTATAGGAACAATAGGAATATCAAAAGCAAATGATGATACTGCACATGATGTTGCAGCAGATGGAAATGTAATGATATCAAAACTTGCTGGTAAAAATGGAACAATAGCAATTACAATGCAGCAAGTATCGGATTTAAATAAATACTTGTTAAAGTGGTACAACTATGTAAAACAAGCAAGCGCATCAGAATTTGCATCAATGAATGTAACAATCAATTCTAAAAATTTGGGAGATTCAACAGTTTGTACTGGAGTTTCTCCACAAAAAATAGCAGATAGACCATATCAAGCGCAAGGACAACAAGTAACTTGGAACTTAATGTGTGCTGAGATAACAGAAAGTTAGGAGGAATAGTTTATGGAACAAAAGCCAGTAGTAAACTTTAAAAATATAGAAATTAATGGGCGAACTTTTATATTAAAGAAAATGGATGCTAGAACTGGATCATATATATTATTTACAAAAATAATTAAATTCTTACCAGCGATATTGGAGAATTTAGATTTTGATAAGCTAGATTTTGATAATTTTACATTAGGTAATTTAAGTGATTTAAATTTAACAAAGATTTTCGAACCAATATTTAACTTACCAGAAAATGATTTTAGATATATTCAAGATAATTGTTTAAAGGCTGTATCAGAAAGTTTACCAGCAGGACCACAACCAATATTGAATAAGAATGGAGAATGGGGTATAGCTGATATAGAATTTGATATGAGTTTAGTTATGAATTTGACTGTACAATCATTATGGTTTAGCTTAGAAGGTTTTTTTGTAGGTCTGCCCTTCAATTCGATAATGAAGAATGTGAGTTCATTCCAGCAAAATGCGAAAATATAAATGAATTTTTATTTTTGCCTGTAAAAAATGGTTTTTGGAAGCATCATGAATTGTTTGATGGAACATATACACTTGATGATCTGCTTGATATTCATGAAATGATGCAGGTTATGTATGAAAACGAACGAAGGGCACGTTTGGCAAGTGAAAGAATGGGGGGATAGAATTTGGGATTAGATTTAATTAAACAGTATTTAATTGGTATTGGATTTAATGTAGATTCAAATTCACTTCAAGATGCTCAGCAAGCAATGGCGCAGGCAGATGGTACTATAAAAAAGTTTAATGAAGATAGTAACAAAGGTTTTTCAGAGACTGGTAATTCTTTGAAAGACCTTTTTTCTTTGCTTGGTTCATCTTCTGGGGTATTAACAAGATTATTTCCTGAACTTAGTGGACCAATAAAAATTGTTTTAAAAGACTTAGCATTAGTAAAAAAGCTATATGAAGATTTAGGGAAAGTAAAAAATGATTCCAATAGACATGAAAATAGAACAGAAGTACCTTCTGATATAAGACAGAATAATTCTAAAGATACAATACCATCAAAAACTGATACGCCTAGAACTCAAGAAAATAGAGTAGCCAATATTAATCCTAATACACAAATAATAACAAGACCAAATGCAGAACTCGCAGATACTTCAGGAAATTTAATTGAAAATATACTAAATGCTAAAGATGCAACAAAGGCTTTAAATACAGAAGGTGGAGCAGCAATAAAAGCATTTTCAGTAACTTCAATAGCTTCTATTGCACTAATAGGAACAGCAGTAATTGCATCAATAGCAGCTATTAAAAAATTAAGTGATTACTTAGTTAATTTGGCTAATAAGGATATTGAATATGAAAAGTTGAGTAGGCAGTTATGGACCACAAAGGAAAACGCAAAAGATGTAAGTAGTGCACTTGATATATTAGATGCAAATATGAATGATCTATGGTTAAGCCCTACTTTGTTAAAACAGTTTAAACAGTTAAGAGAAGATTCATCAAAATTAAGAATACCACCAGAATTAACTAAAAATCTTAAGGTAGTACAAGGAATTGGATTAGAATTTAAAAGATTAAAGCAATCAGTAGGTTTGCTTTTCCAATGGATAGGAAATTATATATTAAAGTATTTGGCTAGCCCATTAGATGAAACTAGAGGAAAAGTACACAGTTTTAATGATTGGTTAGTTAAAAATATTCCTAATATAGGCAAGACTATAGGAACTGTAATTGGTGTTCTATTAAGGATATTAATGATATTTGGAAAGATAATTTCAGTAGCATGGCAATTAATTGCACCTATAAGGTATGTATTTAAATTAATAGGAATGATGGGTGATACATTTAATAAAGTGCCAGAACCAGTCAAGAAAACTATAAAAACTATAATAGGAACAATTCTACTAATAACAAATCCAATATTATTTATAATTGCTCTAATTGATGATATACTAGCTTATTTTAGAGGTGATAAGTCAGTTATAGGAGACTTTATTAATAAGATAACAAGCAAATCAGAGACAGCAGGAAAGATAATTAAGGGTGTTATAACTACAATTAAAGCAATTCTTACTGGAGGACTTTCATTGGTTCCATGGGATAACTATTGGAATAAAGCAAAAGAAACATTTGAAAAGATTAAAGATAAAGCAAAAGAAACATGGGATAAGGTAAAAGAGTGGTCACAAGGCAAGTTTGACAAGGCTAAAGAATTTATTGCAGGAGCTAAAGAAAAAGTAGAAGCTTTTGCATCTGGGAATGTAAATAACACTACAGCAAGTTATATTACTTCAAGTAATACTCAAAATTCTAGTACAACAGCTAATAGCAATAACAAGGTAACTAACAATAATAATATAAATATTTATGGAAATGATGCTAAATCAAATGCAAATGAAGTTAATAAAGCTACTGTTGGAATTAGCACAAGAAATTTACAGGGGGTGCTTAGCTAATGTCTGAAATAGTAAAAACATATTTTGATACAACTATAGGTAAGTATATTTTTGATGCTTATCTAAGCATTAGACATGATAGTAATTTAGCTATTACTGAACATCCTATACAAAGTGGTGCTAATATAGCAGATCATGCCTATATGGAAGCAAAAAAATTAAATTTTGAAATTGGTATGTCCGATGTAATGTCGGATATATCAGATGTTAATTTTAATAAGTTCAATGAAGGAAATTCAAGATCAGTTAATGCGTTCCAGATTCTTAGAAAGCTTCAAGAAGATAGGATTCCAATAAAGGTTATAAATAGGTTATGGAATTATAACCATATGCTTATAGAAACTATTTCTGCTACAGAAGATAGTAAAACTACTTATGGATTAAAGGCAAGCGTAACTTTAAAAGAAATATTTGTTGTTAATGTAGCTACTGTTAAGATTTCAGAAAGACCGCAAAAGTCAGAAATAACTAATGAGGGTGACCAAAAACCACAAAAGGCAAATGAAAGTTTGGCCTTCAGCTTATTTAATTAGGAGGTGTACAGATAAATGTATATAATACCAACAACTACTAGTCCAAATCAAACATTTACAAGCACTATTCCTATAGATGGAAAGAAAATTAAATTATATTTTTTCTTAAGATACAATACAGAACAGAATTGCTGGCAAATGGATATATCGAACTCTGATAAGGAGATATTAGTCAGTTCAGTGCCTTTAATTTGTGGATTAAACCTATTAGAACAATATAGTTATCTAGGAATTGGAGCAGCTTATATTGCTAAAATAGATAATAATATAAATAGTGATAGACCAAATGATAAGAACCTAGGAAATACATTTTTATTAGTATGGGGTGATACTGAATGAGTATACAAGAAAATACCTGGAACTTTTTAAAAGAAAAAGGACTTCCAGAAAGAAGTATTGCAGCAGTTATGGGAAACATACAAGCTGAAAGTGGCTTTAATGAAAAGATGGTTGAGCTTGGAAACAGTATAGGTTTTGGATTGTGCCAATGGTCATTTGATAGAAGAAAACAATTAGAGAGATATGGTATAACTATAACCCATCAATTAAATTTCTTATGGGCTGAATTATCAGGAAGTACTGGAAATACAGGAGCATCATTTCAATGGATTAATAAAAGTGGATATCTAACTCATGATGATTTTATGGCAGGAAAGGGAAGTATAGCAGATTTAACAGCAGCTATGTGCTTTTGTTGGGAAAGACCAAATGCAGCAGTTGCACACTTAGATACTAGGCAAAAATCAGCACAAGACTATTTTAATGAATTCACAGGAAGTTCTGGTGCCTATAGTGCCAATGATTCAGAAAATATCACAGTTGAAGCAACTAATTATGAGGTTGTTAAGAATAGCCTAAAGGAAGGTGATGCATTATTTGGCAGGAGATACAGAATAACTGTATCAGATGAAAATAACAATGCCTTTGATGTATCAGAGTTAAGATGTACTTTCAATATTGTAAAAACTATTCAAATGGAACCTAACATGTCTCAAATTGAAATCTATAATTTGAATGTTCAAACAGAAAATTCTATTATGATGAATGGAAGGCGTGTAACTGTTGAAGCTGGATACGAAGGCTCACAATTTGGGCTTATATTTGATGGTGATATAATTCAATGCATTAATAGTCGTGATGATGGAACTACAACAAAACTTACAATAATAGCTTTAGATAGTGATAGAGCCATTAATTTTGAAATTGCTAATTTTTCAATAATGCGAGGTCAAACTCAAAGAAGTATTGTGGATCATATGACAAGTAAAGCAGAAAATCCAATACAACTTGGAAGTATTTCAGGCAGATTAAAAGGTCAAGAACTTCCTAGAGGAAAAGTATTCTTTGGTAAAGCATCTGATTATCTTAGACAAATTGCAAAATCTAATGATATGCAATTTTATATGGATGATGGAACTTTAAATCTAGTAAGCATGGGCGATTTACCAGAAGGAGAAATATTTGAATTAAGTCCTAAGAGTGGTCTTATAGGAACTCCAGATCAAACAGACTATGGAATTTCTGGAAAGTGTTTATTAAATCCACAAATAAAGCTTAATTCACTTATTCATGTAGATAATAGTTTGGTTAGAGCGAAACAAATTGATATTAGTGGCTCTAGTGTGTCACCAGTTAGTGGCGTTTCATCAACAGATGGATCTAGTATTAGAAATAGAATAATAAGCGAAGCAAAAAGAATATGTGATGATCCTAATGTGCAATATAGCCAAGAGTATAGAGGACAAACAGTTGGTGGTATTACATATTGGGATTGTAGTTCATTTGTTAAACATTGTTATGAAATAGTTGGACTTTCAATTATAGATATAACAGGACCACAATATAATCAAGTAGCTAAAGATGGAAAATTTATAAGTCAAAGTGAAGCACAAGCGGGAGACCTGGTCTTCTGGGGTAAAGGTGATGCATGTCACCATGTTGCTATTTATGCTGGAAATGGCTATTGTTATGCAGCAAGGGGCAGAGATGGAAAAGCACCAAAAGACCAAGTAGCATATCATGCACTTTATGATAGTCCAGAGTTTGGGAGACCTAAGTGTCTTATTGATGCAGATGGTGGTCAAGTACCTAATTGTAGCAGCCAAGAAGATACAGATGATTCATCACAAGGATTATTCAGAAGCCTTGATAAAGATGGTATATATAGAGTAATAAAAATAACATATCAAGGAGATACAAGGGGCAATGATTGGTATTTAGATTTTGAAACAATAGATCAGTTAGGCGGTGCAATAGCCACAGTATCAAGTTAGAAGGTGATTAGTTGAGTAGAAACTTAGCAGAATTAAGTAACAGTGAAGATGAACAAAAAAGAAGTATGGGTGATTCATGGAAAAATAATTTAAGATGTGCATGTCCTGGGATAATATTAAATTTTAATCCAGTAGAACAAACTGTAACAGTTCAATTGGCATTAAGAGAATTAGTAAAACAATATGATTATTCTAAGGAATGGAAAGAAATTCCGCCACTTTTAGATGTACCTATAGTGATTCCAAGAGCTGGAGGGTATTGTTTAACTATGCCTATAAAGAATGGTGATGAATGTTTAGTAATATTTGCTGACATGTGTATAGATTCATGGTGGCAAAGTGGAGGAATTCAAAATCAAGCGGAATTAAGGAGGCATGATTTATCAGATGGTTTTGCAATACTTGGAACATGGTCACAACCTAGGACAATAGAAAATTATTCTATGGATTCATGTCAGCTAAGAAATGAAAATGGAACATCATTAATTGAATTAAAAGAAAATGAGATTAATTTAATTGCTAAGAATATAAAAATTAATGGTATTGATATAACACCTAAGGATGGTGATTAATTTGAGGTATAGAATTTTAGATAGTAATGATGATTATCAATTTGGGAAAGGTCAACAAAACTTTACTTATGGTACTTATGCAGTAGCGCAGGCAATTAAGACTAGGCTTAAATTACTAAAAGGGGAATGGTGGGAAAATACAGATGAAGGACTTCCCTTATTCCAGCAAATATTAGGTCAAAGTGGAACAAATGAAAATATATTAATAGCTGATAATTTAATAAAAGAGCGTATTTTAGATACGCAAGATGTAACTTCCATAGAAAGTTTTAAAAGCAACTATTCTAATAGGAGTTATTCTTTTTCATGCACAGTTAATACAAAGTATGGGACTGTTAGTATTAGTAATACTTTATAGGAAGGAGGAACCGCATTGACATATTTTGCTCCATATATAGATGAAACAGGTCTTCATATGCCTACTTATGTAGATATAAGAGATAAACAAATAGAAGATGCAAAACGTATCTTTGGACAGGATATTTATTTAGGAGAAGATAGCCAGGACTATCAATATATTTGTACTATTTCAGAAAAGATTTTCGATGCTTTTCAAATAGCCCAGCAAGTATATAACAATAGAGCTCCAAACACTGCTATAGGGGCTGGATTGGATTCTATAGTAAAGATTAATGGAATAAAAAGAAAGGCTGCTAGTTATAGTAAATGTATTTTAACAATAAGTGGAGTTAAAGGAACAACAATAAAGAATGGTATTGCAGTAGATAAAGGTAATATTAAATGGAACTTACCATTAACAATAACCATTCCAGAAAGTGGACAGATAGATGTTGAATCTATTTGTAGTATTGCAGGACCTATTGTTGCTAATCCAGGAGATATAACTGGAATATTTAATCCTACTTATGGTTGGAATGGAGTATATAACAAAGAAAATTCGACTTTAGGAAGCGAAATTGAAGGAGATAGCAAGTTAAGACAAAGACAATCACAAAGTACAGCTAATGCAAGCAATACAATGCTAGAAGGTACTACTGGAGCAGTAGCGGAAGTAAAAGGTGTAACACGTAGTAAAGTACATGAAAATGATACTAATGAAGTTGATGAAAAAGGACTTCCACCACATTCAATTACAGCTATAGTTGAGGGTGGAAATGATGAAGAAATAGCAAAAGCTATATGGAAGCATAAAGGAATTGGCTGCCTTACAAATGGAACTATAGAGAAAAATATTGTTGATAGCAAAGGTCAAATTACTCTTATTAAATTTTTTAGACCAGAGTATATAGACATAGATGTAACTGTTAATGTAAAAGCACTAAATAGCTATACAACAGCAACCACAGATAAAATTAAAGAAAATTTACAATCATATTTAAATTCTTTGGAAATTGGCTCAAGTTTAACTGTATCAGCATTATGGGGAATAGCTCTTCAATCTATGGAAAGCCTAACAAATCCTAGTTTTTCAATTACCTCAATTACTGCAGCAAGACATGAAGAAGAACAATTAACAATAGATATAGGAATGTTATTTAAAGAAGTTTGTAGGGGTAATATAAATTACATTACTGTAAATGTGGCTTAGGGGTGATTTTATGGCAATAGATAAATATTTAAACAATGTTACTAGTCAACATAGAGATAAGCCTAAATTTATAGCATGGTTAAGTAGTGGATTAGCAGTTATAGATCATCTGTATTCAATGACTAAAAATATAGATTCTGACTTTGATTTAGATAATGCAATAGGTACTCAATTAGATATGTTAGGGCAAACAATAGGAAGGAAAAGAGCCTTAACATTCCAACCACTAAATGGTAATAATCCTATTTTAGATGATGAAACATATAGATTGGTTCTAAAGGCTAAAGTAGCTATGAATATGTGGGATGGAAAAGTTGAATCTATTTATAAAATATGGGACAACACTTTTAAAGATATAGGATTAGAAATTCAAGATAATCAAGATATGAGTTTTACAGCTTATGTGACTGGGTACGTAAATCAAATAAGACAAGACTTAATTCAACAGGGATATATAGTGCCTAAGCCAGAAGGTGTAAGAGTAAATTATATTGGTAAAACACCAGTAGACTTTAAACTTTATTCAGGAATGTTTGTTTATAGCCAACAAATTTCAACTATAGATATGACATTTGATCCAATAGAAAGAATTGAGATGAACTTATATTCAAGGATTACAGTTCAAGGGATTAATATAAGCACAATAAATTGCGAAGGAGGTAAATAGATGGCTATTTTTAATAACATGTCTATAACAAACAAAGGCCAGGCTTTATATGCAAAAGTTCAAGCTGGGATAGAATTAAAATTTACTAAAATGATGGTTGGTTCTGGGGATATAGATGCAAGAAATCCAGCCACATTATTAGATTTAATAGAACCTAAATATACAGTTGGAATACAATCAATGACGCCAAATAGTGAAGCAAAGACAGCTTTAATATCTGGAACCATAGATAATAGAGATATGACAGAAGCGGTATATATATGTGAAATAGGTTTATATGCACAAGATCCAGATGAAGGAGAAATACTTTATGCATATGGTACAGCTGGAAAGTATGGAGATTATTATGCGCCTGCAAGCCGTGGCCCATTTAGTTGGAATTATCAGATTAATGCTGCTATAGGTAATGCAGCAAATATATCAATTATTCTATCTAATTTAACTTATGACTATGGAATTTCTAATACAAATACTACTTTTTTAGTCATATCTGGAGCTACGCAAAAAGAACTTAATAAAAGTATTGATACAAATTTAAATAAAATTAATACGTCCTTGAATGATTTGATGTACGAAACAGCAGGAGGAACAGGAACAGCTATAACGTTAAGTATGCAGCCATTAAAGCAAGGTTATAACAAGACATTTATAGCAAGTGCGAATAATAATAGAGCTGCTACAACTATAAATGGTAAGAATTTATATAAGCCAAATACAACTACATCGCCTAACATTATTTCTGGTAAAGCATATACAGTTTGGTACAACAGTGTGTCAGACTGTTTTTTTCTGCAAGCTAGCGCCGAAGGAGATGTCGTTGCTTCGGAAGTTTTAGCTGGCAAAAAATTTAGCAACGATAATGATACTGGACTTGTTGGAGCTATGCCAAACAATGGTGCACTTAATAAAGTTCTGGCATTAAATGAAACTTTTAATTTACCACCAGGATATTATTCAGGAGGAAAAATAACGCAAAATATCCCTAACAATGGTGCTATAAATGCTAGTTTAAATTGTGGTCAATCTAAGACATTACCAGCAGGATATACAAGTGGTGTAACAATTACAGCTAATAGCTTGGCTAGCCAAACTCCAAGTAATGCAGATGCAAGTAAAATTTTATCAGGCTACTATGCTTGGATCAATGGTTCTCAAGTATGGGGGAATGCAAGTATACAAAGTTTAGGGGGAAAAAGATTTGCGAGTGGAACATTTGGAAAGTTTTCTCAGTACGAAACTGTTATGGCAAATTTAGAATTTACTCCATCTACTATTGTTGGCTATTCTGGTTCATGGGCATATTTAATTAAAACACCTGATTCAGCAGTAAGTGGATTGTTTGCAATAAGGAATGGAAATAAATCAGCTAACATTACAATAGGAAGTAATTCTTTTTCACTATACAACACTGGTGCCAGTGGAATTATTGATGGGGTAACTTGGTATGCATATGAATAGGAAGAAAGGAAGATTATTATGAAGACAATTATTTTATATAAAAATAATGGAGAAATAGTGTTTTCTATGGTTGGAGCTAGTGTAGAAGATACTTATAAATGCTTAGTTTCAGATATAGAAGAAAATAAAAATATAGTTGGCGTAGATCCAGTAACAAATTCAGTTATTACAGAAGATAAAAATACTAGAGTGGCAGATATTAAAGAATACTTAGATAATACAGATGATACAACTATTTCTAAGGTAGAAGATACTATTTTGGAAACAGAATCAAATAAAATATTAGATGAAAATGGAGGAATGTAAAAATGACAAAGATGCAAGAACTTTTAGGAAACATACTAAAGAATAGAATTAATGCAGAGCTTAAGAAGGAAAAGGCAGAACAAAGTTTTACAACAATTCAAGATACTATGGATATTTTCCTTGCTGGAGATAAGATATCTACAGATCAATACGCAGAATTTACAACTCTTATTACTGCATCATAGGAATAAAGTCAGTAGAAAAAATAAATAATTAAGGCAGCATATTAGAACCAACAAGGTTCTTTTTTTCTGCCTTTAAATTGATATAAAGTTGGTGTTGTATGGAAAATGAATTATTAAAAACTATAGTAAGCCAAGGAGCATGGGCTGTGTTATTTGTGTGGCTGCTTATAGATACTAGAAAAGAAAGTAAAACAAGAGAAGAAAAACTTCAAAGTATAATAGGAAAAAATCAAGAAGTTATTTCTGAGTTAGCTGAGAAATTTGATGTGGTTGAAAGTATTGAAACAGATGTAAAAGAAATAAAAATCAAATTAGATGTGAAAGAAGGAATGTAAACATGAATATTAATTGGAAAGCCAGGTTAACAAGTAAAACTTTTTGGGTGGCAATAGTGAGTGCAGTGGTGCTGCTAACACAACAATTAGGATTTAATATTTTTCCTAGTAATTGGGCGGATATATTAAATACTATTTTAACAATATTTGTGCTATTAGGTATAGTTGTAGATACATCTACACCTGGTATTGAAGATAGTAAAGAAGAGTAATACAAGGTGGTCTTATGGCTGCCTTATTTTAATTTAAGGAGGAATTTATTATGGCAAGTCAATGGAAATGGTGCATAGAAGATGATTCAGGAAACATATTAAAAGGTTGGTACCAGGATAAAAGCAATGGAAATTGGTACTATCTAAAAGATAATGGAGTTATGGCTACAGGTTGGATAAAAGATAAAGATGGTAGATGGTATTATTTAAATCCAGATGGTTCTATGAAAACTGGATGGTTATTAGATGGCAATTGGTACTATTTAAATACTGTAAGCAATGGATATAAGGGAGAAATGTATTGTAATGGAAGTTATGATATAGATGGTAAAACTTATAAGTTTGATTCTAGTGGAGCATGGATTGACAATTTAATATCAGATCTATTGGTGGATTTTGTTAAATCTTATGAAGGATTTTTTCCTAATAAATATATATGTCCAGCAGGAGTATGGACAATAGGTTATGGAACAACTAAACAGCAATATGTTAATTTAGGTACTTGTACTAAAGAGCAGGCTACTACTTGGCTAAAAGAAGAAATAGAAAGTATGGCCAAACAAATAAAAGCAGACTTAGATTCTAAAAATATTAAACTTAAACAAAATGAATTTGATAGTTTATGCAGTTTTGCTTATAATTGTGGAGTATCAGGACTATTAGATTCTACTTTATATAAGCGAATATGTGTAGGTGTAAGAGATTCTAGTTTAAAAGATAATTTTACAGCTTGGAGTAATGCAGGTGGTAAAAGATTACAAGGCTTATACAATAGAAGAGTGGAAGAGTACAATATGTTTATGTATGGAGATTATAAAAGGGACTTGTAAAAATTAGAAAATAACTTAAGGGCAGTGTAGAGAGGTAAAACTCTTTGCATTGCCCTTTATTTTTGTGTATAAATATAAAATATACTTATCAAGTGTTTACTTATACTTTATATGGTAGTATTATTAAATTAATCCAAGAATTTTTTCATATATCCACATAAAAGAACTGGGTTTGTTGGCTTGCCTAGTTCTTTTATTATGTAATCTTTACAAATATATTTTAAAGAAGTATCATAAATGTATATCCCTTAGACTAGGTAACTATATAAAAAGATGCAGCATTAAATTAAATCTTTGCTGCATCTTTTTATCTTATAAACAAAAGGAGAAAAACATCAGCCACTAATATTTATGGATTAAAAAGTAAAATGTATGCTTATTTTTTGCCCGTAACAGGATTAAAAAAATTTCATTGTTACGGCTCAATGGGGGTATTACTGCGCTTTCAGCTATATTTTTGCTCCGTAACAATTTTGAAAAAACATAGTGCCTACTTTTATATAATATATGTGTATGTATGTATTCCTTATATATATAATAT
>OBVP01000113.1_pt1 | contig 40332 bp, 45 predicted proteins | sample 1476191 | NCBI WGS metagenome assembly OBVP01 (sample SAMEA2580022, study PRJEB22360) | human gut metagenome | reverse complement strand
AAGTACATGAATATGAAGCACCTGGAGGCCGCCATTGAGGATGCCTCCATTGCCGACTGACTCCATTCATGCCAGAGCTTGCAAACTAAAGTGCGAAAAAATCTTGACACGACCATGGCTGGCAGCGTCCACATCAAAATCTGCGTCCACATAGAAGTTGAGCTTACCGTCCTCATCCATCATGATCTCATCACTGAAGGAAAAATTCCGCGCGGAGAGATGTCCCGCCGAGGTGATTTCCATGCCATCCAGCAGCTCCAATAGTTTGGAGAGCTGTTCATCCGCCGAAGCAAAGCGCGACCTTGTGGCATGGTAGACGGACGGGGAGACATCCCGCATCGCCCAGGTTCGCCAGCCGTCCATGATGTGTACGGCGGAGAACTCCCGCTTGTCGAAGTTCACATCGAACACGCCGCGATTTTTGCCGGTGTTCTGCATGCGAAGGACAGTCAGTGCATCGTACTCCTCTGCTGTGATGGGCTGGCCGCCTGCAAACATTTTGATGAACAGATCTGGCGCAGAACTCTCCTCGGTGGTGATGTAGCTGCGCAGCTTTTTGCAGGCATCCAGCAGTTCCTCACCGGGCGTAGTCTTGAAGTACCACTCCTGTCCGTTTTCTACCACATGGTAGGCGGCATAAGTACGGGCAGCCTCTTCCTCTGCACGCTGTGCGGCAGCTTCTGACTGGATAGCACGGCTGATACGCTCATACTCATGCTCCGGAAGCTGATTGCACAGCTCATCCATCACATTCTCAAGATGTTCCTGCAGGGTTTCACCTTTGAGATGCTTCTCGATGGCATCCTTCCAACGCCGGTCGATCCACAATGTGATGTCTACATGATCCGCCATCTCAGTTGCCCTCCTTCACAGCTGCAGGCTTCGGCTCACTGCTCTGCGGCTTGGGTGCGGCGGGCTTGACAGGACGCTTGGGTTTCACCGCCGCGGGAGCGGCCTTGCTGTCCAGATACTCCCGCAGCGGCTCCGGTACGGTTTTTTCATACAGAGCGTTCAGCGCATCCTCCAAGTGCTCCTGCACAGAGGAGTGTTCCTTGCGGAGCGAGAACTCCAGTGCGCCCAGTTTCTCATCGTCAAAGGTGACGGTGACAGTTGCTTTTTTCATGTGCGTGTCCTCCTTCTATATGCTATTTTCGGCGTTTTTGTGTTGTGGGTGGTGTAACTACCCTCGGCACGAGACAGGTGTTGTTGAAGCGCTGCGCGCGCAGGGGTCATAGCGGCTTACTTGCCGCTTTCCGAGCCCTTGCAAGAGCTGCTTTTTGCGCTTCACTTGCGATCCGAGGCGGTACGATCTTTATCCATGATTTTGGAATGGTGTAGTCAACTGCCCGTCCGCTGTGGGACGCCTTCACGAGCCTGCAATCCTCCGGTCTGTCCCGCGCCAGCGCTGCCAGCTTCTGACGCAGCATCTTGTTGTGGGTGTAAATACCGGCGGTCTTTTCTTCCTCGTTGAAGCTGATAATGGTTTCCTGCTCATAACGAGCCATGTTCATGCAACGCACCTCCGATCACAGCATCAGCGGCTCCTGCGGAGCCTGCTCCATTTTCTGCTGTGGGTGGTCGGTCAGTGCATACCAGCAACCATGCTCGTCTCTTTTTAAGGACAGCACCTCCATCTCCAGAAGTTCCTGCGCCTCGACCGGCATCTGACATCCGCTGACTCCGGGATGTGCCATAGTCGCTTCGCCGTGTAAGAGCTTCTCCGTTTCGGAAGGAGTCAGATCCACAAAACCGCACGGCGTCATGAGCTGAAAGTAATCATCCGGATAGCTTGTCAGCAGTTCCTCAATAGTCTTCGGCTGTATTGCATAAACCATATCACGCACCTGCGTTTGCCGTGTCTCGTCATATAGACCTGTGAGCAGACTTTGGAAGGTCTCGCCCACATCCACAGTCTGATGCTCCATCCAAGCCTCACTCAGAAGTTCCAGTAGCTTCTCCTGCTGCAGCAGAAAAATCATCTTCTTGCGGGAAAGATTTTCTCCAAACGCCATCAGCTCGGAGTGGCAGGTCATCATGGCGGAGATCTCATCTGCAGCCTGAATCAATTCATCACGAGAGAGCTGGTCGAGCCGGTTCATGTACCCTGCCATCTCGTTTTCTGTTTTGTTGAACAAAGCTGACCACGCTTCGCCAGATGTCAGTTGCTTTTGACTAATGATCTCACCATGAAGAAAGGCCGGTACATCGATGGTTTCCGCCGTACTGAACCAAAGGTCACCGCGGTAACCAATTTTCAAAGCAGAAAACTCCTTTGCTGCGTTGATCAGTTCTTTCGGACTACCGGGCGGGACTTCCTGATCCCAGCGATACCAGTTATCCTTCGGTTGGCAGGGAGCGAGTTTAAGGAGGACATAGTCCTCCGGCACGAACTTTGGATAGCGGCAAAGCTGACCACCTACGGCATAGTAGGGTTTGCCCTCGCACATCACGGTTTGCTCCATGTACGCTTTCATTTTAGGGAGGCTCTCACAGAACCAACACTCGCTGTCCTCGAAGCGGCGGATCTGACCGTCATCCAGAATGCTGTCGAGGCGATCTGCTTTTGCCAAGTGGTACACCACCGATGGTGCAGGTACTTTTACATAGGCCATTCTATATTCCTCCTACATCTTCAGTTCAGGCACCGGTCCGCCACCGAACAGTCCGCTTGCCTCCATATCAGACAGTTCTTGTGAACTTGCACCCTGCTCCGCGGCTTCCGCTGCGGGTAAGATCTCATTGCTCAGCAGCGCATTGCCTGGCGCATGGATCACCTGATAGACCGTCTCCACGGCACGAGGACTGAACCGCTTTGAGATCTCTTGGAACGCAGCTACCAGAGAAGACATTTCCTGCTCGAAGGCGGTTTCCGCACCATCTGCCAGTTCCTCCGCAAATGTGATCCACGCGGCAGTGGTGTGACCATCGTGCTGCGGAATCAGCTTGTCCAGCATGTCTGCATACTTCCTCTGCGGTGTTCCCACTGCCCATTGGTATTGAAAATGCTTCTGCTGATCATCATGTCCGTGAACCGCTGATTCCGATGTGGCACTGTCTAATTCTTGATTGGCGTATTGCTGCATAAACAAATTGAACAATTCCAGCGTTCTCTGCTTTACCTCCCGGACAGAATAGTACGGTCCGATGGTTTCGGCACATTCCATTTTGTCGTCACGCACATAACCATAATAGTGATTACAGAGGCTTCCGGGGTCGTGTGCATATCGGCGCTCCCGCTCTGTATAGATAACGACCTGAAATCGTTCATAGGTCGTGGCGGGGTCGCGTCCCTCGAAGGTGTATCGCGGCGATCCGTCAGTAATGTCTGCGCCTTTTGTCCAGACGACTTTGTTCTTTACTTCATCTTTGTGGAATTCCATTCGATCCTCCTCAGTCATAATTGATATACGGAATCTTCAGCCAGTGCGTCCAACCTCGGCCAGCCAACTCTGTTTTGACAACGCCGTACTTGGTACCCATGGCCTCAACAACCTGACCGCCGCCAATGTAGACGCCAATATGCCCATCGTGCCAAACGGCAAGGCCAGGGATATCCGGCATGGTATCGATGGCCCCAGACTCCGTGGCGTTGTAGTACATCTGGTTTGCGCCGATGTCCGGCATCCCATGGGAACCATAGTCGATGGTCATCGTTTCCGGGGACAGCCAGCCATAGCCCTTGATGAGTCCCACGCAGTCGGCGGTCCTGCCGCCCAGCCAATTGGCGCGGATGATGTCCTCATGGTTGCCAACACCGTCTGGGTATTGTGATACCTTGTAGGCAAGGAGTGACTCCGTCAGCACATTACCATAGGTGCCCCAGACATAGCCCCAGCCGGACTCCCATGCGTGGATGGCGTAGGTCACAAGGTCGGCTGCATTTTTATTGGCGGGATCAACAAAGGCGGAGATGTCCAAGTCGATACTGCTTCCATCCCCGCGAAGGAACTCGCCGCTGTAGCTGCCGCCGCCTGCGGTGCCGGCGATCATGGTATAGATGTGGTTGATGTTGCTCTTATCATCCTCCGTGATCGTCCGGCCCAGCTCTGCTTCGAGATTTGCATACGCCTGATGCAGCGAAACCGGAACAGCGACGGTGTATTCTTCTACCGTGCTGGTGACCGTACCATCCTCGTTTTCCACTTCTACCGTGCGGGTACGGGTTTCCCAATTGTAGAAGCACTCTACAAAGCGGTTTGCTGCCCGTCTGCCGGGAACGTCCTCGCCAAAGCAGAGGGCATAAAAAACAGCCTTGACTCGGATCGGGTCAAGGCTGTTTCCGCCTTCCGTCTGCAAATTGACGGAGGCGACCGCCGAATCCAGAAGAGAAAACGCGGAGCGCATCTCCTCAATGTGAGAGCGGAATGCCATAGGCACCTCGGTCGAATAGCTCGTCCCATAGAAGGCTGCGGCTACCGCCTGGTTGTTGTGATCCGCACCGCCTGTGCCGATGGAGCACAGCGCGGCGATCAGGAGGATGACGGGCGAGAGAACAGCGACCAGCCCCCAGCCGATCCCTTTGCGGAGCTTCTCGTTGGAAAGGGCTGTCGCCGCGGCTTTGGCGAGCATACCCGCGGTTACTGCCATCAGCGGCCACCCGCTGTGCCAAACAGCTTTTCCTTGTATGCAGGGGCGTGTACCTCCAGCAGATACCGCTCGTTGCCGCACTTGTACAGGCAGACGCCGCGCTGGGGAAACTTGATGAGGTTGTATTCCGCCTCATCCAGCTGGAGCATCTCCATATAGCTGCGCTTGTCGATGGATCCTGCGTTGAACAGGAACTGGTGAGGCGGGATGCTGAACAGCGGCTTTGTCATCTCACGGATACCCTCCTGGTCAAAGTCCTCCAGATTCTGCGAAGCCAGCAGCATGGCGGATTCCTTTTTGCGGACACGCTTGAGGCAGTTTCGGATGTACTCAATGGCTGTGGGATTGGACAGCCAGATATACAGCTCGTCCAGTGCCGCCACGGTATTGCCCTCAGTCAGCAGCTTGTCCGACAGGAACGACAGAATATTGAACAGCATGGCGTTGCGAACATTTTTTGCCGCGCCCAGCAGTCCTTTCATACCGAAAACGAGGAAGCGGCTGGAGGTGATGTTGGTGTGCCCATTGAAAAACTGCGCGTCCGCGCCCTTGCACATGGAGTGCAGCCCCAGCAGCACCTCACGCAGGATCTGCTCAGTGTAGAGCTGGTGGGCGGCCATGTCATAGCTTTTGTACTCCGCCTCGATCAGGTCATAGAGGTCAGAGAGGATGGGGTAGTCCTCCGAGCGCATACGGCGGAAATTGGTCCGCTCTGTGATGCCCCATTTTCCATACAGCTTGGAGAGCATGATCTCAATGGTGTCGATATGGGCATCCGAGAAATCCTTGTAGGCGCGGAAGAAGTCCTTGAGGAAGGAAATGTGCTGTGCCAGCAGGGTGCTTTTTCGGAATGCTTCCGGGGCGGCTGTATCGTCCGGGTCGCCGCCGTCATCCCAGCATTTCGGCTCCAGCACATTGATGATGTACTTACCCGCCATAAGGTCGGCAAAGCAGCCGCCGACAGCCTCGCACATTTCCTGCTGCTCATGCTCGGCATCCAGCGTGATAACGGATTTGCCGGACTCCAGCAGATTGAGGATCAGGAGCTTCATCAGATAGCTTTTCCCCTGACCGGAGTTGCCGAGGATAAGGATATTGGCGGAGGTCTTGTCCTCGTCGCGCTGATCGAAGTCCACGAGGATGTTGCTGCCATACTTGTCCCGTCCGACATAGAAGCCCTTTGCGTCCGTTTTACCGCTGTAATTGAAGGGGTAGAGATTTGCTACAGAGCTTGCCGGCAGGACACGCTCGAACTGCGCTCCGAAGGCATTGTATCCCACAGGGCTGGCGCAGCAGAAGCCCTGCTGCTGGCGGAGCAGGAGCCTGTCCACATTGAGCTTGCTTCGCACCAGCTCCGTCAGCACATCGGTCTGGAGCAGCTTGAGCGTGTTATGATCCGAAGCGGTCAGCTCGATGTAAACGGCACAATGGAACAACGGCTCCTTGTTGCGGTGGCGGCTGCCCTCCATGGAGATCATGTCCTGCAGATTGCTTTCCGCCGTGATCGTCTGCTGCAGGTCATTTGTGTTGGAGCTGCCCATGCGGTTTTTGTTGGCGGCATTCTGGATGATGCGCTTTTCCTCGGCAGGTGTGAGCTGCCTGGTATAGATACGCAGGGTGATCCCGTCCTTCTCGCCCAGATGCCGCAGCAGAGCTTGCTCGTCGGTCTGGGTAGGGTATTCCCGCAGAGCCCACACGCAGCGGAAGGTGTTGCCGCAGATGAAGTGGTCGGGATTAAACTGCACCACGGAGGGTGCGATCATATCCAGGAAGGATTTGACAGGTGTGTCCTCCGTGTGCCTTGATGTAGCTTTTTTCTTGTTTGCTGCCAAGTGATATCCCTCCTTATTCTCCGAAAAGGACCCAGCGTTCGCCGTCGTGATCCTCGTACCGCTCGGTGGTCACGTTCTGCTCAAAGTAGACTCCCAGCATCCTTTTGAGATCCTCCTCGGTGGCACGATGGACGGTGAAGCCGTTATCCTTGATGCTCTTTTCGATGCGGGAGAGGTAGCTGAACACATCGGATTCCTTTTTGCCCTGCAGCCGAACGAGGATATAGAACTCCCGGCTGGATGCCATGAGCACCTGAATACGATCCAGGTGCTTGCTGTCCTGCTCCAGCAGCTTTCGGATGACGGGCAGCTCCTCCTCGTTTGCCCGCTGGCGATAGAATGCCTTGTTGTTCTCAAAGGACTCCTTGGAATTTAACGCCAGCATCTCGATCTCCGCCATGCCCTTGACCACATTGAGCAGGGCATAGATCCTTGCGCCCACGCCGGCGTCCGGCAGAACGGAGATATTGGTGGGCTTGATGGCAAAGAACACCAGCTCCCCCATGCGGGTGGCGATGCCATAGTCGGTAATGTCATCAATGCCCATGAGCTGCCGGGTGGACTGCTCGCGGGCATCTTTCTTTTTCTGCTTTCTGCTCATGAGTCGAGCCTCCATTCGTAGTATTGTTGTTTTGTCAGCAGGAAGGCAGCGGCATAGCGGATGAAGTCCAGAATACTGGTGCCCTCATGCCGGATCGTCAGGAAGGCGAAGACTGCCGTCAGCACCAGCGGCAGGGCGATGCCGGTCTGGGTCAGCGCCAGGACAGAGAGAAGAAGTCCCACGCCGATGATGCCGATGTCCCGCAGCTCCCACAGCCACAGCGTGGCCTTTGCGGACAGGTTGTCCGGGTAAATGTACATGGCTGATTACCTCCAATAAGAATGAGGGAGGCCGCGGGAACACCCGCGGCCTCCTATGATGCTTGGTCACTCCGCTTCCGTGTCATCCAGCGCGTTCTCGATGAGCTGGATGAGGAACTGCTTTTGCTTGAGGTTGCGGGCTGCCAGATATTCCTTCAGCCGCTCGAAGAGCTCCGCCGGAATCTGTACCGCCAGGGTGCGCTCTGCTTTCATGCTGATCTGTCCTCCTTCGAAGTGTTCGGTGAAGATGTGCTCCACATATTCCGCCAGAGTGTTCAGCTCCAGCTGTTCTTTTTCTGCCATGATTTTTGCGTGGAGATCGGTGGAAATCATGGCACAGAGGTTCTTTTTTCCCTCCATCGGTTCTGCTCCTTTCCTCGATTTTGCAAGCAAAGCATACCGGAAGAAGGCGCGGAAAGCTATTCACCAAGTCTAACGAAGAAGCATGGCAAAACAGAAGCGATACCACCAAAGCGGCTATGCTGCCCACAGTCAACAGGAAAGCGGATAAAAAATCAGCCGCCCTGCGATTCGCAAAGCGGCTGATCCATTGCTCTTACGCTGTATTTGCACTACAGCTCCATTTTCGGTGCGTAATCCGCGGCAACTTCCTCTCGGACATCGTCCTCGGTGGTATCGAGCTGCCGTGGCGTCTGCGTCATCGCAAGCTCCTGCAGATGACCGATCCGGCGCTGCACGCTTTCCGTGATCGCATGGATACGTCCCTCATCGATATAGTCGGCAGCTTCCTCGCAAGACAGTACGCTGGAGATCAGCTCGTCTACATCGGAGAGGCGATCAAAGTCGATCCAATCAAAATCGGTCACCAGCTTCAGCTGCTCGGCGTGGTGGTTTTTGAAGGGCTTGCAGACCACATCCTTTTCCGAGCGCATCTGACCGGGCATCTTATCATAGCCAAGGGAGGAGCCGCTGTCATAAATCGGAGCCATACCGAGCCATTCCAGCGTTTCCGCGTTTCGCAGTGCCCCAAAGTTATTGAAGTGGCGATCCTCGTTTGCGATGATATAGTCCAGCACCAGCATCCGGTCTAAAAACGGCGTAATGTTCCCGATGCCGAGCAGCTCGCAGCACTCCAATAGATGCCGGTATCGGGAGGTGCTGTTCTTCTGCTTTTTCGCCTGCAGCAGCCTCCACGCCGGGATCAACTCCGTATTCTCCGTAACAAAATCCTCACAGACCGAGTAGGGTGCATCCTTGCTCCAGATGACTGTATACGATACATGAGGAATGCCGAGCCGCTCCATGATGCCGGAGGCGATCACCTCGTTGAACGGCTGCTGCCGGAACGGATTGCTGCCGCCCTTGATCAGGCATCGCTTCCCATCGATGATCTTCCACCGCTTTTTCAGATTGCCGTCCGATGTGCTGTCGGGGGAGCTGAAATTGAGTGCGTCCTTCTTCTTTCTTTCTCCGAACAGCACATCTCCGATGTCCTCCGAGAAATCATTTTGGAAAAAGTTGATATCCTCCCACCGAAGCTCCGCGCCTTCCGGACAGATCCAGTACTGATCCGAGAGGCTCAGCCCGTAGCAGCGGACGAGCAGCATTTTGGTGTCTGCCACTCCCAACGATTCCAGTGCTTCCCGCACACCGCTGCGGCTTGCCGGAATAGAGCGATCCCGCCACCAGTCGTTAAACGCCGCACGGTCGGCGATCTCGTTTCGCACAGGGATGCCGATAGGCAGATGCTCCGGTGCGTAGACACTGCCAATTTTTTGTATAAAGCCGGTCACATCGTCCAGCTCAAGCTCTGCCACGGGGGTTCGTTTATGCATAAAGGTGCATTTCATACCTGTCGCCTCATTTCTTCTGCTTTTCTGTGATTTCAGCATGCGCAGCTGCGCCTGCAGTTCCTTGCGCTTTTCGATTTTATCTGCCAGCGGCGCGATCTCACTGTCGTGCAGATAGCGGCTCTGCTTGACGCCGTTTTCCGACCACTGGTGATAGTAATAGACCTTTCCGCCGATGGTTTTTTTGGAAAGATACCCCTTCGGCAGTCCAGCGATCTGCCCGGTCAGTTCCGTGATGCGCCTTAGCTGCTCCCTGTTATCCATGTCTGTCACCTCGTCTTTCAGGGGTATTATACCCCGACTTAACCCCTGTTGTCAACGCTGTGCTTCATAAAAGCGCGGCAGCGATGCGCGACATGATAAACTCCACGCAGGGTATCGCCACGCTGTTGCCGAGAGCTTTGTAGCGGGCGGAGTCCGATGCGTTGGGGATGTCCGTCCAGCCGTCCGGGAAGCCCTGCAGTCTTTCACACTCCAGCGGAGTAAGACGCCGGATAAGCAGTCCGTTGCGGATCGGATGAATGGAGTTGAGGGAACTGCCGGAAGTTCCTTTCTGGAGAGTCCCGCATAAATCCCCGTTCTCGGCAGCATTGCGGCAGTCAAGTCCTGCCACATCCACGACAAGGTCGGTGGCGTCCTTATGCTGGCGGGCACTTTGGGTGCTGACCACCTCGCCGTCCTTGAACACATCCACCCGCTGACGGGCATAAATGCAGTGCCGATCTGTGGCAGTCAGCGTATACGCCAGCTCGTCCTGACAGCCAAGGCCGTTGCCGCCGTTCTGCGGCTGCCGGTCGACCGTATTGCCTGCAATGCAGATAGCATCTGCCTCCTGCTCGACCAGCGGCACATTATTGCCGCCCGTGCCGTATCGTGCGGACATGGTCGGTGCGACCTTATGTGGCCCTGTGTAGCGGCTGTCAACGCCGTGGTTTTCATATACGAGAGGCTGGTGTCCATGCTCCTGCGCCCGCAGAGTACCGGACACATTTTCAGAGCAATTCATCACGCTGCCGCCCTGGTCGTTGAGGCACAAAACGGACGGCACCATGTTCGTGCCGCTTTCCGCCGCTTTCAGCGTAGGAGAGCACTCCTCCTGATACCCGATACCACCGGCCTTGCTGCCTTGACCAGCGGAGAAGGCAGCAGTCAGCACACAGGGGTAACCCTGTCCTGCCTGCCCACCTCCGGCAGTCAATGCCGTGTGCCGTTCCTCGGAAAGGAAGCAATCCCCATTGCCTTTGGTCACAACGCCTGAAGCTACAAAGGTCTGTTGTTTCATCCCTGGTTGTGCGCCCAGCGCACCAGCTACATCGTGAAGGTCGCGCACCTCATCGCGCTGATTGGCGGCAAAAGCCATGACTCCGTTTCTCCCGGTGGACATCCCGCAGTTGACGCCGAGCGTGGCCGCCACATCGCCGGTCAGGTCGCCGTTGTAGCCGTCAAAGCCCTCCGCAGGTTCGTCCGGCTGCGTCACGAAGGTCTGCATCTGCATATTGGTGGTTGCCATCAACGCGCCTGACACGCCGTGTAGGTCGATGCCCTCGTCTCGCTGGTTGATGTGGTACGCTTCTAATCCTGTGGGCTGTCCGTCTGGGCGCATAAGCCCCGCCTGGATCTTTAGGGCACGCTCCAGCTTCTTCGGCAGCTCCTTGCCGCGCTCAAAGGCCCGGCGCAGGATGCCCAGGCAGGCCTTCGGGGACAAATAGTATTTTAGGGGCGGATCTGCCTGCAAAATCTGCGATAAGGAAGATTCTTTTGCGTCTCTGGGCGACACCCCAGTATTGAGCGTCGAGGCACCGCCACGCCAGGGAGAAATCAGCTCCCAATAGAATTCGCCCAGCAGATTCCCAGCGCCCGGAGTCAGGTCGAGGGACTGAAACGGAATCGCATTTAACGCGGACGATCTCCTCCAGAACGATCCGGAAGTCCTCGCCCTTTGGCGTTCCCGAGCTGAAGGCGCCGGGCACGTTCTCCCATGCCATAAATCTTGGCCGAACATCGAAAGCTGTTCGGCCTCTTTGTATGTCTGCATTTCGCATCTCCTTTACCAGTCGGACCTGTTCCATGAACAGGCCGGAACGCGCCCCCGCAAGACCTGCCCTTGCGCCGGCAACAGACAGATCCTGGCATGGGCTGCCCCCGCAGATGATGTCCACGGGCGGAAGCTCCGCACCATGCAGCTTTGTGATGTCGCCCACATGGAGCATATCAGGGAAACGCAGCTTTGTCACCTCAATGGGAAAGGCTTCGATCTCCGACGCCCACACCGGCGTAATGCCGCTGCGGATTGCGGCCAAAGGGAATCCACCGATGCCATCGAACAAGCTGCCCATCGTCAGTCTGCTCATTTCGCCACCGCCTGTACGACCGTGCGTGTGGTGTTGACGGCGGCCTGCGCGGTATAGACAGCACTCATGAGGTTTGCCTTGGTGGAGGTATCCAGTCCAAAGGCTCCGGCGATACGGGGGATCTCACCGGCAGAGAGCATGAGCCCAAGCCCTAACAGGGCATGATCCTTGAACACCATAAGTCCGGCGACAAGGATAGTGGCCTGCAAGAACGCCGACAGGCATAAGCCGATGATCTGCTTGCACCATTGGATAAAGCCGTCTGTATATCCGCGAGGGACGCTGAACATATAGAGGCTTCCCACGGCGATCTGGATGAGCAGGATGCCGCCGCGCTTCAGATTGGCGAAGAAGACCTTGACGACGGCATAAGCCATGAGGATAAGGCAGAACAGGATCATGATCCCGCTGGTGATGTTGCCGAAGCCCAGCAGCGGCCCTGCCGTCAGGTCGGATATTGATTCCACGGCATTGATCTCCTGCATGACCTCTCCGGCCACATCCCCGATGGATGGCCCATAGCCGGTGAGTGCCGCAGTGAAGGTCCCCTGCAGAGAAACGCACAGCTCATAAAGCCGGACCGGAACAACGGTGAAGAGGCTGACAGCCATAAAGCCCTTGATGGCATTGAGGGCTGTCTCGCGGATGTTGCCTCGACCACTGGAATACTCCACGCCGGTTTCGAAGCAGGCCACCACTAATCCTGTGCCGTAGAGTGCCCATGCCAAATAGGAGAAGAACAGCACAATGCTATGCACCCAATCCATGGTGAAAAGCTCCGCGCCCATGTTTCCCATCTCCGAAAAGAAGTTGCCGAGAAAGCCTACGATTTGACTGTAGAACCAGTCCACGATCTGGCCTAATACCTTGGCGGCAACAAAATCCCAAATGAACATTGATCGGTTTCACCTCCGGGTGAGGCCGCACCAGCTGCTTTGGGATATGGCAAAGGCCGTACAGCTGGTACGGCCTTCAAATCACACTTTTGTTACATTGTCTGCTCCCACGCCCGGTCAGCGGATTGACTTATATCCTGAAACACCTCCAGATAGTCTGATACCGCATCGGACAGCACCTCATAGTCCTGCCGGGTGGGATGATATACATACCAGTCTGCCTTACCGTAGTCATCCCAAATGTGCGGCTCCACGCCGTTTCGGAAATTGGGATTATTCACCATCTTCTTGCCGAACAAGTCAGAAAAGCGAAGCAGCAGATTGTCTACATCACCCTCCTGACGATTCAGTACCGTCAGCCGCAGAGCGCTGTATTGATTTGCGATGCCGGTAGTGACAAACTGGATTTTTGCCCGGTTCATGTCGCTTAAGCGCACATAGCAGGCTCTGCCCACATAAGTGGCGTCGGGGTATCGTTCTCCGACGATCTTCCGAAGCTCCTGTTCGTAAAAAGTCATTGCCTATACCTCAAATTCCGATGATCTGCCAGATGTACAGCGGAGCCGTCAGCGTGAACACCAGGCAGGCAAACAGGATGGCAGGCGCCGATTGCGATAGGTAATCCTTTGATACCATCTCCAGATTTTCCCCCGCTTAGCACCGTGCATGAGAGTTTCCCCTCACACGGCGCCCCATCGTTAAGGGTTTAAAAGTAATTCACACAATTTACAAGTAGCTTTTAACCGTTATTGTAAAATTTCGTTTAGATGAAGAAGATTTCTCAATTTATTTACCTTTTCCAGTTGCTTTTTGTCCAGTTGTAGGGTCACAAGGAGCTTTTTCACCGTTTCCTCCTTTGTTGCGTGAATAAGCGTGTGTACATTAACATCAATCAGTGTTAGATTTGCGTAGCTGTCGTTGCCACCAAGGTGTTTTGCTGTTTTGTGGTGGCAATGCATTCTGCCGATTTCTAAAATCTTACCTGTCACAGCACATTTTCCCTGCTGTGAGCAGTACAGTGACAGCCTATTGTCGTTGTATTTAATACTCATATCACGAACAGGATTTCGCATGAGGTAGTGGAGCATTCCCACATTGATATTCGATAGCCTTTTGTGTATCTCGGCTCGCCCCTGTGGCGTGTAGCTGTTAATGATGCGCTTCTTGTCAATGGGGTTTTTGTGCCGCACATAGGCAATCGGAAGAATGGGTGTTTCTCCGATAAACCGAATTTCCTTGCTTTTGCTGTATTTTATATAAACTGGACTTATAATAGGTTTTGAGATTTCTCGCTTCATCTGCTGTTCGAGTTTGCCTTTTGCAGCGGACTTGACTAAGAAAGCAATTTCACTAAAATCACGGCTGACGTGCGTGGCAAAATGATAGTAACCGTGCCAGCCTATGACCAGTGCGTTGTATCTTAATATGCTATTGCCCTTTTCATCCATCTGTTTGAGTTCATTTACGGCTTTGACTGCTTTTTGCTTAATTTTAGTCATTGTTTTATCAGAAATATGAGATTGCACAACATACTTGCTCTGACCATTAGGTTTCTTGCCTTTCTTGACCGCTTTCATTTTGAACCCTAAAAACTCCGAATACTGCCTTTTCAAGTTGACAATTTTAGATTTTTCAGGACTAATTTCAAGTCCTAACCTATGATGCAGCCAATCCTTTACGGCTACAAATATCTTTTGGGCATCGCTTCGGTATCGGCAAAATATCTTGAAGTCATCGGCATATCGTACAATGTAGCATTCCTTTAGACCAGTTTTCCTAAGTTGCGAATAGACCCCGCTATTATCCAGCGTTCCATTTCTTAGCACTCTGCGTTTGTAGGGTACTCGTGTTGGCATTGTTTCCCACTGGCTCGCTACCCACCAATCCAATTCATTTAGGACGATGTTTGAAAGCAAAGGTGAAATAATTCCACCCTGTGGCGTGCCTTTTTCGGGGAAGCCGATTCCTGCAACTTCCGCCTTTAGCATGGCGGAGATAATAGATAACAGCTTTTTGTCCTTGATACCTAACGTCCACATCTGCTTTAGTAATTTCCCGTGATTGACATTATCGAAGAATCCTTTGATGTCAATATCGACCACAAAGTGCAGATGTTGCCCCTGTATGAATTTGTATGACTGAGATATTGCGTGTTCCGCACTTCGATTGGGGCGAAAACCATTGCTACGCTTAAAGAATTTAGCTTCACAAATAGGTTCAAGAATTTGCAAGATACATTGCTGTATCAGCCGATCCATAATCGTTGGGATACCAAGTGGTCTGGTCTTGCCGTTGCCTTTTGGAATTTCTACACGGCGTACTGGCTGTGGGTGATAGTTGCTTAGTCTTTTCTGAACATAGGCTATAAGCTGTGGGCTTGCCCATTGCTGTAAATGAACAATCGTCTTTTTGTCTGTTCCTGCGGTTTTACTGCCACTGTTTTTCTTGATGTTGCGGTAGGCAAGCATAATGTTTTGTGGATTGCAAATCAGCTCTGTCAACTGTTGAAACTGACAGCCGTTTTCACTATCCGCATACAGCTTATCTAACACATCTTGAAAGTCATAATATTCTGCATTTCGCAGGGCAGACCGTTTTGTCGGTTTTGCTCTTGTCAAAGTCAGCTTTATCCTCTCTATTAGGGGATTTTGCTTTTCTTAGTCATACTCGAACCTTTGAGATTGTGTGTTTACTTGTTTATTTCCTTAACGACTGGAGCCCGTCCCTCCACGGCTTATTATCACCGTTTCATCGGTACCATGGCTCCACTCTCAGTTGGATAAATGCAGGTTATGCGGTTTGCTAACCTCTTTCCCTGCAAACGCCTCATAGCAATGTAATTCGCTCCGCGTTCCAACCTTTCCACGTTCCGATATTCCTATCATTTCATATCGCCCTTAGGTGTCCCTCTAAGCCTGTATGCTTGATGTCGCCTGTAACGACATAAGGTATTTCATAAATGGCTTTTTACTTTACCTCACATACCCGCCATATCTGGCGTATGCACATTTCTATGCACCATTCGTATAGACTTTTTATATCGGGTGTTCGTCTGTGACCCATATTTTCACATACTCACCATAGGCAATTTATTGACCTCCGGCATATAGGCAACACCATTCACCTCTGAACAGCTTTCGTGCAGTTAAAATATCTTACCTGCTTACGGTTGCTCTCTGCCGACTTCACCGAGCTTCGTACATTATAGCTATTACACGCTATTTGCACGTCGGAGTATCAAGGCAGGCGTTTTGGGGCGTTACTCCCTCATTCCACCTGTCGGAATATCAGTTCTCCTAAACTGAACATTTACACATTCATTATTTAGTGCCTAACCTTTTCAGTTAGGAACGTGTCGCACTCCACTCGAACTGGCCGCTTTTTCTGAAGTCGAAATAGGCCGTCCCCAACTTGGCGAAGAAGAATACCGCCAGGATCAGGTCGATGGCGGGAAAGACTACATTGTTCACCACGGTCTTGATCTGACCGGATGCCGTCTGCCATGTGCTTTCCACCGCGCCTGCCACGTCGCCTGTGCCTGCGGCGAAGGCCGTAGTGGAAAAAGCACAGCACAGAAGCAGCACAAGGGCGGTCAGAATCAGGATTCTCTTTTTTCTCATAAGTTCCTCCGTTTCTATCGTTGTTTTGCGGGAGCAATATGCCACTCCTCCCAGAGATTCCCCCGGATGGTGACGCTGTCCGTCAGGTTCATGGAGAGCATTCCTGCCGGCGTCCAGCAATCCAGAAGCCATGTGTAGGGCGTATAGCTGCCGTCCGGATACCAGATGGGCGTGAAGTGGGTACGGCGGTTGTAGGTGCTGTAGGGATTGGCTTTGAATTGGAAAGTCGTGCTTCGCCCGGAGACATCTGCCTCCAGCAGCCGCCAATAGCTCTCATATCCAAACTCCGGGAAATAGGTCACAGCGTTCTGGGCTGCCGTCACCGCCGCACTCTGATTTGTGGTGACTTTTGCGGTCACCTTCTCCTGAACGCCATAGCCGCTTTTCAGCGTGGATGCGGTCGCCGAGGGGCTCTTCTCGTCCGGCGTGATCTTCATACTGCCAGTCAAGCTGGCAGAGTAGCCGTTATAGTCAAACTCCCACCAACCATGGTCCTCCCACCAGCCGTTGTCCACCCAATGGTACCAGCGGTCCCTGTGGGTCTTGCCGTCCGCATCCGTCCAGCGGTCTGTGTGCCAGCATTTCTGCCAGTTTTCTACCCACTCCCAATTCTCCTGCCACCACGGTGACCAGATGCCCCAAGAGGCGGAGGTCACTTGCTCTTTCTCTGGGATAGAGGGCAGACGGAAAGCATCGTTGCGGTCATCTGCCAGGGGATTGGGCGGGTCATTGCCGTCCAGATCCACGATATTACAGGTGATGGTGCCCTGCGCCGAGCCGCCGCCGTACACGCTGACGGAAATCGTTATGACGCAGGGTTCCGCGGGAGTACGCCAGCGTACCCATGCCAGCTGGCTGTCGCCGTCTGGGTAGTAGACATTGCTTACAGTGTAAGTCCTGCCCTGAATGTTAAAGCGTACCGATACAGGGTCGTCCGGGTCGGACTGTCCGCCGCGCACCTCCACGGAGGTGATAACTTCTGTGTTGACGCGGTATTCATAATCAAAGTCATTGATCTCCGGTGGCGTGGTCACCTCATTGAAGCGGACAATGCCGATACCAAGAGACGAGATGATGTCGCCGTTGGACGCCTTATCCGTGCGGCTGCCGGACCATGCAGTGTAGCCGAGATCCGCTTCCTCCAGAAAAATCGCCAGCGGCAGATTTTTATGGGTGAGCGTCCCCAGCTTCTTTCTGAGATCGCCGTTGACGATCTGGTCATACAGCGCCGCTTCCGTGGCGGTCATGGCGAACTGCTGACCGTTGTAGCAAAGATAGGCCAGCGGCTCCACCACCAACTTGTAGTCTCCGCCAATGAGCGTATCGAAGTCCATTCCTGCGTATCCAGCAATGGAACGGATAACCTGTTCATCGGTAAAATAGCTTCGGATGGCAGCAATGCTGGCTTTGCTGCTGCTCGTAGAGATGATCTTGGGCAGACTCTGACTTGGGTTTCGATAGGAATACCCGCTGACCGATACGGACAATCCTCGTCCTGCATTGTAAGACAACTTGGACACCTTTCCGAAGTGAGCAACATTTGCTATAGGAACCTTGTTGGTTAAGTCGATGGGGGTTCGCACTACAGAATGGGAACCTACATCCACGATAGACACTCTTACGCCATCCATGCCAGGATTCCAGTAGTTTGTCTTGGTACCGTCCCCCATGCTGCCTCCACCGCCGTCAAAGTTGCCATCTCCTGTGGCATAGGCGGGAACGATGGCGGTTATTACCAGCACAAGTGCCAGCAACAGGGGCAAAAGCCTTTTCATGCACATTCCTCCAGTCGTGAAGATAAAAAGAGACACGGCCGTTTCTCAGCCGTGTCTCTCTTGGAAGGGCGAGGTCAGCCGCCCATGATACCGATCTTGTTGCCGTTCTCATACATATCATTCAGTGTTCCGCCATTGTTGGGACCGCTGGGCGTGATGTAGCCGAAGCCCGGAACATACACCTGCCCGGCATCATTGGTGCTGCCGCCCGCAGGCTCTGTGGGCTGGGGCTTCCCCTCAGTCTGCTCCGGCTTATAGGTGGGCGGCGTTTCCTTGTTGCAGTCCGCTTCCGGCACATCGTCCGCCGCATGGTCCTTCTCCGTCTTGCCGGGATGCTCCGGCGCGTCCGGCTTGGTGGGCGCACCCTGAATGGTCTGTTCTGTACCGGAGCTGTCAGCATCCCTGCCGGAATCATGCTGTTTACCATCCGTCTTGCTATCCACCTTTACCTCTGGATCGCTGATGTTCACAACCGGATCTTTCGTGTCCGGCACATCGTCCGGGATGGCGGGGTCGATGGGCATGGGCACTGCCGCAAGGCGGCTGACGATCCCCACCACCAGTGCCGCGCAGAGCAGGACGCCTGCCGCAATGAGGATGATGCGTTTTGTTTTGTCTGTCATAGGTCGAACTCCTTCCTTTGTAGGGGTCAGTGATTTTTCTTCTTATCCCGAACATACCACAGCTGTCTCCGGAAGTCTACCGAAAGAAGCAAAAAGAACTAAAACTTCGGGATATACTTGGCCTGCACCTGCAGATTTAGGCTTACGGGCGGCAGCACCCGTCCGGCAAAGTGGGTGGGGACCTCCAGATGGAGGGTGGCGGTTGCAAGATACCCCTCGCTCCGGCCTGATGCGATGGCGTTGTTGGAGATATGAACGGACAGGTCGGAGATCGTATACTCCAGCTCATTTCCGGCGTATTTCATGTAGCCTTCGCCATCTGTGGTAAGGCCGAGGATATAGGACAGGTTGCCGTAGATGTCACCGGCGTCGATGGACTCAAACCACTCGCCGTCCCCCTCCGGGAACCAGCCTGCGGCATAGCCCTCCCGCACAGAGTGGTACACATCGTCATAGTTCTCATTGACCGTGGCAATGACCGCCTGCTGCACCGCGTCCCGCACGCCCTGCACGATGATGTTCACCCGGAAATATTCCGCTATGACCATAAAGAGCATGAGCAGGCAGAGTGTCACAGCGATGACCATGGGGTAGCCTTCACCGGAGCGGGAGCGAAAAAGCAGCTTTCTCATTTCCAATACACCTCCGATCTGCCGCTGGCCTGTGCCGTCAGCTCAATGGGGAAGCTGCCAAGCCCACCAAAGCCGATGTCCACATCCATGGTCAGCGTCACCGTCACCTCCTCATTGAGTTGGATGCGGCCGGTACGGGACCAGCGGATGTCCGGGTCGATCTCCAACCGCTCGGAAAGCACCTGCGCGCGGGAGGTCGTTTCACTCCCGACTCTGCCGGTGATCTCGGCTTCCCGCACCAGCTCGGCGGCGAAGGTGTCAAGCTGCTGCTTCGCCACATACACCGGCAGCACTTTCACTGCCAATGCGATCACCAGCATGGCGCAGAGGATGAGGACGCATGTGTCGATATAGCCCTCGCCGGAGCGTTTCTTCCATTTGTTTTTCATCCGAACAGCCCTCCCATCGAGGTAAGGATCTGCATGAGGATGACCACAATGTAGATGAGCATAAAGCAGACCAGCATGACGAAGGAATACACACGGATCTTGGGCGGGATCTTCGCCGCCTGCGCCTTGAGCCGCTGAAGCTCCAGCTGTTTCATGTCGTGGGAGAGCATCTGGAAATAAACGCGGCCGTCATCCCCGCGCAGGACGCCGATGAGCCCGCGCACGATGTCGGAGAGCATGGGTGACGCCAGCCTGCCCTCGAAGCGCACCAGTGCCGCCTCGTAAGAGGATGAGCGCATATCCGCCGTCAGCACATCCAGCTCACGGGCGAAGTCGGGACCGGCGTGCCGCTTGTAGTTTTCCAAGATCGTCAGCACATCGCGGCTGGCTCTCAGCTCCTGCTCCACTGTGGCAACAAATCGGGGCAGCTCCCCCTCGATCTTCTCGCGGCGTTCGGTGACCTTTTCCTCCGCCTTGCGGCTCTCCTTGAAGTAAAGCAATATCGCCAGCAGCACCACGATGGGCGAGAGCAGAGGAAAGATCAGCAGACACGGAATGACCGCCAGCAATGCGGCGGCAGGCTTGAGGATGGTATAGGCCAAGTAGACCTCCGGCGTCATATCCATGCCGGCGGCACTCAGCGTGCGCTCCATGCGGTGACGCTTGTACTCGTCCATTCGGATAAACTTGGAGAGCTTGATAGCCCAGCCAAGGAAGATCGCGTCCAGCGACCTCATCCGCTTTTTCTCGGCTCGCCCTGCGGACAGGAGGGCCTTCTCCGTGGAGAGGCGGGGTAGCTTCAGAATGTCTGCCAGAATGAAGAATAAGCCCGCGGCAACGGCCACGCCGAAAAGGAACAGTAAGATCGTCATGTCCGTCACCTCCGATACTCGATTGGCTGGGTCAGCTTGACCACTCTGGCAAAGGAGAGAAAGATAGCGGCGGCACAGACCGCCAGCACCGCCTTGCCGGGTACGGTGGTCATCAAGGCTGCATACCAGTCCTTGTTGAGAAAGTACAGCAGCGGGATATTCAGCACCACCAGCGCCGCCATGGAGATGAATTCCTTGCGGGGCGCGAATACGAGATTCTCCAGCTCACCATTGATGATGCGCATATCCGATAGCTTTGCCACAATGGGATTAAGGGTGCTTTTCATGCTGTGGTCATACTGGCAGGCGGAGAGTGCCTCGCACCACTCCCGCCACACCTCATTGTCAATGGCAGACTTCAGCTCCGCCAACGCCGCATTCATATCCGGGTCGATGTGCTTGATGCGGGTGAGGAAGCTGCGGAACACACCATGCACGGGTGGGTTCAGGTAGTTGATGTTCTCCTCCACGGCGGTCTGCAGATCCTCACTGCGGAGGTAGGCCGTGGTGATGATAGAAAGTGCTGTTTCCAGCTCGGCGGTAACAGCTTTCCTGTAGTGTCCGGCCGTGAGCTTAATGTACCAAAACGGCAGGAACATCATGCCGGCCGCCAGCACCGGCACCAGCAAGAGGTTATTCATGACGATGGCGATGCCCGCACCCACGGCAAAGAGCAGCAGGGATGCCGCGCAAAGCACGGGAAAGCGTTCCTCCTTGCCGGTGGCTTGCAGGATCGTCTGCGCTTCCGATATCTCACGGCGGAAGAGGCCGGGCTTTTTGCGATGAGTGGTTTCGTTGATCTCATCCCGGATGCTTTTAGGCCCGGCGGTCAACCGGCGGAACACACCCAGCGTAAAGTCCATGGGCGAGATGCGGAAGATAAGAAATGCGCCGGTGATCATGCCGACGCACGCAGTCAGCAGCAGGGCTGTCAAGTGGCGTTCACCTCCTTCTTGGTTTCCAAAATAGCCTGCAGTTCCTCGTTGGGCATACCGTTTTCCAGCAGGCGTTTGCGCAGACTCACGGAGATCTCATTCACCTGCGTGTGATGTCCTTCGATGACGAATTTGCCGTCCTCCATGTGATTCTCCGTGATGACATAGCGGAACAGCGTGTTGTAGCGGCGATCCCCATTGGGCAGGATCTCACACTCCATGATCTCCATCATGCGGCGCTGCTTGTTCTCCAGCTGCTTGCAGAAGACCACGATGGGGTATGCCTCCGTCACATAGCTGAGAAGCGTTTCGTCCGACATATCCACGGCTCGTTTGCACAGGGACACCATGCGGCGGTAGGTCGCTTCACAGGAGTTGGAGTGGATGGGGGTCAACACCGCCACACCCACGCGGGCGGCCTCCTGCGCGGCATTGGCCTCGGCGCCGCGCATCTCGCCCACCACCAGGATATCCGGGTTGAAGCGCAGGCAGATATCCACCAGTGCAATCTGATCGATCCGCTGACGCTCATTTTCGCTGTCGCGGGTCAGGGTGTGGACCACCGAGTTGGTCACCTTACCGTTTTCCTCCCGCACCAGCTCCAGCTCACGGGAGCCGTTCTCAATGGTGAAGATGCGTTTGCTGTCGGGTATGGTGGTCAGCAGCCAGCCTGCCGCCGTGGTCTTGCCGGAGGAGGTGGCTCCCGCCACGCAGATGGAGATCCCATAGCGTAAAAATACGGAAAGCCAGTCCAGCATTTCCGCTGTGGCCGTACCGCTGCGCAGCAGATCCTCACGGCTGAGATTGTGGCGGTTGACGATTCGGATGGAGGCGGCAACGCCCACATCCTCATCCACCACGGGGGACTTCATAGCCGCAATACGGGTGTTGCGGGTCAGATGCCCCGTGACCAGAGGGCTGGCGTTGTCCAGCACCATGCCGGAGGCGTGGAGCATACGGCGGATGACGGCAAGCGCGTGTTCCGGCGAGTCAAAGTGTTCCGTGAGCTTTTCGCTTCGACCGTCCGAATACTGCACCTCGATATCCCGCCACGAGTTGATGTTGATCTCCTCAATGCCGTCGGCGTAGATATAGCGGGTCAGGAAGCCGAACTCCGCCATCTCGGAATAGATGGCGTCCACCAGCTCCGTCTGCGTCATGCCTGCTACGGCGATACGTCGGTCCTGCAGGTACTTGGTGATGTAGCGCATGAGCTGTTCCTTGGAGTCCTCGCCGACCCCGGTGATGAGTGCGGCGTAGGCGCCGGAGATGTACTCCTGCACCTCCTGCAGCACGGAATTGAAGTCCCTGCCCTCTGCCGACGGGGTAAAGAACAGGTTGTGCGCCTGCCTAAGCGTGCCAATGTCGGTGCTCAGTGTTCGCTGCGGCGTGTCGTCCACCACTACGGGGACGACCTCCGGCTCCAAGGTGACCTGATATTCCGCCGCATCCCGCCGCTGTGCAGCTGTGGCAAAGACCGAGCCGTTTCGCTTTTCGCCAAGAGCCATATTAAAACACCTCCGCAATGATACGCTCTAACTCCTTGCGGAAGGGGCGGCTGTCCTTCAGGGCGAGGTCGGCAAGCAGATTGCCCGCCAGATACTGCTCCTCCAGCTCCTGCGAATGGGGCAGCACGAAGGCCGTGTCGCCCAGCACCTTGCCGATGTGATCCGCTGCCTGATAGGGCTTCACATTGGATGCCACCTTATACTGCTTGTCCATGTCCCACTCAGGCCCGTCCAGCAGAGGGAGCTGACTTGCAAAGTAGTTGACGCTCTTGGGGTCGCAGTTGGCAAGGCGCAGGATACTGTCCGCCTCCATCAATGCAATGGCGGAGAGGATGTCGTTGGCAATGTAGCTGCCGCAGTCCACGATGACATAGGGCGCGATCTGACGCAGGCCGTCCAGCAGCTCTACCACCTGCTTCTGCGTAAAGGGCGGAGTGCTGTACTCGTTCTGCCGTTCGAGCAGCCCCAATACCGCAAGGCAGCTGTTACGCTTAAAGGTGACAAGGTTATGCTTGATGAGGTTCTCGCTGATACGGGCGGCTGCCAGGACGCCGGCAAGAGAGCCATTGCTCTCCAGAGCGTCCGCGGAACAGATGCACGGCAGCATGGGAGCGGCCATGTCACAGAGCAGAAGGATGACATTTTTCTTTCTGGCGGAGAGCATTTTTGCGATTTTCACCGCCGTTATTGTCTTTCCACTGCCGGGGCTGCCCCAGACCGCCAGCATACCGCCGCTGTCATTCTGCTCCTCCGGTTTCTCTGTGTCGCGCTGAAAGATGCTGGCCTTTCTGAAATTCATCCTGTCACCTCACTCTCCGGCATTTCTGCGGTAGGATCGGCGGCTTCGCCCTCCTCAATGGGATCTTCCTCCGGCTCTGCGTACAGCTCCTCAATGAGCGCGTCCTGCGCCTCAATGAACTGCCTTGCGCCATCTGTTGTGCCGCGGTAGACGAGAGCCAGATGGAGCTTGGCGACCTGCTCCAGCTCCGCCAGCACCTTGGCCTGCTCCGGCAGAACGAGGAAGGTCACGGTAGAGGGCAGCTCCTTCTCGTCACCCTTTGCTTCACCGGTATTGGCGTCATAGCCGGTGCTGGCGGTAACAGAGATGATCTCCACGTACTGCAGCTCGGCGGGGATGGTGGTTTCGCCGTCCTCCGGGTAGTCCGCCACGATGACCGATACGATGTCGCCGCTCTGGAGCTTACCGGACAGTCCTGTGGCGAAGCTCTTGATGGTGACGGAGATGGCCTGCTTCGTGCCGTCCAGATTATAGAGATACGCATTCTCGGCGGCAGGCGCGTCCGAGAGCTTGGCGGCGAGAATATAATCGCCAACGGCAAGGTCCGCCTTGGCGTATTTGCCCACTACATTGTCTTTCGCGGTCATAAGGCCGGAGGGGAGATTATAGGAGCCGACCTCGGCTGTGGTGACCATATCCTTGGTGATGAGCTCACCGGCGTGAATGTCCTTCGTCACACGGACGATCTCCGCCTTCTGGCTGATGCTCTGATTGAACAGCGGTGTGATGCCGAAGCAGATCACCAGCGCCAGCAGAATGCAGATGACGCCGATGACCGTGCGGTTTTTGAAAATACTCATGGAGCAAGTCCTCCTTATTCTTAGATGATATATGCGGTAAAGAAGCCCACTGCAAGAAATGGCGCGAATGGACAGCTCTCCGGTGGGTACTCTTGCCTGCGGATCTTGTGCAGGGCAGCTATTGCAAGGTAGAAAAGGCAGTACAGCACCAGTGCCAGCACCAGTCCGGCGACTCCGCGCAGAAAGCCCAGCAGGAAGCCGGAGGCGGCGATGAGGAACGCATCTCCCATGCCACCGCGTCCTCTCCGGCTTGCCAGCCAAAATGGGACGGCCAGCGCCAGGCCGAGAAGCCGGGCGGGGCTGAAGGAAATCAGCCCCGCCCCTGCGATGACGATACTGGAAAGGTCATAGATCTGCCTGCGCCGGAGATCCGTCCATGCCGCGCTCATAAGTCCGATGAGGAACAGCGTCCCCTGCAGGACGGATGCCACGGATCAGCCGCCCAGTGCGCCGGCGTAGTTGAACATATCCTTGATACGCTGGTTCAGCGTGGGCATGACCACATCGCCGAACAAAGCGTAGAGGCCCGCCAGCAGCAGAGCGCCCAGCACCACGGCGATTAGGATCTTGACGGCGGTGTCGATGTAGCCCTCACCGGAGCGGCGGGTGGCGGCAAGGCGGATGGCCTTGGTGCGGATGGAATTGGCGGTGTTCTTGATAAACTTCTTCATGTGATAATTTCCTCCTACAAGTTATATGTTTTGTGTTGTGGGTGACTTACATGACCTGCTCCGCAGCGGGAGCATTGTCCGGCTGCTGGGCCTGCCCGAGCGACTGCTCGTAGGCGTTCAGCACCGCATCGTTGAACTGCTGGCGGGCCTCCTTCGTGCAGGGGAAGCAGATGTCGTGATAGTCCCCATGGCTGTCCTTGTACTGCGGCATGGCGACAAAGGGGCCTTTCTCGCCGCGAATGACCTTCACGCCGCGAATGGCGAATACGCCGTTGATATCCACATTGGCGTTGGCGAGGGTGTACTTGCTGTCCTTCACGGGATAGATGCGCACGGCGTACTCCACGGGGAGCGGGGTATCCGGTGCAGGGGTGGGAGCTGTTGCCTTGGTTTGGGCTTTGGGCATTGGGATTCCTCCTTTTCTGATGTTGATATGAAAAAAGCACCCGGCCGGGTGCTCATTTCACAGGCCCATATCCATTTCCTGCTGGGGTGCAAACTCGATCTGCCGGAAGCCGACACGGTCGCAGTAGTAGAACTCGCTGCTGTCGGCGTCGTACAGCTCCAGCACATCCGAGATGCCGATGGGTCTGCTGTCGTAGCCGGGAACCGGGTCGCGGAAGAGTGTGTAGATCTCCTCCGGGTCATTGGTCCCGACCAGACCGTCATAGACGGTTTCGTAGTGCCTGCGGTCAGGCTGTCCAAAACGCTCCAGCAGGGCTTCATACGGGATGAAACGCATATTGATGGGGCTGTCCCGCGTGAGCTGCCACACACGGCAGCTTTTCAGGGGCGGAGCCTCCGGGTCGAAGCGGCCGCCCCTCTGCCCCAGCAGGAGGCGGTCATAGACACCGTCCTCCCAGCGGATGGGAATTGCCTGCTTTTGCAGAAAACGCTCCAGCTCCTGCGTTTGGAACATGGTATCCACCACCGCCTCCTTTTCCGCGATGTATCCGGCAGGATTGCTGTAATAGAGGATGCGGTCATGGTTGTCAATGAAGATGCGCTGCACTTGCTCACCTCCGATCATTCCAGCTTCATCTCACCCGCGGCCGGTTCCTCCTGCCGGGGTGCGGTCAGCTCCATGAGCTTCTCCCGCGCCCAATCGGGTAGATATTTTTCGTCCAGCACGCCGATGAACTCATGTCGATTCCAGCGCGTCATCTCGCCGTCACCCAGGCAGGTGCAGCGCACCGAACGCCCAATGGCGTGAGGCGAACAGCCAAAGCCGTCATGGGCATACCAGAGTTGGTTTTCTTGGCTCCAGCAGGATTCCTTCAGCGTATCGGGGCTGAGTACCAGCACCTTGCCGGTATAGTCCTGCTCGGCGCGGTCACCGACGCAGTGCTCCGCACCGAAGAGATTTAACGCCTGCACCGCCTTGCGGTAGAAACTGACGAAGCCATCCAGCACGGCAGGGTGGCTCCGAATAGTGATCTCGGCATTGTGACGCTCATCCTGCGGAATGTAGTGCCGCTCAGCCCACTGCTTATTGGCGAGGCTGAAGCGACCATCCCAGGAAAGCTCCTGCAGCGTAGCGGTCAGCACCCGTTCCGTGCGCTTGTAGCCGTATGCCGCCAGCACTGGCACAAGGCAGTCCTCGTTCAAGTACATCCCATCGAAGTTTTGACGGATGGTATCCTCAATCGCTTCTCGGCAGGCGATGTTAGCGCGATGGCTCTCCCTCCAGAGCGAAAGCTCATTCCGTTCTCTGGCCTCCTTCGCCGAGTAGGGGTAGAGATAGGTTTCATTCATTTGGATATCTCGCCTCGTTTCTTCTTTGAATACCTACGATATCACTTATCGTAGATGACATCGTCCTCCATCAGCAGATCTTCCAGTACGGACAGGCAGCAGCCGGATTTACGCAGGGCCTCCAGCAGCTCGGCGGGAATATCGGAGAGGTCGTGGTCGTAAAATGTCTCGCACACGGTGATCACACCGGAGCCCTCGTCCACATGGCAGTCCAGCTTGGCGTCGGGCGCGATGTCCGCTTCCGCTCTGGCCCAATCGGGAACAGTGACGGCGGGGCGGATCAGCTCCTCGATGTCCGCGTCGCGGAAGGTGCAGTGCCCCTCGGTGCAGCCCTCGCAGCTGCCGCAGCGGTCCGTCAGTTCCCGCATCAGCTGACCGGCGCGGTCCGTCAGGGCGAGGATCGTGCGCACCATCTCCATGGCGGTCATCTCGCTCTTTGACAAAATGACCGCGCCCTTGGCGCCGGCCATTTCCAGCTTTCCCTCGTCCTCCAGCCCGCAGACGGTCAGAACGGCGGGAGGGATGGTGACGCTCTTGTTGTCGTTGTATTTTACAAATTTCATGCTGCTTCTCCTTTTATTGTTCAGAATTTTAAGGGATGCTCCGGCTCATGGATCAGCTCGTAGCGGGTATCGCCATCGCCGCCCAGCAGACTATCCATAGAGAGCTGCCAGCAGGCTTTGCGGGGATCATAATTGGTGATGACGATCTCCTCATATTCGCTGCCTGCCGTTTGGGACATGCTGTTGGGACGGGAGGTGCGGAAGATATAGCAATCCTGATAGATCTCGCAGATGTAGTCCTGGTAGTTGTAGGAAACGATGAAGTATCCTTCACAGGTGACCAGTACATCATGGAGCCGCTGATGATCCTCCGGGGGAAACTCCACCTCGTAGCAGCTCTCCGCCTTGTAGTAGGGCGGGTCACAGTAGATCACGGCGCCTGCCCGGTCGTACTGACGAATGACCTCCTCGAAGTCCTTATTCTCCACAATGACATTCGCCAGCCTGCGGGAGCATTCCCAGATCAGGTGAAAGAAACGGCGGATGTCACAGGGCTTGCCGCCGAAGGACTTGGCGCCGCCGCTGAAGCTGTAGCGGATAAGCTTGAAGAAGTCCGCCGCACGTCGGATGCTCCCGCGGGGCGTACGCTCCAGCATAAGGGCGCGGATGGCCTCGGCGTCGGGGGGCTTCAAGTAAACCTCCGTCAGATCCATCTCCTCCTGCAGGTAGTCGTCCGTGAACTCGCCCTTGGAGAAGAACTTATAGAGGACGTTGAAGTCATCCCGCGTGTTCAGCGGCAGGAAGCCAAGCTCCGCCAGCAGTGCCATGGGGCGGTTCTTCACGCAGCAGAACAGGTTGGTGAGATTGCCGTTGAAGTCGTTGTAGACCTCCATGCAGCCGCGCTGGATGGGACGGCACATGGTCACCGTGCCGCTGCCGCCAAACACATCGATGAAGCGGGTGTAGCGGTCCGGCATCAGCTTATTGATGATCCACAGCAGCTTGCCCTTGCCGCCCACCCAGGGAATAAAGCTGTTCAAGAAGTGTCACCTCCCTCCAGCGGGAGGGAGAGCTGACCGGTGTCCTCATAGTCAGGCAAGGTGCGGGACAGGCCGCGCTCCGCAAATTCGATTTTCTTGATCCGGCTGCGGAGCTGCCGGATGGTGCGCCGCAGCTCCTCCTCGGTGGCGGCATAGTAGTAGCCGCCGTCAAAGCTGCAGATGGGGATGCCGTCGCCCCGCAGGGCGTTGATCTCCCGGCGCAGCTCGGAGCCGCGCATTCGGAAGGCACACTCCAGCTCCCGGCTGGTGACGGCGTTTGCCTCGCCCTTGTGGTAGAGGTCAAGATACTCTGCAAGGGCTTCGTTGATCGGCACAGTTCCTCCTTTCCGGGTCCGTTATCCCGGAGCAGGAGGTCAAATCAGCGCAAAAAAGAAGGGGTCGCTTTTCCCCCTCCGGGAATACGGCCCCTTGGTGTAGTTCTTATCCGCGCAGCTGGCGTGGTTAAGATATGGTCAGCTACTGCATTTCCATGGTAAGACCCTGTTCCTCCGCAGGGTAGCACACATAATCACTGCCGATGAACACGCCGGGGTGCTCGTCCTCATAGCGGCAGCCCAGCGCGCCAAGATCCATGTATTCGTACAGCTCCTCCGGGACGGTAGTCTCATTGGCGAGGTAGTATCTGCCCAGCGCGGCGTAGCTGTTGACGCCCTTGAGGATCGTGTAATCGCTCAACTGTTCCGGTGACTTTGCAAGAATCTCCCCAGCCTCCGCCTCGCCCTTTTGCAGGACCATGGCGGAGAGGATCGTCTTTTCGTCATCGTTCAGAGCATCCGGTCTGCATCGGAATGCCTCCTGTGCTGCACAAGGCAGCGACCGGTCGCCTTCATGTTGGATCTGTTCCCTGGTCATTGCATCGTCATCTCCTTTTCCTGTTTTTGCTGTATGGGTGAGAGCATTGGTTCATAGTCCGCGCGGTGCAGCAGCCCGTAGGATGTGAGAGCGGCGTTGTCCGCATGGATGACTGTCTCGCCGTAGTTGAAGAGGTTCACATACGGGATCAGCCGAACGGCTTCTTCACGGTCCATGATGAAACAGAGCTGATCCAGTGCCGCCTCCTGCGGTGAGCTGATCCCCGGCGTGAGGATGTAATCGGCCAGATGCTCTGTTAGGAGCATCGCTGTTCCGATGTCCTGCACCTCGAACTGCTCCAGCAGAGCCTTCAGCTTTGGCACCTCGGATCTCGGAATGTCCCGCGCGGCCTTGGTGAAGGCATTCAATTCCTCCAGCTCCATGGGCAGGCCGGTAAATTCTGCCGCATAGGGGATGATCCCGTCATAATCAATGACTGTGACGCCTTCCCAGCCCTCCGCGCCGAGCTGTTCCTGCGCGTCCAGCAGCTCCGCCTCTGCTGCGGGAAGATCCAGCGTCACCGTGCGCGCATCGTCAATGTCGGGATGCAGTCCGAGCGTGAGCCGGAAGAGGTATCCCGGCTTTTCCGGCAAGTCCTTGGCGCAGGGAGGCGCGGTTGTCAGCTCGTCATCCTGCAGCACATACAGGTTTCCCACAAAAATGCCGTTTTCGCTGCACCGCATCATTCTTCCGATGCCGGCGAAGTCCAGCATCTCGAATACCTCGTCGGATATGCCATCCAGTTCGGGGATAAAATCGTTTTCTGCGTAAAACCGGCCAAGGGCAGCATCGTCTGCGGCATCCACTACATGATAACAGTCGGTTTTTGTGCTGACCGCCAGATCCCGCAGGTCCTGCAGCGTGATGACGCCGCCGTTGGCGGTTACTTTTCTCTGCACCGCTATGGAGAACATCCCCTCAAGGGCGATCCCTTGTACCTCGTCCAATGCCGCCAGCTGTGCGGCAAGGTCGTTGAGCTCGTTGAGGCTGATATCTAATCCATCCAAGTGGGGCGAGAGATACTCAAAGGCAAAGTAGTCTTCGATCTCCATGTACAGGATATCGTCTGTCTGAAGCCGCACCTTTTCCATGGCGTCCCAAACCTCCCACGGGGAGGCGGGCAGCTCCAGCTTGGCATAGGCTGCGCTATACGGCGTATCGTTTTTAGCGAGATACACACGCAGTATTTTCTTACCCAAGGGTCATCCCTCCCATTTTCATCCCGTTCTGCTCATAGGTTTTCGGGTCAGCACCAGGGACGCCCCAGCCGTGCATACTGCCGAACTCCATGGCAAGGCGCTGCTCCTGCGTCACTCCAAGCCGCTCGTTGTTATAGTCCGCTATCTCACGGTTCTGCGCTGGATCGTCCGTGGACCAGTCGCTGGGATAGTAGCCGCTCTCGCCGCGCTTGATACAGATGAGCTCGCCGGTGCCGGGGAGGGTGGAGAAGCACATCTCCGGCAGCCCCTCTGCCAGCTTGGGAGAAAAAAGTTCCTGCTCCGTTTGGATGCTCCACTCGTCCGAGTTCCAAAGGTGGACATACAGCTCACTTCCACCATCCACAAGGATATCCCTCTGCTCAAAGCCCTCGCCCCAGCCGTCCGATGCCTGTCCTGTAAGGTATTCCTTTAAGGTTTCCAGCTCTGTGTCCGACAATTCCCCGGCGACACGGCATTCTGCCACGCCCCAGAGCTGCCGGTCACGCACCTCCACGGTGAAGACGGCGGAGCGTACCTTGCGGTCAACACTGTCGGCTTCATCATACCAATGTATGAGACCTCGCTCCGTCTCCTCCGGCATCCGGTTTTTCACCAGCGCCGCCGTGATCTGATCCTGATAGCCGCGCAGCTCACTGCCCTCCAGCAATGTGCTGCTGTCATCAAAATCACCGTACTCGTTTCGCTCGTAGAGATCGGCGGTTAGGGGCATATACAGCTTGAGACTGGTCAGCTTGGGCGGCAGCACGGTGAAGCTGTCCTCGCCGGGGATGAGTGCCAGCGACCTGCCGTTATCCCATTTCATATGGAGCTGCCCCGCATCGTCTACGAAGTCCACCTCGCCCTCGGTGCCGGGAAGAATGGGCGCGTAGGGATCGTCCATAGCGTTCAGCCGGATGCGGGTGCCGGGGGGGATACTGATCCTTAATGAAATTCACCATTTTTCTGTCCATCATCGTTTCCTCCATGTTTTGCTTTCTGTCGTAAAACTCCAGCTCGTAGATCACGCCGCGATCTTGCTTTCGGGTATCCTTCACCTTGACCGTCGTACCATCAAAGATGTAATTGCCGGCTTTTCCAAAATCGGTGTAGAAGCCCTTGCCGTGGTTGCAGGTGGAAAAGGGATGCTCCGGCTGATCCTTGATCTTGGGATAGAAGCCCACCGTCTGCACTGTGGTCACCACACGGGTCAGCCCCACCATATCCGCGTGATTGGCATGGCTGACGGTCTTGAACTCCACACCGGGGCGGATGAACCGCTTCAGCTCGGCAAGGCTTTTGAAAGCGACCGGCTCTCGCTGCTTTTTTGAGACGTCCATTACATTCCCCCGAAGGTCATGCCCTGTTCGGACCGAGGCTCGTGATCCTCCTGCCGGCAAGGTGCTTCCTCGCCGTAGAAGTCGAAGATCATGTCATCCACCTGCTTGCGGACGGCAGGATCGTCGGTCAGCACCTCGTAACGGAATCCTGTGGTGGGGCGATACGGAAGTTCCTCCCGCACGCACTCGAGAAAGGCTTCAGCATCGGTAAACTCCTGTGTATCGCCGTTGGCATAGGTGACGCGGCCCACCAGAGGCTTGTCCCGCGCCATGTTCTGCCGCTGGACATCCAGATCATAGGCCGTCAGATACCCGTTATAGTCACCAGGGGACGGATTACAGCGCAGGCAGTAGCGGTAATGCTCCGTTTCCACGATGTAGCCGTAGTTTTGTGTCCAGCCGCCGCTGATTTTCCCGCCGTGTTCATAGCAAAAACGCTCCATCGCGAAGCGGTTTTTCAGCACACTCTTCCGCAGCGTGCCCACGATCTCCTGCAACTCCAGCTTGAATGCGGGGCTGTTCACCTCCTCCGGGCCACGGGGCCACCATGTATGCCAGAACTCATTGCCGCTGCGCCCGAAGTCCATGCGGACATGGCCAACGGTACCCAGCCGCTTATCTTCTTCGGGGTGCGGGGTATAAAATAAGCCCGCCTCCTCCGGGCGAGCAGGACGGATATGAAATTTCATGTTCTCTGCGGGATAGGGGAGCTGATGTGCTTCGCAGAACTCACGGAGCGTCATGTTGCCTTCATCGAGAAAACCGAGCTCATCCCGCACATCCAGCCGCCCGGACTTAGGCATCGCCAGCTTTTCCGGCATCAGCACCGAGCCTGCGTGGTTGACCACAACATTTTCTTCCATGTAGCACAGCTCACCGGGATCATCGTCAGAGCCGCGCATGTCATAGCAGTACCAGCCCTTCGGCACGGTATCGCGGGCGATACGCCCGTTGGTGAACAGCGCGGGCTTATCAAATACTTCAATGTGTTGGAATTCCCCTGTTCTTGCGTTTACAGCCATTTGGGGTTCCTTCCTTTCCTATTTTGGTAACGGCAAACATACTACACATCTGCCGCAAAGTCTACTGAAACATTTGCTGTCCCTGCCGCTGCTCCGGGAAGGGCGGGTCCAAGCGGCGCAGAAGGCCGAACTCTGTTTTTGTCACGCAGTCGTTTTCCATGCAGTCCTGACCGTATTTTTCAAAATCCATGTAGCCGTCCAGCTCATAGATGGCTTCATCATCCAGCCCCAGCGTTTCCTGTAACCGCTGCTGACCGTAACCGTAGGCATCCTCCGTGATGCGCTGATAGTTGTCCAAATTTCGCAGGAGCTCACAGGCCCGGTGCAGGGTTTCCGGTTTCTCTGCCTCCAGCACGGCGGCGTAGGTCAGAAGCATCCCGTCCTTTTGCCAGATGTCCTCCAAGGCTTCTGCAAAATCGTTGTAATCCTCCACGGCGGGGCAATCCGTGTCGCGGATCAGCTCCCCGATGTAAGGCACCTTGAAGCGAATATCACAGAGCATGGCATCCGCGAAAACATCGATATCAAGATAATTTTTCACAGCGTCGAGGTATTCCTCATCAGCGGGGAGGACGAGGGTGTAGTCCGGCTTTCCATCGGCACGCAGCGTCATGCGGAGCATTTCATCCCTGCTCTCATCCCGCCAAGGCTCTGGTGCTTGGGAATAGTGCGGCAGATGTTCTTTTCGAACTACATACCCATCCAAGGTGTACGCGCCGCCGCAATTGCTGTAAAACTCCGCGCCGATGCCAACATAGTCCAAATACGGCTTGAGATGCTCCGGGCAGTCGATTTTGCCATGCTCCACCAAATACCCGCCAAGCTCCCGGTCACAGGTCACCTTCGGGATCATTCCGTACTGTCCGATGCGCTCAACCGTTTGCAGCACATCGTTGAGATTGCTGATACATTCACTCAACAGTGCGCCGGCAAATATCTGATGCTCCTTTTCGCTCATTGTGTCGATCTGCCTTGAGAGCCGATTCAGCTTTTCCAAGTCTTCCGGGTCAAGAAGGTCTGCGCTTCGGATAAACTGCCAGAGTCCCTTTACAGAGCTCTTTACATCTGAAATGCGGAAATTTCCTTCTCCTGAACAGATATCGTCCAGCCGAATGTCGATCTCCTCCACCTGAGAAGAGGCTGCGGGCAATTCCAGCGGGATGCTTTCCTCGCCATTGCCGTGAGTCAGATAAAGAATCATCGTGAAAAACCTCCCATTTCCATGCGGCTGCTCTGGCTTCCGTTCATCACTTCCCCCATGCTGTAATAGCCCTTGTACGCGATGTAACCCCGGTCGGTGAACATCCCGTCTTCCGCGTTCATGCGCTCCGTGCCGTACTTTTCATAGTCATAAAAAGCGTCGAGGTTTTCGTCATACTCGAAATGACCGGACTGGCGGATCATGTACTTGCCGTATTCCTCCGGCGTATGCGCGCCGGGGGCGAAGTCAAAGAGGTCGAGGCTTTCCGCAAGGTTTTTGATCTGTGCCGCGGACTTTGGCTCTGCCAGTATGACCACGGCACCCAGCTTTTCCCTATCCGCTTTTGACAACCCATCCGTTGCCGTTGCCAGTTCGTTGAGGTCAGAGAGAGTTTCGTACTCCATATCCAGAAGGACATCCACCTCATTGGGGAGTTGGCTGTCCTCCAGCCGCAGGCGGACATCGGCGGAATCTGTGATGCCCCCGCGAAGGAGGGCGCGGTCGATCTCCTCCCGCACCATGGGGGGGAACAGCCATGTGATGTGTTCTGTGTCCTCCGGCTCGGCTTTGGAGGTCACCGCAATGGTGATGGCGTTCGGCTCATAGTAATAGCAAGGGAAGAACCGGCCATCGTAGATCTGCTCTAACTTCATGCCGTTGCCATAGACCATGCCGTAGGGGGTGATCGTGCCGCCGCCGTTTTCGATGAGCTGCCGTGCGGTTCCCTTGCCATCCAGCGCGTTCAGCTCATCCACGCTTGCGCTGCCGCCGTGCAGGTTCATGTAGTGGTCACGACCGATGGCGGCGAGGTCGGAAAAGTCGGTGATGACCGTGGCCTGCTGGCAGCAGAAAGTCAGGTTGATGAGATCCTTCAGCTCAAAAAGCTCCAGCTTGTGGGCCGTTGCCTGAAACTGCGCGGCCTCGCCGGTGTCGAAGCTGTCCAGCCGTTTGGCAAGGTAATTCAACTCCTCCATGTTGACCGTGAGCATTTCCGTGCGCTTGAGAACGGGGTAGAAGCTGTTGATTTCCTCCACCTTGCAGTCCGTCTTGACCGCGTCACCGATCTCCAACGCCTCTAAAAGCTCCATGCAGTGTGCGTACTGGTCGCGGGGGATAGGGAACGGAATGGTCGCCACGCCGTATTCCGGGTGGTTTGGATTACTGAGAACCGCTTGAATCATCATGTTATCTCCTCCGTCTTTCTTTCCAGATTTAAGACCACCTCGCCATACCTGCACAGCAGGAATGCTCCGAGGATGAGCCGGAAGGCCCTGTCGCTGACCAGCTCGGAAAAAGCAAGGTCTTCTACCACGATGTTGTCACCGCCAATGGAAATGGTCTTCGCCGCCTGATAAATGCTGTACAGCTCCGGGTGAATACCGGAGAGGCGGATGGCGGGGAAGTCGAAGCCGCTGCTGTCGAAATGCCAGAGGACTCTTTGCCAAAGCTCCTCATCGGCGGTAAGCAGAAACAGCGCAGCCGCATTGCGCCCGGACATACCGTAGCAGCGGTTTTTCCAATGCGTCCATCGCTCTCTGTGGGCATCACTGAGGAAGAAGCGAAAGGACTGCCGGTTCAGCTCATCTCGCAGCCGTCTTTGCAGCGGACGGAACAGCCTTCCGCCGAAGCACTCTCGTGCCAGAGCGTTCAGCTCCACCACGCCGGCCTCGATGCGCTCCTCCAGACAGACGCATTCATTCAGGTGACAGGGGTGTCCGCTGTCGTATCTCGTGCAGTCTTTGCAGCGTACATCGTCGGCACTGTAGCGAAAGCTGCTGCGGATGCGTCCGCTTCTGCGAGGCTGATGACGGGGCGGCGTCATCAGCTGCACCTCTGCGGCGAACAGGGGTGTGAACTTCATAAAGTATCGCGTCAAATAATTCCTCTCCTTTCTGGAAATAAAAAAGGGCCGGAGTCTTATTGCTAAAACTCCGGCTCATGCCATGCCGTATTACATTGTCTGCTCCTGCGAGGCTCGTTCCAATGCTTCCTCCTGCTGTCGGATTCGCTCATTTAGATCCGGCACGCACACCCTGATCTGCTGCTGGATTCCGCGGATCATTTCTTCCTGCATATCCGTAAGCTCAAAGAAGTCCTCATCCACGGAATCGGCGCAGCAGCGGAATATCTCGGTCAGCTGCTCCGGGCTGAAAAGCTGTTCCGTTTGGATAAGCCCGGAGCGTGTGGCGAAATCCTGCTTGGCACCATCGTAGTTCTCCATGAAGTAGTGCCCGTGTACCACGCCCGTCCGGTCATAGTCCCAATCCCATGTGACGAATTGAACGCCGTATTTGCTTGGAGTACCTGCCAGCACCGTGCCGCCAAAGTCAGCGAGGATGCGGTAGTCGCCATCCAGCCCGCTGGCTTTGAGCTGCGGGGCGGCTTCCATAGCGGTCATATACTCCAGCGTTTTCGCGGCGATGTCCTCGACGCGATATAGGGCATCCTCTGCCTGGGGCGTGTCCGCATTCTCCCGGCGATAGAACACACTGCCCTTGCCGGTGATGCGGCAGAGGGGTGCGCCGTTCCAAAGGACAGGCAACTGATCTCCCTCCACCGGCAGGGTTCCAACGCCTGCACGGTGCAGGGGAATACGGACTTCTTCAAGGTAGCGAAGCTGACGGCTTGTGTTTTGGGTGTCCATGTGAGCGATCCTCCTGTTGTAAAAAAATGAGGCCGGAGAGGTCTTCTCCGGCCTGCCGTTTCAGACGCTGCAGCCAGCGCCCTTTTAGAAATTGAAAAAGGGCGCCGCTTTTTTCGGCCCGTCAAAGCCGACAAAACGACGCCCAAATATTTGTGATTCTTTTTCTGCGATGATGCCGCTTATTTCGAGAGAAAAGTTCTCTCTAAAAGGGCGCTGGAGTTTGGAAACTGTCCAAGACATGAGATCCTCCAGTTCAAATCCGGTCAGTTGCTCCGAAACCTCCATAAAAATCTATGGTTCAAAAGAAGAAATCCGGGCTCGAAAAAGCCCGGAAACGGTTGATGCGCCTGGCTTTGCGCCAGACGCATCTATACCGGTAACTCTTTATGGAGCTGCTATCCGGATTTGAACCGGAGACCTCATCCTTACCAATTCAAGAAAGGTTGTTTTCTCCTATCGCCGCTTATTGTATCTTATTGCCCAGATCCATTATGGCACAACGGGTAGGCCCGCTCGGTTGTTGTGTCTTGTTGTGTGCTCTTGATAACTTTTTTATCCTGTTTTTTGATGCCCGTATGGGTTTTGTATGGGTTTCTTGTCGAACCCATACCGCCCGACCTCATCCCTTCATTTGCACTTTTTGCTTGCAGGCTGTCAAAATCTGTGATATTCTGTCTATGGCGCTGCACAAGTCGGCGGGCGGTTAGTCACACAACCCCGAAAGGGGGTGACGCCATGCGGATCACATTACATATCGGGCGGTTCACCGTTACGATTATTGTGAAAAGCAGAAACCGCCACCGGGCAGGGTGACGGTTTCCTTGAAATCGCTCTACTGACTTCGGGCTAACCGCTTGCCGCAGCGCCCTTTCTATCTGTATTATAGGCCACCACGGCCACCATGTCAAGCCCTGGGCGCTATGCCTGGGGCTTTTCTGCGCACCCGCCGCCTCCGGTATTCGCCGCACCAGGGGCAGGCTCCCTATTTATCTAACTTTTTCTTTTCTTGTTCTCTCTGAATCTGCTTGATACTCTTTCTTGGTGTCGGTAAATCTTCCGGCATAGTTCCGCCCAGTTCTTTAATTGTTTGACGAACCTTTTTCCCAACGGCTTCATGTACGTCTCCGGCGCTCTTTTTCCCTTTCACTTTGTCTCTACGGAGTTTTTCGTCGGTCTGAGTAGCACGGAAGAGATTTGCCGCTAATTCAGTGCTTCCCATGTGGTCAAGGATTTTCTGGCTTTTCTTCAGGCCCTTTCGTTTATGAATTTCCCGCATCCCTAAACCACCATATAAGCCCTGGTAACCGCGATTTTGAAAAATGGCATAATCGTAAGGATCTGTTATCCCTGCCATTTGTGCAGCTTCTGCAAGTGACTTATTGTGCTCTGCCATCTCCCGGCGAATGGCAAGTCTCTTTTGATCTTCTGATAATTGGTCGTAGTCTTCAATCAATTCTTGCTGTCTAGTTTTTACTGCGAAATATGTCTGCCCGACTGCAATAATGTCCTTGCTGGGATCTCCATTCATGACAATCAAGTAACATGCGTACCTGGTGAGAGCATAATCATTGACTGCCCGCTTGGCGTGTTTTCCAATATCTATCATATTGGTGGTTTCACCAAAATGATCTGAAACCTTATTCCCGCTATTTTGGCACGCCTCCATCGCCTTAAACATAGCATTTTGGAAATTTCTCCAGTCTGAATACTGCAATACGCGGGCCAGTTCTCGAGCAAACCAAAACTCTTGTCCATACTCGTTAATATGTTTAATTTGCTCAAACGTCTCTTGTCCGTAATTTATTAAATCCGGCATATTATCATCCCTTCATTTTACCTTTCCACTCACTGGCACAACTGGGGCGACTTTTCATGTTGGCTCATTGTCTGACCACTCGTCCCCTTCCCCAATGCAGTCCAAGACATATTCCTTCAAGACTGTGTTAGAGGTTTTCCCCTGTGCTTCACAATAGGCCTTAAATGCTGCGGCCTGTGCTTTCTTCACTCTGCACCCAAGAGTGGACATATTGGCGCTATCCCATTTAGCATTACTGGCTTTCTTCTTTTCCGATACCGCCATGCGTTTTCCTCCTTCCCGGGGAGCCCCCAAAATTGGGGGCTCCTCCTCCATCATGCCTGTATTATACCGCAATGTCAACACGATTGACAGTGCCAATATTAACAATATTAACAGTGCTATTTTGGTCATTCCGTGCATTGAAAGGCACTGTTAATAGTGCTACAATTCATAATGTCAGGAGGGAACAGAACCGGCGAAGGTGGATACCAAGACCACCACATAAGAGCGGGACGGGATATGGTAAGTCACCCCCGGGAGGGTGCACATAAAGCCCACCGCCGCCGGAGCGGCCCTAATAAATACAGGAGGTCAATACCATGAGTACTACCGAACTGGAAATGAAGATCCGGGAGCTGCGCCAGCTCCAGCAGTTGATTGAGGAGGCCCAGGCAGAGGCCGAGGACATCCGGGATGCTATCAAGGCCCACATGGGCGAGCGGGAGGAGCTGCGGGCCGGGGAGTATAAAGTGACCTGGAAGCCCGTCACGTCCTCCAGGCTGGACGCTACGGCCCTGAGAGCGGCCTTGCCGGAGGTGGCGGCCCGCTTCACCCGTACCAGCACCGCCCGCCGCTTCTGTGTAGCCTGAGGGAGGTATCTGCTATGCCGCTATTGGAAACCTGTACCGACCATGTGCGAGGCGAAGCGTTCTTTACCATCACCGCCGCCGAGACATGGAGCATCGCAATGGTGAAGCGCCTAAAGGCCAAATATCCCGAGGAAGTGGAAATCAGGATCACCAACCCGGACGGCTCTATGGTGGCCCGGCTTCCCTTCGCCTGGATGCGGATTGTGCCGAAGAAAGCTATAAGCGAGGAACACCGCGCAAAGCTGGCTGACGTGCTTTCCCGTTCGCGTGCTACGGGAGGAAACACGCCAAATTCCGGCGAACAGGCCACACTCCATACAGGGATACCCCAGGCATGAGAAAAGCCCCTTGCATCAACGCCGGTCAAAGCCAGATGCAAGAGGCCCACAACCACCCCGGAGGGGGTCAAGGACATTGTACCACGGCCCCCTCCAGATTTCAAGATGGAGGAGATACCAATGGAGACAATACACACCGGGGCGGGCCATGATGTCAAAGTGTTCTATGGCTACCCCGGAAAGAGTTTCTTTAGCCGCAGTCTGATGACTGGTGAATATACCATCTATATATCCGTGGATTCCACAGATCCGGGAGCTGTTATAGATCTGGCTCTGGAATATATCAGAAGCCACCAAAAGGAGGTGGCGGTATGATTGTATTTCCTGTTACGCCGGAGGCGTTTATCGCCTATCAGGAGCAGCTTGTGGGCCGTGAGCTGTCAGAGAAGGAACAGGGCTTTACAGCCGCCTGGGTGGAGGCTTTCAATTTCTCTTATGAGGACGGATTAAAGCAAGACCGCGCTATTCTGGAGAAAGACCTGGACAAGCTGGATGAAATTATGGCCCGTCATGGGGACGATGCGATAGTACATAAATTTGCCGAGGCATGCCGGGCCTGGATGATTGAAGCTTGGGAACAGGGAGCAGAAAGGAGCATTTCAAAATGACTGACATTATAACCGCGCTGTACCACGCCGCCAGTAGCGAAGAGCCGGACACGATGGACGGCCCCAGCCTGTGCGACTACTACCGGCGCAGGGATGAGACAGAACACACCCGCCGCGCCCTCGTTGATGCTGTGGGCGACGAGGTGGACGTGGACAGCTACGGGGTAGCTATGGAGTGCCAGG
>OBVP01000112.1_pt1 | contig 40732 bp, 38 predicted proteins | sample 1476191 | NCBI WGS metagenome assembly OBVP01 (sample SAMEA2580022, study PRJEB22360) | human gut metagenome | reverse complement strand
GAATGGTGGTGTCGCAACTTCATTCTACCAGACATCTGCAAACCATGTCTCTTTGCCTTTTTGCGAAACTTATTCTACCTGACCAACGGATTCATCCGGTTTTCCCAGCGTTTCCGGCATTCTTCCAGAAAATCAATCGGCGGTTCGAAAATCGGGTCAAAGCAGGATTCAATGTCGATATAACCATAGTCGGGTTCGTTCATAAAATCTTTGTGTTTTCTCATGCAGTTTCCTCCATCAATTAAAGTTCCATATCGTGCGACTTGCGGCGGGAAGGCTGATCGTGCTGCTTTGTTTGCCGGGTTCGTGTCAAAATGGCGTCAAGAAAAGCCCGCACCTTTTCGGGTGCGAGCTTGACAGCTTCCAGATAAGGCCGTGCCTGTTCTTTCAGCGACTCGTATCGCTGTTTCCAGACAGTGGCGCTCTTTTTCGCTTGTTGTAGCTTTTCCTCCAAACGGCTGTTTTCTGCCTTGGCAAGAATCCCATTGACCGCATAATCTTTGAGTGTGCTGCACTCGGATGGGGTCAAAGCGATATTGCCGGAGATCGTCTTTTTCCCCATGGAGCGGATTTCCTGTACGGTCAGGGCGGCAGTGCGCTGTTCTTTGGTCTGCCTTTGCAGGGATTGCAGCTCTTTTTGTTTTTTTTCAACAGCAGCCTGTGCGGTGTCCAGCGCCTGCTCTGTCTGAGCGATTTGAGCGGTCACATCTTCCAGCCGCTGCTGTTCCTGTGCTACCTTGAACTGGGTCACCGTCAGATGTTCCTCGGTGCTGCCACGCTCTCCACGCTCCACATCCGTATATCCGGCAGCTTTCATATAGTTGAAGAAATCGTCTTGCAGGACACTGTATGATGTCCGCAGGACTTTCTTGCCCTTGGAGGTCAAAAGCGGATTGCCCTGCTCATCCAGAGCTACCTTGGATTCCCACTTTTTACTGCGGCTGACCTGCATAATGGTCTCCTTGACTGTACCTACAAGGGACTTATCCTTGCACCGCTTCGACCAAAGAATCTGTTTTTCCACCACCGGGACATAGACCACATGAAGGTGGTAGTGGTACACATCCTGCCCCAGAGCTTCCGACATAGCCCGGTTGCGTTCATCGGCGTGCATGACGGCAGAGAGGATATACTGCTCACCGCCCACGATCTCTACGGCAGCTTTGTATGCATCGGTGTAGAATTGCTTGGCATATTCGTAGCCACCGTGGTTGTGGAAGTAGGCAGAGTTCACATCAAAAATCAGTTCCCCGTATTTCACCGCATCGGCTTTCAGACCACGGGTAGAGATAACGCCATCGGCAATCAACTGATCGAACATGGCGGCATAGCTGTCGGTGGGTGCTTTGAAGTGAATATTCCGGTAGGTCTGGGTGGTATCAATATCCTGGTTGGAGTAGCTGTCCTTTTCTCGTTCATTGTGTTCCTGCACCTTTGCCACATCATCAAGGGTGGGCAAGTCCTGGTTACGGGCAAAGGTGCGGTCGATTCCGTCATTTCTGGCCATAAAAATCAGCTCCTTTCTGTTGTGCGGCAGACGGCTGAGGGACGGGGATGCACTTCCTGCGGGAAGTGTAATAACCCACTATGACACTTTCATCCCAGAGGGCTGCAAAGTGCCGTGGGCTCTCCGAGGGGGAATGCGGCATCTGCGGATGCCTTGCCGCCTTTAGAGGCTTGTGTGTGGCACCCAAATCCTCAAAAGGCGGTGTGACCGACAGCCTTTCCGCAATCTTGATTGCTTCAATTCTGCCGCCCACAGGCAGAGCAGATTTTGCAAATCCCCTCTGCCATCCATCTCCAAATCTGCGGATTTGTCAATGGAGACGGGAGATACGGCGGGTAAGAACGGCGGGCATCATTTGTCCCTCCGTTTCTGCCATACGAGGTCATAGCCAAGGGCATCGGCAAGCTGTACCGCCTCTACATACCGCAGAGACTCCCGCTGGAGCTTATTGGACAGGTTTGAAACGCTGTCGCTCCAACCGTAATCCTCAGAAAGCCGGTCAACGACTTCCTGCATCGTGTAGCCGGAACGCACAATGTACGACTTGATTTCATTTCTCAAATTGGATTTCATAGAAAACACCTCATTCTTTCATGAAATGATTTTACCGTGGATCATACACGCTGCACGGTACAGTTAATCTTAATTACTTCTCAAAAATCGCTCAGAACTGCGCCCATGAAGAACTGTCCGCAACAGCACCCCATCGACTTTGCCATTAGGTGGGCTTGCAAGCGAAACTGTGAAAATAGTCACCTTACCGCATACCAGCGTCACTGTTTCGCAAATCACCGAATGATGATTTGCATTCTGTTTACAGTAGTGTTTTTCACTGTTTGCACAACCATTGATCGGGAAGTGCGGATTTTAGAGCGCCCTCTGAGCTGAACAATAAAAAATGAACTTCGATTTTTTACGTTCGTGCGTTCCTTCGTTCCACAGGCTGTACCCGGTCAGGAACGCATGAACGCACGAACAGAAGGTTTTGAAGTTTCATTACAACTCCATAGGCGAGAGCAGGACATAAATGCCCATGTATCCCCGACACCGTTTTCCACCGCCGATGTGCAGGTTATTGACCGGCTCCAAATGGTAGCGTTCAGCATTTTGGCTAAGCTGGTTTGCGAAGCTCTTTGGGGATAGTGGGTTTTCTGCGTTGTCCTCACACCACCGCTTATACGCTGCATACAGATTTTTGGTGCTGGCTTCATAATCGGCCTTGAATGCCACATAACCCTCAGAATCGAGAAAGTCCAGAATGTTATTGGCATCCCGAACAGCGGAAGAGATATTGTCCTTGGCTCTCTGGCTGATGGTAAAGTGATAGTGATTGGCGATCAGCCGCCGCAGTCCCTCCAGCATCCAGAGGAAGATTCCCTCTTTTTCGGCAATCAGTTTCTCAGCAAGAAACGGGTCATCGAACCGATCCGCAGGCTTGTCTTTAGTGGTCAGAATGATCTGGCGGCGAAAGAAACCGTCGCTGCGGTCGTGAAGCGCAGTTAATGCCCCGTTGCCGAAGCAGAGAAAACGCACATACAGCTGCCCCTGATAGCTCTGTTCTTTCTTCCGTTCCAAATCCATTCGCAGTTCTGCTGTCACAATGGATTTTACATAGTTGGTTTTTGTTAAGGCGTTCGTGTCAAGATCATCGTCCACCATCAGCAGCTTGCCCTCTAAATCGGCTCTGGCGAAACGATTGTTTTCTACCTTCTGGATGGAAGTGGTGTTCATGTTGAGCCCGAAAATGGCGTTCATTACCACACCGATCCGGCTTTTGCCCTCGCCGCCCTTTCCGATCAGCATGAGCATTTTCTGGCCCTTGGTGGACGGAATCAGGCAGTAGCCCAGATACTCCTGCAAGGCGGGCATATCCTCCGGCTCCAGCAGTTCCGAAAGGAAACGCAGCCAGTGTTCCGGTGCCGGAGCATCAGCCCGATAAGACACCGACAGGCGGTTCCGCTACTCCTGATAGGGGTATCTTGAAGTGTGTCCTCGGATTAGGCAGGCAGTGCGGTTGCACTGTCTGCCCTTTCTGTTGTCTCCCCGCAGAGAATCACATCGTCTGTCTCATTAAGGTTGAAGTCCCGGAAACAGATTTGGATTTTCTGCGGTGCGTGCTTGGAGTATTTGACCTCTTTTTCATACACGATGATCTTCGCTACGAAGGTACGGAGCAATTCCGGTGTCAGTTCTGTCATGTCGGTAAACTTCCTGGCCTTGGCAATGAAGTTTTTGGCGTTGGCCATACTGCTGCGCAGTTTCTCCAGGCGTTCCTCTGTGGCGGGGATGGTTTCGGCCAGCTGCGCTTTCTCCTTGGAGTATGCCCCAGACAGCAAGCGGAACTGCTCATTGCTCACCCGTCCCAGGGCGCTGTCCTCATACATCCGCTTGAACACCACATCCAGCTCCCCATCCCGTTTCCGCATCGTGGACAGCTCTCGCTCCAAGCCTCGGATCTCCTTTGCCACTTCAGTGGATTGCTTCTGCTGGATGTAGGCTGCGAACCGCTCCGGATCGCTCCGGGCAAACTCTGTGGCTCTGCGGATCGTTTCCAGCACGATTTCCTTCAGTGCTACTTCCCGGACGTAGTGAGCGCTGCAGACATCAGATCCGTCCTTTTTGTAGGTGCGGCAAGTGAAATTGTTCTGTTCCGGCTTCATGGTGTGCGCCCGGTGCAGCACCATGGGCATGCCGCAGTCCGCGCAATATACCAGTCCAGAGAACATATTTTGCTCTTCCATATTTGTGCGGCGGCGTTTATGGGACCGTACCTCTTGTACGATATCCCAGGTTTCCTGATCCACCAGCGCTTCATGGGTGTGCTCAAAGATGAGCCACTCGGATCTGGGACGCTCACGCTTCTTTTTGTCCTTGTAGGACTTGGTGCTGTAGCGGAGGTTGACCGTGTGTCCAAGGTAGACCATGTTCTGCAGCATATCCGCCACCATATCGCTGGTCCAGTTGTAGGGCCGCTCCGTATTCAGCCCGGAATGGGATATGCCGAATTTCGTATAGGCGTACATGGATGGACTGTAGATATGCTCTTTCTTCAGCTGCTTTGCGATCTGGGAGGGTCCCATTCCACTGGCGCACATAGCGAAGATGCGTTTGACAACGGTTGCCGCCTCCTCGTCCACCAGCAGAGGAGAGTCTTTTGTTTCACCCTTGCGGTAGCCATAGGGAGCTCGTGTCCCTACCCGAACTCCACGCTGTGCCTTGGCGTTCACCACATTCCGTACCTTGCGGCTGCAGTCTCGCACATGCCACTCGTTGAACAAATTTTTGAAGGGCATCAGTTCGTTGCTGTTTTCATACTTGGTGTCCACATTGTCATTGACAGCGATGTAGCGCACATCGTTGGAGGGGAAGATCTCCTCGATATAAAGGCCGGTGTGAAGCTGGTTTCTGCCAAGGCGGGAGAGATCCTTCGTGATGATGACAGCGATGTCGCCGTTGCTCATGTCATCCATCATCTGCTCAAAGGCCGGGCGATTGAAGTTTGCTCCGGAATAGCCATCGTCCACATAAAATCTGGTATTCTGGAACCCATTCTCATCGGCATACTTTTGCAGGATGAGTTTTTGGTTCTGGATGCTGTTGGAGTCGCCCTCCAGATTATCATCTCGGGACAGACGGCAATAGAGTGCCGTGATCTTTTGGTTTGGCTGTAACATATTGACCTCCTTCATAAAATGCCAAACCGATTGAGAGATTGCAACCATACAATACCCTCAATCGGTTTGTTTGTCTATGGGAACCCGCTTTTCAGGCGGAAATATTTTTTACGTCCTCCTCCAGGTCGATGACCTGCTTCAGAAGATCAACCGTAGATTGCGTTCCTCTGAAAGCGAATTCTGCAAGCACAATGTACTCTCTTCCGCATACACTTTGCCGGCGGCTTTTCACAACCTTACCGTTTCTTTCTTCCACTGCGGTATCCCGCACCGCCTTGGCGGAGGGAATATCCTCGTTTCCATGCAGTTCCTCATGATCGAAGTGGGGACGCTCATTGTATTTAAATTGATACTCCATATCGTTCCTTTCCCCTGACCTGCGGTCAGGCAACAAAAATAGCAGACCGTCACATGGCCTGCTGCCAAGTCTGTTATTCTTCGTGATCGTCCTGGGCGTGGCCTTGGGCGATTTTCTTTTGCCGTTCCTTACGGAGCGTTTTCCTGTCTGTATGCGGGTGCATTGTGGTGCTGTCCATCACTGGAGCAACAGGCTGAGACTGCTCCAGACGGTACCCAAGCCCCACCACAGCAGAAGCAACGCTGCCGCTCCCATCAGCAGGACCGCCCATGTGGGACCATCCAGGTGTGGCAGCCGCAGTCTGGGTAGCCTGATGCTGGGCAGAGAAAAACGCTTCTCGTTCCGCTTCCCAGCCTGTTCGCTCATCTGCTCCAGATGCTTCACCGCTTTCAGCAGTTCGTCCATCTGCGTCCGGGTCGGGAACTGCGCCAGCAGTTCGCTGCTCCTCTTCAGATAGCCAGTTTGTCTCTCGGTGTGGTACCCCAGTGTGCAGAGGTCGCTCAGCAGTTCCTCCCACTCCGCTTTCGTGGGACACACTTCGGGAGGCGGTGTCAGCTCCTGCGCCGGAGGCTGCGGCGTGGTCTGTACCATCTGCGCAGGTCGGTTCTTCTCCAACAGCTCGTCCATAGATAACTTCTTCTCTGATCCTGAATTCATATTCCATATTCTCCTTTAGATACTTATCCCCGAACAGCAGGCGGTCACGGCACTGCCAGCCGCTGGGTGTGGTGTAGGTGATGTTCCGCCGGGAGGTTTCCCAGCGTACTTTGTAGCCCTCGCTCTCCATCAGCGCAATGAACTCCTCACGGTTAGAGGCGTGGCCCATACAGTCGTTGATGATATTCATGAGCTGCAGTTTTTTGCTCTGGCCACGGGCTGCGGTGTGATACTCGCCGATGGACATTGTCTTAGTCTTCTCTTTCCTGTTCGTGGGTTTAAACACAGGGAGAGAAAACTCCATGCAGACTTGATCGTTGCGCTGCCGCAGTTCCTGGAGCTGCTCCTTTGCGATGTGCAGTTTCTTCCCAGTATCGAAGTTGACCGAGTTGATGAGAAAGTGGGAATGAATGTGTTCCCGGTCTGTATGGGTGCAGACCAGGACTTCATATCCCTCATAGTACTCAGCCAGCTTCAATGCCGCTGCATGAGCGGCGACCGGATCGACTGCTTCGCCTTTCGGGAAGCTCTGCACCATGTGGTAGAACAGCACGCCGTCGGTTTTGTGATGCAGCCGCTTGGTGGTCATGAAGTCCGCATAGACAGATTCCGGCTGGCAGTTGATGCCTGTAATTAACTTCTGCCCCTCGAACTCAGTTTTCTTATCCTGCATGGTGTACCGCATCACGGCTCCCATACATCCGGTGGTCTGGCCCCGCTTGTAGTTAGTAAAGCTGATGATGGCCATTCCTCACCACCGCTTTCGTTCCAGGATCAGCCGGACAGCAGCACAGAGTTCAGAGAATGCTTGGCGTACACCGTCCAGGTTGATCACCGTGACGCGCCCCATGTGCGCCAGGGTGACAAGTTGATTCAGATTCCTGCCGATGGACTTCAGCTCCTTGAGCACTTCTTTCAGTCCATCGACGACCACCACCTGCTTTCCCAAACAGCAGGCCGTCACATAATCGCTCATGGACATCCCGGAACGTTTCGCCAATTCCTTGATGGCCTCCCGGTCTTCGGATGCCATCCGGGTGCTGAATTTGATATCTTTTTTCATGTGGTTTCCTCCAGTCTTTCGTAAAAATGGGGTGTGGGGCAGCGCCCCGCAAACAGGCGGAAGGCGGGCGGCGGCTGTGCCGGCGACCAGACAAACGCGATGCTGGCCACCTCCAAGGAGGCGATTCTCCCGCGCCGAACACCCGCGCTCCTCCTTCGGCCACAAGCGGCCCAACTCGGCGTTTCTTTTGCCTTGCGGGAGTTTACTCGCTGCCCCCGGAAACCGCCCGCAAATCGCCGCACAGCGCCTCGACAGGGTCGATAGGGTCAACCGCCGGGACACCCTGGGTATCGTCACTTTCGGCACGGCGCAGCTCAATGAGCCGTTTTCCGTTGCTGCGGCGCACCACAGCGGAAATGCCGATTTTCCTTAGTGCGTCAAGGTTTTGCAGAATCTGTCGGGATACTTTCTTGGGTGACATGCGTTCCACACCCACAGGGTCGATTCGTTCAGACAGCTCTGTGGGAGTGCCGATAAATTCGCTTCGGTCACGCATCAGTTCAGAGAGAAGATAGACGATGCGGTCGCCCAGTAACTCCGGCTGTGTCCGGCTATCCGACACCAGCTCCCACACATTTTCACCGTTGCGCTCCAGCGTCAGCTCCCGGTATTCAATGTCGCGCCCGACGCAGGAGAGCTTCGCTCTGCCGCTGCCTCGCTTTTCTTCCACCAGGGTGAAGCCGGAATCCACCGCACCGCTGATAGCGGTGGTACCGGAGATGCGGTTGAACACATCGTCAGCGGTTTCCTTGCGCAGATGATGGATCAGCAGGATAGCGATGCCGTGGGCATCCGCGATCCGCTTCAGTGCAGAGAGGTCGCGGTAGTCGTTGGCGTAGGTTGCGTCGCGAGCCGGACGAACCATCTGCAGCGTGTCGATGATGACCAGTACCGTATCCGGGTGGGCAGTGAGGAATGTTTCCACCTGCTCCTCCAGCCCCTGTCCAATGAGGGCGCACTCCGTGCAGAAGTGGACGCTGCTTGGTGCGTCCTCTGTGATCTCAAAGAGCCGGTTCTGGATACGCAGAATGGAATCCTCCAGGCAGAGATAGAGGGTGGTGCCTTGCTTGGTGGTCATGTTCCAGACCGTTTCTCCCTTGGCCACCATGACGGACAGCCACAGAGCCAACCAGGACTTTCCCACCTTGGGAGAGCCCGCAAGGATATGCAGCCCCTGAGACAGCAGCGTGTCCACCACGAAGTTGAGCGGCGTCAGCGGCAGGCTCATCAGGCTCTCGCCGTCAATGGTTTGCAGTCGTTTTGTTTTACTCATAGGATCATCCCCTTATAAAAAGATAAGGACAGAGACCACGCGGCCACCGTGGCTCTTGTCCTTTCACTTGATTATTGGGGGGATTTTGATAAAATGAGAATATCGCAAGACAGTCAGAAAACAGATATAGGACAAAGGAGGTGGCCCTATGCCACTGGGGATTAGGCAGAACAACAATTTCCTGCATCTGACAATGGATGTCTGGCAGGATCAGATCTTTTTTAACGAGACCGTCTACCCGGCCGGCCACTTTGCCGCTGAACTGTTGAATGTTCCCGAGGAAACCATGCGGGAACTGGTCACCCACGGCGGTGCCATCAGCCATCAGGTGGAGGACCTGGCTTTGGCTGGGCAAGGTGAATTTATCAACCTGCTGGACGGGACCCGCGCCTCTCTGGAGAAGGTTCTGGATGCCCTGTGGCACTGTCCGCCGTACAGCCTGATGGCCAAAGCGCAGGAGCAGCACACATTGGAGGTGCTGTTTTCCCCGGCCTCCCACAACGACCTGCTGAAGCCGGCTTCGCCCGTTCGGGAATTTTTCTTCCGCTATCTGGTTGCCGCCTTCAGCATTCCCCTGGGTATCCAGCACTTCGCTGTGGCGGCACGATATTTTGAGGAGGGCTATCTGCGGCGGCTGAAGAAGCGGACGGAAACCTTCTTCGCCATGGCCGCCCACGACTGCTTTAACAGCGAATGGTTCTGGGATATGATGCGTGATTTGCCGGTACCGGATGTTGAGCCATTCACCATTACGCCGGATCTGAGATCCTCCTATGTCTTTGCCCGACACCCGAAACAGGAAAAGGAAACCGTATTTGTGAATCGGTATTTCTTTGACCATGCCATCAGCTTCTACATCTTTGACCTGATGAACGGACTGCAGCACGGACATGCGCCCAGCCGGTGCTGTGGCTGCGGAACATACTTTCTCACCACCAACGGCCACATGCCGAAATACTGCAATGGCATTGCGCCTCAGGATCCCCGCATGACCTGCCGGCAGTACGGCGCCATGATGCGGCAAAAGGAAGAGAACAAACAGCACCCGGTCTATCGCCTGTTCACCACCCGCACCAACACCATTCGCAAGCACTACCAGAGAGGAAAGATCTCCGATGAGCTGCGCAATGAAGCCCTGTATGTAGCGGAGAGTCTGCGTGATAAGGCGCTCATGGACAACGACTATGCCGCCAACGGTTATGCACACGACATGGAGCAGGAAGCAATCTATGCCCAGGCGAAAGTACGCCTTGCCCGGGAGGACCGGCCATGAGCATGTATTGCTGTGATGATCTCTGCCCAAGCAACGAGGAGCTTGCACTGCGGATACAGGACGGTGATCCGCAGGCCGCGCCGCTCCTGCTCTCCCAGAACGAGGGATATCTGACCATGCTGGCCGCAAGCTACTGCGAGCAATTTTCTCAGGATTTTCTGGTGGACGACCTCAAGCAGGAGGGGGCGCTGGCACTGCTGGATGCATCGACAAGGTTTGATCCCTCCTATGGAACAAAGCTGCTGACCTATGCGACCCCCGCCATTGAGACGGCCATGCGGGACTGCGCCGCCCAGGGTTCTTTCTCTCTGTCGTTCCCGCTGAACCGTTACCGCCAGCTGCGCCAGGTGGCATTTCTCTATGCCATACACGAGCAGGAGAATGCCGAAGAAGATTTGCTGACTGTCATTCAAGAGAAGTTGGATGTCTCCGCCAAAGTAGCCAAGCGTCTGCTGGAAGAATACCGTACTGTGTTTCAGATCGAGTCTCTGGGTGAGCGTGTCTTTGACCTTAGTTGTGGTGGTGACCCCGCCAGGGCCTACGACCGCTTCATGCGCCGGACGCTGCTCCTCCAGCGCATGGGGGAGGTGCTGAGCCCCAGAGAGTTGAATTTGGTGCGTTGTTATTTGGGAATTGGCCAACCCAACGAGCAGAGCATGACCTTTCAGGAACTGGCTATCCGGCTCAACTACAACGGCCCCAGCGGTGCGGAGAAAGCATATAAGGCTGCCATCCGGAAACTGAGAAAGCAGTTGAACGGCGGCACTTACAGCCAGTGGCTCTCCATCCAGAAAGCCATTCTCAAGGCCAGAGCGGAGGCAGAAGCTGATTCCGGCTACTATGTGCCGCCGCAGACCACCTGGCTGGACGAAAAGGAACTGACGGAGCGGTTTCTCTGTGAAGTTGTTTCGCTGATCCACGTCCATGAGATGTTCAGCGACGCGTTGGAGCAGGAAACAGAATAAGCAGTACGGCACCAGGCTTTGTCCTGATACCGTACTGCTTTTCATTTATCCCATGATACCGATTTTGTTGCCGTTCTCGTACATATCCTCTGCGTATTCCGCATGGTTGGGTCCTTGGCTTTCTACCCAGCCAAAGCCTGGCACATAGACCATGTTGTCCGGTGCCGGGGCAGGCTCCGGTTCTTGCTGTGGTGTGGCATCCTGTTCAGAGGGAGCCTGTACTTCGCGCTCTGGGGGCGTTTGAGCAGGCGATGGCTCCGGGACAATGTCAGCTTCCTCGACCAGTTCCGGCAGTGTTGCTTCCGTCTTTTCTTCCTCTGGCGATATGACTTCTTCCATCTCTGCTATCTCCGGAATTTCGGGCTGTGTGGCGATTACAACGGCTGGCGTGGGCAGTGCGGGTGTTTCCCCGGCTGGTTGCTGCTGTGGCCACACAGCGGCACACAGAGCCAAACAGGCGGCGAACGCTGCGGCAGTGAGGATTCGTTTCTTCATGTTGCTTCCTCCTTTCCGGACATGGAAAGAGCGCCCGATCTCCTCGCCGTACAGCGAGAGACTGAGCGCTCTTTTTCATATTGATTCAGTTCCATGGAGAGCTGCCACGCCAGCTCAAATCCAGAGATAAAGCTGTCGATGGAGCGTTCCTCTGCCATCAGACTCTGGGCATCCATGATTCGCAGTACCAGCCGCCGTTCCGGCTTCTCCAGCACTTTAATCAGTGCCTGGTGGCATTCTTCCACTTCCTGCTTCTGCTCCGAAAACTCGGGTGGGGTATAGAAGCAGTCGTACAGGTCCTTGAGTAATGTTTTCATGCGTTGCACCTCCTGGTAGCAACACACAATACCACAAGACGTCCAACATATCTACTGGTCTTTTATCTTTATACAGTAAATTATCTTGCTTGGGTAAGGAACAGGAAAATAGATGCTTTACTAAAAAGAACTCTGAATTATTGCAGCAAGTTGTCATTGCGGTTCGTTTATCCTATCTTCCCGTATGCCACAAGGGCATCTCCTGTTGTCACGCCCAAGGAGACCGTATGGTATAGCGCCATGCCATCCCAGCGGGCGTGGATCGTCTGGAGGATGCGGCCCTCCAGATCCTCGATTCTTCCCAGCATCTGCCCGGCGGAAATCAACTGTTCTGCCTTAACCTCAGGAAACCATAGACCCGGGGTATCCGCCTCTGTATAACACATCTCCATCGTTTCCTGCTGTCGGCTGTTTTTGACAGGAGTTGGTCCCATATCCAGATATCCCATCAGACTCTGTATGCTGCGCAGTTCCAGTTCCACCTGCTCCTCCGTCCAGAGGCCCATGCCGCCCACCTCCATCAGCAGAGCGGGAATGCCGCATTGGGCTGCATAGCTGTACAATCCGTTTTGGGCGGTGGAGGGAATGCGGTACAGAACTTCCAGATGCTGTGCAGCCTCCCGGGCCTGTGCCGTCACCTCCGGCGCAGCCGTAGCCGGGTAAAACACCAGGGGCGTCATCGCCTCATTTACATCTCCGCCGTGGAGGTCCAGAAGAAAGTCGGCCTCCTGGTAGATCTGCTCCACCACAGTCCGGGCGATCTCCTGGGCCATCGTACCCTTCTCCGGAGGCGGAAAGACCCGGTTGATATTCTTTCCATCGCTTGGCACCACCTGTTTGCTTCCGGCATAAAAGCCCTCGCTATTGACCAGCGGCAGCAGGATCACCCGCCCCCGAATCTGGGCCGGAGCCAGTTGAGCAAAGAGCCGCCGCAGCGTCATGATGCCCACATATTCACAGCCATGGACGCCTGCGGTCAGCACCAGAGTTGGGCCGTCTGACGCGCCGCAAATCATCCAGATCGGCAGGCCCGGTCCGCCTCGTACAGGCAGTGTGCCTGTGATTCGACCGTTCTCCAATTCCTTCGTGTCAATTATTTGCATGGCAGTTCCTCCTGTGATCCATCGCTGTATCGGTGGCAGGCTACCCAATGCTCCGGCCCCACAGTGGTCATTTGCGGCATTCTGGTACGGCAAAGCTCGGTGCAATGGGGGCAGCGGGTGTGGAAGGGGCAGCCGGCAGGACGGTCAATGGGACTTGGCACCTCCCCGCAGAGAGGGACGATGGGTCTCTCGTGGTTGTCATGCAGAGAAAAGACAGACTCCAAAAGGGCCTTTGCATAGGGGTGAAGAGCGTCATTTGCAAGACAGCTGCTGGGGAGCGACTCCACCACTACGCCGAGATACATCACCATGATCCGGTGGGAAAGGGACTGGACCAAGGCCAGATCGTGGCAGACAAACAGGATGGCAAGCTCCCGCTGCTGCTGGAGCTCCACCAGCAGTTCTACCAACTGATCCTGGGTGGAGACATCCAGAGCAGAGGTGGCCTCATCACATAAAAGCACCTCGGGCTCCAGCGCCAGGGCCCGGGCAATGTCCAGCCGCTGGCGCTGACCACCGCTCATGGAGTGGGGATACCGGTCCAGAAACTCCTGTGGGAGCTCCACCATTTCCAATAACTGCTTGGCTTTTTCCCGCAGCTCTCCTCTGGAGCAGGAGGAAAAGTTGCGCAGCGGCTCCGTCACGGCATCCCATACCCGCATGCGTGGGAAAAAGGCGGCGGCTGGGTCCTGAAAGACCATCTGGATATGCCTGCGGTGTCGGCGCAGGTTTTCGCCCTTCCAGCCGGTCACATCTTCCCCACGAAACAGCAATTGTCCCTCATCAGGCCGCTCCAGCTGGGACAATATCCGTAGCAGCGTGCTCTTGCCGCAGCCGCTTTCCCCCACGATCCCCAGCGTCTCACCGGGATAAAGGCGAAGATCGATCTGCTGGCAGGCGGTCAGAATCCGCCCATCCGGTCGCCGATAGCGGCGAGTAAGTCCCCGCCCCTCCAAAATGCATTCAGACATAGCGTTTCCCTCCCAGATCCGGAACTGCCTGGAGCAGCTGGCGGGTGTATGGCTCCTGACTTCGCAGAAGGCTCTCCCGGTCACCTTGTTCCACAGTGCTGCCGTTGCGCATAACCAGGATGCGACTGGCCATGTAGGCAGCCACCGCTAAGTTATGTGTCACCAGAAGAATGGCCGTACCATAGGTATCCCGCAGCTCCAGCATCTGCCGGACGATCTGCGCCTGGGTAGTCACATCCAATGCGCTGGTGGGCTCATCCGCCAACAGGAGCTTTGGCTGGAAGGTCATAGCCATGGCAATACCCACTCGCTGGCGTTGACCTCCGCTGAGCTGAAAGGGATAGGCTCCCAAAATACTCTCTGGATCGGAAAGCCCCATCCGTTCCAGCATTTCCTTGCTCAGCGCCCCCGCCTCTTTTTTGGACAGACTGCTGTGGGTACGGATATATTCACGGAATTGGGAGCCTATGGTGCGGATGGGATTGAGCATGGCGCCGGAATCCTGAAAGATCATGGAGAGTTTCTTCCCCCGCAGCGCTTTCCACTCCCGGGGTGAAAGTCCCTGCAGTTGCTGGTCTTCAAAAGAGATCGTTCCTTCGGTCACGGCTCCTCCCGGCGGCAGAAGCCCCAGAACAGAGCGGATGGCGGTGGTCTTGCCGCTGCCGCTCTCACCTACCAGGACTACGATCTCTCCCTCCTGCATGGAAAGAGAGAAATTCCGCAATGCCAGGCGCTCTCCATAAGCAACCGTCAGCCCATTGATCTCAAGCATTGCTGCTTTCCTCCGCCGCGGGTGCAATATCACTGGTGAGCCAATAGTAGTCGATGGTGGCGATCTCCGCGCCGGTGACCCGATCCGCCCAGCTGATCATCCGGCTATTATAATAGCCGTGGATGATGGTGGCCGCATCGTCGATGAGGATCTGCTGCATCCGGGTGATCAGTTCCAGTCTCCGTGCCTGATCGGTGGTCACCTCCAGCTCCTCAAAGCAGGCATCGTACTCCTCATTGTGGTAATATCCGTAGTTCTGAGAATTCCCGGAGTACCATCCACCCAGAAAATCCTGGGGATCTCCAGTTCCCACAGTGATGGTGTTGGCGGTAACCAGGTCAAACTCTCCGGCGTTCTGGAGTGCGGTGATGGTGTCATAGTCGCTGACATTCAGCGTAACGCCGATGCCGATTTCCTCCAGCTGGAGGGCAATGGCCTGGGCAAAATCGTTGAGATTGCGGCTGGTGTAGGCCAGATAGACCAGATCGATATTCTCACCGTCCAGTTCCCGGATGCCATCCCCGTCGGTGTCCACGATCCCAGCCTCATCCAGGGTCTCCTTGGCCTTTTCTACATCATAGGGATAGGGATTGGTAAGCTGGTCGTAGTTGTAGGCCAGAGAGGAAGGGAGTGCCGCAAAGCCCGGGGTGTACATACCTGCCACCGTTACATTGCACATGGTCTCATGGTCCAGCGCCATAAGAACCGCCTGCCGCAAAGCGTCGTTTGCCAGGGGGCCGTTGAAATTCATATAGGAGTTGCCAGTGCGAACACCTGCGGCAGTGGAAACATAAAAGCGCTCGTCCGCTTCCAGCTTCTCCAGATCGCTGGCGGTGGTGATATTTTCCACCAGATCCACGTCCCCACTCTGGAGCGCCATGGCCTTGGTGGAGCTGTCCTCGATGAAAAGAATAGAAACGGTATCGTAGGGAACTTCTCCATTCCAGTAGTACTCATTGCGGGAGAGTTCGGCGCCCACACCGGCCTGCATACTGTCCAGCTTGTAAGGGCCGGTGCTGACGATGCCCTGCTCCACCACCGACACATCGATCACCGAGAAATAGGGATAGGCCAGGATACCGGGCAGATTTCCAGTGGGGCGCTGGCAGATCACAGTGAGCGTGCCTGCCTCGTCATCGGCGGTCAGCTCCGGCTCAGGGAGATAGACCTCGGGATTGGAGTTGCCCGTGCCGCCCCGGTCGGCGTCGGTCTCGGCGTACAGCCGCTCAAAGGCGGTCTGGACGGCGGAGGGAGTCACAGGATTTCCGTTGGAGAACTGCACGCCCTCCCGGATGTGCAGGATCCAGGTGGTATAGTCGTCGGAGACCTCGTAGGTATCACAGAGCCAGGGCTGGGCCACCACCTGATCGTCAAACCGGAACAGACACTCCAGGATGCCGTAGCGCATGCCGGCCCAGCTGGAATTGACTGTGGTAATGGGGTCCAGAGAGTCAGAGTAACTGTAACAACCGAAGTTCAGGTGAGTCTGCTCCGCCTGTTCCGCAGACGGAGTGCCGCCACAGCCGGTGAGTACACCGGAGAGCAGCATCGCTCCAACCAGAAGGGCGGCAGCCTTTGTGGATACATGTTTCAAACGCTTCATCTTGTCTCCTCTTTTCTTTGATTTTGAATGGGGCTGCGCCTCATCCTCTCTGGGATCCAGGATATCCCGCAGGCTGTCCCCCAGCAGGTTGAAGATCACCACCGTCAGAAAGATAGCAAGTCCCGGAAATACCATCAGCCACGGTGCCGATTCCATATAGGCCCGTCCCTCATTGAGCATATATCCCCACTCGATGGAGGTGGATTGGGCGCCCAGGCCCAGGAAAGAGAAGCCGGCCAGCTCCAGCATCATACCTCCCACATCGGTGGCAGCGGTGATGACCAGTGTGGGAAGGGCTGACGGCACCATATAGCGCAGCAGGATGTCCCGCTCCCGGGTCCCGGAGATCCGAGCAGCCAGCACATAGTCCTGGTGTTTGACCTTCAGCACCAGGCTGCGGGCCAGGCGGGCATATTTCGTCCAGCTTACCGCCATAATGGCCAGGATGGCGCTGGTGATACTGCCGCCCAGCATACCGGCCAGGGCAATGGCAAGAGCCATACCGGGAAAGGAGACCATCATGTCGGCAACGCGCATGATGACGGTTTCCACCATGCCGCCGACATAACCGGCCACGATGCCCAGGGTACCGCCCACAAACAGAATACTGAGCACCAGTACCATGGTGGATAAAATGGAGGTTCTGGTACCATAAATGACACGGGAGAACAGATCCCGCCCCATTTTGTCTGTCCCAAACCAGTGTTCTCCGCTGGGGGACTGTACCGCATCCGCCAGAACGGAGTTGTTGGGATCATGGGTGGCAATGACAGGGGCCAGTACCGCCACAAGAAGAATGGCCAGGGCCATCAAGCCAAACACCAAAAAACGCTTTTTCGCAGCGGTCATGCCTGCAGCTCCTTTCTCAGCCGGGGATCCAGCCGGTTATAAGAGAGATCCACCACCAGATTGACCGCCATATAGATCAGAGCAATCCACAGTACATAACCCTGGATCAGCGGATAGTCTCTGGAGGTAATGGCGGAGATCGCCAGGCTGCCCAGTGCCGGATAGGAGAAGATCACTTCCACCACGGCGGTTCCGCCCAGCAGAGAGCCCAAAGACAGCCCCAGCATGGTGATGAGGGGCAAAACAGCGTTTGGAAGCACATGGCACCAGAGCACGCATCGTTCCGACAGCCCCCGGGCCCTGGCGCCTGCCACATAGTCCTGACGCAATTCCTCCAAAATAGCCGCCCGAACCTGTCGGGCGTATTTCCCCGCCATGGCAATGGCCAATGTCACGGCTGGCAGAATCAACCGCTGGAAGTTCATTTGGTTGGACACCACCGGAAGCCATCCCAGCTTCATGGCCACCACATAGAGCAGCAGCAATCCCACCCAGAAATTAGGCATGGAAATGCTGATAAATGTGGTACCCCGCAAAAGATAGTCCAGTATGCTGTTCTGTCGCAAAGCGGAGTATACGCCGATGGGTACGGCCACAAGAACCATGATCACCAGGGACAGCAGCGCCAGTTGAATGGTGGGCATGACCCGCTCCATCAAAAGGGTCGCTACCGCTTCGCCCTTTGAGTAGGATGTGCCGAAGTCTCCCCGGAGGCAGTTGGAGATCCAGTTGCCGTACTGGATGAAAAACGGATCGTTGAGTCCCAGTTCCTCTCTGGTCTGTTCCAGCACTTCCTCCGACGGGATACTGCCGCTGACAGCGTACATGGCCCGGACTGGATCGCCCGGCGACACATACATCAGCAGAAAACTTAAAAAGCTGACGCCCAGCAGCACCAGAAAAATGTGGGCAAGTCGATAGCCTATTTTTCGTTTCATCTGCATTCCTCACCTCGCAAAAGCAAATCAACGCTGCCGCAATCTGCCGCGCTTTTCTTGTAACCCCAGTTGAAACAGGGCGTTTGACCAGGAGCCGCAGGCCTTTTGCAGGCGCATGCGGACCTCCGCCGGTACCTCTCTGCGGCCGGGAGGATGCCCAAGCTGCTGCGCCAGTTTCCGTACCAACGCCAAATCTGCTTGCGTCTGGGGATCCAGCTTCAAAAGCCGGTAGTGGCAGTCGTACAGTTCCTGCCGGTGGGTTGCCCTCTGCTTGTCTTTTTCCCGCTGCAGCGGAGCATTCACAAAGGGGGTGATGCGCCGAACCGGTTCCAGATCGATCTGATAGAGTGCGTTCCGCCACGATCCAAAACGCCGGAGCAGGGATTCCCGCAGGCTTTGCTCCACTTCACCGCGAAGGGGCGAGCGATTCAGCCTTTCCGCGAGGGTTCTCAATTCTTGGAGCATACGCAGCTCATCATCCTTTAGGTTTTCTTCTTTCTGCAAATGGACAGCCACTGCTTCCTCAACTCCGGCAGCAGCTAAAACCTCGCCCCAGGTACGATAGCGTTTTTTCAGTTTCCGGCATATCTCAGGCAGCTCCGACGGGTGTGGGATTCGGCCCAGCTGTTCCGCCATGCCTCGAATTTGATTGAGCATCTGCTGGTACTCCTCGTTCTTCTGAGACACCTGCTCTGAGGACATTCCGCCCCGACCCGCCGACCGGCCCAATCCCGCTGCACGCAATGCCCTCGGCCAATTTTTGAAACGAGCTTTGAGATATGCACGCAGGATCCAATGCACCTCCCCCTGAGAGGGAGAATGTCCCAGACGCTGGGTGCTTCCGCGCAAAAGTTCCAGCAACTCGTCATCAGAAAAAGATGCGTAAAGTTGCGCGCCTCGCTCGGTGTCCAGTGAGTACTGATCGTCCTCTTTCGCCTGCGCCTCTCCTGTGAGCTTGGGGCCTTCCACGATCATGTCGAACACCGCTTTTTTCTGCTCCAGCAGCTGATTTTTGTTGATTTCTTCCGCCATTCCTATCCCTCCCTGAAAAAACGGCTGCGGATCCTGAGATCCACAGCCGTTTTTCTGCGCAACGAATGCCAAGTGCAGCGTCCCACACCTGGCCGGTCTCTTTTTGTAGGTCTTCTGACTTGCGCTTGGGGCAGGGTATTCCTGCCTTCGCCGGTCTGCTCTGCCTTCTCAGGGCACGTCCCCAATGGCGAACTTTCGTTGACGAGCAGCGGACATCACGCATACAGCGGCGGTTACCGTCCGGGATTCTCACCCGATTCCCTTGTTCAGCCGCCCGAATTTTCCTCTGCGGCCACAAAAAGCTATATTTTATTCTGGCATAAAAAACGGTCTTTCCTCTTCGGAAAGACCGCATGGATACAAAACAGCCTACGACTCCCAAGAGGGTGCTCCCTGATGTACGATCACTGCCGGCTGATGTCTCACGACGAACACGGCCTTTCGCGCCGGACTCTCACCGGCTTATGATAAAGAGCACCTGTGTCACACAAGTTTCTCATCGTATCTGCCTAATATTTACTTTACACTTTATTTATTATACCGCAATATTTTGCTGATTGCAAGTATAATTATATCCCCGTGCAGCACAAAACCAACAAATTGACTTGTTTCGATTTCTATCATGCCTATGATATAAATAATGGCCGCAAGCCATCTTGTTGTGGCTTGCGGCTATTTCCCCATTTGAAACATTTGGGGCAGACACCCCAGGGCTTCTCTCAATCGGTCATTCTTGGGTTAATCTCAAGATGTCCTTGTGAGGAGTAACCCTTGTTGCAGTATTCTTTTTCCTCTGTGAATGTACCGTCCAGAAAATAAGTGCCATTAGCCACATGGATGCGGTCACATTGCAGGGGCAACGGGTCTGTGTATGCCGCCAGCTTCAACGCTTTGATTATCTGCTCCACCGTCTGTGCAACCTTGGCATGGAGCCAGGGCGAGATTTCTTCATAAATCGTCCGCTTCACTTTGCTCTCATCCGGCAGCTGCCCATCCACGGTATAAAAGCGGTCGTTGATGCAGCGCATGGGATGCCGGGAAAGAAAATCCCGGCAGTATTCCGGCTCGACAATTTTGCCTTTATCATCGATCCAAACAGGGTTGTTCATGGTATCGCTCCTTTCTCAGGCGGGCCTGTAATTTGCGGATGTATCCGTCTGCCGTTAGTTCGCTCACGACTTCGCCTCGTTCATAGGAATCGCCTTGCAGCAGGATGTCCAACTGATACTCTGCCCAGGGCAGCCGGTGGCAGGCTTCCACAAAACGCTCATCTAACACAGCTTCCGGCGCTTGCGGTGCATACCGTTTTTTCCAATCCAGGAGAAGCCGCCGATACTTGTTCAAAACAGAAAAGCACAGCTGCTCGTTCTCACGAAGCTGCTGTGCTTTGGTTTTGTGTTTCTTTTTCCGACGAATGGCTTCCGGCAAGGGCTTGTCCGGTGCAAGGTGAAAGTCCGACGCCAGTTTTCGGGCCGCATCATACAGCCGAAGGTCAAACAGTTTGGCAGTCAGGTCGATCACATCCCCGTGCTCCTCACAGGCAAAACAGTGGTAGTGGTCATCCGATACATACAGGCTCGGATGACGGTCATTATGGAACGGACACAGTGCCATACCATAGTGGTTGACGTCAATTCCATACGTTTGCGCTGCTTCCTGTGTGTTAATATTGGCTTTCACCACTTCAAACAGATTCATACAGATTCCCTCCATTTCCTTTTTGATGGGGCAGTTTTCTCACCCCTCTGTATAGGTTATGGGGAAAATCGAAAAAAACAGGCTGATGGCATGACAAGCCGTTTTCAAAAAACATGACAAGAAATTAATTGTGTGCTATTATGAAAATAAAAAAACATGACAGGAGGGAGAAGATGGATCAGATCATCAACCATGCAGTTTTGTCGCTGGATTTCTGGCAGGACACCGTGACCTATGAGGGAAGTACCATGCCCACGGGAACCATTGGCTGCGAGGTGCTGAACATTCCGGACAGCACCATTGAGAAGCTGGATACTCCCTGCAATGTGCTAAACCAGCTACTTCAGGGGATGAACACCGGTTCCGTGGATATGGAGCTGCTGCCGCAGGTGCAGCAGGCCGCTGGCGAGATCATCTCCTTTTTGCAGGTTACACCACCCTTCTCCCGACTGAATCGAAGCTATTTTGAGCAAAAACTTGCAGCCATCTTTTCCGAGGAATATATGGAGGACGCCAAAGCCTATTTGCAGCTTACCCAGCAGGAGCAGCTGATTTGTGCTTTGACTGGTCAGCACAGCAAGGCAACAATGCTCGTCCGAATCGCGCAGGTGCTGGGGCATTTGAGTTATTCTCTGGGGCAATACAAGGAGGCCCTGACGAAATTTGCAGAGCGGTTGAATGAACCCGGCTATGACCGTACCTCGGACGGTTATGCGGCAATGTTCGGGCAGTTCTTCAAAGGTGAGCCAACTCTGTCGCTGAATAACCCGGCCTGGATGACCCTAACCAATGCTTCGGTGCAGTATGTAGCCGCCACTCGACCCGGAAAGACAGAACCGCAGCTGGTCAAGCGGATGCACTATGTCTCCTTTGTGGGGATGTTCCGTTCCGATCTGTTTGAGGGGCTTTGTGTGGGCCATGCACCCAAGAAATGCCCCATCTGCGGCAGATGGTTTCTCACCATTGATGCACGGCATACCAAATACTGCGGTGGTCTGGCCCCCGGCGACCAACGGGGACGGACGTGTCGGCAAATCGGCAATCTGAGAGGCCGGGAGCAGCGGGAGCTTGCAGACGATCATCCCATCAAGGCCATTTATACCCGCCGGATGAACACCATCCTGCAAAGCACCCGCCGTGGAAAGCTGGATGAAGGAACGGCAACAGCTATGAAAAAGCTGGCAAAAGATAAGATGCTCCGTGCGCTTTCAGATCAGCGTTATGCCAGCACTGTCTACGAGCAGGAAATGACCCAGCAGGCACTTTTAGAAGCAGTAAAAAAGAAATAAGCAGCAAAATATCAGAAAGGCGGTGAGGGAAAATGGAAACAGCGTGGACATGGGAGCTGCCCGGCTACTGTGCCAAATACAGCTTTCTGACGGAACCCAAGGGCCTGACCATGCGGGAAGTGGAACGCATCTTTCAGTTTGACCCGGAACCACCTGTTCGGGGAAACTTAAATGATTACATCCTGGAGACTGTACAGAGCCGTGATCTGCGCTGGTTTTCCTTTTTCCTGCACAACTATGAGAACCGGCTCAATGGCCGTGTTCGCCGTTTCCTGCTGCGGGAGGGGCTGGATCGCTATGACCCGGAACGCTTTTTGGACTATAAAATGGGCTGTGTGCTTGCCATGCTGGATTGTCTCCGGGAGTACAATCCAACACAAGGGGCGGATTTTCTGACCTATGCCCATCATTTTATCGGGAATGCTCTTTTGACCTGTCGGATGCAGGAGGAGGCCGGTTCCTTTGAAAATGTGGATGAGTACAAGGCTGTGCGAGGGATTGCATGGCTTTACAATCAATCCGGTCAGTCTGAACAGGCGGCAATCCAGAAATATGTCCGAAAAAACGGTTGTACCGAGGAAACCGCAGCAAAATTTTTGGCATTGGCCAAACAAAACCGAAGCCGTGTTCCGTTTTATCAGACCGTACAGGATGAGGATAGCGAAGAAACCGGCGAGGATGTCAGCCGGGATGACCACTGGGACTATGCGGAGGTTCTCTGGAACGGTATCCGGGCTGAAGCTGTCCGAGAAGCATTTGAAAAACTAAATTACCGAGAGCAGACTCTTTTGGAGAAGCGAAACGCCATCTGTATGACCTGTGGTAGGGTCAGCCCACTCAGCACCCGGCTGACCTTTGAGGAATTGGCGGTACTTTTTGAGGGCAGCACAGCCAGCGGCGCAGAACGGGCCTACCGCAAAGCTGTGGAGCACTTAGCCTGTTTGCTGACAGACGCCGGGGTGCTTCACATGATTCGCCTAAAACGTAAATCCCAGACCAAACGCAAAAAGAAAATCGCCGCCGCTGTCTACCTGTATCAGGTGGACAACGACGGCGAATGGGGCGAAATTTCGTTTGATTTTGAAGCTGGAACAGCGGAGATCATTCGGTTGGCAGAGTGGGATACGACGGTAAGTAAGAAATTTGCACAAAAAGCGATTCAATACATTCTGACCTGTAATGCTAAATTATGTAAAGAAACCACTCTAATATATGAATAAATGTCAACAGCTATGGATGGATTCCACTTCCTGTTGTGCTCCGCAATCGTTCATAGACAACACCTACCAACAAATCACGAACGGTATCTCCGAACTTGGCGTCATCCAGAACCCTTTCGCAGAACTGCTGATTCTGCGCCATGCGCCCGATAACCACGTCCATGAACGCATCATTAAAGGGAAACCGGAAATGTTCTTGTGAATTGTTGCGGGCTTGGACACGCAATTCCTCATTGGCATCCATATCAGAAACAATCTGTTCCAAGACCTTGTCAATGTTGGTAAACTCTGTACCAAACTTTTCGTTGATTTTATCAATCAGCTCAGACAGGGGAGCCTTTTCTTCCTCTGGCTTTGGCTTTCCGGGATGAAGTTTATTGGGCAACGGCTCACTCTGCTCCAGCGCAATAGACCCTTCAAAAATCTTCTGAACCCGGTAATATTGCAGCGATACTTCATCATCCAGAAAAATAGGACCGCCGCCATCTCGCTTTGGAAGTTTCTTCTGAAGAAATTTTGCGTAAGCATGGAACTTATGCAGGTCGGCATCATCTAATCGGATGATGTTGGTGAGGAACGTGTAGGTACGAACAAACTTTGCGAGGGTAGACTTGAATTCTTCCTGCTCGTTCTCTTCCAAACCGTTATACCGATCCACTGCCGGATCAAGGAAACTGTTGAGTACGCCAAAATCCATGTTTCCCTGTTTCTTGGTAGGCTTGAAAAATGCTTTGGAGAAAGCCTCAATCTCACTCTGCCAATACACACGAAACTCATCCAATTTGGATTTCAGTTCATATACAATGTTGGCGTCTGTTGTCTCCTCAATGCTGGTTTCCTCATAATACGGGGCAAAAGCGGCTCGTACATCCTCGGCAGAATTTACAAAGTCCAGAACAAATGTATCATCTTTTCCGAAGCAGGTTCTGTTCAATCTGGAGAGTGTTTGAACAGCTTTTACACCATTGAGCTTTTTATCTACAAACATGGTGTGCAGCAACGGCTCATCAAACCCAGTTTGGTATTTTTCCGCAACCAAAAGCACCTGATACTCGCCGCTGTGGAATTTTCCCGGCAGTTCGCTTTCTTTTATCCCGTTCAGACTGACTTCGGTGTACTCCTCGCCGCCATCATGGACAGTCCCGGAAAATGCGATCAGGATACCCAGCTCATTTTCGTATCCCATCTTTTTGATGTAACGCTGAAACTCCTGATAATACCGGACTGCGTGCAGGCGTGAGCCGGTCACCACCATTGCTTTGGCCTTGCCGCCAATCTTGTCTTTGGTAACAGTGCGGAAGTGTTCTACGATGATCTGGGTTTTCTGTGCCAGATTGTGCGGATGCAGACTTAAGAATTTGCCAAGCGCCTTATTTGCCTTGCTTTTTTCATAGCGAGGATCATCGGCAATTTTCTTGCCGATTTTGAAATAGGTGTCGTAGGTCACATAGTTTTTCAGAACATCCAGAATAAAGCCTTCCTGAATGGCCTGCTTCATCGAGTAAATATGAAAAGCATGAGGAATACCGCTTGCATCCGGGGTTCCAAACATCTCCAGCGTTTTCGCTTTGGGTGTTGCGGTAAAGGCAAAGAAGGACAGGTTAGGCAACCGACCATGTGTAGCCATTTCTTTTGTGATTTCATCCTCGCTGTCGGATTGCTTGCGCTCTTCCTTGGCCTCCTCATCCGCAACCTTTTGGAGCTGTTCTTCTTCCGTTAGCCCCTCAGCGTTTCCCAGGATCGCCTTCATTTTTTTGCTGGCTTCTCCGGTCTGGGAAGAATGGGCCTCATCCACAATGACCGCAAACCGCTTGCCGCTTAAATCATCTACCTTTTCAAGGATAAACGGGAACTTCTGAAGTGTGGTAATAATGATTTTCTTGCCTGTGTTCAAAGCATCTGCCAGCTGTGCGGCGTTGTTGTCAATTTTAGTCACAACGCCTTCCACGTGTTCAAACTGGTAGATGGTATCCTGAAGCTGTTTGTCCAATACGAGGCGATCTGTAATCACAATGATGCTGTTGAATACAACCTTGTCATTTTTATCGTGCAGGTTAGACAGGTGATGTGCCAGCCAAGAAATGGAGTTGGATTTTCCGCTTCCCGCACTGTGCTGAATCAGATAATTGTGACCAGTTCCGTTTGCGTAAACATCGGCAACGAGCTTACGAACCACATCCAGCTGGTGGTAACGTGGGAAGATCATAACAGACTTTTTAGGATTCTTTTTATCTTCCTGCAAATGGATAAACCGCTGTACAATGTCCAGCAGGCTGTCTTTTTGCAGGACTTCTTCCCACAGATACGAAGTCCGGTAGGTGCTGTTCCCAACAGGGTTTCCCTTGCCGCCGTTGTTTCCTTTATTGAACGGCAAAAAATAGGTATTGATGCCATTGAGCTTTGTGGTCATCCACACTTCTTCGGTATCCACGGCAAAGTGAACCAGACATCGGGCTTTGAACGAAAGCAGAAGTTCTCTGGGATCACGGTCTTTCATGTACTGACGTTTTGCATTTTCGACAGTCTGACCGGTGATCGGATTTTTCAGTTCCACCGTCGCAACAGGCAGACCATTGATGAACAGTACAACATCTATGGAGTTCTCATTTTTCAGGCTATAATGCACCTGCCAGGTGATGGAGAGAATGTTCTTCTCGTAAAGTGCCTGACTGGTTTGGTTCATGCCGCTGGCAGGCTTGAAATAGCACAGGGATAGTTTAGCGGGAGCATCTACAACGCCATGCCGCAGCACATATAATGTTCCGTATGTATCAAGATCACGATACAGCTTCTTCAGAAAACCCGTTTCCACATTCTCTCCGTGTTTTCTGCACAGCTTTTCCCATTCTACGGGCTGGCTGTCTTGAAGAAACCGAAAGAGCTGCTTGGTGTCTATGGCAAATTCACGATTATAGTCACGGGGATTCCCTTTGATATATCCGCCGTGGTCAAGCAGGCTGTATTCTATCTCTTGTTCAAATGTAATTTCTTTGGTTTCGATTGCCATTATTGACCACCTCCTATCAAAGTGCAAATCCAGGGGATCAGTCCAACCATACCGCCAATGATGGCCGATATGACAGCAATCCGCCATTCCCGCCGGGAGAGTTTTCTCTCGGCTTTTTTTGCGTCCTTTTTGTTAGTGAAATAATTTTGGCCATCCACTGTGAGGGACAGATAGTATGGAATGTTGTCAGCCCACTGTATGTGGACATAACCACATTCTCTCAGCTCTCGAAACGTATCCCGGAGCAGGGTATCCTGCTGCATGGATAATCCATCAAACCGCTTACTCCAATAAGCCGCATTGTCCTGACCGCTGGCTTGGAGGTCGATAATTTCTTTCAGCAAAGTTTCGCCTTGCGGTGACAATTCTTGATAGTTCATTCTACTGCCACCTTTCCGGTTACCACCTCAGAAATAACGCTTTGGCGGTATTCCTTTAGTTTTTCGATCTGTTCTGTAATATCCGCAATGATACTGTCAATTCGTGCGGTTTCCTTATTCAAATATTCGGCAATCTCTTTTTGCTCATCCATTGGAATCAAGGGGAGAGGAACCTGCACAAAGTTTGAAAATCTCAAATCTTGACCATCACGGATAAAGTTTGCCGTGCGCTGCAATGCCTGAATATATCGGGGAGACTTGAACAACCACTTGAAATACTCCGGTTCCACACCCGCCTTAGGCTTCAGAACAATGTAATGCCACGTGATGCACCCTGGAATATAGCTGATTTCCAGCCCGCCTTGAAAGCTACGCAGACTGATTATGAAATCGTTGGGCTCGACGTGCTTCCAGTTTTCCAGTCCTTTATCGGCCAAAACAATTTTATAGCTTTGCTTTTCCATATAATCTTCTTGAGAGATAATGCCATACTTTTGGCTGGCAGTTAGCTGAACATCTGTTTCGTGGCGGGTTTCTTTGCTTTGAGCAAACAATGCCTTTGCCGGAACAATTCTCCAATTTTCGGGGACTTCGCCCAGCCATTCAACACTACTTTCGTACATTTTAGCCGTAGTTTTTATACCCCTTGTGACCGCATTGTTTATAGTGGTTGTCCGCTTTTCTTGCAGTAGAGTAACAAGAGATTCCTTTTGTGTGAGTAGTGCGTTGATGGCAGCTACTTTTTTATCGAGATGCTTTGAAATTTTCTTTTGAACACTTAACGGTGGAAGCGGTATCTTTATTCGGTTCATCGCCGATTGCGTCAATTTGTTAAGGATAGCCCCATTTATATATTCTTTATAATCAACGGCATTAAGCACATAAACAATATACTTTGGGTCAGCATTCTCCTTTATTCGCAGTACATGGATGTGATTGTTTGCCCATATGGGTTCAGTAATATGAAAAGCCACGGGACGTGTATGATCAAAAAAAGGGGCACCATCCTCACCTAAGAGAACAAGCTCTTCGTCAAACAATGCCTTGTCAACGTAATCAACAATGTTGCCTGCTCCCCAATACGGGATATTTCCTTGCATATCGGCACGCAAACTAAGCTCAACAGGAACTCTTTTTCCGTCAAGACATTCAATAACGTAGCGCAGCTGTGAAAGATTCCAGGTAGTAGGAATCTCTCCGATCCATGGAACGCTGCTATTTTTATAATCTGAATATTTCTTCATTCGGCAAACACCTCCGCCAAGCTCGCTTGGATGCGTTCCTCCAGAGCTCTAATATCTTCCATAATCACAGAACTGTCACGCAGCGGAGTGAATTTGTAGAAATAGCGGGTAAACGGAATCTCATAGCCGATTTTGGTCTTGCTCTTGTCAATCCAGGCATCCGGCACAAACGGCAGAACCTCACGACGGAAATATTCGTGGATGTCTTCCTTCAACGGCACCATTTCGTAGTCACGAAGGGAGGCATCTGCTTTTCTATTTCCTTTGCGGTCGATTACCGGTGTACCATCTTCGTCGAGCAGAGGTCGCTCTATAACAATTTTCCGGTATCCAAAATCTTCATTATCCAGATCCATATAGTTCTCATCCGGCTCGTAGGTGCTGTACAGGCGCACCAGTTCCGCACGATTTTCCGGGCTAATTATGTTGCGCTTATTGCCGAGGCCCTTGCGCATCTTTTCGAAGAAACCGGCTCCGTTGATCAGACGCACTTTGCCTTTTCTGCGGTTCTCTTTGCGGTTAGTCAAAATCCAGATATAAGTGGTAATGCCGGTGTTGTAGAACAGCTGATCCGGAAGGCCAATAATAGCCTCCAGCAGATCGTTTTCAATAATCCAGCGTCGGATTTCACTTTCTCCGCTTCCGGCATCACCGGAGAACATGGGCGAACCGTTAAATACAATACCGATGCGGCTTCCACCTTTTTCCGGCGAATTCATTTTGGAAATCAGATGCTGGAGAAACAGGAAAGAACCGTCCGAGATACGGGGCAGACCAGCGCCAAATCTGCCACGATACCCTTGAGAAGCCGCTTCGTCCTTAATGAACTTCTCTACCTTTTTCCATTCCACACCAAAAGGAGGGTTGCTCAGCATATAGTCAAATGTCTGGGACTTGAATCCGTCCTCATTGAAGCTGTTTCCCAAAACGATACGGCTGTTGGTATTACCTTTCAAAATCATATCGGAACGGCACGTTGCGTATGTTTCGGGGTTTAATTCCTGCCCAAAGGGGATTACCTGGGTCGTACTGTTCAGAGACTCCATTTTGTTCTGGGCAACGGACAGCATTCCACCCGTGCCGCAAGCCGGGTCCAGAATGGTGATGACCTTTCCATCAGTATTTGCAATTTCGTCCATATCGGGATCGAGCAGCACTTCTACCATCAGTTCGATTACTTCACGGGGCGTGAAGTGCTCACCAGCGGTTTCGTTGGACTGCTCAGAAAATCGCCGGATCAATTCCTCGAACATATATCCCATTTCCAGATTGTCAATCTGGGTATCGCTCATATCAATCTCCGCAAAACGCTGTACGACCAGATAAAGCAGATTCGCCCTTGATAGACGATCGATTGCCCCGAAAATTTCAAAGTTGTCCATGATTTCACGGACATCTTCGGAAAAGCCATTGATGTAATCCCGCAAATTAGCTTCGATAGCGTTGCTGTCATCCATCAGCTTTTCAAAATCGAACTGGCTGACATTATAGTAATCATGACCAGTCATGCGCTTAAAGATAGGACGCTTGTTGCTGACCGTCAAAGTCTTATTGGCCTCCAAAATTTTTGCCTTGGAAGGTGCCAGCACACAGTCAAAGCGACGCAGCACAGTAAAGGGCAGAATCACCTTGCCGTATTCGCTCTGTTTGAAATCGCCACGCAGCAAATCGGCTATGCTCCATATAAAATTGGCCTGTTCATTGATGTTCATATATCTGCTCCCTCTTCCCTGAGTCTCTTATACCGTTCGTATGAGATAACGACGTTCTGCGGCTTATTTTGCTTGCTGACAATCAAAACTTTGTCCTGCTCGTTCACTTCCTTAAAAATGCGTGAAGCCTGGCCTTTTTGAAATGATGTAATCGCTTCATAATCCGGCGTCACGGTAGAAGCGGACCTCTTTTTCGCCACAAAACCACCTCTTTTCGGCAAAATATGTCGATTTAATTTTAACACAAAGTCATTACTTTTCGCAATATAAAAAACTATATAAAAGTAATGACTTTTTCTTATAAATCGTTATGGGGCAAGGCTGTCACATGGATTAATCCCTTGCCCTCTCTTTTTCTTGCATATTCGAGAAGATCTCTTGCATTGCTGGCAGGGTGCCACGCATAGGCAATGAGGAAATCAGTATGATCGACCATATACCGATTTGCCCTGACAATAGCAACCTTACGAGGGACATTTTCCATTCCCGGAGGATAGTAGGTACTGTCAAATCCATCCGGTACAGGAATCGGGCGCTCTGCTGGATGGTACGGCAGCAATAATGTCAGTTCGACTTCTGGATGGGTTTGTTTTGCGGTTTTTACGGCTTTTGCCGCAAGACCGTCAAAACATCCATAACGACCAACAATAAATTCAGTAACGCCGTAGCGGACTATATGCTCCTCAACAGCGGCGCATAGCACTGGGTAAATTTCTTCCGGTGTTTCTCTGTGCCCAATAAAGAAACAGCTTTTCTGGCTCACTGAAATCATTCTCCTTTTGCTTGTGTATATCGTTAAAATTATACGATTAAAATTATTAAAGAGCAACGACAAACAAAAGTATAATTTACGAAGAACACAAGCAAAGGGGTGATGCAGGTGAAAGATATTCTCTCTGCCATAACCACATATCGAGAGGAGCGGGGCTGGACGGAGTATCAGCTTGCAGAACGCTCTGGTTTGCCTCAATCTACGATCTCCTCGTGGTATCGCAAGAATATGGTTCCCACTATTCCGTCGTTGGAAAAAATCTGCATGGCTTTTGGCATCACGCTTTCTCAGCTATTCGCAGAAGAAGATTCACCGGTTTCTCTGACTGATTCACAAAGGAAGCTCCTGGAACGATGGTCAAGATTGAGTGAAGAGCAACAAGCCGTAGTGTTTGCTTTAATTGACAAAATGTAAAAAAGCCGCCAGAAGCAGCATCGTATGGATGTGCCTCTGGCGGCTTTGCTTATCAATCGAAATCTAACTGTGGAGTCTCCGTTACGATTCGCAGGTATTCTTCCGGATCGCCGTTCAAAATCAATTCCGCATAAGACAGCGGATCGTTGTAGATGAGCCAGTCCAGTTCAGACCGCTGGAAACGACTATTCGCCACCTCATCCTCAACGGCGGTGCAGTTGATGGAAACCATGCTGCCGTCGGAATATCTTAGTTCGACGCAACCGGTATCCATGTTAAATTCACAGGAAAGTAATGTTTTCATAATGTTATCCTCCAATATAAACTCTGTTAACAAGAAAAACTCCCGCCTAATTCCTGTTAGGAATCAGACGGGAGTTTCGTATGCACCCGAAAACCGTCAGCTAACAGTTGATAAGTGATTTAGTTCCTTATCACTGTTAAGCCAATGGTTCCAGGGTTTTTCTTTTTGCCTTAAATTGCAAAATTTTAGTTCATTGCCGTCCCGGCGGCGTCCTAAATTTAATATTTTGCATTTCTGCCAATCATATTTTCGATGCTATAGCATGTCAAAAATTCATACTGGATGTCTGCCACCTGTGCAATAAGGAGCCAGGCATATCAAAAAGGGGGATGTAATTTTACATTCCCCCTTTATTATGTGGAAGAAGTTTAAACATGAATATTTTAGCAGTCTATGTCCTAATATATACAAAGAAGAGTTTTCTTGTCGCAAATTATAGCTCAGTGAGATTAAGGAACCAATCTATATAACTTGATATATTCCGCTGTAAAAAGAGAAATAAAAATTCTAAATATTTTTGCTGTTCTCAGCTTTCTACTTTGTTATTTCATATAGAGACATTTATTAAATAGAAACTCTAAATCTCATTAAGTGAGGAATATTTCTGGATATTTTTATACACTGGGCCGAAAAATAACTTATCCGTACGACAACGGGCCGCGGTTCGGCTCGTTTATGACGAACCGATGGAGAAACTGACCGAGAAACAGAACCTAACCACCGGCCCCATGGACCCGGCGGACTGTTATGTGCCGGGATTCGGGTAGAAAATAGATACCGTGTGCTTCCCAATGGCATGGGCTATGCGGAAATCCTGATCAGGCAGATTACGGATGAGATGATTCACAAGTACCGGGAGAAGTTTACACATGACGGGCTGGGAGCCTGTCTAAAAGCTCTGGCTCGCCGGGGCTGGCTGGCTGCGGAGCCCGTCTATACCTGCATAGTACAACACACCAGAGAGACCCAGGAGGGCCGGGAACTGTGGGGGCGGTATTGGAGCGGCATCTCCGTTGGTTCGAGTACCACCTAGTACAGTCTAAACACATTGATAGACCCGGATTAGAGTACACATAAAGCTGATAATGGAGCACTGCATGAGGAAGTACCGGAACAGACTGAGGCGGATGAAGCAGTTCTGGAGCATCCGGTATTTCATAAGAATTCCGGGGGGAGCCTGGGAAGTGAAAAAAGACCTGCTGCATTCATGCAGCAGGTCTTCTTGAGTGCGCAGTCAAAATCAATACACGCCGTACTTGTAAACGCGATCGGGAACGTCCTTATTGATCTTGTCCTCGTCGATCATGGCCACGGCGCGGACGATGGTGCCGTCGCCCATATACCAGCGCAGCGGGAAGGCACAGAACATGAAGCGCTGTCCCTTCACCTTCTCGATGTCGCCGCCCAGGTTCTCAATACCCATGACGTTGTTGCCCAGCAGGATGGTATGCACCGGCTCCCACTCGGGGTAGTCCTCGATGGGCTCATGACCAAACTCCTTCTTGTACTCGTCCACGATGCGGGGGACGTAGGGGCCGGGGCCGTGCTGGGCCGCGTAGGTATAGAGGATGTGGTCCAGGGCCTGCAGATCGAAGCCCACGCCCTTGACCTTGTGGTCCACCAGCCAGTGGGCGCCCTCGATGGACATGCCGGGGGAGTACATGAAGTAGTCGTCGTTCTCGCCCCAGCGCTGGTTCATGCCGGTGCAGATGAGAACCCAGTCGCCCTCCTGGATGCCGCCCTCCACCTTGGCGGCGGCCTTCTCGATGTCCTCAACGGTGATCAGCTCCCAGTGCTTTTGGGGGATATCCAGGCAGACCGCAGGGCCATAGTAGTTCTCCAGAGGCAGCTCGTGGGTATAAGGAGACTCGGGAATCACGTGGGAGGGGGAGTCGGCGTGGGTGGAGTTGTGCATGTGGAAGTCGTTGAAGGTCTGAAGCAGACGATAGTGCATGGGCATGTGCTGCACACGGTCGATGTGGAAGTCGCCGTTGGAGGGCCACAGGGGATTGCCGCGGCCGAAGGGATGGGACAGGTCGACAAGTACGGTCTTGCCCATAGTATAAGACTCCTTTTCTTTATGATTAAAATTGAGTTGTAACAAAATCAGGAACAGACGGCGGGCTGAAAATGAAGATCTGTGGCGGTCTGGATCATCTCATCCCAGGTGGAAAAGCGGGTGCTCTCCTGCACGAAACGGTCCAAAAGCGCGTCGTCATAGATGAGACAGTCGGAATTCCAGTTTACAAAGACAGCGCTGGAGTAGCGAAAGCCCTCAAAGGACTGGAAACGGGTATTGGCCTGCATGAAGGAATCGTCAAAGATTTGCATCAGCAGGTCCTTCATTTTCTGGGGGTAGTCCACATATTGAAAAGCCATATCAACCTTCCTGACTGCCGTAGAACTTCTGGGCCTGTTCCTCTACGTACTTACGCCACACGGGCTGGTCGGCAGCCATACGGGGACGGATGTACTCGCTCATCTGGCCGCCCTTGCCGTGGACCAGCTCGCCGTTGCTGATGGACATATACAGCAGAGGCTCAGAGGGGGGGCAGCCCTCGATGTGGATGGCGTTGGGGTGCTTCTTCAGGTATTTGCGGGTACAGTTGCCGTGGAGCACCAGCTTCTCGTCGGGTACCTCGTCGGGCACTTCATTTTTTCCGCCGGCCACAACCACGAAGTCGGAGCGGCGCTCGTAGTCGCCGATGGCCTTCAGAGTCTCCATGTTGATGGCCAGCAACGCCTGACAGCTGGAGCAGGCGCCATCACACAGCACCTTGTACTCGGGCCAACGGGTGCTCATATCACCGATGTAGGGAACCCACATTTTCTTATAGCATTCGGCGACGGTGGCGCCCACAACGTCAATGTTCTCCCGCTCGGTGATACCTAGTCCGGTCTCGGCCGCCACCCGGAAGTAATCCACCGCCTCGGCGTCGATGCCGACCAGATCGCAGGCGATCAGGTCCACGGCCACGGGATCGGAGGACCCCAGGATGCAGCCCACTTCAATGGGAACGGGGGTGTGGGGGGAGTAGCCGCTGGCGGGACGGATGGCGTCCACGATGTTGATATCGGCGCGGCACACGCTCCACACATCCATCATAGCCATGGTCAGATTCTGCTGGTGCATCTGCAGGTGTACAGCATCCTGCACCACACCCTTAATATTCTTCAGGGCGCAGGAGAACACCATGCTGGCGTGCGCCTTCAGGATGGGCAGGTTGATGAGATGATCGGCCTCCAGCAGGCGGCGGGGCAGCTTGACATGATGGAGGTTGGAGCGGTAGCCGCGGACAGCCACATTGATCAGGTCCTTGTCGGCCTTAATATCGTAGAGCTCCACGCCCTCCTCGCGGGCCACATCGGCTATGCCAGAGACCTCATAGCATTCCATGGTATCGCAGCCGATGGCGGCAGCCTCGGCAATAACAATGCTCTTGGGATTGGCTTTCTTGACTTCGCGGATGACTGCGCGGACGACCTCGGGATTGGTGCAGACCGAAGTATCGGCGGGGGAAGCGTGGCCGGCGTTGGGCTTGAGCATTACAGTGGTGCCGGGCTTGATCATGTTTGTTACGCCGCCCATCAGGTCAAAGACCTTGGTGACGCTGTCCTGAATACTGGCCTCTTTGGCCAGAGCAACCAGCGCTTTCTTGTCAGACATACTCAGTTCTCCCTTCAGTTCTTGGTAATCTCTATTTCCATCAATGGATTATGCAAGGCTGATGCCAAGTGTAATGAGCCGCTTTTTGCTAAATTGCAGGGGGATTTGGGGCGTGTTGTTGCAGAAATAGGACAATACACAATTGCTTGTTGCAGCGCTGAAACAAACTTAGAGTAGCTTATGAAGCTTGAGCAGCTCGGCGAAGGCGTAATCCCGGAATTTGCACACACTGTCGACCGTGTTGCCAATGGAGGGATCCCGGTTGGCGATCTCCTCGTCAACCCCTTGGGCGTATACCTCATTCCAGGGAGTTGACTCCTCGCCGTATTTATCGGCAATGGCCCGGAAGCCGCCTTCCACGCCCAGACTGATAGTGAGCAGCTGGCCGGTGACCGCCATACGCATGCCGGGGCCGAACATAATTGCCTTGTCCATGTCCTCCACAGAGCATACGCCGTCCCGCACGCACTCCTTGGCGGCATCTAGTGCGGCCCAGGAAAGGCGGTTGACAATAAAGCCGTAGATCTCTTTTTTACACACCACGGCCACCTTACCCATGCCAGTGTAAATCTCCTTGGCCTTTTCAATGGCTTCGGGGGCGGTCTGCTCACCGCCGCACAGCTCGATCAGAGGCAGCAGGTAGGCGGGGTTATAGGGGTGGCCCACCAAGATAGATTGGGGATAGAGGGAGCCCTCCTGAAGCTTGGTGGGGAAGAGCTTGGAGGTGGAGCTGCATATAATGGCGTCGGGACCCGTGACTTTCTGAATGGTGGCATAGGTGGATTTTTTCAATTCCAGCCGCTCGGGGATGCATTCCTGCACGAAATTAGCGCCCTTCACGGCATCCTCCAGATCATTCGAGAAATGACAGGCATTTAGTGCGGCATCGGCCTGCTCTCTGGTGGCGGCGCCAGCCCCAACTAGGATATCCAGGATATGGCTGATATTCTGGCGCATTTTCTCATGAGGCACCACATCGTAGAGAACCGTCTGATAACCGTTCAGCATGGCGTTGGCAGCCAAGCCGGCGCCGATCATACCGGTGCCTACAAAAACTGCTTTGATATTGCCCATGTCACTTTCCTCATTTCTTTGTTTGTTATCCAGGGCGTCTATGGTTACTGCGTCCTTACGAAAAGAATAAAGCAAACGACGTGCCAAATATTTGAGCATTAAACAAGGCTACAAACGGCTTATTTTAATCTGGCGTTGCAAAATGGAATCAAATTGGGACAGTGAATGGCGCTGTTATTGCAAATATGCAACAGCAGCGCCGGTGAGAAAACAAGTAGTAAAAAACAGAAAGATATAGAAGTTTCTGTTTGCTCCTAAAATAGGTTTTATGTGGAATCCTGTCCCTGTCTGTGATTTTTCTGGAGGAGCGTTGACAAACGAGTTGTAATGCTGTTAAATTAGTGAAACACAAGGAGGGCCTATGTAAGGCTTTCATTTTAAGGTTGATTCGCACAAGTGTGTTTATTGTGCCCGGTGCATCCAGCCCTGCGCTTCAGTGATCCTGTATTTTGATGAATCGGGATTGCCGGCCATAAAGCAGAAGGCCGACGGCGTTGTGTGTGGGGGATGGCTGCTGCGGCTGTCAGCACTGCATGGCAGAGCAGGCGGCTCTACCCTGGCAGCATCAGCAAAAGCGACTGGGAAAAGCAGTTGGAGTGAGAGCCGGGCCCGCAATCCCGGCGTCATGTTTTTTGTCACTGCGCCCCATATCCTTGTGATCCACTCATAACGGGAGTGAGGACAGTGGAGGACTGGTCCGGTATTACAGCCTGATTCTGGGTTTTGGCTATCTGGAATATCGCTATGCCTGTGGCGTACAGCGGGAGGGGACCGCGGAAATCAGGGAGCTGAACCTCTGAACGCCTTTGTACCGATGGAAAAGATGGATAAAGGAGAAACGTAATGAACCAGTATTCGGCCATACGAGAGGTGCGGAGGCTTCTCAGAGCAGTAATGGAGCAAAGCCAGCGACCGGAACTGATTGAACAGTTGGAGGAGATTGACGTCCGATTAAAGGCGTTTCATGACCGGGGCATTGATTTTAAAGAAGTGGTGGACGGGCTGGATGACAGCATCATGATTACCGATGCGGAGGGGACGGTGTTGTACATCAACCCTGCCTACACCCGCAACACAGAGATTACAGAGGAGGACGTGCTTAATCGGGATGTCCGTAGCCTGATTGGCAAGGACAAACTGTTTACCGGCGGCGCGGTGACCAGTGTGCTGGAGAGTGGGAAGAGCGCCTTTCGGCTCTCCACCACTTACAAGACCGGGGAGCCGTTGGTGGGCTATGTGGTGGGGACGCCCATCTTCAAGGAGGACGGCAGCCTACGCCAGGTAGTGGCTTGCAGCCGGCCCATCGTGACTCTCAGCTCGTTGCAGGAGGATTTTGAGGCATTTGTTAAGGAAATCAATGCCATCCACCCCAAGACCATCACCACGGACTCAGACAAGCATCTGTCGGAGGGAATGATAGGGAAATACGGCTCCTTGAAGCAGATCGACACTCTGCTGGACCGGGTGGCGCCCACCGATGCCTCGGTCCTCATCACCGGCGAATCCGGCGTGGGCAAGGAGGTGGTAGCGGACGAGATCTACCGCCGCAGCCTGCGGAAGAACAAGCCCTATGTAAAGATTAACTGTGCCTCAATCCCGGGACATCTGCTGGAGTCGGAGCTCTTTGGATATGAGAAGGGGGCCTTCACCGGAGCCAACACCAAGGGCAAGGTCGGCCTGTTTGAGTACGCTAACCACGGTACACTTATGCTGGACGAGATTGGCGATATGCCCATGGACCTACAGGTAAAACTGTTGCGGGCCATCCAGTCCCAGGAGATCACCCGCATCGGCGGAACCCGCCCCATCAAGCTGGATATCCGCTTTCTGGCACTGACCAACGCAGACCTAAAGAAGAAGGTGGCGGAGGGGAGTTTCCGCCAGGACCTCTACTACCGGCTCAATGTGATCCCCATTGCTGTGCCGGCGCTGCGGCAGCGCACAGAGGATTTTGAGGAGCTGTGCCGGCACTTTATTCATCGCTTTACCAAAAAATATGACCGGACCTTTTGCCTGACGGAATGGCAGATCGACTATATGAAACGCTATCAGTGGCCGGGCAACATCCGGGAACTGGAGAACGTGATGGAGTACCTGATCCTGTGCAGTTCCGGTATCGGCCGCATTGAGGACGATGTGCTGAGAGGTCTGCTGAACGTGCCGGAGGAGAACCTGGGGCCACAGCCGGCAGCGCCCGCAATTGTGGAGTGTGCACAGGAAGAGGAGCCGGAGGAGCTGCCGCCGGAGGACCTGGACTTCAACACCGCAGTGGCTGGATTTGAGAAAAAGCTGCTGGAGCAGGTGCTGAAGGAATCGTCCAATCTACGGGAGGCCAGCCGCAAGCTGAATATTAACGCCTCTACCATCTGCCGCAAGATCAAGCAGTATGGGATTGACTACGAAAACCGCAGAAGCTGATTCAAATAGAAAGCAGCAAGGGCCGCCCGATTATTCCGGCGGCCCTTGCTGCTTAGAGAGAGATTGAAATAGGCGGGGAACGGATTACTTCATCAGCTCCTGCTCGGTAGCCACGTCCTTGTTGTACCTGGTGGGATGGATGATGGCGGTAAGGATCATGTTGACCACAAGCAGGCCGATGTAGAAGATGTAGGCGCCCCGCAGGCTGCCGGTGACCCGGATGGCGAAGGCGTTAACCTGGTAGTTGGTCATGAGCACAATCTGCATCAGGGGGAAGAACACAGAGTTGACCATGGTGAAGCCATGGCGGCCGAACACAGAGGCGGGCAGGGACACGATGAAGTTGGCGGCGGCGCCCACGGCAATGCCGATCATAGCTACAGACACATACACACCGATTGTGGTGTCAGTACAGTTGATGGCCAAGGCGATGCAGTACCAGATCAGGAAGAGGATAATGGCCTTTTTGACGCCGAACTTCTGGTCAATGGCGCCGAAGAGGTAGGAACCGCACACGCCGATGATGGCGCACACCGTCATCAGGCCCACAGCGGCCTCCTGAGAGAAGCCCAAGCTGGTATTGCGGACCACCAGTTGGCTCATGACGCCGGTGGTCACCAGCTGGTTGATGCCGATGATGAGGGCGCACAGCCACAGCTCCTTGGTTTTCAGCAGCTTACCGGCAGTCCAGCCGCCGTTGTCCTCGCTGTTGCCCTGGAAGTACTCCCGCTCATAGACCTCGCGGGTCACGTTGTCAGGATACATGCCGCACTCCTGGGGGGTGTTGCGGACAAGAACCAGGCCGATGATGCCCAGCACGATGGCCCCCACCGCCACGTAGCTCATGCCGTTGGCAAAGCCGAAAGCGCCGATGGTGAAGGAAATCAGAGGCACATAGAAGGCGGAGCCGCAGTTATGGCCCATGGTGGTGAAGCCGTTGGCCAGACCCTTCTTCTTGGGGAACCACTGGGCAATCAGGGTGTTGCCGGCGATGTAGGCGGCGCCGTTGATAAAGCAGGTTACCAGGGTCAGGGCAATGAAGTAGGTGGTCAGGGTGGTGCTGTGCCCCAGAAAAATGTAGGACAGGCCGGCGCCGATCAGGCAGACGCCGGACAGCAGCCGGGGGCCCACGGATACGTTGATGCGGGCGATAAGAATATAGGCTACAACACCGATCATGCCGGCCCAGGTAGCCACGCCCAGCACCTGGTCGTAGGCGATGCCGGTGGACTCGGCGAAGGCGGGAGCTACGATGTTCAGGCCGTCAATGGAAAAGCCGATCAGAAAGAAGAACATCAGGGCCTGGTACAGGATGATGCCCCAGCCTTTGGAGAACTTCATGCTCATATTTTCACTGGCGATTTGGGAACTCTTTTTACTCATAGGTTACTCACTCCTCTTTTGTACTGTAGATGGTCAGCCCTGGCTCTGTTGTACCGGCTTGCGCCGGCGGCAAGACTTGCCTCCTCTCTCTCCATTTCGTTCAACAAATAGGTTAAGAGCAAAGTTGATGCCAATAAAATAGGATAAAATTACATGATAGAAAGGCCCTGGGCAAAAGGATAGCTACGCATCCGTTGCACGGCGGCAACAGGCATTTTTGCTTTGCAACAGCTATCCCCGGGCCAACTGTAGGAGGCTGACTACCGCGCCGTAGTCCAAGGCCCGGAAGTTGCCGCCCAGCGTTCCTGCCATATCGGGCAAAGCCAGCCGCGCCAGGTGCTCAATGGAAACGTCGCACAAACCAGCCTCCCGAAGTGTAACCGGAAGGCCTGACGAGCAGAGGAAGTCCTGAAACGCGGAGATGCCGTTTTGGGCGGTTTGAATCTGGCTGGGACAAGAGGGGACCTGCCAAACCAGGGTGCAAAAGTCGGCAATGGCCTCGGTTTCATCGGTGAGCATATACTTGCACCATGCGGTCATCAGGATACCCAGGGCCGCACCGTGGGGCAGGCCCAGCTCGGTGGTAAACACATGAGAGAGGGCGTGACAGGCAAAGTCCCCCTCAAACCCCAGCATATTACTGTGGGCCACGGTGGAGGCCCACATCAGTTGGCTGCGGGCATCATAGCTGTCGGGGTGAGCCAGCGCCCGGGGCAGCTCTGTAATCACAGTGCGCATCACCGCCGCACACATCTGGCTGCGGAGGGTGCCCTGCTGCCCCTTGTGGAAATACCGCTCAAAAGCGTGAGAAAAGATATCTACCGCGCAGGAGGCGGTCTGTCGGGGCGGTAGTGTATAGGTGAGGACTGGATTCATCAGTGCGAAGCGGGGGCGGGTCAGAGGCTCGTCCAGGGCCGCCTTTTCGTGGAGGACATCGTGGCAGAGGACAGAGACCCCGTTGGCCTCACTGGCGGTAGCGGCGGTGGTGAGCACCACGCCGATGGGCAGGGCCCGCTGAGTTTGGGCTTTGCCGCTGTATAGTTCCCATAGGGGGACGCTGTTTTTGGCACCCAGGCTTATGGCCTTCGCGGTGTCGATCACACTGCCGCCGCCCACGGCCAGCAGCAGGGTGATCTTTTTTTCCTTGGCCAGCCGCCGGCCTTCCTCCGCAGTGGAAAGGACCGGGTTTTCCTGGATACCGCCAAAGAGGGTGACCGTAAGGCCGTGAGCCTCCAAATCGGCGGTGAGTCTGCCCAGCAGGCCGCTGCGGCGGGGGCGGTCGCCGCCGGACACCCTGTGG
>OBVP01000108.1_pt1 | contig 41395 bp, 58 predicted proteins | sample 1476191 | NCBI WGS metagenome assembly OBVP01 (sample SAMEA2580022, study PRJEB22360) | human gut metagenome | reverse complement strand
ATTCCTGTTCGCGGCATTAATTAGCGTTCTTTAGCCTCTTTTAGCTTTATAGAATGCCTTTAAATCAACGTTTTAGCCCTTCTAGCTTTTGTTAGGAGGGCTTTGTTTTTGTATTGAGGGGGACAAAAAGGGGACAAAGATATTCAAAGCCGATCCATGGCAGCCGTGGCTTTCAAAGCTTCTTTCTTTTTCTGAGAGTCCAAAAGATGACCGTATACGCGCATGGTGATTGTAATGTCTGAATGGCCAAGACGTTTTGAGATGTAATAGATGTCAATGCCTTGACTAATTAGATAGCTAACGTGGCTGTGACGAAGGCCGTGGAAAGTAATTTGTTTTTCTTTTGGGATCCCTGCATCGCTTTGCAAAATCGCAAGTGCCTTATTGCAGGCTGTGTCAGTAATGACCGTGTGCCATTGATTCCGCATGATCATTTGATCGGCATCTCTATAACCGGTTCGCAAGTATGCTGCCATTTGCTCTTGATGAATGCGCTCGAGTAGCTTAATAACTGCGGGCGACACTTCAATATCTCGTATTGATGCTTCGGTTTTTGTCGGCTTGAATCCAGTCCCATACTGATGATCCCAAGAACGGGTAACATGTATCACGTTGTTAATAGTATCTATATCAGCCCACGTGAGTGCTAGAACCTCAGAAACCCGCATGCCTGTCATTGCCCCTAGATACACTGCAAACGCCCCTATGCTTCGATATGAAGCTTTATCGGCTGCCTTGGACTTAACCTGTGCAAAGTCGTCCTGATCAAGCACTTTAACTTTGCTTCCTGAACGGATTCCACCAACCTTGGCACCAAAAGTGAAGTCAGAAAAGAGCAGACGATCATTGATGGCTGCCTTAACCATTGAGCGGACATAGCTATTCATCTTGCTGACAATATCCTTTGAGCGTTCACGAGGGCCTTTGCGTGTGGTCTCTTTCTTGCGGTCCTTACCGGCAGCAAAATCATTCAAGAAACGTTGCCATTCGATTGGACGGATTGAGCCAAGCTTACGGCCGTCAAAACGTGACTTCAAATGTTTTCTTAGCAACGTGTATCTATATTCAGTATTGAGGGACTTATCGCCTGACTTATAAGCATCAATCCATTGATCCCAATAATCCAAAAACAGTGTCCCAGCTTTGGAAGGATCACCGCCACGTTTGAGGTCATCTTCTACAGCTTCTGCAGCATCTTGCGCAGATGATTTAAGCCGATACCCGCCGTGTGAAGCAACCAACTGTTTACCAGCGGAATCCGTATACTTAACTCGGTATTCCCAATATTTGCCGCGTTTCCTAAATGTTGCCATGCAATCTTCCTCCTTTTCTGGTAAAATTTAGTATGCAAAGAGCCTTGTCGCTCCGAGTAATTGTTTGGCGTCTACTCGTTCACTTTAGCCAGTGGGGTAGGCGCTTTTTATTTTGTATCAAGCCCCACTCTCCGGCTTGCACGGGGACGCCGCTTGCGTGGGGAAAGGAACTAATTGACTTGTGCAGAAAAAACAAACGGGGTTTCCTGATTATCCATTTTGAATTCAATTTGCACTTTGTCTCCAGCTTTTATAGGCTGAGAAAAGTTTGCCCAAAAAGTAGTATTAGATGAACGCCCAATTGAAACGCTGTCTTGTCCCTCTTGCTGATTGACAATCGTGGCTGCTACGTTGTCAGGACCGTAAACTGTGAAATACTGTAGGCTAGGTAGAAAGCCCTCATCGTCAGCATAATTAATGTAATTGAATGTGAATTGCACAGATTTCTCATTAGAGATTGAAAGAGACTGCACATCACTGTTAACTAGGGATTGTCCATGATCATCGAAAGTCTTTGTCGCAGAAGTTAGCTTCAAGCCAAAATACTTTTTATCATTCAGCGCCGCGATTGCTTCCTCGTTAAGCCCAAATGTTTTTGTTTCTTGTTCCGCGCTTGAAGAGTCTTCAGATTCGTTACTATTAGATTTTTCTTCTTTTAGTTGCGACTTTAGTGATGCGATATCTTTTTTAAGAGATGAAATTTTTGAGCCATCTTTTGATGAAGACTGGCTCGTGGTACTACTACATGATGCGAGCAGCAAAGCAGACATCAGTGAAAACCCAACTAACAGAGACTTTTTCATAGTGAATTCCTCCAAAGCAGCTTTTTACGTCGATCAGATTTTGGACGTATTATTTTTATAAAACTACCGTGTACACGACGACTTTGCCAATGATCTTGATGTTCTCTTCTTCAAGGTCTTCATAGGTATACATGATAGGACTAAATCTTTTGTCGGTGGAATCTGGAATAAAGGTCACAATCTGTTTTTGACGATCATTATAGAAATATTTGACAGCGTAGTCACCATCATCTGCGAACACAACGATGTCCCCGTCTTTAAGGTCTTGAATGTCGTTGTACTGTTTGACTGCTATTAAAGAGCCGTCAGGAATTGTTTGGTTCATTGATTCGCCATTAATATGCATCATCAAAAGATCTTTGTCACCGGCGTATTTTCCAAGAACCTTGTCGGATATTTGGACAGATTCGATCTCGTCTGAAGTGAAGGGGTCAACATTGCACAAAGTGCCCGCAGAAATGTTGGCAGGCACATATTTGTATGTGCCCATTCCAGAAACACTTTTTTGACTGTGATTAGTTGTTAAGTCGCTGATGTTTACTCCATAATGATCAGCAATTGTCTGAAGTGATCCGCTACGAGGCATTTTGTTAGCGTGCAGCCAATCAGATACGGTCGAATAGGCGACGTCAATGTGATTAGATAGTTCCGTTAAATTTTCACCGCGAGAATCCATTAGTCGTTTTAGGTTCTTCGCGAATATTTCTTTGATGTCGTCCAAAATTTTTCCTCCTATTAATTGTAAGGATGTTTTCTACAATTGCTATCCTACCACCAAAGCGAAAAAAAACAATGGTATTTAAAAATATTTTTCGCAAATAGCGAATTTCCCTATTGCATTTCGCTAAAAGCGTGATAGTATAGACAGTGTAGAAAGGAGGAAGAAATCATGGACATTCCTGAAAAAGTGCCAGTCTACTTGAAGCACACACTAAGAGACCTGCGAGTTCGCAAAGGGCTTCCCCAATCGGATGCCGCTAAAATGATGGGCGTAACAGAGCCAACCTTGCGACGGTGGGAGAAAGACTCATCCGATTTGACAATGCAGCAGATTTGGAAAATCAGCAAGATTTATTCAATCCCACAAGACTATATTTTTTTTGGAAGCAATAACGCTTTTAGCGAAAAGCTTGATGAACAAAAGGAGGGATAGCAATGAATGAACTACAGGAATTCAATTTTCAAGGAAACCAGCTTCGAACGGTATTGATTGATAGTGAGCCATTCTTCGTAGGCAAAGATGCCGCGACAGCAATTGGATATAAGAACTTTAGGGATGCGCTCAAGACCCACGTCAAGGCAAAGTACAAAAGGGAGTCGCGAATCGCGACCCCCTTCGGAGCTCAAACGATGACGGTAATCTCCGAACCCGGCCTTTATCAGTTGGCTGGCGAAAGCAAGTTGCCAAGCGCTGGTCCGTTCCAAGATTGGGTATATGAACAAGTCCTCCCATCAATCCGCAAGCATGGTGCCTATATGACGCCTGAAACGATTGAGAAGGCCATCTATAATCCAGACTTCATTATCAATCTGGCAACGCAGCTAAAGGACGAACAAGCCAAAACAGCGGCACTTACGGCTGATAACGAAACAATGAAGCCTAAAGCGTTGTTTGCAGACGCGGTAGCCACCAGCCATACAACCATCTTGGTTGGTGATCTTGCAAAAGTGCTCAAACAGAACGGCGTTGACATTGGTGCCAAGCGGTTGTTCGCCTGGTTACGTGAACAAGGCTACCTGATCAAACGGATTGGTGCCGACTATAACTCGCCGACACAGCGTGCGATGGAGCTAGGCCTGTTTGAAGTCAAGGAAACGGCGATCAGTCACTCGGACGGCCATGTAACAGTTCAGAAGACCCCAAAGGTGACCGGAAAAGGCCAGCAGTATTTTATCAATAAGTTTCTACAAAAGGGGATGGCAGTATGAACGAACGCAATGAAAAAAAGCAAGCACCTTATGAACAAGAGATGCTTGCACAAATAGCATTGAGATTGATCGCTAGCATGAGCGAATTGTCGCTCGATCAAGAAGAAGCAGCTCTGAAAACCGCTTTGTCACTCATTGGGCGTTAGAATCCAAACTCTCCTGATTCTATTTGCTTCTTGTATTTTGCATCAGCTTTTGCTTTTTGAGAGTCTACAAGTTCTTTGGCAAGCAAATAAGCCGTCTTGTATGAAGCCAATTTATCCTTCTCAGAAAAATTAGAAGGGCAGCTTACAAGACTGGCTAAGGCAAACTTTTCTGGATCGATTTTAATTTCTTCGCTCATATTAATCACCTCCTTCCATCACCAGATAACTTGATTATCTGTCAAGGGGAGGCCAAAAGAAAGGAGGAAATGCCATGGAAACAACATTGAAGATTAACCCTGAAATCACTATCACACTACCGGAAGACAAGGTCATCGTTGATCGTTCGGAATACGAGCAATTGAAGCGAGATGCTGATTATCGTTGCTGGTGGGACATTCCAGAATTAAACAGGCGTTATCACCAAGACAAAGATTGGTTTAAGCGCAATGTTTTTTGGCCATACGAACGCGAGCTTCGTAACCGCCTCGTGATGTACCCACACGGCGGTAAATCAAGTTACCGATGTAAGCCAGAAGAGTTTGATCAGTTTATACAGACACACTTTCCAGAAATAAGTAAGAGGGCGGAGAAATGATTGGTTATTTACTAATTGCTGGTGGCTTCGGTGTGATCATTGGTCACTGCTTAGGCCACAGCGGAAATTGGAGGCAGTGGATTGAATGAAGCAGAACGAACCATTGGTGATTTGCTGAAAGAGCATAACGAACTGATGTTAGACATTATGCGCGGAAACCACACACCAATTGCAAAGATGTTGCTTGCCGAGAATTACAAGCTACGTGCACGACTAGCAAAACTAAGGTGATGACGTGATGACTAATGAGGTATACGAACGAATTCTAGCCGAAGCGAACCGCCAGATCGCGGCATATCACAAGGTTGCCACTGACTATGGGCCTAACAACACAGACCCTCATCAAACGTACGCCATGGGTCAAGAAGATGGCGCACACGCGATACTATTCATTATCAAGCAAACCATGAAAAAAGCCGCTGGCCCGCATGCCAACGACTGATAGAAAGGAAAGTTATTATGTCAACATTATACGACTTACAAGGAAAATATGCGAGTTTATTAGAACTTGCTGAAGACGGGACGACTGATCCCGAAGTATTAGCTGACACCATGGATTCAATCGTGGATGCAATCAATGACAAAGCTGAAGGATATGCACAGGTTATTCGCCAAATCAAGGCCGATATTGAAGCTAACAAAAAAGAACGTGACCGTTTCGAAGCACGGATTAAAGCTTATCAATCTAACCTCGGTACTATTTCACAGCGGTTGGTTGAAGCGATGAATGAAACTAAACAACAAAAAATCAAGACACCGCTATTTACTATCAGCGTTGCTAAAAATGGCGGAAAGCAGCCACTTTACATCGACCAAGCAAATTTGCAGGCTGATGTATTCAAGGTAAAACGCGAACCAGATACAGACAAGATTCGAGAACGATTAGAAGCCGGAGAAAAAGTGCTGGGTGCTGAGCTTAAGCCACGCGGTGAACATTTATTGATTAAGTAGGAGGACGGCAATGGAGAAGAATGACAATGAAACATCAGACAATCAGTTGTCTCTTGTTGACCGCATTTTGATAGCCCAGCAGGCTGTTGGTGTTATCAAGAAAGATGGTCAAAACTCGTTTCAACATTATAGTTTTCAGAGCGAAGGCGCCATCAAAGATGCTGTGAAACCAGCACTGATCAAAGCCGGTCTGGTCATCAAATTCAGTTATGAGATTGTCAACCAGTATGATCGCACAACGGGCAAAGGTGGCAATAATCACTTTGTTGATTTGATGGGAACATTCACTGTCACTGACGGTCATGATGAGATGACATTTACCATCCCGGGCAGCGGTCAGGACACTGGCGAAAAAGCCATGGTCAAGGCCAGCACTTCAGCGCAAAAGTATTTTTATAAGCAGATGTTCAACATCACTGACACCGAAGACTCTGACCCTGATGCAAATGACAGCTCAGCAAGCAATGGTCCAATAACCAAAAACAAGCAGTCTATTCGGCCAAGTGCCATTCTTGATCACGCAACCGTTAAAGCTATCAAAGACATGATGGTTCAACAGTTTAAAGCTTTGCCGGCCACTAACAAAAAAGGCGAGCCAAAGCCAAAAACGGTTAATGAACTTGCTGAAATATGGATAGGCTTAGCGAATGCAAAATTCGGCAGCAAAGCAACGAGTGTTGAAACATTAACTCCTAAAGCCGCTGCTGGTGTCAAAAACTTGCTTGAAGCAGAACTCAGAAAGTTGGCAGGTGGCGAACGTGAATGAGCATGAAGATAAACGGCAGGCTGGATAAGCTTTCAGGCCAGCAGATTACTATCACTGCTGATGACTCTGTGAGCTTGTATACGCTGTCTAAGCTTGCCGCGGGTAAACGACCATCGATTGAGTTAGAAGTCGAGGACGGGCGCCATATAAGCCCAGATCAGCGCAAAAAGATATTTGCACTGATGCGCGACATCTCCGACTGGAACGGTGACACGGTGGACATGATCGAATGCATCATGAAGTCGTATACGCGTGAGATTTTTGCAATTGAACCATATTCGCTGAGTGACTGTTCGATGACAACTGCCAGCAACATGATCTACACGATCTTAGAGTTTTGCTTCCGCAACGATGTGCCATTCAATACGAAGACGTGGGACATGATACCCAACGACTATGCACGCCAATGGTTCTGCCTCCGTTTCAGAAAGTGTGTTATCTGTGGAAATCCCGCTGACTTGGCACATTACGAGGCGGTTGGCATGGGGCGCAATCGTAACAAGATTGACGAGAGCCAATATCACTACATGTCCCTTTGCCGCATTCATCATGTCGAGCAGCACACGATCGGCCTCATCTCTTTTATCCAAAAATATCACATCAAGCCAATCAAACTGACGGCTGACGAACTTAAACGAATTCAGCCACATTACAAAACAAGCACCGAATAAAAAGGAGACTAAAAATGCTTAATTCAGTTGCTTTAACAGGCAGATTAACTAAAGACGTTGACCTTCGCTACACACAAAGTGGAACAGCGGTTGGTTCATTTACGATTGCTGTTGATCGCCAATTTCGTAGCGCAAATGGGGAACGTGAAACTGACTTCATCAATTGTGCAATCTGGCGTAAGTCTGCTGAGAATTTTGCCAACTTCACGCACAAGGGTTCGCTTGTTGGCATCGAAGGTCATATTCAAACGCGTACGTATGATAACGCGCAAGGCCAGAAAGTGTTCGTGACCGAGGTAATCGTTGAGAATTTTGCTTTGCTTGAGCCACGGCAAGCGTCTCAGGATGGTCAACAACGATCGCCTAATAACCCAGCGGCCGCAAGCCAAGGCAACAGTTTTGCCAACAATGGTCAGCCAGTCGATATCAGGGATGATGATCTTCCATTCTAAGAAGGCGGTGACGATCATGAATGAAAGCCCTAGTTACTATGCCATCATTCCAGCAGGTGTGCGCTATGACAAACAGCTACCACAAGGAGCCAAGATCTTGTATGGCGAGATCACGGCACTCAGCAGTAAGAGCGGCTCTTGTTGGGCGAGCGATCAATACTTTATGACTTTGTACGAGGCAGGTCAAACCACTATACAAAGATGGCTACGTGCTTTAGAAGACAGCGGATATATTGAACGTCATGTCAAATACAAAGACGGTACCAAAGAAATTGAAAAAAGGTATATCAAAATTCGTACAGACCCTATGCCCAAAAATGGTAATACCTATAGCCAAAAACGGGTATACCCTATGCCCAAAAACGGGCAAGAGAATAATACAAGTATTAATAAAAACATACGTGCATCCAGCACGTTAGAGAGTGACTTTGAAAAGCTCTGGAAACTGTATCCAAAGAAGATCGGCAAGAAGCCAGCATTAGCTGCTTACAAACGAGCAATGAGTAGAAAGAAGAACCCTGCTACCAACAAACAAATTCAGGATGGCATTGTGGCTTATCGACAGCTAATCAAGAGCAAAGGCACAGAGAAGCAGTTTGTCAAAGACGGTAGCACTTTCTTCAACCAAGAGGCATGGAACGATTACCTTGAGGTCGTAAAGGAAGAACGAGATGAGCAGGAAGCTAGAAAGCCTAAGTTCGATCCCAAGAAAACTGCTATTGCAATGTATATCGACTACAACAGTCCTGACAGAGTGCTTGAAGAAATCCAAGCGCAGGGTATTCCGATCAATCCAGAAGATGCTAAACGTTACATTGCTGAATACGATGAAGGGAGGCAACAAGCTTGACGAAAAAGCTTTATGACCCTAGCAATCCTGAACCGCATGTCATGTATGGCTTATATACGAAGCCGGAACTTATCAAATCTGAATGGATTGATCCTAGATGGTTTAACAACCAGCAATACGCTGCAGTAGTTGCCTACATGAATAAGTTGCCAGGTGACGTCGATACGCTGGAATTGCAGGATGGTTTTGCTACAGCTCATCCTGGCGTGATGTCAGTAACAGATTGGCAATACATTATGACTAGCGATTTTGGCACCTCACGCTTTGACTGGTGGGTAGGCAAGCTAAAACGGGATTATTTCCGTAGTCAGCTCATTCAAACAGCACAAGCGTATTCGGAAGAACCAAGCGAGGACAATCTTACCGCGATGATGGTTGCCTCACAGAATGCTACTGCTGCCAGTCAGACGGTAACTGAAAGTAGCATTGCAGATTTGGCAGCGGCCATGGAAGACAAAATGATACACGGTGCTACTGAAAATGGGATTAAAACGTACTTCACTCTTAACAACATTCTGGGCGGTGGTTTGATGCCGGGACGTTTGTTGACGATTGGTGCGCGCCCTGGTGTCGGTAAATCAGCATTCGCGGTCAATCTCATCATTGAGGCTTTGAAACAGCAGCCGGAATTGACAGTTGATATGTTTTCACTTGAAATGTCAAATGCAGAAAACTACAACCGCTTGTTGGCCTGCAAGACTGGTATCAGTGCTGGTAAATTCATCAACCCACAGAAAAGTCTAAGCGATGCTGAGAAGGTTGAGGTTGAAAAGGCAGGGAACGTCCTTAAAGACTATCACTTGCAGCTTTACGACAAACAGGTGGAATTACCGCAGATCGTCAAAACAATGCGGCAGCGAGCCGCTGATGCAGATAAAGGCTATCTTGCTATTGTTGATTATCTCGGGCTGATTGGTGTTCGTAGCCAAGCCGATCGCCGTCTTCAAATCGAAGAGATCACCCGTCAATTCAAAGTGCTGACCAACGAGCTTGGTATCCCGATTGTTTTGCTTAGTCAATTATCACGAGGTATTGAGAATCGTCAGGACAAGCAACCGGTACTCTCAGATTTACGAGAGTCGGGATCAATTGAACAAGATAGCAATGCGGTTGGATTCCTTTGGAACAGTGATCGGCAGAACGAAAGATCAGATATCCGTACTGTGACTTTAACAATTGCTAAAAATCGTGAAGGAGCACTTGGCAGCATTGATTTTCGATTTTTCGCGCCAAAGTTGCAGTTTAAGGTGGCGTATTGAAATGGCTTATCCAACTATGACACTTAAAGAGTTCAATGAGTACATGCAGGAGGGACATTATCAATACTCGCTGTTCATCATTCTGCAGCTTGATGAAGCCATGGAATATTTAAAAAAGGCGCAACAAGCCGATGCTGATATGAAGAAGTTTTGGTACAAATGGGCGTACGTTACCTTGACAGATGCCTTAGAGACGGCTGAGTCAGAATATTATGGGGAAACTAGCGCATATTTACCAACAAAAGAAACTGATCCAGTAACACGAGCTTACTGCCAAAACACATACGATATTTGGCGAGGATACTTGAAAAAGCTAAATGTGAACTTACCGAAGCAAAAGTTTTGAGGAGGCAAAAGCATGATTGAGCATGAGGATGAAACTAACAATGCAGGCCAAGATTGGGCCCGTGAACGACTTCGCAACTTTCTTGACGATCATCACAGCTTGCCAGTATACCGTTTTGCTTTGATTGCTGGTGTGAGTCGCATCACGATTGCTAGTTTTCTTAGTGGAAAAGAGGTAATGAGGCTCACACTTATAAAGATAGCTAAGGCCATGGGGATATCGCTGGAAAAACTAAAACAGCCAATTAGCGAGCAAGAATACATCGAGTTGCGTCAGGAGGCAGAATTATGACACAAGTAACAGTGCGTTTATACAAGCAGGGAGACAAAGTGTGGCGCGATTTCAAAGCTGAATTGATCAAGCGCTATGAAAACTCAGCAATGCTAGACATTTCTGAAAGCGAATCATTCTCAAAAATCGAGAAGCAAGAGTTCAACGGCCGGATTGTTGTATCAAAGAAAGCGATTGTCGAGAAACGTGCGGTAGCCGGTGTTGATGACAGCGACATTTTGAAGACTTCAGTAAGCAACGGCATTAAAAAGATTTCAAAAAAGTGAAAAGAAGCCCGTGCCAAATACGCGCGCGGAATCGCAGAAGCGGCCTCACAATGCGACACACTGATTGACGTTGCGAAACGGATTGGGAAGTCAACAACGTTCGTGAAGCGAGTGGCAAATGAGTTTGATATCAAGTTGCCAATCCGCAACAACGGCCATGAAGAGATCGTGAGTCGTTAGCAATGGTTATCCGCAAGAGACGCAGAGGCAAGTACAATGCGCAGCCAGTCGTGATTGATGGCATTAGATTCGCAAGCAAAGCAGAGGGCGCCTACTACATGCTGATACGCAACAAGCCACAGAAGATCACGATGCAGGAACATTTCGAGATTATTTCGGCTTTCGTGATAAACGGCAAGCGATATTCAGCACGAAGATACACTCCAGATTTCTGCTTTTACGAAAATGGCAAGCTAACGAAAGTGGTGGACGTCAAAGGTGGTAATGCCACACTGACTCGTGATTCTAAGCAGAAAATGTTGCTGTTCATGATCAGGTACAAGATACCGGTCACGATTGCTAGATATGACTATCACACAGGACTATTCACGGAAGAGCAACTATAAGAGGCGAAAAAATGATGACCAAATTCACAGCAGATATCGTTCACAAACTGTTAGGTGTCCGTGAGGCACAGCAAGCACCAGCAGCATTGATGAAGATTGTCATGGATCAGCAAAAGCGTAACGAGCTTTTTAAGCAATTCCTAGATGTCAGCACAGACGTATCGCATGACTGGTTCTCAGAATATTTCATGAGCGTTCAAGCTGACCGCAAAGACAAGAAACAAGACTTCACCCCTGAAAGCATCAGCATGCTCGTGAACATGCTCGTTGGATCGAACGACAGTAGCGAGTATTACGAGGTTGCCGCTGGGACTGGATCAATGATGATTCAACGATGGCAACAAGACCGTTTGAAGCACAAGCCGTGGGACTACCGGCCAAGCATGTATTTTTACCATTTAGAAGAGCTTGGCGACAGTACGTTGCCGTTTTTGATATTCAACTGCTCCATTCGCGGCATGAACGCAACAATTGTTCATGGTGACAGTCTGACACGTGCTGCTAGACAAGTATATTTCATTCAAAACGATGAAGACAACTATTTGCATTTCAGCACAGTAAATGTGATGCCGCATAGCAAAGACGTTGAACAAGAATTTGATATTCGACAGTGGCTAGAGCCTGAACAAAGTCACATTGAATCAACAGAGATACCCGCAAGATACAACGAAGTCATTCAGAAATTAGCAGCGGGGAAGGAGGACAAACTTGAAGAGAAATGAACAGTTATTTCAGACCTATTTCAAAAAGTGGATTGAGACATACAAGCACAATTATGTGACCCCAGTGACCTATCGCAAGTGGGAGAACACCGAGCGAATGCTCAAATTGTTGGCACCGCAACTAAAGGTGACACAGCTTACCCGCAGAAGCTATCAACAGCTTCTTAGCCAGTATGCAGAGACACATGAGCATCAAACATGCATGGACTTTCATCACCAGCTAAAATGCGTGATTCAGGACATTCTGGACGAAGGACTGATTAAGCGAGATCCAACCTTGCGTGCAGTTATTGGCGGAACGAGGCACAGAGAACACAAGATTAAGTTTTTGCAGCCAGAAGAATTAGAGAAACTTCTCCAAGATCTCAATTTGGGAAAAGAGCTAGATTACGATTACATGATTTTACTACTTGCCAAGACGGGACTGCGATTTGCAGAAGCTCTCGGGCTAACACCGGCAGACTTCGATTTGGACTCTTTGACACTAAGAGTTAACAAAACTTGGGACTATAAAAGCGCCACCGGTAAGTTTGCACCAACCAAAAACAAGTCATCGGTACGAACCATTGCACTTGACTACAAAACTGCAGCGAAGTTTGCAATGATGATTCAAAACTTGCCGAAGGATAAGCCAATATTTGTGCCAGACGGCAAGCGTATATACAACGAGACCATTAATGACATCTTGAAACTTCATTGTGAGAATGCAGGCGTTCCCGTTATATCGGCACACGGATTGCGGCATACACATGCATCATTACTGATTGGCAAGGGTATCAACTTACAAGCTGTCGCAAAACGGTTAGGCCATTCTAGCTCGCTGACAACCCAGAAGGTGTATATCCATCTGCTTAAAGATACAGAGACTTCGGAAGATGCAAAGATCGGACAATTAATGGCCGCTTTGTGAGGTGAACGATATGAAACAAGGTAGAGTATACAAATTTTGGACGCAAAAGGAAATTGACCGTTTAAAAAATGAAGTGATTATGGCCGCAGATACAAACGCCATTCTAAACTATGAAGACCTTGCCGAAATATTTGGAAGGACAGTATCTAGCGTTGAACATGTTGTAAATGATCTCAGAAAACAAGGAAAGCTTCCAAAATTTTGCAAAAATAATCAGCAAGAGAAATATCGCAGTCTTTATTCAAAAAGCGAGAAAAAGATGATTGCCAGTCTGATTGAGCAAAAGTACACGTACGAAGAAATAGCAATGATAACGGGTAGAACCAAATATGGGATTCAGGAATTTTGGCGTAACAATGGATACGCCCGTACAAGAAAATGGACACATGAAGAAGAAACTGCTTTGTTGCAAAGCATCAAGTTTGATAGTTATGGCATCGTTGAGAATTACGAAGAGTTACAGAGGCTTTTCAATCGGGGATATGATGCCATCAAAACCAAGATTTACGATCTTCGGAAAAAAGGAAGGCTTCCAAAAGCAAAGAGGACCGGGATGCCCGAGGCAAAGCGTGAAGAGTTCAAACGATATGCAAACTGGTTCTTCACAAAAAGTGTGTAAGGAGGACGACCGATTAAAACTGGAGACGACACGTTCGATGACATCTACATCAGCAAAGAGACTGGCAAGGTCGTAGGCGTCATGCTTAATGAGCGAGACTACAAACTGGTGCCTCTCACGAAAGAAGAGGTGACTGACGATGCTGATTAAGCTAGAAAGCGGAAAGTTGCTCAATCTATCAGCAGTATCATATATCTCAAATACTGAAATGCTGGCTTATTTCAAACAGCCGGTGATCACAAATGAAAATAACTTTGAAACAGCAAAATGCTTTGGCGTTGGTGTAACAGAAGCCGATATTGAACGAATTGCAAACAATAATGCGAATAAAGAGGTGACTGACGATGAATAAACAAGAAGTGAACCTAAAAAGCGGTGGGAGAGCTTGTTACTTCGTGGCCAAGGTGTCTGATTTTGGAAATGCACACCGTGTATCGCCTATCTACTTCAACCGTGAGCGAGCAGTTCTTCAACTTAATTACTTAAAAAAGAAGAACCCTGACGATTCCTATGCAATGTTCGAAACTACCGGCTGGAGGTGTGTGCTATGAGCAATGAGACGAAGCGGGACGTGTTCAATGAAGTTCTGGACGAATGGCAAGTAGATGAAACTATGCCAGATGCCAATTGGAAATATCCAGATTTTAAGCTTGTCAGAATCAAAGAAGAAAGATTCAAAGACCGTTATGATGCTGCCTTGCCAGATGATCTTCCAGTCGTATCAAAGTGTGTCTCGGAGGAAATTAGAGACGTATATGGTAAAAATAGTTTGCTTGATGAGTTGGCTTGGGCAAATCAAGATGCTTTGCCATCCAGTGAAGTTAGCAAATGGATAAATAACAATGAATCTATCTTTGCAGAAGCATGGAGTCGTGGACTATGGATAGTTGAAGAGACTGGAAAGGTAACTAGCTATGACAAGTGAGACGAAGCGGGACGTGCTTGAGGCGGTTTGGAATCGTCTTGCTGGCTATCAGGTGTTCTTCAATGGCTGGCCTAGGGAAACACTATATGACTACAAGAAACGTTATGACGCCGCCTTGCCAGATGATCTGCCGGTGATACCGCAGACGGTGGGGGAGATATTGCGATCGGCGCATGGGCAAACTAATCTACTTGGCGTGTTAGACACGGCTAAAAACGGATATAAGGTTAGCGAGCCATTGGCATGGATAATTGCCAGTCAAAACACCTTCGCTATTGCTTGGGTTCTTGGCGTATGGAAAGTCGAGGAAACCGGCGAAATCGTGAAATTGGAGGCGGAGAAATGAAGAAAAAGATCAAGCACGCCATTGCCTATGTTCTTTTAGCAGTTTGGGCGGGTTTCATCATTTACGGATTTGCCAGTTTCCTTTGGGATTTGGTTGTTAAGCCTTTTATCAAACTTGGAATAGTTAAATCATTGACTACCTTGATCTTCGCAATTGGCGCAGCGACAGTTGCATGTTTCGTTTTGTGGTCAGGAGAAAAACTGGTCAAGTGGTTACTAAAAGAATAGAGGCGGAGAAATGAAACGAGAGATTAAGTTCAGAGCTGCGGACGCTAGGATGCCAAGGGAGGCGCAACATGAGTAAAAGCAAGGATATTGACGCATATCTTCAAGGCGAGTTGTGTGCCAAGGCCGAGCTTGCGACTAAGCTATTGCATGACATTGCTTGGTCTAAATGGACGACTGACGCGATGACTGCACGTGTCGACCCAATTTACAAGCAAGCCAGGGAGATAAGCTATTGGCTATTAAGCAATGACGACTGGTACACCGAAAATGAGGACGGAGGCGAATAATTTGGACAGCAAACAAGCATTGGCCAAAAACCTTAGGAAGAATATATACGATCTGGGCATGACACAAGCCAAATATGCAAAAGAGATCGGAATACCCATCAACACGCTTGAATATGCAATCTCTGGGAAGGGCAGTGTTTCACTTAACACCTTAGATAAAATCGCATATGGAGCTGGGATTGATCCATGGGAGCTCATTCGTCCTCCTGAAAGCAAATAAAAAAAGCGCACCACGAAGGCACGCTTATCCCCCAAACTTTTACAAAATTTATTATACCATAAGGAGTGGACGCAGTGGTGCGAGCAACGAGTTACTTTGGCAAGAGAAGCAAACAAGATCGAGATGAAACAGCCGCCAATGCTGAACGTATTTTACTAGAATATCCTCGGGCTAAGTCAAAAACTTTGCGTGGTGCCGTATCAATTCAATCGCCCACTCTTGATGGAATGCCTAGAAATGATACTGTTTCTAATCGTAATGAGGACAAAATAATTAATACTCTTGATGATGAGGATTTAGTAGCACAGTGCGATTATATTGTTAACAAGGCGATGCCAAACGTAAGTAAAGATCCGAATTGGGCAAAGATCATTAAATTAGCGTACTTGCTTCCCCAACCAATGAAGGATGTTGCTATTCAGCAACGGCTTGGCTATGGGCATACAGCATATTATGATGCAAAAAAAGAGGCACTTTGTGCTTTTGCTGAGCTTTGGCCACCTTTTCCTACAGAAATTGTTACTTATTTCTAGACCGGACACTTTGCGGACAAAGAGCGGACACTTCGCGGATAGTCAACGTCATATGATGGTATTGTGCCAAAGGTGAGAAACCTGAGACACCGCGTTTTTCCTCCGAGCCTCAGTGATGATAAAGCTGTGGCAAGGCGTGGCAATGAGGACTGACCGTGATAGTCAGGCGGGTTCGATTCCCGCATGCCACATTGTCCAGTTTAGCGACCGGACACAGCTTGCGATGACCCCATCTGACACTGGGAGAGCGAGCAAACAAAAAATGGCCAGTGTAAGAAGACACGCTTACACCGGATGACAGATCTGTCTTTAGCGGCCTAGCGCGGTATCTAGGATTCGTGTCAACAAGTAGTGAGAGTAGCTAAGTGGAAAAGCGCCCCGTCATCAGGCGGGTAATGCGTGGGTTCGATTCCCATCTCTCACATAGGATCAAGTCTGGTAAACCCTATCTCAGGTAGATGTCGAATCAATCAGTTCAGGAGTAGGCACCGGACTATAGCACTTCGCTTTTCGTGAGGTGCTATTTTTATACATAATTTCGGAGGCGAGTAGATGCAATGGACAAATGAACAAATCAGTGGCATTAGGAAGCTCGCCTCTGAAGGTTTTACAAGACGAGAGGCGGCAGATAAGCTCGGGATTAGCTATGACGCGCTTCAGGGAAAAGCAAGACGTCTTGGAATCGAATTTCAAAAACCAGTCAAGAATGAATACGATTCAGATGGCACACAGTCCAGTGAAACCATTCTAAAGGTTGTCAGGGGTCACAAAATGACACCTAGAGAGGTTTTGGAAGCCCATGGGTATGATTACACCAAGTGGGAGCTTGTACGTGCCACAAGCAACTTCTGGAAGCAAACGCCTGAAGCGACATTGTATCAAAGCAAGATACAAATTAGGCCGTTAGTTGAGGCGGAACAATATGAATCATTGATGAATGACATCATCACACACAAGGAGCCGTATCAAGCCAAGGCTCCTATTTTTGTACAATCAGATCGCTATCTGGTCATTCCGGCATTTGATACACATTTCAACGGTCACACATTCGACATCTATGCTGAATCATTGAAGCGTCAGCTAGAGATCATTGAACGCGGCCACTACGCAAAGATATTGCTCATTCTGGGCGGTGATCTGGCTCATGTGGATAATATCAACTCGACCACAGCAAAGGGTACACAGCTCGAAACAACTGACCTAGGCGAGACTGTGAACGAAATGGAGCAATACTTCGAGACACTAATTGAAGCAATCATTAAGAACGCAAATGAGTGTGAGGTCATGTATTGTGCCGGAAACCACGACCCGTCAGTTGGGTATATGTTCGCACGTCTATTGAAACGTGCCTACAGCAACCAGCCGAACATCACTTGGGACATATCACTGAAGCATTACAAAGGTGCAATGTTAGGCCGCAACTTCATTGGTGCCACTCATGGTGACAAGGGCAAGAACAACTACCTTGCGAAGTATCTTGATGAGTTTGGCTTCATGTTAGGCACAGCACAGAACCGCGAGCTGTTTACGGGGCATCTACATTCAGAGATGAGCAAAGATCTGGGCGGATTAGTTCAGCGTCAAGTATCGACACGCAAGCCAACCGACAAATGGACTGATGATATTGGCGTGGTTGCTCACAAAACGTTTGAGCTGGTCGAATATTCGGATCACAATACGACAGCCATATATTACGTTTGAGAGGCGATTATCATGAGCGAAAAGGAAATCTGGAAAGACATTGAAGATTACAAAGGACTATATCAGGTCTCTAATCTTGGCCGAGTGAGGAGCCTTGAACGTGTAGACTCGAACGGACACCCCGTAAAGGAAAGGGTACTCGCCAGCTTTCCAAATAGAAACGGTTACCTCAAGGTCAATTTATATCGGGACAGACACATAAAGCAAGTGTCCATTCATTGCTTGGTAGCCGCAGCATTTTTAGACAATCCCGACAACTTGCCAGAAGTCAATCACATAGACGAGGACAAAGGCAACAACTTAGTTGAAAATCTTGAGTGGTGTACAGCGTTATATAATACCAATTACGGTACTCGCACCGAGCGCGCGGCAAAGGCAAACGAGCGTCCAATCTATGCGGTAAGTGGCTCGGGACATCGCTATTTCTTTGAAAGTGCCAGAAAAGCCGCGGAACTTCTTGGACTAGACCGAAGCGCTGTATCTAAGTGTCTTCGTGGCAAGCGCAAATATCACGGAGGTTTTTCCTTCGAGTTGGCGGTGTAAGTCATGTCAGGTATGAAACGTGTTAGCTATGGCTACGTTAGCCGCACGGAGCAAAAAATCATTGAAGAGCTATCAAGGGAAACAATACACGGAGGGAAACATATGCTCTCAAATAATGCTAAAGGCCAAAGTAGGCAATTGTCTCACCGTCAGTTGCCTCCACCCGCACCAGTGCTACCAAAAATGGAAGGATGCCTGCCAACTCGTGCCACTGCAACTAAGAAATACAAAGACAGTCTGATTGCTGATGTGAACGATGCCATTAATCAAGGAATTAATACTACATCCCCAATCTCAGTTGGCGTTTCCAAGTACAATCCAGCAGTCGTTAATGAAGTAATCAGTTTGCTAAATAAATCAGGATGGGATGTTACTAGTCTAAATATTGACGGTAACGGTTCCTATTCGACAATCATATTATCTTAGGAGGAATTATGCATGTTTAAAGTAGTCAAACGACTGAAAGAACGCTTATCAGGTAAAAAAGTAATCGATAAGATAACCGTTACGATTGATGCGAACACCGATCCACTTATGGCCAAACTTGACAAGATCAAGAACGCGGTCGAAAACATCAAGGCTGACGCGACACCGGAAGTTTCGCCAACTTTAACTGCGTATGGTCTATGTGATGCTAAGTTACCTGATATCGAAGGCGTTGAGCTGCCTGCTCGTCCTAGATTCAGTGAGCCATTCATGGCGTATTTAAGAGCGCTGACTGACCATCAGCAAAAACAGGAGCATTCATCGCAGCGTGCAAGCACTCCGCATGTTCGTATCGAATTCGATGACATTAATGATGTGCCATGTGTTTGGGTTGATGGCAAACGGATTGATAGATCAGATACAGGGCTCGTCAGCGTTTCACTTGACTGGCATACAAAAGATCCAGCGGCAACAGATCATGTTATCCAGGCTTATAAAGTCGAATATTTAAAGGGGGATCGCCGCGAAGGAATCGCTCAGGGGTCTGCGATGGGACCTGATCTCTTTAAGAATGATATTCATGCCAAGTAAGAAGCTTGCCTTTATAAATGGCAGACCGCAATTGGTTGATGCCAATGCTCGCGTTAGATCGGAGGCGGATAGGCAGTACAACCGTGTGCGGAATGAGCAGCAGTCGGACTACCTTAAGTTCTATCACAGTAATGAATGGAAGCAGCTGCGTGAGCAGATATTGATTAGAGACAACAGTTTATGCCAACGCTGTGGCTTGCAAGCCTCATTGGTTGATCATATTGTTCCAAGCGAAGATGACTGGGAAGACCGCACGAACGCGGATAATCTGCAGGCTTTATGCAAGGACTGCCACTATTGGAAGACGAGACGTGAGACAACCAAGCGTAAGAAGGGACAGCATCGAGCCATGAAGATTACAGTAATCGTTGGCTATCCAGCAAGTGGCAAGTCAACGTACGTCAAGCGACATCAAGGACAGTATGACCTCGTCTTTGATTACGACCATCTCATGATGGCGTTAACAGGCCTGCCATTACATCAGGGCAATATAGACGCCAATGATTATGTGCAACTAATCTATGAGCTGATACTGCGGAAGCTTAAAGCAGAGCAGACCTTTGACCATGTATGGTTAGTCATGACATATCCAGATGAGAAGCTAGACACGTTGCTTGCTAGTCGAGAGGTCGAACACATACTCATCGACACTGACCGAGACACATGCATGCAGAGACTGTCTAAGCAAGGTCGAGATGTGAGTCAAGTCATCAAAGCGATGAATAAACTTGATGAATTGAAATCACAAAACAAATTTAAAAAATTCAAAGAAATAAAAAATTAAAAAACGAATTTTCGAGAATTTATCGGGCGACTTCACGGGCTGGAAACGGCTAGACCCCCCTTCCATTTTTATCGGGGGTTACATTTCTTGGAACGGAAGAACGGTCGGCCTCTTTTTTGCGCCCCAAATTGTAACGATTTTTAGGGGGTAGGGGGTAAAACTGACCCATTTTATATAGATATAAGGAGGTGAAGTGGAGAATGGCTGGAAAATACAAAGTGCTTCAAATGTCGAAGGGTGATCTGACCAAAGAACGGCAGGAAGCCAAGCTACATGCAGAATTGATGGCCAAAGATGGCATTCCAAAACTTCAGGTAACACCTCCTAATCATCTTGACCCAGTCGCAAAACAAGAATACAAGCGAATCATCGAGTCTTTGGGGACATTACCACTTAGAAACCTCGATCGCGCCGAGTTGGAAAACTATTGTACATGGTATTCGGTTTACAAAAACACATCGGTAAACATGAAATTGGCTTTAAAGAATGGAGATCAAGATGAATATTATGCGTACATTAACATCTTGAATAAAGCCACAGCAAATATTAAAAGTCTAGCCAGTGATCTTGGCCTTAATGTCAACAGCCGGATGCAGATGAGCATGCCTAAGACCGAATCACAGAAGAACGATTCAATCATTGATACTTTTGGCTAGCCGTGATGGAGATGATGTTAGTTGGCAAAATTTAGAGATCCAATGCCTAATTTCATAAAGCGTGTGCTGGACGGTCGTCTTATTACCTCTAAGGCAGTTAGTCTCGCGGTTAAAAGGCATCAGGAAGACTTGAAACGAACAGATTGGCGATGGCATTATGATCCAAATCTAGCGGGAAAGGCAGTTAAATTTATGGAAATTCTGCCGGAACCAAAAAGTGGGAAACCACAACCATTAGCACCGTTTCAGAAATTCATTATTGGCAGTATATATGGCTGGGTTGATAAAGATGATTCAAATATAAGGCGATTTACCGATGTGTTCATTTCGATGGCACGAAAAAACGGTAAGTCGCTTTTGATTTCTGGCGTCATTCTGTATGAGTTTCTGTTCGGAAAGAATCCAGCCAACAAACGGCAATTATATACCGCTGCTAATGATCGCAAGCAGGCCGGCATTGTATTCGGAATGGTCAAAGACCGACTACGTGCGCTGATGCGGAAAGACCCTGGTATCAAACGAATGGTTAAGATTACGCGAGATGAACTTGTCAATTTAGACGACGGGTCAACAATTCGTTCATTCTCTCGTGATACAGGACTTGTCGATGGCTATGAACCCCATGTTGCGGTGGTTGACGAATATGCTAACGCTAAAACAACAGATATGATTGAAACCCTTGCCTCAGGGCAGGTGTTACTGCCTAGTTATCTGACGTTCATCATTTCAACGGCTGGATTCGACATGAACGTGCCGATGTTTCAACAAAATTATCCGTATGCCAAAAAGGTGTTGTCCGGTGAAGAAAAGGCAGAACGCTATTTTGCATTCATTGCTGAACAAGACAACGTACAAGAGGTTGATGACCCCAATTCTTGGATCAAATCGAATCCGCTACTTGACGTTGATACCTTAAACGGCCAAATCAGTGATTATCTGACCACTAAGTTAACTCAAGCTCGTGCTGATGGCAGTCTAAACGCTAAATTGGTCAAAAACTTCAATATTTGGCGACAAGCTACAGAAGACAGTTATCTAGATTTCGACGCTTGGAAAGCGGCAGAGTTGACCGACAAACCTGATATTCGCGGGGAAAGAGCATGGATTGGCATTGACGTTGGCCGTACAAGCGACTTATTTGCCATTACGTGGCTAGTCCCGCAAGAAGGCTGGTGGTGGCTTGATGGTTATGCATTTGTTGCTTCTAAAGGTGGCATCGATAACAAAATCAAGACAGATCGGATTGACTACTTGGCTGCTGAACAACACAGCGAAGGCGAGATCAGCAGTTTAGAGTCAGGTATCATCGACAACGATCGGGTATATGAATGGCTCGAGGACTTTATTGAACGCAATGACATAGATGTTCAAGGAATCATGTACGATCCTTATCAATTTGGACCAATGCTAACGGCAATTGAGAAGAATCATCCTGAGTGGCCGATGGTACAGGTGCGACAAGGAACGCTGACACTGTCAATGCCAACTAAGCAGTTCCGCGATGATGTTATAGGCGGTCGCATAAAGCATTCAGATAATCGCATTATGCAGGCCGCCGCAATGAACGCGGTTCTAATGTCTGACAACAACGGCGTCCGTATTAATAAGAATAAGTATGCTAACAAAATAGACATGATTGATGCCACGCTTGATGCTTATGCCATCGCTTTTAAGGAAGACTTGGACAACTATTTGGACGACGACCGTGTGTTTAGTGACGACTTTGGCTTTTAGGAGGTGAGAACGTGAATGGAAAACTAGCTAACTTTTTCAGAATTCTTGGCGCAAATATGGCTGGAATTGCCACTGTTTTAGGCTTCATTTTAGCTGGATATGGGGCTTTTTTGATCAATAGGCCTACTGGATTCATGGTTTGCGGCGGCTTGTTGTTTGTTCTCGCCTTTATTCTGTTGCTTCCTGATAACGAAGGGAGGTGAGATGAATGAAGCTATTTCGAGGATTGGCAACCGAAGTGGACCCTCAATGGGCAGATCATTTGCTTGATTCTGGGGTAATCCCATCATTTCGAGGTGGATACCTTGGTATTTCTGCATTACGCAACTCCGATGTGCTGACAGCTGTCTCAATTGTCGCAGGTGATGTTAGCCGATTTCCGTTGGTGATCACTGACAGCTCAACCGATGAAGTGATAGACTTGTCTGACATTGATTATCTGATGAACACAAAGGTTAACAAACGTTTATCAGCATATCAGTGGAAATTTTCCATGATGGTCAATGCAATTTTGACTGGCAATGCTTATTCGCGGATTGTGCGCGATCCGATAACCAACGAACCAGCTATGTTTGAGTTCTATGCCCCATCACAGACGCAGGTGGACACAAGCGATCCCGATAACATCATCTACCGTTTCACGCCTTACAATTCTAGCATGCAAAAAATATGTGGATTTGAGGACGTCATTCACTGGAAGTTTTTCTCATACGACACAATCATGGGGCGCTCACCGCTGTTGTCGCTTGGTGATGAGATTGGACTGCAGGAGTCAGGTGTTTCAACCTTACAGAAGTTCTTCAAGAGCGGTTTGAAAGGCTCAATTATCAAAGCAAAGGAGAGTCGCCTGTCCGCTGAAGCACGCCAGAAGATTCGTGAAGATTTTGAAAGGGCACAGGCAGGTGCTGATGCTGGATCGCCAATTATAGTTGACGCAACGATGGATTATCAGCCGTTGGAAGTTGATACCAACGTTCTTAATCTGATTAACAGCAATAACTATTCAACAGCGCAGATCGCGAAGGCTTTGCGGGTGCCAGCGTATCGATTAGCCCAAAATAGTCCTAACCAGTCTGTTAAACAGTTGGCTGATGACTATATTCGCAATGATCTTCCATTTTACTTTGAGCCGATTACAAGTGAGTTTGAATTAAAGCTGCTTGATGACGCGCAACGGCACCAATATTGCATAGGATTCGACACAAAATCAGTAAACGGATTGCCGATTGCTGACGTAAATACAGCAGTCAATGGCGGACTGTGGACTGGAAACGAGGGACGTGCGGAGCTTGGAAAGAAACCGTTAAAAGACCCGAACATGGATCGTATTCAGTCGACACTTAACACAGTATTTCTTGATCAAAAGGAAGCTTATCAAGCTGAACACGCAGGTCAATTGAAGGGGAGCTCAACCCAGAAAGGATAATTATGGCAACATACGCTATCGATTTTGATGGGGTTCTTGCCACTTCTTTTTATCCAAAAATTGGGAATCCTATCACACAGAATATAAAGTTTGTTAAACAGCTTAAGGTTGACGGTAATACGCTCATTTTGTGGACGTCTCGTACTGGCAGTCAGTTGAGTGATGCAGTCGCTTGGTCTAAGAATCAAGGCATTCAATTTGACTTGGTCAACAAAAATACGGAAGACAACATTAAAAAGTATGGTACTGATACTAGAAAGGTTGTCGCGGATTATTACATCGATGATCGGAGTCTTAGTATTCCGAGCCAACGAAAGGAGGTGATGCAATTGCCAAAGGAACTGCGAATGACAGCAACACCCATGCAAATTCGTGATGGGGACAAAGAACACCCCGCGGTCATTGAAGGCTATGCGCTCAAATTTGATCGTCAATCCGAGATTATGGGCAGTGGTGAGTTGAGTTTCCGCGAACACATTGATCGCCATGCTCTGGACAATGCTGATATGAGCAATGTTGTTGCACTGTTTAACCACGACCAGAATCAAGTGTTAGGCCGCACAGGTGTCAACCTAGAGCTGACTGTCGATGATACGGGACTCAAATATATGCTGACACCGCCAGATACACAGCTTGGCCGTGACTTGCTTGAGAACGTTCGGCAGGGGATCATCAGCCAATCAAGTTTTGCATTCACGATTGCGCCGGACAAAGATGCACAGAAGTGGCAAAAATCTAATGAACGTGGTGTGAAGTATGACCGCACTATTAACAATATTGATCATTTGTTTGATGTCTCTCCAGTAACCACGCCAGCATATCCGGATACTGAGGTAAAGGTCGGAGCACGATCGCTAGAGCAGATTAAAGCGCTAGATCAGCCGCCAGAATGGGAACGTAAGCGGCGTAAGATGCTTTATCAACTGAATAAAGAGGAATTGCTCAAGGGCATCGAATAATCGGTGCCTATTTTTATACAAAAATAAGGAGGGTCACTAGATGACTTTAGATGAAAAATTAGCTGCTGTTAAAAAGCAGCTTGATGAAAAGCGTTCAGCGTTGCCAGCTATGAAGACAGAACTTCGTTCTTTACTTGAAGGTGAAGATTCCGAGGAAAATCTGAAGAAGGCAGAAGGCGTTCGTGCCAAGTATGATAAAGCTGGCAAAGAGATCAAAGATCTTGAAGAAAAACGTGACTTATACGAGGCTGCGCTGAAAGGCAATGAACAACCAAGCGGGAAGAAGCCTGGTCATCCGGAAGAGCATAGCTATCGCGATGCACTGAATGCTTATTTGCATACTCGTGGTCGTAATACTGATGGCGTCAATTTTGAAAAGACTGATGTTGGCACATTTGCAGTTTTACGAGCTGATCCTACTGATGCCAGTGATGCGGTAAATGCCGGTGTCAAGGCTGCAGACGCGGCCTCGACCATTCCAGAAACTATTAGCAATACACCACAGCGTGAATTGCAGACTGTTGTTGATCTGAAACCTTTCACGAACGTATTCCAAGCCTCTACACAAAAAGGCACCTATCCAACGGTTGCAAATGCCACAACCAAGATGGTCACTGTTGCCGAGTTGGAAAAGAATCCAGCAATGGCAAAGCCAGAATTCAAGCCGGTCAACTGGTCTGTTGAAACGTATCGTCAGGCGTTACCAGTCTCGCAGGAGTCAATTGACGACTCTGCGATTGATTTGGTTGGCCTGATTGCCCAGAACGCACAACAGATTAAGGTCAATACGACTAACGATGCTGTCGCAACTCTGCTGAAAGGCTTCACTGCCAAGACGGTCTCTAGCGTTGATGATTTGAAGCATATCAATAACGTTGATTTAGATCCTGCATATTCTCGCGTGATTATTGCTTCTCAGAGTTTCTACAATTTCTTGGACACAGTTAAAGATGGCAATGGCCGTTACTTGCTGCAAGATAGCATCTTGACCCCGTCTGGTAAGAGCGTTCTTGGTATGCCGATTGCAGTTGTATCTGATGATACTTTGGGTGCAGCAGGCGAAGCACACGCCTTTTTGGGCGACATCAAGCGGGCAATTCTGTTTGCTAACCGCGCAGACTTCATGGTTCGCTGGGTTGATGATCAGATTTACGGCCAATTCTTGCAAGCAGGAATGCGCTTTGGTGTATCTGTTGCTGACGAAAAAGCAGGGTACTTCCTCACATATACCCCAAAAGCGTAACGCCTGACGGAGTGACTTTGAGCCAGAAAACGTTCACGGGTGGTGTCGGTGCCACAAAAGATATCACGGTGACAGTCACTCCTGATGGCGCTCCTCAAGCAGTCGAAGCTGTGTCGAGCGATGAAAGCGTCGCTACGGTTGTTAAGAAGTCCGATGGTGTTTACACCATTACCAATCTGGCAGCGGGTGCAGCGACAATCACATTTAGCACTAATGGCATCAGCTCAACGCTTGCTGTTACTGTTAACGCTGGGTAGGTGATTACTCTTGGCAGATACTACGCTTGACAAAAGCCCACTGACTGATGAACAGTTTCAGGTTATGAAAATGTACTTGAAAGTTGATCAGACAATCGAAGACCCAATGATTATGCAACTGGTGCATGACGCTTGTGGTGAAATCAGTTCGGCTATTAGTTTTGGATCAAATCCGGAACAATTTCTAAGCAATCCAGAAACTCGGGATCGTTTCTTCACAGCGCTCATGAAGCAAGTGAAGGAAGACTATGACTACCGAGGTATGGGTGCTGAAGTCATGCGCTTTCCGTTGCAAACATCAACCACAAATATCATCAATCAGCTTCGCTCAGAATTGCCGGAAGAGGATGGTGATTCTGATGCGAACTAATCGAATGACTGAGAGAATTGCGTTCGTCAGCTATGAGTCAAAAAAGGTTAACGGAGTTCCGGTTGATGGTGTGCTCGTTAAGCATATGACGGTTTGGGCGGAAGTTCCTAAGGTACCAATCAGAGAAGCAAATGATCCACAGACGAAGTTGGGCACTCGCAAAGACAGCCCGACTTTTTTAGTGCGATTTTTGACCGCAGAGGAAATCCAACCAACTTGGCGAATTCAGTGGCGTGGGAAGGAATATCAAATCACGGGTCTTGATCCTGATTACGAGAGGCGCGATCTGACAACGATTACGGCAAAGGCGGTGAGCTGATGGGCGTAAAAGTCACAGGGGATGCTGAATTGCTCGCTAATCTTAACAAACTTCAATTTGGGGTTGCAAAAGAAGCTCGAGCGGCTGTCCGAGATGGTGCACAGAAGTTTGCCGACAAGCTGAAAAGCAAAACGCCTGAGTGGGACGGCGAGACTGATATGAGCGGACATCTGAGAGATGACATCAAGCTTTCAAGTGTCCGTGAAACGAGCGGCTTAACAGAAGTAGACGTTGGATATGGTAAAGATACTGGCTGGCGTGCTCACTTTCCAAACTCGGGTACTTCAATGCAGGACCCGCAACATTTCATTGAAGAAACCCAAGAAGTCATGCGGCCAGTTGTTATCGCTGCTTTCCTAAGCCACTTGAAGGAAGGCGGGATGTAATGGCACCTGAAAAACGTGTTTATGACATCCTGTCAGCCAATTTGGATATTGCTGACAAGGTGTATATAGGCACTCCAGACTTCAATAACCAGACAAGCGTAACTCCTGAAAGTCTAGCTCCATGGGTGAGAATCACTTCTTTGCCCGGTGATGGTGCTGACTATGCTGACGATTCTAGAATCCTAGAGTATCCGAAAGTACAAGTGGATTTTTGGGTGGACAAAACGGACTGGGATCAACAAGAAAAAATTGAAACACAGATATATCAAGCACTACATGCGGCTGGCTGGGAAAGGTATTATCGCAACTCCTACGTTGATGGTGATACCCCAGCCCTTCGCATGACAACAGGATACTTTCAGTTTCAAGGACTGCCGATTGGCTAGTCCTTTTTATTTTCCTAAAGGAGGATTTTAAATATGGCAGATACTGCTGTAACAACTAATAAGAAGTTAGCAAAATTTGGGGCTTCGGCCTTTGAATACGGGGTTGTCGGTGATGACGACTTTGTACTAAGCACACGAAAGATGCAAGGCTTATCTAGTGTGAAATTGGATATTAAAACAGAGCAAAAGACGCTGTCCGCTGATGATGGCCCGTACTTGATTCTTTCTGGTGGTATCACAGAAGCAACCGAAACAATCGAAATGTACGATGTTGATTCCGTTATGAAGTCTGATTTATTTGGTATTAAGGTTGTTAATGGGGTTGAAGTATATCCAAAGAATCTTAGCCCTAATTACGCCGCAACTTTGTTCCGTACAAAGCTCTCAAATGGTAAATACGTTTGGGTTGGTATGCTCAAGGGAATGTTCTCACTTCCGGGCGTTGATACCAAGACTGTTGACGGCACACCAGATCCAAGTGCTGACAGTATCGAAGGCTCATTTATTCCTCGAGGTGACCAAGACACTGGCAATGTTGTGTTGATTGGTCGTGAAGACAACGATGGATTCGATTTTGATAAGTTCCACGGATATGTATTCCCTAAGACTGCTGAAGACGCGACTATTGTCTCAACTACTGTCCCAAAAGTGTAGTCGGTGTCAGCTTTGAGAACAGCTCGATTAACCTTGCGGTTGGCGCATCTACAGTGCTAAAAGTGCAAATTAATCCGGCTGATGCCGCAAATAAACAAGTTACTTTCAAAACGTCAGATCCCACAGTTGCCACCGTTTCCAGTGATGGAACTGTGGCTGGTGTAAAGGCAGGGTCTGCAACCGTAACAGTCACAACTGACGATGGTGGTAAAACTGCCACCGCAACTGTAACTGTGGCTTAGCAATGAACTCGTCGCCTTGTAAATGCACAATACGCGAACAGCGGGCGGCTTATACCTAAGGAGATTAAGTAAGCATGGCATATCAAATTAAACTAAATATCAAAGGCGAAACGTGCGTGTTCACACGAAATGGAGAGCCAACATTACGTGATACTACGAACGCCTTGAAAGTGCAGCAACAACAATTGCGCATGCTAAACCGTAAAGATGGCCCTTCAAACGATGATTACGATGAGAACGAGAAAAACTTAGCCAAATTTGCGGTTGATTTCTGGAAAAACCAGTTTACTACCGATGATGTTATTGATGGCTCGTCTATTTCTTTGAAATCGCTGGATTCAATCAATGATGCCATTGGCGATTCTCTAAGCGATGGCGAAGAGGATAAGAAGGACACAGCAAAAAAATCACCGAAGCGGACGTCAAAGAAGCCATTAGCAACCTTGACGACTTCTACAAAGCAAGGCTCTCTGAAGGCTACCGATTAGCTGACGTTGATGCTATGACGCTCCGCGATATTGAAAAACTTAACCAGATTTACGAGGAACGGGAGACCACGATCGACAAGGCCTTTCCGTTCCTTTTCTAATTCTATGAAGGGAGGTAAAACATGTTAGGAAATCTCGGACAAATTGCGGCTACTGTTAGTTTGAACATTGATCCGTTTCAAGTAAGCCAGCGAGTTTTGAACTCTTCAATTAAAGCAACTGCCGCTGAGTTGCGGGCTCAAGATGCTGCGTTTAAGGGCTCTGAAAAGTCTATCAACAACATGCGTTCAACCTATGACACATTGAGCCGCCAGTCAAAGAACTACCAAGCTCAGCTTCAGAAACAACGAGAACAGTATGATGAAAATTCGAAAGCGGTTGAAAAACTTAATAAAAGTGAGACTGCATCGCAGGAAGAAATTAATCGTGCTACAAAGCTGCAAGCTAATGCTGCATCACAGTATAATCGGACTGCTGCCGCTGCTGCTCAAAATAAAAATCGAATGGCGGCCTTACGCAAAGAGATTGCGCTGCAAAGTGACGGCTGGACTAAAGTATCAAACGGTGCATCAAAGTTTGCATCTGTTACTGAAAAGGCAAGCTCTAAGCTAACTAGTTTCGGATCAACGATGACCAAGGCAGTAACTGCTCCAATTGCCATTGGATTTGTAGCAGCAGCTAAGTCCGCTATTGATTTCAACGGCCAGATTCAAGCAATGGGACCTTTGCTAACAAATGGGGGTGCGATTACTGCCAAGTATCGTGCGCAACTTGATCAACTAGCATCAGCATCTAAAAAGTGGTCGGTTGAATATGGCGTTTCCACGGCTGCAATTAACGACGGCATGTCAGAAATGATCAAACGTGGCTATACCGCTGCGCAAACTTTAGGCGCTATGCCTGCAGTTCTCAATGCTGCAAAAGCGTCTGGCGATGACTTCAACGATGTTATGCATGTTTCTACATCCGTTTTGGAGCAATTTGGTCTAAAGACAGAATCAACAACGGGCATGCTTAAAAACACGTCTCGCGTTACAGATGCTCTTACCTATATTGCGAACGCTACTGCAGCAGGGTTCCAAGATATGGGCGAGGCAATGACGTATGTCGGGCCTTCTGCTCATGCTGCTGGTATTTCACTCGAAGAAACAGCGGCTGCTATTGGTATTATGAGCAACAAAGGGATTGAAGGATCAGTTGCTGGCACAGCGTTACGTGGCGCTTTAACAAGACTGTTGAAGCCTTCTAAGCAAAATCTTCAAGGCTTTAATGAATTAGGCATATCTGTTGCTGATTTCAAAAAAGGAACGCTAACTCTTCCAGAGATTCTTGACAAAATCAAGAATAACACTAAGGGGTGGACGGACCAGCAACGTGCTTCTGCAGTAGCGTTGGCTTTTGGCACTGAAGCGCAAGCCGGCATGAATGCCTTAATTGGTGCAGGTGGCGGTGAGCTACGCAAATATACCAGTGAAGCTGAGCATGCCAGCGGGACAACTGCCAAAATTGCTAACCAGTTAAACAATACGGATGCCGCAAAATTGAAGAGATTTCAAGAGTCTATTCATGTTTTAGGAATTGAAGTAGGTCAAAAACTTCTACCGGCGCTGACTCCTCTTATCAAAACAGCAACCGATGTTGTCAATGCCTTTGCAAAAATGGACAGCGGTACGCAACAAACCATTATCAGATTTGCAGCGTTTGCGGCAGTTTTAGGGCCAGCGAGTTCTCTTATCGGTGGAGCTCTTAAGCCTGTCACTGCTTTGAGCAAAGGAATATCTGGAATTGCGGGAGTCATTGGGCGAGCATCTGCAGCCGCAAAGCTCGGCGGAACTGCAATGGACGTGCTCAAGTCTGGCTTTAGTAAGACAGCCTTTGAAGCATTGAAGGTTGCACCAGCCGCAGCAGCAGCGGCTGAAGGCACTTCTGGAATGGGAGCAGCCATGGGCGGAGCCGCAGCGAGCGGAACAGGATTGCTAGCGGCATTGGGGCCAATCGTCCCAGTTGTTTTAGGTGTGACAGCAGTCGTCGGTGCCGGTGTAGCCATCTGGGAATTGTGGGGCAAAAAGGCTCTTGAGTCTGCTGACAGAACTTCACGATGGGGTACTGATATTGGTGCCGATGCCGACCGATCTGCTTCCAAAATGAAAGATGCCTCTGGGAAAATTTCTGGTGCTTTTGATGATACAAACCACACAGTCACCCAGAATGCTAAGACGATCTCTAAAGGGTTCGACGATTTAACAAAAGCTGCAAAAGAAGCCGCTGACCAGTCTGAGACAGCAGCGAAGAAATTGGCTAAGAGCCTCGGCGGTGAAGCCGCAGAAAACATTGAAAAGCAGGCCGCTAAGGAAAAAGCCGCTAACGCTAAGCGAATCAAAGAGATGGAAAGCAACAACGAAAAGGCCCAAGCCATTACTGCATCGTTTAACAAGAGCGGAGCACAAATGACGGCTGACCAGTATCAACTGTTGGATAACTACCGTCGTAAAAATGCCGCACTGGCTGTCAAGACACTACAGATTTCTGGATCACAACAGAATAATGTTCTTAAAGCTGTCCTTGGTGAGAGAACACGAATGTCTAAGAGTGCTGCCCTAGAGCAGTATCAAGATATGTGGAACGCCTCTAACAAGGAAAACAGCGCCTATAAGGCGGCACAGGACAAGATCAACACAGAGTACAAGAACGATGCCACCATGCGCCACACAGCACTAGAAGGCTTGGAAAAGGACCACCAGAACAAGATGAAAGTCATCTATGCTGGTGCAATTCAAGCCATGAAAGCGCAAGGAACATCGCGCTCGGAAATGCTAGCGGAACTTCAAACTGACTTCCACCTGACAAGTTCACAAGCCGAGTCTGCTATGAGCAGTTATGAGAAGTCTATGGCCAAAGGAGTTAAGAGTAATCGAGACTTTGCGGCCGCAACTGAAGGATTTGGTAAAGCGGCTCAAGAGGCCGGTGATCACTGGAATAGTCTTGTTTTTGATCCCAAAACTGGGAAGGTGAAGACAAATCTTCCTGAAGTGTTGAAAGATACGGCCAGCACTAAAAAAGGTTGGCAGCAACTTAAATTCGATTTAAAGAATGCCAAGATCACCTCTAATGCCAAGCAAATGATTGTTGAAGCACTTGCTTCTTCTAAACAATGGCAGAAATTGAGCGTTCCCGAAAAGAATGCAATTATCCGTACTCAGGGACGCGAGCAACTTGCAGATATTATGGATAAGTTTGTTTCCTGGAATAGTCTGTCGCTTAAGGATCAGCAAGCAATTGTGAAGGGCGATTACACGCCTTTAGTAAATGCTTTAATCAAGAGCGGAGACTGGAACAATCTCACCTTGAAACAGCAAGAAGCCATTGTTAAAGATAAAGCAACAGTGCCATTAGTATCTTCACTTCAGCAAACCGGCGAGTGGCAGAAGCTCGACTTAAAAGTTCAAGAAGCGATTGTCAATGCTAAAGGCAAGAAAGATCTTGAAGACATCCTTTTTGACATGGGAGTTTGGAACAAGCTTCCAAATACGCAGAAATATGCAACCCTAGTTTCTTTTGGCAAGCAAGACATCGCTGATATTATTGATCAGCTAAATTTGTGGAATACACTTACACCAAAAGAAATCCAGGCTGTAGCAAAGGGCGATACCAGCTCTTTGGTAGCCGCTATTGATAAAGCAAATGACTGGAATCGATTAACTCTTGGCCAGCTAGAAGCAATCGTTAAAGATAAAGCTTCTGCAGGCTTAGTCCAGGCCATGATCAAAACCGGAGAGTGGAATAGCCTATCAATAGAAGAAAAGACTGCCATTATGCAGACCAAAGGCAAATCCGACTTAGCCGATATGGTTGTTAAATACGGTCTTTGGAACAGCCTTCCAAACTCTACCAAAAGTCTGTTGATGAACGATTCCGATGCTCGTACAAAATTGGAAAAAGCTGGAGTTGCAATTGATCAATACAATTTGTTTAAGAACCCCAACGAAAAAGGGCTAAAAGCAAATAATACTGATGTGCTTGGAAAAACAGAAGAAGCCAAAGGGGGCATTCAGAAATACAACGAAGTTCTACCTGGCTTAAAGCTTTTTAATGGGAATTCCAGTGGCGTTAAGACAGAGTCTTCTTCTGGGCAATCAAGCATTGTTAAGTATAACGAGGTATTGCCGGGTCTAAAGCTTTTCAATGGTAATTCATCGTCTGTTAATGGTGCGTCTAATTCTGGTCAAAGCAGTATCATTTTATTTAATGGAACTAACCCAGTGCTGAAGCCATTTAAAGGCGATTCGTCGAGCGTTAATAGCGAGTCATCAAAAGGGCAAAGCAGCATTCTGCTGTTCAATAGCAAAGATCCATTAATGAGATTATTTAACGGGGATGCAAGTGGAGTATCAGAAGCGTCACAAATTGGCGTCAATGCAGTTGCTGCATTCGGTGGCGATGCTACCATCACAAAAACATTCGTGATTAATGCAGATGTTGATCCCGCTGTACAACGACTTTTGAACAGTGGCAAGTTTGCACGAGGCACTCAAAACTTTACCGGTGGATTAGCAACTATTAACGATGCATCTGGCACTCGTTATCAAGAGGTCGTCACGCTACCAAATGGAGCAAAATTTGTGGCATATGGGCGAGACGTTACCTTACCACTTCCTCGGCATACGAAAATTGAAACTGCCATGCAGTCCGCAAGAAAATACTCGATTCCACGTTTTGCTGGTGGCACCACAGACTTCGGAGGCGCTGCTAATAGAATAAACCAATTGAATCCGCAAACCTTTGTTACCAGCATTTCTAGTGGTAGCAATAGTCGTGTTGAGGATTTGCTAGCAAGACTGATCGAATTAACAACTTATCAGATTAGTAACCCGTCTGTTCCTGAAGGCAAGGTTGTTCTCGACAATGGGCGTGAAGTAGGACGGTGGCTGTATCCAACAATAAATAAATTGAAAAACAGAGCCACCATTATGAGTAATAGAAGAAGGGGGATTTTCTAAGTGGCAAATTTAATATTTGGAGGTCATAAGATTGGCAGTTCCTCTCTTCAATTCAGTGCAGCCCGCGGCGTTTTTTCTGAAGTTGAGAATACAACCCAGCCTGTCGGTGCCGGAGACGGGGAAATGCTTATTAGAAGTCGATTGAAATCGAGAATCATTCCAGTAACTTATGATTTTGTGGCGCTATCTCGTCGTGAATTTGAACGGCAGTTAGCGCCACTACTTTATAGCACGGATGTTCAGAAGCTAATCATTGATGATCGCCCTGATGAATTTTGGTATGCAAAAGTTGACGGCAAGATCGATATGGACCGAGCTTATTTTCTTGGCACTGGTACTATTAATTTTCTGGTCCCCGATGGCATTGCGCACTCGGTAGCCACGAAGACGTTTGACAATATGCCTTACAAGGACGTGCCGGTGAACATGCTTACGGGGACAAGTAATCAGCTAGCATCTACAAGCTTAAGCGGCTGGAATGAACACATTTTTGGGACTGTAGTCCCTCAGGCTGGTACAAGATATTGCTTCAAAGTATGGATTGACAATCCCACCTTTGACGCATGTGCAAAATTGGACTGTTCAGACTCAAGTGGCAGTCAAATTGTATGGGCACAAGGCAATACTGTATCAGCCGGTACTAGTGGATACAGCATTGTCAAGGTAACAACAGACAGCAAATATGCAAATATCAAGTGCCAAACGGTTTACACATTTAACCATGGCACTTCAGTATCCGGATCATATGGATACAAAGAAGCCAAGCTGGAAGTAGGGAATACACCTACTGCTTGGTCGCCTAACCCAGCTGATCCTGAATACTATACCGACACCATCACAGTGCACAATGGCGGCACTTATCCGGTTGAGCCAGTTATTACGGCAACTATGCACGCTGATAACGGCATGGTTGGGATTGCCAATGATCGCCCGGGTATTCTCCAATTTGGCACGCAAGAAATTGATGGTTTCACCACCGAAGAAAGCGAAGTAGCACTTGATTTGGCAGCCGTGCAAGGATCACATATGGATAATCAAGCCGCCACAAACAATCCCTATTGGGGTGGTGATCCTAGTATGCCTAATGAACAGATTGGCAATGCGATTTGGACTCATGACGATTATGATGGCTGGAAGGTTGAGCCTAATTGGCCCAGTATTACTGGCGACCACAAGTATTGGAATGGTCCTTCAGTCAAGCACAATCTCGTCCAGACGCATAACGGTAACTTCAAGAGCAATCTGACTTGGGATGTCATGACACGCTTCCAAACTGGGGTAGCACAGGTAGGTGCGCTCGAAACAACGTTAGAGAGTGACGGTAAGCCAATTTTTCAGATGATACTGAAGGATAATAGCGCATTGTCCGATCAGCTTTGGTGGATGTGCTACTACAAAAATCAACTAGTCGTCAATGAACAGCTTGATCGTAGCATTTTCACTAACGACAAGTTCATTCAGTTGGAATTACAGAAATTTGGTAATTCAGTTGTTTTCCGAGTGTCACCATGGGTTGGCAATCAAGGACGAGAGACGACTATTACCCGACAGTTTACCTTTGCGGACGCTGCCGATGTTGAGACCAAGCAATTCTCAACGTGGTTCATGCGTGACAAGACGTGGGGCGAATCGACCATGTATCTGATTGCGTCTACTGTCAAATGGCAGAACGTCAGTTGGTATACGAATATCAAGAATCGTTTTAGCAATGGCGATGTTCTCAAGATTGATGTGGCTAACGCTAAGACGTACTTGAATGGTTCTCTTGACCCAACTATGCACACGATCGGCAATCAATGGGAGCAGTTCAAACTGCCGCCCGGTGATACTGAGATTGCTATAACGCCCTCGAGCTGGGCACAACTATTTGCATGTGAAGTCGATATAAGGGAGGCGTGGCTATAAATGGAGTATTACTTTGCAGATCGAAAATCAAACATTTTGGGTGTTGGGTCGACTGATGGCAAAGGCGAATGGCGAATTAACAACGATATAGAAACACAAAGTGTTGATAATCGTCCTGCGGTCGGCCTGTCTCTTGATATTAAATTTACGACTGATCAGGAACAAGCAGTCAATCAGATGGCCAAAGAAACCAACTTCATTCTTTATCAGGATGAAGAAGGCAACGGGCACCAAATGGTGATCGAATCGGTTGAGCATGATTCACTAGGCCATATTCACTCAATTGTTGCTAGTGATGCTGGGAATGATTTAATTAACGAAACCGTCGGTGCCTTCAAGGCCGACAAACCATATACCATCGCTGACTACATCACAAGGTTTACAAATGATTCTGGCTGGGAGATTGGTATCAACGAATTTCCTGATAACGTCCGAACGCTTGAGTGGACTGATGAAGCAACTTCACTGGCTCGCATTATTGCCGTGGCAAAGGATTTTGATGCAGTGCTTAGTTTTGGCTTTGAGTTTGTTGGAACCAACTTGGTTAAGCGTGTCATTAACATTCGGCATGAAACGGCCGGCGATAGCTTGATCTCTTTTGAAATGAATAAGGACATCAACAACATCGTCACTCACCGCGATACCTATGACATGGAAACATCGATTAAGGCTTATGGAGCGGTGCCAGAAAGCACGGAGGGATCAACTAATCAGGATCCAATTAACTTGATCGGGTACAAGTGGACTGATCCAACGGGACAGTTTGTGCTTGATCAGTACGGGTTCTTGCACGATACCATTACTGTGCAGAAATATTCACGTTTGTTAAGCAATAGCAACCCTAACCCAACACAGTCTGACTGGAATCGGGTTAAAACGTTTGATTCAAAATCGCAGGCGGCACTTTTGCAAGCGGCTTTGGCAGACTTGAAAAAGTATAACCATCCGAATGAAACCTATGATATTGATTTGGTTAACTCACCATACGTACCACTGAATCAAACCGTCCACATCGCCGATGAAAACCAGCAACTATTCTTGTCGGCCAAGGTGTTGAGTATTGAGCGTTGTCGCGCCAACCATTCTGTCAAACTGACTTTGGGTGAGTTTGCGCACGAGACCGTTAGCTTTGACGAACGCCTCAGTGAGCTTGCCAACCAGATGGCCAACATGCCCAAGACAATTCAATACTATCCTTGGCTTCGTTATGCCGATGATGACAAGGGTACCAACATGAGTGCCTTCCCAAGTGGCAAGAAGTATATGGCAATCGTTTGGTCAAATAAGTCATCCGTCCCAAGCGACAATCAGGCAGATTACGCCGGCAAGTGGGCATTGATTCAGGGCGAAGATGGTGCTGATGGTAAGCCGGGGCCTGCGGGAACGAGTAGCTATTTGCATACTGCATACGCTAATAGTATTGATGGGAGTCAAGACTTCTCAACTACAGATGGCACTGGCAAGTCTTATTTCGGTCAATACGTTGACCAGACCCAAGCTGATAGCACAGATCCAACTAAATACTCGTGGGCGTTGTTCAAAGGCGAACAGGGCCCTCGGGGCATTCCCGGAAGCAAGGATGTGCCATACACATACATTCAGCTTGGCACGCCTGCTAGTCCCAAGAAAGGTGACCTATGGTGGCATGGGACAACGCTTAACGATGCCACAGCATTGCAATACTACAATGGTACAGCTTGGGTTGATCAAAGTATTCAGCAGGCAGTGCTTAGCATCAAAAAGCTGCAATCGATTGAGGTTGACAGCTCAACCTTTAATTCTCCTGACATTAATTCGCCTTTCAGCCATGTTCAGATTGACGGTGCCAAGAGTTCTGGCAATCTTGAACTAAAAGATGCGAACCTAAGTATACTGGGCAACATTGAAGACAATAATGGCAATCCCAATGGTCAATACTACAAATCACTTTTGAGCCCAAATGGAATGTTCAACTACATCACCACTCCTGATCAAAAGGGAAACATGTCGTCAGTTGCGCTCCAACGTGGTGCACTTCAGTTACAAACGCTGATCAGTGACCCCAGTGCCGCTACAAAAAAATATATTCAGTCTGAATTCACTTCAAAAGACAACGTGACATTTTTCTACGTCAATACAACCGCGCTAAGAAATATTGATATTGATTACGCATATATTTACTACACGCGACGTGGAAATTTGGTGACCGTCAACTTTCAAATTCACACAATAGCTAATCAGTACAATTATTTGAGACTCGCAGATATTAGACCCGGTTACAAACCTTTATTGACAAACAATATTGTTGCAAGCTGCTTGAGCTTTTCAGATCCCGGACAATCTACAGCTATGTATTCAAGCACGCCAAGCGGAGGAACGGTCGGCTGGTATAGCAACATTTCTAAAGCATCTGGAAGTTATGGTGGATCTGTTTCTTATCTAACACAAGACGATTATCCAACGGGGGATTCATTTTTTGGCTAGGAGGCAATTATGAAAATCAAAGTGTGGACGGATAGCAATAATCGGCTACTTAATTGGGCAAATGCTGATGAAAATAGACCAGTAGGTCCAACCGATGAAGGATTCGAGGTTATTGAGGTTGACGATGCTGTTGGCTTGTATGAGAACCATGCAAGTATTGTTGATGGCAAGGTTGTTCCAGATGCTGGCTATGACCCAGACGCTGACAGACCTAAATCTGAGGCGTCACCAGAACAGCGAATGCTTGCCGCGCTTGCTCTTGACGTAGCGCAGATGAAGGCGGTGAAATCAAGTGACTTATTATGATCAGTGTGTGCTGTTTTACAGTTGGGGGATTGATTTAACACCTTATGTACCGGTAATGATTACCCCAGATCAATACAAGCAAATTACAGGCAGTGACTATGCCGCCAGCAAAAGCTAGCGGCTATTTTTATGGAAGGAAGTGATGACAATGCTTAACAAAATCAGAGATCACCCGACACACACAGCACTCGCCATTGGCATGGTTGCCATTGGCTTGTTTCTAATCATCAATGACCATTATTTCATCTGGCCCCCACATTACTCTGACTGGTTAAACGATGACATTGTGGGGTTTTTGTTTGTCATTGATGGACTCGGGATTGGGGGTTGGGTGCTATGGGAAACACAGTTGGCAATAGCCAATCGGCTGTTGCTTACGACTACCAGCTTTTTAATGTCGTTCTTGACAATACTGCAATTCCTTACCTCGATATCAACTGGAATCTACTCAAGTTGGATCAGCAATGCAATCATAACAGCCTTCGTGCTGATTTTGGCGCGAAGGAGTGATACAAGAGATGATTGATAAATACCTCATGGCATACGCGCCTTATATCGCAGGTATTCTATCTGCGCTGGTTGCCTATCTAAGTCTTCGAGAGAGCCGGCGCAAAACCGAACATGATGAGGCTATGGATTTGCTGGACAGGGTGAATAAAGACAACGACAGGCTCCGAGAAGAAAATGAAGAACTGAAAAAGAAAAGCTTACTGTTAACAAGAGAATTGGAGGAACTAAGACATGCAAAATGAACTACTTCAGGTACTAGCAATTGCGGTTGTCATCGCACCGATCACCACTGGTTTCACCGAAATCTTCAAACGATATACACCTGCAGAGGGTAAACTGCTACCCGTTCTATCAATTGGAACGGGTATTTTACTGGCCTGCGTTTGGGCGATGGCTTTTGGCCATCTTCCCTTAATCGGTGCTTATGCGATGGCAGGACTGCTGTCAGGACTTGCATCCGTTGGCGTTTATCAAATTGTTAAGCCTAACGAGGAGGTAAAATAGTATGAGTTATACCATCAACAAAGAATTTGCTTTGGGTGCAAATGAAGGTTCATCGCAAGTAGCTAATCGACTTTACATTATCCTACATGATGTTGGTGCTGAATCTGGTGCGCGTGCAAATGCCGCTTACTTCAAAAACAATATTGCTGCTGAAGTTGCTTATACGGCATTTGTTGTAGGCGATGGCGGTCAGGTTTATCAAGTTGGTGAACCCGGCTATGTTCAGTGGGGTGCTGGGACAGTGGCAAATGCTAACAGCCCAGTACAAATTGAATTGGGCCACACGAGTGATCCCGAAACTTTCAAGAAGGATTATGCCGTCTATATCGAGCTTTCACGTGATATGGCTGCTCAATATGGCATTCCGACTAGTTTGGACGCCGGCGGTGCTGGAACGCCTGGCATCAAGTCTCATTTGTGGGTAACGCAGCATATTTGGGGTGATCATACTGATCCATATGGGTATCTGGCTCGATGGGGCATTACGAAGGATAAATTAGCGGCAGATCTGGCTAATGGGACAACTACCGTAGATGCATCTACGAGCGCACCAGCAGCACAAAGCACGCGTGCGCAAGCAACTGTATCTCGTAAGGTCAATGTGACTTACGGCTTGCACTTGCTCGGTGGCGGTTGGCTTGATGAAGTCACTAACTTTGGCTCTGGTGACAACGGGTTTGCTGGATTGCCAAATCATCAGCATGATCTGCTGTACATCAAAGTTGATCATGGTAGCATTAAGTATCGAGTTCACACGGTTAAAAGCGGGTGGCTACCTTGGGTAACCAAAGGCGATCGCAATGATACGGTCAACGGCTGTGCTGGTATCACTGGTGAGGCGATTGATGGGGTTCAGATTGTGTTTCTCACGCCCGCCGGTGAACCATACCAGCAAGCGTATTATCGCAGTCAGACGACACAATGGGCTGGCTGGCTCGATGTTGTGTGTGATGATGGCACGAGTTTGCCACAGTACACTGACACGTATGCTGGTATGTTTGGGGAACCTCTCGACCGGCTGCAGATTGGAGTAGCAAATGGAAGTCCATATTGATGCTTCGACTCTAGAGCAGTTAAAAAATGATGCTGATATTAATCAATCCAAGTATGTTTCACTGGATCCAGAAACGGTTACGGCTGGGATTCAGTCTCTGCTAAGCAACCCTGAAATTTATAAGGCAATCAAAATGCTCTCAGCCGTCTGATCTATCCCGGCGAAATCCTGTATATCAGGTAACAAAAAGTCCTCTGCTCGCTAACGCGGGTGGAGGGCTTTTTTTGTTGCTTTGAAGCACGGGCATAATGCTGTAAAATAAGATACGTAAGCAACTGAATATTTTAGTCAGCTTGTAAGGCCTTGTCGTTCTGCCTCCTTTGCTCAGGGAGGCTTATTTTTGTGCACTAAATCATCAGCCACAGCGAAGCCGCTGAAATACGATTTAATAACTTGTTTCTGGATGCTTCTAGATTTGTCAGTCAAAGGGGACAAAAAGGGGACAAAAAAGGTGCAGGCACTGATGCATAGGTAACTATAATTCCTGTTCGCGGCATT
>OBVP01000045.1_pt1 | contig 75262 bp, 59 predicted proteins | sample 1476191 | NCBI WGS metagenome assembly OBVP01 (sample SAMEA2580022, study PRJEB22360) | human gut metagenome | reverse complement strand
GGGGGTAGCGGCGGTGGGCACCGCCGCCCGCCGCTCCCGGGCCGACGTGAAAAAGGTGAGGAAGAACAGGGCCCCCACCCACACAAGGGGCAGCAGCCGCCCCAGGTAGGCCCCGAAGCTCCAGGGCGAAAAGGGGGCCGTATGGGCCACGCCGGGGAGGGCCACGGCGTAGAACACCTGCCCGGCGTAGAACAGCAGCACCGCCAGCAGGCCGATGAAAAACTTGTTGCACAGCAGCCGCCGGCATTCGCAGCGAAAAATCTTAATCAAGGGTCAAGTCCTCCTCCGTCAGCCCGCAGGCGTCCAAAAATTCCTGGTAGGTCAGATAGGGGTACATGGGGTCCAGCTCCCGGTTGAAGAGGCCGTACAGGATCTCATCCATGGCCGCCTCGCCCCCCACCAGCTCCTCCGCTTTCAAAATCTTCAGCGGCATCTCGCTGTACTGCCGCATGCCGGACAGGGAGTTGGAGATGGCCAGCCGCTCCGCCTCGGGCAGGGCCTCCAGGTACTCCGGGCGGCGGACGTAGAAGTTGAGGTAGTAGTCCTCCACCTCCCCGCGCCACTGGTCCACATAGTGCTCCCTGGCGTAGTCCCCGCCGTAGAGCTCCTTCACAATGCGGTAAGTGGTGTAGCACGTCAGGCCCTCCGCCGACCAGGGGCTGTCGGGGCCGGAGGTGTCGAACATGTTGCCCAGGCCCCACCACTGGTGGACCAGCTCGTGGATCATCACCTCGGCGGCCCCGCCGCCCTTGCCCGCGTCGCCCAGGTTGTGGGCGGTGAAGTCGGCCTCGTCCAGCAGGCTGGCCCCGTCCCCGGCGTAGCCGCCGCCGGCCACCCGGCTCTGGATCAGCTTGAGGCGCTCCCCATCCCCGAAGGCAAGAGAACCGTAGTGCCCGGCGCAGTAGTCCATCACCGCCCGGACGGCCTCCGCCGCGCCGGCGGCCTCCATGACGGCCTGATGCTTGCGGCCGTAGTAGAAGTCGATGGTAAGCCCCCCGGCCTGGATCTCCTCACGAACGTAGTCGCCGGCATAGAGGATGCCGCCGGCACGGTTGGTCTCATAGCGCCAGGTTTTGGTGCCGTCCCCGTGTTCGGCCACCACCTCCGCCTCGCTGGCGCAGAAGGGGATGACCGTCATGGCGGCGGGCAGGGTGATCTCAATTGTGGCGGGATAGCCGTCTTCGCCTGGCATCACGTTCATCAGGCGGGGAGAGAGGGCCGCGTTCTCCAGACAGAGGTATTCGCCGCTGAGCTCCTTGCCGCCCTGCATGGTGGGCAGATCCTCCTGGGGGAAGCCGCCGTACTCCAGGGTCAGCTCCACCTGCTCCTCGGCCGGGATGGCGACCTCCAGCTTGGCCTCGTTGTACTCCTGGTAATCGCTCACCGAGAAGGGGATCTCCACCCCGTTGGCCCGGACGTTGGAGATGGTGTAGCCGGGGGTGACGCCGAGGGCCACCGTCTGCTCCTGCCCCGTGGTATTCTGGAGCTGGTAGGAGGCCGTACCCTCCACCGTGCCCCGCCTTGTGTCCGGCGTGACCTGGACGGAGCGGCGCAGGCAGGCCACCCCCTCCAGCGGTTCCATCGTCAGGAAGGTCATGGCGCTGAGATCCGGGTTGCTGTGGTCGATGAAGGGCTGAGCGGCACAGCTCCAGCCGCAGCAGAGCAGCAGGGCCGCGGCCAGCAGGGGGCGGTATACCCGCCGGGCCGTGCGGGCCAGAGAGCCCAGGGGGCCCCGGCCGTACCGCCGGATGCACAGGTAGGACAGGGCCCACAGCCCCGCCAGGCCCAGCAGCCAGGTCAGGCGCATGTAGGCGGCGGAGCGGAGGATGCGGAAGTTGGAGAAATCGTCGGACAGGGCCCAGACGCAGGGGTTGAGCCAGCAGAGCTGCCAGTTGTCCCGCCAGATGGTGAGGCTCAGGGCCGCCAGAGCGGCCACCAGCACCAGGGACAGGTCAAAGCGGCGGGTGAACTGCCACGCTGCCCCGGCCAGCAGGATACACAGGGGGAGTGCCAGGCCCATGAGAATGAGGTAGGCCAGCAGATAATCCCCGCCGTCAAAGACGGCGCCCACGGTATGGGCCGTCCAGGGCAGCCAGGTCAGAAGGGTGAGGGCCAGGGTCAGCGCCGCCGTCCCTAGCAGGGCCATCAGCCTTGCCAGGGCAGCGGTCAGGGGAGACACCGCCGCGTCGCAGAGCACCTCCACCCGGCAGCGGGAGGTACGGGCGCAGTCGCAGAGGGTGAGCAGGGCAAAGAACAGCCCGCCCAGCACGCCCCCGGCCAGGGCGGGATTGGCCACATAGAGGGACTGCATCGTGTCGGCCGAGGCGGACCGGTACACCGTCAGCCCCGCCAGGGGGGACAGGACGGTGAGGGCGGCGGCCAGCCAGGTGAGCCGGCCCCGCAGCAGCCGCGCCAGCTCCCGCACCGAGAGAATCCAGACGTTCATGCCTCGCCCTCCCCGGAGATGAGATAGAGGTAGGCGTCCTCCAGGGTGGGCTCGGCGGGCCGGACATAGGGGGGCAGCGTCTCCGCCACCGCCCGGCAGGCCACGCCCCGGGCGGTGTTCACCCGGGCGGTGATGTGCAGGCCGTCCTCCCGGCCCCCCGCCCGCGCCTCAAAGGTGCCCACGTGGCCCTCTGCCGCCCGGATAAGCTCCTCCGGCGTGCCGTCGAAGCGCAGCCGCCCCTGGTGGAGCACCAGCAGGCGGGAGCACACCGACTGCACATCCTCGATGATGTGGGTGGACAGGAGCACCAGCCGGTCCTGGGCCAGCCGGGAAAACAGGTTGCGGAAGTGAATGCGCTCCTCCGGGTCCAGGCCCACCGTGGGCTCGTCAAAGATCAAAAACGCCGGGTCGCCCAGCAGGGCCTGGGCAATGCCCACCCGCTGGCGCTGGCCGCCGGAGAGGGTGCGGATTCTGGCCCGCCGCTTCTCCCCCAGATGGACAGCCTCGATCACCGCCCGAATGCTCTCCCGGCCGCTCCGCAGGCCCTTCAGCGCCCCCATGTAGTCCAGAAACTGCTCCACCGTCAGCTCGTCAAACAGACCGAAGTCCTGAGGCAGATAGCCCAGGCGGGCCTTGTAGGCCCGCTCGCATTTGGTCAGAGGCTCGCCGTCCGCCCGTATGGCGCCGCCGGTGGGCAGCAGGCCCGCCACCAGCAGCTTCATCAGGGTGGATTTGCCCGCGCCGTTGGGGCCCAGCAGGCCGATCAGGCTGGGGCTGTCCAGGGAGGCGCTCACCCCCTGGAGGGCCTTCTTGCCGTTGGGATAGGTCATGTTCAGTTCTTGCAGGGTAATTTGCATGGCTCGGCATCCTTTCTTGTTTGGGTTCGTCCCAAGGATACCGGCCCCCCGTGGAGGAGAGAGGGAGAATTTATGTGTTTTCTGTGGAGAGGCGCGGAATGAGGGCGGTGAAGCGCACCCCGTCGGCGCTGTTCTCAATGCGGCACGTCCCGCCGTGGCGCTCCACGATCATGCGCACCAGATAGAGCCCCAGGCCGCTGCCGCCGGTGGCCCGGCTGCGGGAGGGCTCGGCCCGGTAAAAGGCCTCAAACAGGTGGGGAAGGGCCTCGGCCGGGATGCGGGCCCCGGTGTTTTCCACCGTCAGCACCACCTGAGCTCCCCGGCCCGCCGCAGTCACCCGGATCTCCGCCCCCTCCGGCGAGTAGAGGGCGGCGTTGGAGAGCAGGTTTTCCACCGCACGGCCCAGCAGGGCGCGCTCCCCCTCCACCAGAAGTCCCGGCTCCAGCGCCTCCAACACGGTCATCCCCCGCTGCTCCAGCAGCTCGGCGTCCTGGGCCAGCTTCTCCGCCGTCAGGGCGGACAGCTCCACCACCTCCCGGCGGGAGGCTCCGTCCGACTCCATGCGGGACACGGCCAGCAGCTCCCCCACCAGCGCCTCCATCCGCCCCGCCACCTGGAGGGAGCGGGCCAGATACTTCTCCCGGTCCCGGTACACCCCCACGCCGTCCAGCATACCGCTCAGCTGCCCCTTCAGGATGGTGACGGGGGTCTTGAGCTCGTGGGAGGCGGCGGAGAAGAAGGCCAGCCGCTGGCGTTCCAGCTCCCTGGCCCGCTCCATGTCGCCCCGCAGGGCCGCGTTGGCCTCCTCCAGCTCGGCCAGGGCGGCGGAGAGGCGCTCCGCCATCTCATCCAGGCTGCGGCCCAGAGCGCCGATCTCGTCCCGCCGGGTCTCGCCGCACTTCCACTGGAAGTCCAGCTCCGCCATCCGCCCCGCGATGGAGCTGATGCGGACGATGGGCCTGGCCAGATAGCGGGAGTACCCTACCGCGCACAGCAGGGAAAAGGCCAACAGGGCCAAGGCCAGGCAGGGCGCCGCCCGGTTGAGGGCCTCCACCGCCTGGTTGGCCAGGCGCATGGGAGGGACAACCAGCAGTTGATAGGTTTCCGCCCGGTCGGCAAAGGTCACCTCCGCGATCAGGGCGTCGCTGAGGGCCGTGGTCACATAGTGCCCGGCCCGTTCCCTCTGTGCCGGGCCGCCATCGGCGCCATAGGTATAGGTGGACACCGAATCAGACTCCTGCACGGCCGTGGTGACGGACACATAGAGGGAACCCGTGTCCACACTCTCCCCGTCGGGGCTCGCCAGGGATACCGCCGCTCCGCTCTCCCGGACAAATACATCCAGGATGGGCCCGGCGTCGGCCAGCTTGGTTAGGGCCAGCCGGTCGGTGAGCTCGCTCACCTGCACCTGGAGCCGGTCGCCGACCACGGACACATAGGTGATGGGGGTGGCCCAGGCGATCAGTCCGAAGGTGAGTCCCCCCGCCCCCAGCAGCAGCAGCAGGGTGAGCAGGAAGATACGGGCCGTCAGGCTCTCACGGATGTTCCTTCGGCACACGGTAGCCCACCCCCCTCACAGTCTCAATGTAGTCCACCCCCAGCTTTTTGCGGAGGTTCTTGATGTGGCTGTCCACCACCCGCTCGTCCCCGAAAAAGTCGTAGCCCCACAGCTTGGCCAGCAGAATTTCCCGGGTAAACACCCGCCCGGGGCTGGACAGGAGCTCCCGCAGCAGCTCGAACTCCCGAGCGGTGAGCTGCTCCAGCACCCGGCCGTCCAGGCGCACCTCCACCGCGTCGGGGTCCAGGGTCAGCCCCCGGTAGCGCAGGCAGCGTCCGGGCGCGCCGCCCCCCGCCCGCCGCAGCACCGCCGCCAGCTTCCGCAGCAGGATGGGCATGGAGAAGGGCTTGGTGATGTAGTCGTCGATCTCCAGATCAAAGCCCCGGAGCTGCTCGGCCTCTCCGTCCAGGGCGGTGAGCAGGACAATGGGCACCCGGGACTGGCGGCGGATAAGCTCGCACACCCCGAAGCCGTCCAGCTTGGGTAGCATCACGTCCAGCAGGACCAGGTCGAACGCCTCCTGCTGAAAGAGGCTCACCGCCTCAATGCCGTCCCCCGCCGTTGCCGTCTCATAGCCCGCGTCGCCCAGGTACGCCTCCAGCAGCTCCTGGATGTCCTGCTCGTCCTCCACAATCAAAATGCGTTTCACTGTGAATCACTCCTGAAACGGATGATAGCACATAATTGTGAATTTTATGTGGAGAAGGTCTCCCGTGCAGCCGCCAGAAAATACCGCCGTCCCCCTTTTCTTTTCAGGGGAATGATACGGCCCCTTCCTGCTTTTCAAGCATAGCGCAGAAAGGCCCTGGTTCCGCACGTAAGCAGATGCCCCGCCGGCAGTCCAGGCTGCCGGCGGGGCCCTCTCCCCTATTGTTTGGAAATACTTACGGCCGTTGGCGTAGAGTCCTCCTTGCCCAGCTCTCCGGTATAGGTGACGGATACGCAGTCTCCCTCCTCCAGTGCGCCTGTGTCTACTCCCGCTCCGAATTCAAAGGTCTGGTACTCCCCCTCGTCCGTCAGGAGCACCAAAAAGTCGCCGTTCCGGTTCACAACTCCCTCCACCGTGCCGCCCGCAGCGCCCTCCCTGTCCGTGCCGCAGGCCGTCAGTACGGCCAGCAGGAGCAGCGCCGATATCAGTCTCAGGTATCTCTGTCTCATGTTCCTCCGCCTTTCTCATTGGAATTTTTCGGGCAGCGTCTGTCCCGCCATAGCATAGCAGGCCGCGATCCGCTCCCAGTCCAGCCCCGCCTCATTCCCGTCCAGGAAGCCCGTCAGGCCCCGGAGCATGGTGTCCTGTACCTCGGCGGACGCGCCGGCCAGGTGTTCCTCCAGGAAAGTAAGGATAGGCTTCACCTCCACAGTAGTTTGAAGAAGCTCATTGTACCCGTCCAGCAGAACCGCACTCTGGTAAGCCTCCTCCGTCTCATAGCAGACCGGCACGTTGTTGCCGGTGCGCCGCTCCACGATCAGGCCCGCCGCCCCCCGGTCACCGGCGGCCCGCTCGGCCTTCTCCCGGGTGTCATACTGGCCCAGCTCCACAAAAAGCCGACCTGCGTCGTCCCGCAGCAGGCGCGCCCTCTCCTCCGGCGCGGCCATGGCCCTGAGGGCCTCCGGGCTGTCCGCCGACAGGGTACGCAGTGAGTAGATGGTGTCCAGCCGGTTCTCTGCGGGAGTCAGGCGGATCACAATACTGCCCGGCTCCTGGTACTCCCGGAGCTGCACATCTGCATCGCTCTCCAGCTCCAGTTGGACCACGGCGGCGCGGTCCACCCACCCCTCGGCGGTGTAAACAGACTTGATGTACTGGCTGGTGTCCTGGGCGCGGGAGAGCTCCGACAGGATCTCCACCCGCTCCGTCCCGGGCAGGGTCAGCGTGACCGTCTTGGGAAAAGAGGCGAATTCGGCGTGGTAGCGCCCGGCGCTGGACTGCTCGTAGCGGAGGGTCAGCCACTCCGTATCGCCCTCCCGCTCCATGGTCAGGGCCGCCCGGCTGCCTGCGGCAGTCTGTCCGCCGTCCACGCTGGGCGCATTGACCCGGAACACCTGCACCAGTCTGCCCAGAATCGGCAGCTCCTCCATGGCGGCCGCGAAGGCCGGCGAGGCGTTCACCCCTCCGGCAAACAGGCCCAGCACCAGTGCCAGGCACAGGGCCGACCGAACGGCCCCCCGCCGCACCCGCGCCCGCCGGGCCACCGTGCGCCGCCCACGTTCCAGGCCGGTGCGAATGGCGGTATCCAGCCCCTGCGGCAGGTTTCCTTCGGATGTCTGTATCATATCTGTGTTGTCCTTTCCTTCAATTGATTCATCCCCCGGTAGTAATCGGATTTCACGGTACTCTCCGGCTTGCGGAGCACCTGGGCGATCTCCCGGAAGGTCATATCCTCGTAAAATTTCAGGAGAATGACGGTTCGGCTTCGGTCATCCAGCCGCCCCAGCTCCTCCCTCAGCCAGAGGGAGTCTGCCCACCGCTCCTCACCGTCCTCAGCCGGGAGCGTGTCCCACGCCTCCTGCACAGCCCCCTGCGGGGGCCGCCGGCGGAGGAAGGACAGCGCCGTATTGGTCAGTATTCGGTAAAACCAGGGGTAAAAGCGTTCGGGATCCCGAAGCCTCCACTTGGCGGTGTACGCCTTGCAGACGGCCTCCTGAACCACCTCCAGGGCGTCGTCCTCATTTCGTGTATACCCAAAGGCCACCCGGTAAAAGGATGCCTTTTTCTGCTCAATCCGTTCCACAAATTCCGAGTCGGAGATGGAAGGATGCGAGAATTGCAGCTGCACGTGTTTTGCTCACTCCTTTCTGCCTAATAAGACGCGGAAAGCCAGCCCTTAGTCGGCCCCACAGGAAATTTTTGAAAAATTATTTGCTAATTTTCGTCCGACCCTATGTAACTAGGCAAATGACGGCAAAGCCTGTAATTATAGGCGTTCCCGCCATTTGCCCTTTTCATTGTATTCCGCATATAGTGGCATAGTTTCGTGCGACTTTTCCGCCAAATGTAGTATAGGAGTAGTAAATGGGGCTGTCTTATGCAGCCAGCCGATCCATTTCGGCTTTTACCGACACCTCATCCGCATGAGCATAATAGCCCATCGTCATAGCCATGGTGGAATGGCCCATGATATACTGCAAGGACTTTGGGTTCATGCCCTGGTTTGCCATCCTGGTACAAAATGTGTGCCGACAGGTATGGGGTGTAACATTGGGCAGGGGCTTGTCGTGGCACTTGTTGTACTTTTGGACAAGACTGCGGAACACATTGTTATAGTGGATGGCTACATAAGGCAATCCCTCTGGATTGAGACACAAGAAATTTGTATAGCCCTCCACCGTGATCGTCTGTTTCGGCACCCTGTTTTTCAGCAATCGCTTGAATGCTTGACAGACCTCACCGCTCATTGGGATTTTTCGGCTGCCAGTCTTGGTCTTGGGCCGTTCAATATAATACCCTATCTTTGCATCTCGGATCAGCTGATGATCCACCTGGATAAATCCATTGGCAAAATCCAGGTCTGTTGTCAGCCCACAAAACTCGGAAATACGCAGTCCGGTTCCAAACAGGATGATAAGCACATCAGCACATTTCTGATAAACCGGGTCATTTTGGGCGAAGGCAATCAAGCTTGCTTCCTGCTCAGGTGTCAGCGCGATTTTTTCTTCCCGGTCATCTTCAATCACCTTGTTCAAAGCGAAGTCAAAGGGGTTTTTGCGGATATAGTCATCCTCAATCGCAATCTTGAACGCAGCTTTTAGGGCGATCTTGGCGTTTTGGATAAACTGAAAGCAATATCCTTTCTCTTTCATCCGAACAGCCCACTCTTTCGCGTCGGACGGCTTTACTGTGTCAATACTCTTGCTGCCGATCACATCCTCTTGAAGCAGCCGCATTAAATAGCGTCTATTGTTTTGGGTACTGCGCCTCACATCTTTCCGTTGATTGTTCTGCTTAGTGTAGAGTTGGCATACGGTCATTTTCTTGCCAATGATATCTATCCCATCGTCAAGATCACGCTGGATCTCTTTCACCTTTTCCCGGAGTGAAATATCATCCCGCTTACCTGCGGGGGTCTTGTCAGTTGGCACCAGTTTCCATGCATAGACAAATTGAGGCTTGCCGCTGGGACCTGTGTACTTATATGCGTATCTCCCGTCTTTTCGCTGGCTCTCTCCAGTTCTTAAAATGCGGCCCTTATTATCACGCCGTTTCTCCGCCATGATGTGAAACTCCTTTCCGAGCCGGAATGAGCCTTGATACGATACCCATTATAAGGGCAATCATGGCTCTGAGTAAATCTGCGATCAGATGACATCCAGAGAGTCAATAATCTTCTCAAACTGCTTGCGCTTAATCTGGATACGGTTTCCGTTCATCATCAGCCAGTTGGCGTCTGGGTTTTCCTCCGCCAGTTTGCGCAGCTTTTTCTCCCCGATGCGGAAGTATTTAGCGGCCTCCTCAATGGTCAGGGTGTACTTCTCCCAAATGGGTACATCGGGGTAATTCATCTTCTGCCTCCTCTCTGATGGACGGAGATCACATCGTAGTCGGTGCCGGGGTGTTTCCCACAGTAGACACACATGGTCGCCCCGTTCTCACGGGGTTCGACTGGATACAAACGAAAAGCGCCTGTGCTGTGAAAGTTCTCAGCACAAGCGCCACAAAGACACAGAGTTAATTTGTTAGGTATAGGTTCAATCAAGCCAATGCTGATTGCTAAGGCGTGGTTGATCCCGTGGATATGTCGCTCATCCAACTTGCCAATGTAATTAGAAAGCCGCCGCTTGTCAATGGTTCTAATTTGTTCCAGCAGCACGATAGATGGCTGGACAAGGCCGCTCCCGGCCTCCATGTAGTAGTGGGTAGGCAATTTGGCTTTGACACCTACCTTGCTGGAAATAGCGGCAACGATCACCGTGGGGCTATGCCGATTGCCCACATCGTTCTGAATGATAACAACGGGGCGGTTGCCCTGCTGCTCCGAGCCAAGGCCCCGCCCTAAGTCGGCATAGTACAGGTCGCCGCGCAGATATGTTTGATCCATTATATTTGACCTCCCAAATAGATTTAGACAGCCAGAGGCCGCCTATGTAGAGGCCAGACAGCAAGCCCGAATTAAGGTTGGGGGAATGATAAACAATTCCGCTTCCATAGACCTTTCCCGCCATCTGGCCTTTATGAGAAAGCGGCTCCATTTGTCCTCGACGCCCCGAACCGCTGTTGGGAACTCATCAAGCGGCTGACAGCGTATCAGCTCCACGGGACTTGCACCCCCGGCAGGTTCTCTGTCGGCTGTCCTCATTGCCTGCGACGGTTCTATCACGCTCGGACTGTGACTGGACAGGAGTATCTTTAATGCCATTGTCAGTTATCGCCATACCGGGAGCCGCCCGGTATTCATAGCCGGCCTGTTCTCGCTCCATACCGTGGCCGACAGACCTCAGACACAGATTCGTTAGGTGGCGTCTGGCTGTCCCGCCCGGCAGATCATGGCGCGGCGGCTAAATGGCTCGTGACAATGGGAATGTGCTTGATGAATGGGTATGCAGTTGTCAAAGGTCATGCCCATTCACCATATAGAGAGGGGAACAGGCGGAGAGCTTTTGTGCCCTCCGCCTGTTTCCTCACTCAGACGCCCAATGTGTAGTCTGCTTTAGAAATTTTCTTTCATATTTTTCAGAGCCGCATCTATGCTGAATTTTACGGCTCTTTTCGTACATCCCTCCATTTCTCCGATCTGCTCGTATGTAAAATCTCCGAAGTAGTACAGCACCAGCCGCCGTCTTTGTTTTTCAGGCAGTTTGTCAATGGCCTGGTACAGCCTGTCCAGTTCCATGCGCCGAGAAACGATTTCTTCCACGCTTTCCTGAGGCATAGCAGAGCGTTTATTGATTGACGCCTCCGTTTGCTCGGAGTGTTCATAATGCCTGTCCACCTCATTCATGTAGGAAATATCCTCCAGTTCAAAGCGGTCAAAGGCATCAAAGAGCGGCTTGTCGATCTCAATACAGCACCGTGTTCCGCCGCTGTCTATAAAGGATAGATAGTAATGGGGAAAGGCTGTGCCAATCCCCACGGATAAAATTTCATAGGGGTTGTCCTTGTCCTTCCGGCGCTTGGGGCGCGGATCAAGGTTTTGGGGATGGGTACCCGGCATTTTTGTTACCTCCAATCTGAATTTTGAAAATTCAGATTGGAAGGTGGGGACCGGCATCTCGGACAAAAACCGGACTTCTTGTGGAAAATGCTGATTTTGCCAAAATCATTTCGCTTTTGGCAAAATGGACGGGGAATTGCCTTAAAAAATCGACGGTCTTCTACTGCATCTGCTAAAACCCGATAGCAGATGCAGTAGAAGGCCGTCGAATAAAAATGGGGCGTGGACAGCTTGCTTGCTGTCCACGCCCCAAAAACAGGTGGTGGCACATATATCCTCTGGTTCCCCCCTCCGGGGGATCGATCAAAAGGGGCGTTTAGTTCTCACATACAGCCTCCTTTTTTATTGTCGCCTCGCTATCTGTACCACCCTTCATTTGGAACAGTTGCGTTTTTATAGCGCAGGAGTGAAACTCTGGCGGGTATCTGTTTTGAACAAAGGTTAATATCTCTGCTCATTTAGCCACTTTTTCGCAGAACCGGGTCAGGATCACCGCCACCTGGGCCCGTGTGGCGCTGCCCTTGGGGGTCAGCGTGGTGGTGCTGGTGCCGTTGACCAGGCCCTCGGCGTTGGCCCAGCGGATCGCTTCCGTGGCCCAGGGACCGATCTGCGCGGCGTCGGTGTACTTGCTCAGGTCCGCCTTGGCCGTGGTATCATAGCCCTTGTGCTGGGCGTAGCGGTACAGGATGGTTGCCATCTGTTCACGGGTGATGGTGTCGTTGGGGCCGAACAACTCGTCGCTGTATCCGGCTACGATGCCGTTCATCCGCGCCCAGTAGACCGCCGTGGCATAGTAGGCATTGGCATCCACATCCTTAAAGGGATAGCCCCAGATTTCGTCCTCGATATTGGGGGAGCCTGCCAGCCGCCAGAGGATGGTGACCAGCATCCCGCGGGTGGTCGTCACATCGGGACTGAAGGTATTGCTGCTGGTGCCGGCCATAAGGCCATTCTCATAGACAAACTTCATCCCATCGTAATACCAAGCGCCTTCCGGCACATCCACAAAGGGATTGGTCCACTGGCCCTTTGGAACGAAAGTAACATCCACGCTCACCTTGCCGTTTGGCATGGTGAAGGTGTACTTTCCGTTGCCCTTATCGGTGACCTTGATCGTGCTGCCGTTCTTATCGGTAACAGTGACCTTGCCCACCTGGTAGCCCTCCTCGGGTTTAGCAGTGATGGTCACGGTGTCGCCTTTTTCTGCACGGCTGGGTTTCACAGTAACAGTACCATGCTCGATCCGGTCTGGCGTTTCGATGGGATAGGTATCGCTCGAACCAGAGCTGCCTCCGCTGCTGCCACCGCCTCCACTGGAGGGCCAGTCATTCTGAACCGTCAGCGTATAGGTCAATTTTTCACTGCCGGCAGTGACCTCCACCGTCAGCATATTTTCGCCGCGGCTCAGGTCGAGCGCCATACCTGCCGATTCCAAAGGCTGCCCATTAACTTTGATCACCGCATCAGGGTCAGCAGCCACGGCTGTAACTGTGGTAGAGGACACCTGGGAAACCTCCACAGAGGCCGCATAGTTTCCGTCCTCCTGCTGTACAAAGTCAGCCAGAGTGGAAAGCCCGCTGAATGACAGATGGTTCAAGGTTGCGGTGTCCTCATCCAGCACCAGATTGCCATAGGACACCTGGGCCCGGACGCCGGGCTTATCAAAGGTGAAGGACATCATCTTGCGCTCTTCCGGCGCCAGGGTGATCAGGTCATCCGCTGTGGTATAGCTCTGCTGGACCTCCACCACATTGTCATTCGCATCATACAGCCAGACCACCACGTTGCCGGTCTCACTGTCCACGATGGAGTTGTTGTTCAGATTCACAGTGACATCCGTGCCGCCGCCCTCGTTCTTGGACAACTGTTGGCTGATGGTCACGTGCTCGCCGTCAGCTTGCTTGAGAAGACTCGCCAGGTGGATGGGGACGATGTTGTTGGTGTCGATGCACTCCAGCATCTCGCCAGTCTCGCTGTTATCCGTCACTTCCACCCACGCCTTGGCGTAGAGGGTGATACCGCCGTCCCGAACCTCGCCGTTTTCATCTGCATAGGGGGTTTTGCCGTCCTCTTGCTGCTTGATGTACTCAACCAGGTTAAAACGGTACTGTACGGTGTAGTAGCCCTCGTCGATCTTGGCAAGGTCATCGCCCTCAATCGTCTTCAGAGCTTCTGCATCGTTGGCATAAGTGACGATCTCTTGGAAATACTGGGCGGGAATGGGCTGGGTGCACTCGGGATCGCTGTAAAGGTTGAACTTGACGGTGCGGTTAGAATCAGCCAGCTCCGCATCGCTGTTGTTATACAGAGTGAACTGGAGGACGCGCTGGCCGTTCTGGGCTTCCAGCAGCGTTTCGCTTCCGGCAATACCCAGGTCGGGGATGTTGAGGGTCAGGGTACCCTTCGCCTCGGAGCTGCCGCCGCTCTGGAAAGCGCCAGTGATCGTATAATCGGGATTCGAGATCGCGCCATCCGCAGGAATGGTGTAAAACACCGTCAGCGCACGGGTCTCGCCGGGGGCGATGGCCACGAAACTGCTGCCCTCTGCATCGGTCTCAAAGGTGGTCTTGCTATTGTCGATGGACGCCTCCACCTTATTCATGGGCTGGGTGCCCAGGTTGGTGACGCTGAGCTGTACAGGGATCGACATTCCCTTCTTGATGTGCTGGTAGTCGGGGATCACGGAGTCCACCCGCAGGGTATCGGTGTAGGTGCCGGAGCCCAGATAGATGCTGGTCTTTTCCCCAGGCAGATATACCGTATAGGAACTCCTGCCTTCTGTAATCGGAACTTCAACCAGGTTATCATAATCGTAGTAGGTACCCTGAAGTACCGAAAGAAGTTTACCGTCATCATCTACATAGGCGTCAAAGTTGTCGATGGCAGTCCACTGTCCCATCTGGGCAATGCGCTGAGCGGCGGTGACAGAGATATTGCTGCCGCTCATGCGGAAGCGCAGGCCGCTGAGGTAGTCGTAGTTAGCCGGCGCTTTCCCATCTTCATTGTTCAGGCTTTCCTCATTCACAGCGCTCTCTTTCCATAGGATGGAGAGGTCGTTCAGGGTATTGGCATTGCGGGAGAAGCGGAAGTCTGCATTGACACGGACGCCGGTGTTGGCGATCAGGCTGGAGAGGGAATCCACAAAGCCGGTGAGCCGGTTGCCGTCGGCGTTCACAGCTGCCAGTTTGATGTCGTTCTCCTGTTCCACGCCGGTGCCGCTGGTGCTGCTCCAGCCAATGACAAAGGACTCTTTTTCATCGCTGTCACCCAGTTTCACAGCGGCGACCTGGGGGTTTTCGTCCATGGCGTCATCGTCAGTCATCTGGACATAGCGAGTGACCTGATACTCAGCGGGTGTTCCGCTGGCCAGCAGCTCAGCATCCTCCGAAGCGGGCTCGTCGATGATGGCATAGGCCACCTCCTGCTTGAAGTCGCCGGAACGGGTGTTGTGCTCTCCGGTCTGGAGGGTAAACACCACCGCTGCCTCGCCGGAGTCCAGCATAGCGGCCTCGATGCCCTTGACCGCACCGGAGGTGCCGTTATAGATGGGCTGTGCTTGGGTCCAGTTCTCACCGTTATCCTCGGACACGGAATACAGGATATAGTCCTTGGAATCAAAGGTGGTGATCGTATCTGCTTGAGAGGAGGCCACCTGCCGCCAAGCTACCAGGATGCGCTCGCCATTGGTCGCCACCACGGGGGACAGATCGGCCAGGCCGTTAGAGGTCACATTGCCGTCCTCGCTCTCGATGCCGGTGAGACAGCTCACGTTCCAGTTGCCGCCATTGCGGACAGCCACCATGATCTCGGAACTGTTCATCATGCCAGCCTGCACGTCGGCAGTGATGGAACTGCCCGCCTCCGTGGTGGCAGGGCGCTCGGTGACCCGGCTCCATACGGCAACGGCATTGTCGCCGGAACCGGCAGCCCGCAGGCCGCTGTCGCCGTAGCCCTCGTTACTTAGGGCCTGAGCATTTCTTGCCTGATAGCCCGTGCCGCTCTGATTGGCCGCCTTGACGCGTACTTTGGTAGCGTCGCTGCCGTCGCCCATATCATCCAGATAGAACAGCCATGCGCCGTCATCGGAGAGGACAGGGGCCGCCTGGGGATAGGAATTGCCGATGACCTCGGTACTGATGGCGTTTTCCTCTCTGCCGCCAGTGAAGAAGTCCCCGATGGCGCTGAACAGGTTGAAGCTGCCCTCCGGGCCGGAACTGTCGTAGGTGCGTTCATACTGGCTGAGATAGTCGCGGTCTAGCAGTTTTGGTTCCAGATCCGCAGCGTAGACACCCGTGTCGCCCACCGCCATCAAACGATTGACCTGAGCGTTGTCCGGCGTGATGATGCCCGCGCCCGAGTTGCCCTTGCTGACTGCATCCCAGTAGTCATTGATTTGATCCCAGCTGTCGTTTGACCATTCGTAGTTGGCGATAGGCTGAGACCAGAGGATCTTCTCATAGGAGATAAAGAGCAGTTCTACCTGGAACTTCATGCCAATCGTACCGTCTACACCGACATCATATCCGAATTTCGCATCCTGACCGATGGCGTTGAGCCATTTGAGCTGTGCGTCCAGACCGATCTGCCCGAACAAGCCCAGTTTGAGGGCGATCACCGCATAGTCAAAGCCGATGCCGCCGAAAGCCTGGAGATAGGCATAGATACTCAGTTGGGTCAGGTAGTCGTTGTCCATAACTTGGCGATTGACTGCGGCGCCAAAATGCACGATGGCCGAAGCGCCCAGCTCCAGCTGTGCCAGCACAGGGACAGGACCCACCTGGGTATTCCAGGTCCACTCCATGCCGTAGCCGCCGCCGGCCTCAAAGTTGCCGGTGACAACCACCATCTTCCAGCACTGATCAGTGAAGTCATAATAGACCTCGGTTTCAAAGCCGCCGTTCAGGGCGTAGAAAGTCTTTCCGTCCTTGGTCTTACTTGTACCGCCGCCCTGTTTGATGTTGCTGCCCAGAATTTTGCCCGCTGAGGCAAGCTGGTTGACCATAGTCTTTCCGTACCCCGCGCCCTGACTGAAAAGGCCCTTGATCTGCTCAAAGCCGGGGAAATAGTCCGCATCATACCCGCGGCCGGTGTCCGCCGCGATGCCGCTGACATTGTCGCCCTCAATGTTGTTCAGGCCGATATACACCAGCCCCCGGAACACGGTGGGGTCTCCGGTGGGGGCCAGCTGCATCTTCAGGATGGGCAGGTCAATGCCGCTCTTGGTGGCCAGAGAGATACCCAAACCTACAAAGTCGTTGACAAAAGCGTCAAAACCGTCGTGATCCGCACTGCTGGAAACCTTGGCCAGGTTATCCAGGAGCTGCTCCAGGCTGTCCGAATCGGCGGCCTTCTCCAGATCGAGTACGTTGATGAAGGACCAGGGCATGGTCTCTTCCTTCATGATGATATTGGTGTGATCCACATAGCGCAGTTTGATGCCGCGGCCCTGGAGATTCCCCAGTTTCAGATGGTCCAGCTGGGCCTTGTTCATGGGGACCGTGACCTTGGAGACCGGGATGGAGGTGAAGGGGTAGCGGTCGTGATCCCAGACCTGCCCGGTCAGCTCATTGCCCCGGTCATCCCCATAGGAGGGGCGGCGTGTGTCATTGGGATCCTCCGCTTTGCCGCTGTCGCCCCACCAGAAGACGCAGGTGGAGAGCAGCTGATTCGGATAGTCGGCGTTGGGGCCGATCTTGCCCTTTTTGCCCCGTACATCGGCGGACAGACCACTCTCCTGGCCGGAGAAGTAGAGGATGGACCGGGCGATGAAGGGCGATTCATCCAGCACCTCGATGGTTTCCTTGTCCTTTGGGTCCCCATAGGGCGCCGTCTTGTTGGGGGCCTGCTCCAGATTGATGACCCGCTCGCCCAGCTTGATGGCGTCCTCCTCATTGGTGGTGCCCATGGCGGAGAACAGGATGGGGTAGTATTGCAGGGGGAGTTTGTCTTTATCCTTCTGTTCATCGGGGGTTTTGCCGCCCTCCCGGACGACGGGGGTGCGGATCTCCACCGCGAACTCAATGTCATCCGCAGCGGTGATGGGGTCGGCCCCATTGTTGGTGTTGAACTGGGTTACGTCGAAGTAGAAGGTGGCCTTGCCGTGGACGAACTCCACCTCCTGATCCTTTGTACCGGGGATCGTGGCCTCCCCACCGGATCGTAGGGCATACTTCGCCTCCGGGCAGTAGACGCCGTTGCGGTAGACGCCCACCCGGACGGTGGTATTGCCCTCATAGTCCTTGCCATCCGGTGTTTTCAGGTAGAGGGGCAGAGTAGCCGCCTTGCGCAGTTCCAGAGAGTTAAGGGGGTAGAGTTCCAGGCTCACTGCGTCCTTCTCCTGGCTGACCAGCGTTTCCTGATAGACGGTGCCGAGATACAGTTCGCCGCCCGCGGTGCCCTGGACATACACATTGGAGGCGATGCCGCTGGCCTCATAGATGGCAAAGCGGCCCTGATCGTCGCTGGCGGCGGTCTTTTCCTCGCCCGCGCCATTGGTATAAGTCATGGTCAGGCCCTTGGCGGCGGGATAGAACTGGAACAGGTAGAGCTTATCCTTCAAGGTCTCCACCGTGACCTCCACGCTGGAGCTGAGAGAACTCCCTGCCAGGTCGTGGATGGCCTCCACCACGGTCTTGCCGTCATTCTTGCCCGAGAGCAGGAACTGGGTGGCCGGGCCATAGGAGGAGTAGGGCAGGCCCTCGATGTTCTCGTAGTAGGCCCCCTGGGGGTAGTTCACAGCGGCAGTTTCACTGTTCTTTACCGCCCAGCGGATGCGGTCGCTGGCCTCGCCCCAGGCATGGTCGCCGTAGTTGATGGAGATGGCGGTCTGGAGGTCGATGTCCCGGTTCAGGGCCAGGATCTCGTCCTGAGACAGCGAGGCGATCCATTCCGCGTTGGACATGGTGACAGTGTTGCCGTCCACACCCACGGTGGTGATGCCGCCCCGCTCTACCGGCTGGACCAGGATGTCCAGGGCGTTCTTGTCGTAGATGTACAGGGTGAAGCTGTCCCGGCTCCAGTCCTGACCGGCGGTGGTGTTCTTGGCCTGGAGGGTCACGTCGTAAATGGTGCGGAAGCTGTCGGTGATCTTCGCGCCGGAGAGGTCGATGGTGAACTGTCCACTGGCCGTATCTCCATACTGATTATAGTTGGTAGTCTCCAGCACCTTCTCGCCGGTGGAGTTGTTGGTGACCACCAGCTTGAAGTCCGCGCCGCCGCCCTCGGCGTCAAAATGTTCGAGGACATAGGGGATCTTCAGGCTGCCCTCGTTGACCTTAAAGAGTGCGTCGGGCCGGGTGAGGGACACGGACACAGGCTGGGCGGTCACCGTGACACGGGTCTGTGCTGTGAAGGTGCGGTCGCTGGGGGCGTTGGGAACTCCCTCCGCCGTCTGGGCAGTGATGGTGATGGTGTAGCCATTCCCGGTGTCATCCAAGCCGGGGATCACAAAGGACTGATTCGGGGTGAGTGCGCCGCTCTCGTCCGTGGTCCACATGGGGAGGGTCGTTCCGTCGCCCATGGTAATCGTGCCATCCGGGGTGCTGGGGTCGTAGGTGACGTCGTAGGTCTTTACCGGCGTGCCAGTGCTATCCGTTCCCCCATAGACCTTGATGGTAAAGGTGGTGGCTGCATTGCCGTACTCGTTGTTCTTCTGTGCCAGGTTGGAGGCCCAGCGCAGGGTCAGCGGGTCGCCGGCGCGTAGGGTGATTTCCTGCTCCGGGATGCGGAGGTAGGGATTTGCGCCCTCCTGGATGGTGAGGGAGATATGCTCGGACTGGTAGTCCTCCCCCTGGTACTCTTCCAGGCCGCCGTTGACGGCCTCCAGCCAAAATTCCACCGTTCCTTTGGCAAGGGGGTGGATCGCGCCAGTGGCTGGGTCGATGGTGGCAATTTCAGGATTGCCGGATACCCAGCGGGTCTGGCTCCAGGTGTAACCGCTGCCGGTCACTTCTCCCTTGAGGGTCAGCTTGGCTTCCTCCGGCGGGTCGTTGACGTAGATGTTGGTCATCCATTCCTCCGGCGTCTCAATGGACAGGTTCTCACCGGTCAGAGGCACGGGTTTCTTCACTGAGAAGGCAGCATATCGGCCAAAGAGCAGATCGCCCTTGGTGACCGCATTCGCATTTGGGGTGTCCACCGTGATGTTGTAGAACTCCATGATGAAGTCCTTTGCGTCCCCCTCAAAGCCCACCAGCTTCGCCACATCGATCTCCGCCGTAGCGGTCATTTGGGTGGGCTTTGTCCCATTGTCAAACACAAGGGGGATCAGCGTTTCGCCGCCGTCAATGGAAGCGGCCAGCTTGGCGCAGGCAAAGCCGTTGTCCAGAGGATAGCTGTCCGCGATCAACTGACGCAGGTCTTCATCCTGGGGTATGTCCAGCGTGATCTCCACGGTGGCGGCCGTCTTTTCCGGCTGGTTGCCCTCGGGCGGATAATAGGTCAACTCAGTAACATGAATTTGGTCTACAGATGGCTGCTGCAGTGCATGATGAAGATCCGCTGCAACCACTTGAGTATCGACTGTATGCTGTTTCCCAAAGGATGCAGGGTGGCCTGCTATATCAGTAACATCTGATATAGCAGTGATCCGAAGCGTCTTTGGGCTTCCTGTTTCTATCGGGTACAGCCAAACAGCCGTTTTTAATGTCCCTGTTGTTACTGGCGCAAGGCTTTCGCCGTTGACGGTTAATGTACTGTTCTGCGTGATCTTCACAGGTTCTGTGAATGTAAGGGCGATCGGCACTTTGTCCCCGGCATAAAACTTCATATTCTGGGGAATGCTGTATGCCTTTATTGCTGGGGCGGCGGTATCTTGAAATGCAACCTTTGTAAGGATGATCCTAGATTGTAAAGCATGCCAAGTGATATGACTATCATCCCGCATATGATCTTCCAGATGACCTGTTAGTTCTACATAGTCCATTCTTGGCAGACCGCTGACGGGCTTTATATATGTTTGCAATGGTTGTCCGCGCCATATATCCAGATCTCGTACTACCTTGTTGCAGTTTTCCCCATCATGGGTATACTTCCAATGCTCCGTCCTATAATCCGGACCGATTTTCCACACCAATTCATTATTTACTTTGAACCAAGCCTTTTCACAGAGAGTATACTCTCCCGGTGAGCTCTCTACAATTAACTGATTTAGAATTCCGTCTTCGGCAGCCTGCCGTACCTGTGGGGGAATATCAAATTTCAGTGTTCCTTCTGCCCAATGCGAATCGTAACCATGATTTATTCCCATCCATCCAATTCGCTTCGCTTCATTCAGGTTCCCTATAGCCCCAACATCCCTAATTCCATACCCCCCGCTTCCCTCCATCTTATACGTCCCGTAGGTCTCTGGGTCTGGTAATATACTAATTTCCCCGCTGGCATCGATGCCCCAGTCGACAGCTTGGCTATAGAGCACTCTTGTCGTTGCGCCATAAGGGCTTCCGGTTTCTTCCTGGAAAATCGCGCCTTGCGGTGAATCGAAACGCACGAATAGCATTTGGTCGCCGTTCCAGCGCTCCGTTGGTGTGGCAACAGAAAGAGTCAATGTTTTAGAGCTGCTGCCTGCAGGGATTTCGACCGTGCCTTGGGTTTTTCCTTCGATCGTTCCAGAAATACCAGCAGCAATGATTTGCCAGTTCAAAGAAACTGGCTGTTTCGCAATATGTGCCAGGGAAACTGTAATTTCTGCTTTGGATTTGGATGAGGTAACCTGAGTAGGTACAGAAATTGTTTGGGTTTGATCCTTTTGGGACGGAAACTCAAGGTGATCTGCTCCCTGAGTGTTATACAGCTGGATACCGTTTTCCTGAAGCTGAAGGTACAGGTCGTAAAGACTTCCCAGCTCCTCCTCCGTCCAATCCACGCCCCCCTCGGGGAAATAGGTGGACTGGATGCGCTCGACCTCTTTCTGAATGTCCATCATGGTCTTGAAGTCGGCCATTGTGATGGGCGTCTGATCCACAGTGATGACCATGTTGGGGTCATACTCCCCGCTCTCCAACATCCGGAGCAGCTCGGTCAGGTCGGCCTTCCGCTCTCCGCCGGGGAGGGTCAGCTCCCAGTCGGAAACGCAGCCCGTCTCCGTCAGCAGGCCGTACTGGGTCAGAAAATCCACAGCCTTCCGCACCGCGGCGCTGTCCGCCGTCCGTCCCAGCACCGTCACAACAGGGGCGGCGGGCGCTTCGGACCCAAGAGTGAAAAGCGCGGCGATAGACTGCAAAAGGCCGCTCTCGGCCTTTGGAGCCTCGCCGGGATTCTCAGGGTTCTCTTCGGGCGTCTCCGGAGCTTCCTGTGCCGTCCAGCCGTCCAAGACGGCACTCAGCTCGGCCGGGGCCACAGCATGGCCGTCCACCTGAAGCTGCCAGTCGGCCACAGGGGTGTTGTCCGCCAGCAGGCCCAGAGACGCAAGGTTGTCCAGCGCATCCTGTAGTTGGTCCACGGTGCAGGCGCGGCCATTGACCGTCACATCACCGCCGGCCAATTCCTGTGCCTCCCCGATGGTCAGGGGGCGGCTCTCCTCCTCAATGGTAATCGTGCCGCTCCAGTCGGTAAGGACATTTCCTTCCTTGTCAATAAGACCATACTGCCGCAGCAGCTTTATGGCCTCCTCCGCGGTCTTTTCATCTCCCCAGAACTCAGTAAGCTCCCGCAGGATCTTCTCATTCTGGTCGGGTGTGTTGTCCAGCAGTGCGGCGTAGGCAGCCGTCGGAAGCAGCGTCACGCTCATGACCACCACAAGGACCATGGCCAGAAGCCGCTTCCAGATCTGATTCTTCATTTGCTCTCCTCCTCGTTTTTCTTCCCTGCCATAGCACAGGATCGTCCCCGTGGGGACCCACGGGGACAGGGGGCGCGCCCCCTGTCCAACAAGAGGAGCTGCCCGTCCGGCGATGCGTGCAGGTGAATGGAATATTGTCCTGATCGTATTATACCGCGCTCTGCCCGGTCGTTGGTGTGCAGTTCACGCCGAAAACCTGCATTTCACGAAGTGACAGCAGGATGGGGCCTTGTGCTGGACGGTATTTCTTGCTATGATGAAACGAATGAACTGCGACATGAAAGGATGTGTGCCCCTTGCAGATCGCCCTGTGTGACGATGAAGAACGGCAGATCGATGCACTGGAGGGTTTTCTTCGGGCATACGAAGCCGAATACGGCCTGAACCTCACACTCACCCGCTTCTCCAGCGGTGAGGCCCTTCTGGCCGCGCCCGGGGAGTTTTCTATCGTCTTTATGGACATTTATCTGGACGGCCTTCTGGGGACAGAGACCATCCGGCGGCTGGGCGGGGAAGCCCAGGTGGTCTTCATCACCACCAGCCGGGAACACGCCATCGAGGCTTTCGGCCTGGGGGCCGCCCACTACCTGCTGAAACCTGTGGAGCAGGCCGCGGTGTGGGAGGCTATGGACCGCTGTCTCTCCCGCCTGGGCACCAATGCCGGGCCGGTCCTGCATATCCAGACCAGCTACGGCAGCGTCCCCGTCTCCGCCGCCCAGATCACTTATATCGAGGTCTTCGACAAGCTGTGCATCGTCCACACGGCCAAGCAGCAGTTCCAGACCTATACCGCGCTGAACACCCTCTTTGAGCAGCTGGACGGCAACCAATTCCTCCGGCCCCAGCGCAGCTTTGTGGTGAACATGGAATTTATCGGGTCCTTTTTGTCCAGCAAACTGATTTTGAAGGACGGGACGGAGATCTCTCTGTCCCGGAACAACCGGGCCGAGCTGAAGGCCCAATACCAACGGTTTTTATTCGACCTGACAAGGAGGGGGGAGCATTGATCTTTCTGCGCCTGTCTGCGGGTTTCCTGCTGCAAGTGATCCCGTTCGCCATTCTGACCCTCTACCCCTACTGCGAGCAGCTTTGCTTCTCCAAAAAGCGATCTGTTCTCCTGACGCTGTGGATGCTCCTTGGGCTTGCCGTCCTTTTTGCAGGCTGCGGCTGCTGTTTACATGCCATGCTGCCCCCGGACCACAGGCTGTTTCAGGCGGTCAATGTGGTCTTTCTCCTGTGCATCCTCCCCTGCCTGGGCTGGTATCTGTATCTGGTGCCGGGGATCTGGCAAAAGAAGCTGTTCGTCTTTTCCTTTGCCCTCACCGGCGGGCTGATCATTACCTCCATCAACAATACCATCTGCACCCTGTTCGTCTCGCCTGTGCTCTATGACGGGCTGCCCTATCACGGGCGGGAACTGGTCATTTTGGCCGTCCTGACCGGCCTGCTGCTGCCCTTGTTCTGGTTTGTGCTGGCGAGATACTACCGCTGACGCCCAAGGAATGTACCTATCTGGCAGGACTGCCCCTGTTTCTCTTTCTTCTGCTGGCGGCGGGACTGTCCTTCATTGAGTACGAATTTCTCTACAACCCCATGTCCCTGTTCCTGTTTTTCGCCCTGTTTGTCCTGGTGCTGGTGATCTATCTTATTTTCTTCAAGATGATGTACCTGTCCTATGAAAAGCTCCAGTCCCAGCACGACGCAGACCAGGCCCGCCATCTCCTGTCCATTCAGGAGGAGCAGTACCGCCACATCTGCGACAGCATCGAGAGCAGCCACCGCATGAATCACGACCTCCGGCACCACATGGTCACCCTACAGGGCTTTTTGCAGGGCGGGCGTGTCCAGGATGCCTGCGACTATCTGGAGCAGTACCTGGATTCCGCCCGGCAGGTCGAGCTTGTGGAACTGTGCCGCAACCCGGTGGTCAATATGGTGGTGGGGCATTATCACGCCCTGGCCCTTCAGAAAGGCATCCGCTTTCAGGTCCGCATCCAGGTCCCGGATGAACTCTCCGTTTCCGACATCGACCTCTCCGTGATCCTGGGCAACCTGCTGGAGAACGCCATCGACGCCGCGGACTGCGGAGAAGGAGAGCAACGGTTCATCCAGTTCCACATGCTTTGTTCCGGCCAAATGCTGGCCATCACCGTGGACAACGGCTTTCACGGCGAGGTCAAGAAAGTGGACGGGCGATATGTCTCCAGCAAACCCAACCACAGCGGCCTGGGCCTGCGCAACATCGAGATGATTGCGGATAAGTACGAAGGCGGCGTTGAATTCACCCATGATCCCCATGTGTTCCATTCGTCGGTTATGATGGCGCTTTGATGGGGTGGTCCAAGTAAAGTCATAAAATGAAAAATCAGCCTACGCTTTTATATGAAAGGACGGCCCATTAGGGCCGTCCTTACTTAATAGGCAGGTGTGCCATATCCAAGGATCTCATGGTGTCCAATAGCATACTGCCGCTCCCGGCAAGCATTGCCGGAGTTTCCCTCCACGGTGTAGACGATCCCGTCCTCCACCTTTTCCACGATGCCCACATGGTCTGCCGCTCCGTCCTGGCCTTCGTCCTCATCATCCCAATCAAAAAAGATCAGGTCGCCGGGGCGCGGCTCATAGCTACCGTCCTGCCACAGCCCTCTCTCCCGGAACCATTGGATACCAATGGAGCAGCTTGCGAACCTGGGGATCACACCGGCATCCAGATAGCCGCACTCGTTGGCACACCAGGAAACAAAGCAGGCGCACCAGTCCACCCGACTTTCAAAGCCATACCAGGACCAATAGGGGGCCCCGCCCACATTACCGAGCTGGGATAGAGCCACCACCACGATCTCCCCGTCGCCTGCGCCAATGCCATATAGGACGGCACTCCACATACCGCTGTTTTTTTCAGCCAGTAATTCCACAAGCCGCGCCCGCTGATCGGCGGTAAAGTTGTAGACGTCCGCCATTTCATCAGCGGTTTTGTGTGTCACAGTGATATAAAGGGTCGTGGCCGTTACCTCGACTTCTTCTACAATGATATTACCCTTTCCATCATCGCTTTCCACGGTTTGGGTAGTGGTCGCAGTTTCCATCCGGTGGCTGATCTCATTCATGGACCAAAATATCTCTTTCAGGAGTTCCTTTTTTCCATCATCCATCGTGGCGACTTCCTGGGGATCGTCTGGATCAGTGGTGGTTTTCACAGCATAGACCGCCAGCACTTGGGGCCAGACAGCACGGGAGCCGGACAATTCCAGCCGGTCATGGGCGGTGCTGTTCTCAATTTCCGCCAGCTTGCTCTCATATTCCAGGTTGAGCTCCCGGACAACAATGGGCATGGTCTGGCCCGTGCCGCTGTCCTCCCCGGAAAAGAAGATGCCAAAGGGGGAAGCGACGATTAGGCCGGTCAGGCAGAGTATCACAATGGCGAGAACAGTGATCCAGCCACCAGTGGCAATAACGGCCACCAACGCCTTAACGGACGCGAGTGCGGCCTTTGCCGCGGTAGAAGTTCCCTTTCCGGCGGCTTTCGCGGTAGTGGCGGCGGCTTTTGCTGTGGTATGGGCGGTAGCTTTTGCGGCTCTGGCGGCAGACTGCGCCGTTTTCCGCGCCGCCGACGCTGTATGATCCGCCGTCTTGATGACCGTTTTCACCGTGCGCGGGACAGTCTTAGCAGTATGATGGGCGGTTTTCACTGTCCGCCGGGCGTTCTTGAGGGTGTTCTTTGTGCCCCTGCCTGTATCCTTTGCGGCCTGCCCAATAGCCTGGGCGGGCTGTTTTGCCATTTTTAAGGGGCGTTCCGTTTGACGGGGCGCTTGGACGGCGCTCGGGGTCTTGATGCGCGGCGTCCGGTCAGACGGGACGGCCTGGTTTTTGACCTGCCGTTTCCGCTCGGTCTGCTTCTTGGCAAAGGCCCGCCCTCTCTCTACATAAGGACTTGCGGTATCCGTTGGGCGTTCCGTGCCGGTCTGGGTGGGCAAATGCTCCGCCGTGTGCCCGGACCCCGGTAGGCGCGGGCGCTCCGGGGCCGTGTTGGCTCGCTGGCGGGGCAGCCGCCCCTCTTGGACTGTGCCCTGGGCCGGTTCAAGGGAGTGGGCCTGTTCAGCAGGGGCCGTATTCTCCCGGTGCTTTTCCGATGACCGTTTTTCCCGCTGTCGCTGAAACAGCTTCCGGATCTGCCGCACCGCCGTTTTTGCGCCGGACGCTGCCACATTCGCCGCGTCGTGGGCGAGATCATCGGCGGCAAGTTCTGTCTTGTCCACGGCATATTCGCCGGGGGTAGCCTGCCGGTTATCCAGCAGGGCTTCTGCGTTCCGCTTAGATCGGATGAAGGCGCTTTTCATGCGCTGCCCGATCATGGCGGATTTGTCCAGCACCTTAATGTCTTTTCCCTTTTCACGGGTCTTGATCTTACTCATGCTCGCACACCAGCCCGTCTTTTTATCCAACGGTGTTTCCGCTCGGTGGGAGCCACATAGTAGTCCCTGCGGCGCCGGCCCGTCCATGTCTGGCCGCCGGCTATGCCGTCAAAAGCAAAGCCGGCGGCCCGCAAAGATGCCCCGGTTTCTGATACCAGCGTATAGGTGATGATACATTCATAGCCCATCGCAAACCCCACGCGGCAACAGGCACCGTAAAGTTTGGAGCAGGCGTTACCTGTACCATCCGTACAGCAGCGCAGGATTTCAAGGGTCAGCCCATCGTCCAGATGCCGGGCAACGGGACGGCCACAAATGGCGACACCGCACAGACGGTCCCCGTCATAGCAGGCCACGGCAAATTTGCCGCCCACGGGCGGGATGCTGTGCCGGTGATGCCGGCTCACATAGTCCCTCGCGGCCCGCAGATGGCAGGGCTTGATGTTCAATGGCATTTTCATCCCTCCAATCAAAAGGGGGACGGGCATCAGGCCCGTCCCTCGGAAAAGCGGCCCTCACCGGGCCGGGTGGTCATCAAGCGGTACAGCTCCGTATTGTCAGGAAAGCGGTTGACGAAAGGCACCAGGGCCGATCCGTATTTGATCAGGCCGCACCCGGCATCTGCGTTGGTGATATAGCTCATCTGTTCCTCGGAGATATTCAGCAGATGGGCCAGTTTCTCCCGGTCCCCCGCCGCCTGATTGAGCATGACGATGAACTCGGAATTACTGAGCATGGTGCTGGCCTGCACAGAGTCCAGAAGATACTCCACATTCTGCGTGATGGCGGTGGGATAGGCATTGCGCTTGCGGAACTGCCGCCATGCGGAGTTGAAAAAGGCGGCGGAAAACTCGTTCTCAAACATGACATGGAACTCGTCGATAAAGACATGGGTCCGCCTGCCCTTCTTCCAGTTCAGGGTGACACGGTTGAGCATGGTGTCGGTGATGACCAGGTGGCCAATGGGCTTCAACTGTTCGCCCAGGCCGTGGATGTCAAACACCACCACCCGCTTGTCCAGGTCCACGGTGCTGTCATGGCCGAAGATGTCCAGAGAACCGGTAGTGAACAGTTCCAGAGCCAGGGCGATCTCCCGCGCTTCCTCCTCCGGCTGTTCCATCAGCTTTTCCCGCAGGGTCGCCAGCGTAGGGATCGTACCGTTTTGTTCCGCCTCCTCGTATACAGCGCCCGTGCAGCGGTCAATGATGGATTTCTGCTTGGCCCCCACACCCTTGGGGTCGATGCGCTCCACCAGGGACATGATGAACTGAGACTTCACCACGATGGGGTTGTTCTCGCCGTATCCGTCCACCATATACATGGCGTTCAGCCGGTCTTTCCCACCAGCGGCCACCCGGATCACAGCGCCCAGACCGTCCATAGCTTCAATGAGAGGGGCATACTCACCCTCCGGGTCCGCAATCAGAATGTCATCATCCGTATTGAGAATGAGGAACACAATTTCCTCTTTCACACTGAACGACTTGCCGGAGCCGGGAACGCCCAGCCGGAAGGAGGACTGATTGAGCAGATTGGCCTTGTTGCACATGATAAGGTTGTGGGAGATGGCATTCTCCCCGAAGTAGATGCCGCCCCGGTCCATGATCTCCTGCACCTTGAAGGGCATGAACACGGCCAGCGATTCCGTGGTCAGGGTGCGGAAGGCGTTGATCTTCCGTGTCCCGATGGGCAGGACGGTGTTCAGGCCGTCGATCTGCTGGTATTTCAGCACCGCCAGTTGGCACCGCCCGGACAGGGAGCGTATCTTCTCTGTGTCGGTGTCAAGCTGCTGCTTGGTGTCGGCGGTGATGACAAGGGTGAGAACAGCCTGCATCATCCGCTGGTCGCGGGTGGTCAGGTCGGCCAGAAACTCCTTACTCTCCCTACGCTGCAACTCCATGTCGTAGGGCACGATAGCGGAGAAATTGTTGTTCTGATTCTGGCGTCGCTGCCAGTTTGTGATGTTGGTTTCCACCCCCAGCAGACGATTTTCCACTTCCCGCACGGCCTCGTCTGTGGGCACGTTGAGGGTGTCGATGGACAACATCATATTGCGGTTGAGGTCGGTCAGGTTTGCCACGATCTCGTCCTGGATATAGTTGGCGTAGTCCTTCAGAAACAATACCCGGCAATAGCGTTCGCCCAGTTTCAGATAGTCGCTGTGCTTCTCTATCCCATCCGGGCAGATGTAGTCCTTGAAGTCGTGGCCCTTCCGGGCCATATCCGCCATGTCAAAATGAAAACTTCCCTCGTCCCCAGCACGATAGAAGTCATGAAGGATACGAAGCCGGTCCGTGGCGTCCAGCTCCACACACTTGGAGCCGAGGGCTGCAAAGCGGGCAGTCAGGTCAGCTCCGACACGGGTGAAGTAAGCGCGGGCGTCCTCAATATCCCGCTTGTAGACCGTGATGGTGATATACTTCTCCTGAGCGATGCCATTGGCCCCAGTTGCCTTGTCCATGAGCATCTGATTGTACTCCTTGCGGTACTTATCCAGTCCATCCTCCCGCATGGGCATGAGGACGGACTGCTCAAAGTCCGCCTGACTTTGGCGGCGGTTGCAGATGGTGAGTTTGGTGGTGGCGGCGCAATCCAGGCTGTTCAGCAGTTCCGAGTAGGTCAGGAACATGGTTTCCTTATCCTCCCGGCTGGCTACCTTGTAATTGATGTCGGTAAAGCGGTAGGTCTTGGAGAACTTGATCCCCACTCGGAAGATGCCATCCGGCCAAATACATTGAATGGGGATCACGTCCTGCACCCTGCGGGGGATACGATATGGCTCGCGGTCCTGCCGCATGATTCCCTTGATACTTTTAATCATGGCGCTTATATTCCTCCTTTTCCCATTTTTCCATACCGGGCTTCAGCAAATCATAGTAGAGGGTGGCCGCTTCAAAGCGCAACTCCCTGGGTTCCAGCACCTCCGAACGTAGCCACGCCCAGATGAATTGCTCCGCTGTCATGCCGTGGTAGGTGAAAAAGCCCAGGGCGGCGAAGGGGGCCGCGCCCAGAACGCACACCCAGGACACAGTCTCCGTCCCGACGTAGGGCTTTAGCAGAAAGTACAGCCCCACAGCGACAGCTACCGCCAAGGCAGAAAAAATGAGCTGCCGCAGGGACAGCCCGAAAAACATACTCTCCGTGTAATTACGGATCTCACGGTTGATTTTAACTTCCAAAACAGATTCCTCCTAATACTCACCGTTCCATCTCTTCTTTTTTCCTGGACGGCTTTTGGCGGGAAGAGTAGGGGATAAATTCTTCCTCGCCCTCAATCATACTGAACTCCGAGCGTAGAAAGGGATGAGTTTCGCGGCTCTGCCATAAACGGATCATTTCTACCGCTTCCTCTCTTGTTTCCATACTGCCTTTCTGCACCCCATCTTTGAATACATAAAACCGTTTCATTTGCGTCCTCCCTACAACCCCATCATTTCCCGTACAACATGGTCGGACATTTTGACGCTGCCCACCAAAATGAGCATATTAAAAATGAGTTCACCAATGTAGCTCCACACCATTGAGGCCGCTGCGGCGTCCGGGTCAACGACAGGTGGGGAACTGGCGAACACGGAGAAAATGATACAGGCCAGCACGATGACGGCCCCCTCCAAACAGACGGCGGCGTAGCTTTTGAGAAAGCTCTTGCCCACATTCTGGCTGGGTTCCCCAGCAAAACTGGACAAGGGGATAGGGGCCAACGCCGTATACATATACATCTTAAAAAATCGCCCATAGACACTCAAAATCATTACGAAGGATAGCACCCAAATGAACAGTCCACCAATCAGTGTCACTGCCCATAGAGGGATGCTCTCGAAGAAACCACAGCCCTCAATGGCTGTCACGATCTCCGCAGGCAGGATCGTGGACGATGGCGCACCGAAGCCTGCCGCGTTCATGATCGAGGACACCACGCCTTGAATAATGTCCAGCAGGGCCAGCATCAGTTCCATGCCATAGGTGATTAGAGCCTTTGCCAGCGCAAAGCGGACGAACAGCTTCAGTGCGTGTTCCGGTTTTTTGACCTCCACAAAGCTGCCGCAGGTCTTGACCACACCCACCACAAAGAACAGTACCAGCAGAGCGTAACCGATGGCCTGGAGCGTGCCGTGGATGTCCTCTATCACGGTCCAGATGGCTCCACCCTTGAAGTCCTGCGGGGATTGTGTAATGAGCTGCCATATTTCACTCAGTTTGCCGTTCCAGACCTCCAGCGCGTTTTCAAGGTTCTGAACGACCCAATTATCTGACACGCAAAGCACCTCCTTTTCCGGCCCGGACCGCTTTGCCGGGTCCGGGCCGGGTGATTTTTATGTGTCAGCATCAGCCTGTGATGAGGGTCAAAATCTCTTTGGCAAAGGTGATGACGATGCCGCCCGCCAGAGTGAGGAAACCGTTGGACCGCTGGGAAGGGTCGTGGCTCTGGAGAGAGAGGCCCACTTGGACAATACCCCAGCCCAGCAGGATCAGTCCCACCGCCCGGATCAGGCCGAAGATGAACTCCGACAAATTGTTTACTACCGTCAGAGGATCGTCGACGGCAAAGGCCGTCATGGAACAGCAGCCCAGCAGCACCGTGGTTATCACCAGAGTGCAGTAGCAGCGGAAACCCTTTTTTACCTTACCAGGCATGGGGAGCCGCTTATTCTCCTTTTTGTTGTTCAGCATTTTCTTGTTCCTCCAGTTCAATAAATTTCTGCTCCAACTCCTCCTCGGTAAGAAGGATGAAGTGATGCTTTGAGGCGTCCTGCCCTTCCTTTTTCACAGCCTGCTTCAACAGTTCCATGTCAAAGTGGATGGACGCGATGTTGTGGATGTCCTCGCCGTGACGGTATGGTTCCGCCCCGCCATCCGTAGTGCGTTTGATATTGGGATGTTTAAGAACATCGTACTTGAAGTCCCGCACGGGCCGCTCTCCGCGAATAAAAAGAAGTGCGTACTGGTTGTCCAGCATACGCACTTCATCCGGCATGAGCAGTTCCCGGCCCGCTAGCTGCCAGTTGGTAGAGTAGCTGCCGCTCCGTCCCCTGGACTGCCCGTAGGTGTTCATGTCGATCGTCTCTTTCCCCAGCAGTTTGGACACATACTCGTGGGTGGACTGTTCATTTCCACCCAAATACAAAAATTCGTCGCAGTTTCCCACAATGCTTTCCCACTGCTTCTCAAAGAGGGCCTTGAGTTGGGCAAGGTTCTGGATGATGATGCTCACGGAGATCTCCCGGCTCCGCATAGTGGCCAGCAGCTTATCAAATTCATCAGGTAAGGCGACATTGGCGAACTCGTCCATGACAAAGTGGACATGGACGGGCAGGCGTCCGCCGTGTACCACATCTGCCTGATAGTAGAGTTGCTGGAACAGTTGGGTGTAGAGCATACCGACGATGAAGTTGAAACTGCTGTCATTGTCGGGGATAACTGCGAAAATGGCGGTCTTTTTCTCGCCTAAATTCCACAGCTCCATCTCATCCGTCTGCGTCATACCGGTCAGAGATTCCAGGTTGAATTTCTCCAACCGGGCCACCAACGTGATTTGAATGGATTTCAGCGTCTTGCCGCTGCCGGAGCGGTAGTTGCGGTAATATTTCAGGGCAATATGGTCAGGGTCCTGCATCTCCAGGCGGTCAAACAGTTCATCCAGTGGAGAGCGATACTCATCGTTGTCCTCCCGGATCTCGCCAGCCCGGATCATCTCCATCACCATGGGAAAATTCTGCTCATCCTCCGGGGCTTCATAGTGGAGATAGAACACCAGTGCCAGCAAAAGCATCTGCGCCGCCTGGTCCCAAAAGGGGTCCTGGCTTTGGCTGCCCTTGGGCGTGGTGTTCTTGAACAGGTTTGTCACCAGCCGTTGGATGTCGTTGTCACTGCGGAGATAGGCGAAAGGATTGTAACAATGGCTCTTCTCCATGTTGATAAGGTCCAGGACCTTGATGTCGTAGCCATTGGCTTCGAGCAGGCCCCCAGTATCGCGCAAGAGTTCCCCTTTACAATCCAGCACGATCAGGCTGGTGTTGGCATTCATAATGTTGGGCTTCGCGTAAAACCTGGTCTTGCCTGCGCCGCTGCCGCCCACCACCAGGACATTCAGATTACGGCGATGCTTTCTTCCATCCAGCCCAATAGACACATTCCGTGTGAGAATTTTATTGTCCAAAGGTGTCCTGTCCGCGTATTTTTTGTTCAACACAGCAGGTACGCCCCACTTGGCGCTGCCATGCTCCTCCCGTCTGCGGTAATTGCGGTCTGTGGAGAGGTAGACGCCGATCCCCAGCCCGTAGCAGAGCAGAAAAATGAGGACAGTTTTCAAACTGTCCTCACACCATATCATGCAAAACGGATGCTCCAGCGCCGCCCCACCATACTGCACCAGCCCCACCAGTCCGCCGTCCATATAGGGTGCCAGCAGCAGGGCCAGCCAGACAACAGGGATGATGCCACAGGCGTAAAGGGTAAGATGGGCTTTGGAAAACTTATCTTGCCTCACGGTCAGACCTCCGTTTCCCTCGCCTCATAGGTGCATCTATGACTTTGAGAATGAGATCCTCCACATCCTCGGTTGGCACTCCGTCCCGGAGCGCATCATTGCGGAAGTCGGTCAGGCCCCGCACCATAAGCCGTTGTTCATAGTCGTTCAGTGTGACCACACGCTTCTCATCACGCATAGAGCACCCTCCTATCTCGCAGCATCATCCCGGCTCCTCTGTGCCTTTTCCTGAGCGGCAAAGAGCCGGTTCATATCAGCGGTGATGCTGCCTGCCACATCCCGCATGACGCCCGCCTCGGCCCGGAGCGCCCTGGCATCCATCTCCACGTAGCTTTCCGGCAGACGGTCAAAAGAAAAGCCCTCCACCGACACACCATTTCTCCTGCATAGCATATAGGATACGCTGTACGCCGTGAAGTCGGGACTTTCGCAGGTGATCCCACCCCGGTCCATGTGGACGCGGGCCAACTCCTGCGCCAGTCCCCGGAAGATGGTGGGGGCGTCAAGGCCCTGTCGGACATAGATGACATGGTTCTTTGGATGATAGGCTACATTGGCGCCCTCTGGCAGTTCATTGGAGATGGCAAAGCGGCAGGGGGCGTTGTTCATCAGGGCTTTCAGCAGCAGACGCTCATCCCGGACGGTAGTGGGAGCAGGGCGTTGGTTGGCCTTGGTCTGAGATATATCAAAGACCTTTTTCACATTGTAGGACACACCCACGCTGCCATCGTCCTTTTTGTACTCCTTACCCGGTTCCAGGATAGTGATAGAATCCTCACCCCGCTTGACATAAATGCCGCTGGCCTTCCAACTATCGAAATCAGCCAGTTTGGTCGCCTCCGGGCATTGGGCCGCGATCAGGATGGCATTACTCACGGAGTAGAGGTCAAAGCGGGCCTGCACATCCAGGTAGGCTTGGAACAGCCCGCCTTCTTTGCCCATATCCTGCACATAGTTGTCGATCATGGCATAGACGCCCTCGCGCTCCGCCTGCTTCTTTGCCGCCCAAACCGTCTTATCAAAGGGCTTCTCCTCCCGCTGGGCGGGCTGACCGGTAAACAGATCATCATAGTTCGGCATAGATCATCGCTCCTTTTGTTTTTTGATTTTCTTTTTGGGGGGCGCTTTATGCTGGAGCGGCTTCTGCCGTCCAGCGTTCTCTCTGGCTTTATCCTCCGCCCGCTGTTTCTGTTCTGCCTTGATCTCCTTCAGTGCCTGACGAACAGAAGGACGGGGACGCTCCAGCGGATCAGGGATACCCGGCGCGGTAGTCTCTCTGGGCTTTGAGGTAGGCGCGGACGGACGGGATTTCTCGGTCCGGCCCTCGGTGGGGTTTCCAGTCCTGTCCTCCTCTCTGGTAGGGGACGCACTCCGCGCCGCCTTCAAAAACTCATCCAGATCCCGGTCTGGATCGGTGCGCTCTGGTACAGCCTGTCCGGTTTCCGAGGCCGGGGCAAGCATGGCATCCAACAGTCCGTCCACCTCCTGTTCGGTCATAGGCTCCTGGGGACTGCCCACCTCGGCTACTGGCTCCACCGCGGGTGCTTCTGGGGAATTCTCCCGCCGCTCCGCTCTGCTCTGCTCGATCTCCTGTTTGACCTGGGCCATGTCCACGGTGGCAAGGCCGAACCGCTCAATGATGCGGTTGATCTTGCTGGCGTCCTCCGCCCTTGCCATAATATCCGTCAGACCGTCTGTGGCATCCCGGTCCTTCAGCACACAGTAGAGGATGCCGTATTTCTTTGCCTCCCGGCAAAAGAGCTGAAGGTCGCTGTCCTTGACAGCAAACACCTTCAACTCCTTGCCGCTGCGGAGCATATTGGTCAAGCGGGCCTTACCCGCCGTCTTTTTCTGCTCCCGCAGAATGGCATATAGCAAAATGGCAAGCTGTTTTGCCCCGGAGCCGGCCAGCCTGACCGCTACCTCACCTGTTTCCAGCGACATCCTCACGACTTGCTCTGCCGCGTCGCCTGAATAACTCATTTTTTGACTGCTCCTTTCGTTCAAGATCCTTTTGTTTCGTCAGCCGGACCAGGTTCTCTCTGACCTGCCCGGAACGCTGGGCGATACCTTCACATAAGGCCACCTCCTTTCTCGCCGCCCTGAGCCTGCCGGACAGGGACCGGATATTCTGCTTCACCTCGTCAATGCCTGTGGGATCGCCCCGCCTGGTGAGCCGGCGCAGGTCTTTTCGGAGTACCTGCCGCTGGGCAGTCAGAGCCTCCACCTCCGCTAATGCTGTTTCCCGGTAGGCAGTCAGTTCCTCAAAGGTGCCTATGTGGTGTTTCCCCAAAAATCGGGTTTCGGCGTCCAGCCGGTCCAGTTTAGCGATGTCCTCCCGCAATAAAAAAGACACCCGCTTGACGGATGCCGGACGCTTGACGATCATGTGGAGTTCATAGCAGTAGCGGAAGTACAGCGCCCGCAGGCCGGTGACTTTCTTCCGGGACTTTCCCCTCACTTGATAACGCTGGGGCTGGCGATGCACAGGCTCCGGGAAGGGGGCCTTCTTGTGGATATTGTGCAGGATACGCTCCCGGATTTCATCCAGCGTGTAGCCCTCGCCCAGTTTATGGAACCGGAAATAACCCTTTGCGCCCGGGGGCTTCAAGGCAGGGTATTTCAGGGGCTTGCCGTCCTTCCCATAGACTTTGATCTGATAGCCCATTTCGCCCATCACCCGCAGGAAGTCCCGTTCCGTTGTGGCTGCGCGGATAGCCCGGTCAATGTCGGCCCGGATGCTCCCCCGGTGGGTGGGCCTGCCGCTGCGCTCGGCCTGCCATTCGGCATAGTTCTTTGTCTGCCTGCCTGGGTACTGGATCACAGAAATGGCGTACTCCCGGCACAGTCGGTCCGATACCTCCCGCATCCAGGCGTAGTCGGCGGGAGAATTGTAGAATTTGTAGCCGTCCATAAATGACACGGAATTGATGACAAAGTGGTTGTGATAGTGGCCGGTGTTGCAATGGGTGGCCACCACCACCTCAAAGCGATCTCCCCACAGTTCCTCTGCCAGTTTGACGCCGATCTCATGGGCAGTCTCCGCATTTACCTCGTCCGCCTGAAAGGACTGATAGCCGTGGTAGCACACCCGGCCATCCAGCTTGCCCCATAACCGTTTCGTCTCCATGAATTGCGCGGCAGCAGTGTCCTCCCGGCAATTCAGGCAGGACACATAGGAACGGCACTCTGTTTTCATCTCGTCGGCGGCATACTCCACCAGGTCGTTGACCGTGTGGAGAGACGCCAGTTCCGGCAAGCCTGCCTCAGTGGTCTTTTCCGGGTTCCGGGCGTAATTTATCACCTTGTCCACGCGCCCCTTGATAGGCCAGATGGCGGTCACAGCCATATCATTCGGAAGGGGTAGTGTAGGTGTCCACGATCAACTTCTCCACAGTCCGGTTGTCCTCCAGAGCCTTGCGGAGCTGGGGCACATCCAGCAGGCCGATGGCGTTGGCCCGCTTCATGATCTGGTTGAGACTGTCCCCAACACGCCGCACCTCCCGGATCAGCACAGGCACATCGGCAGGCGGGGCCTCCTTTACCGCTGTTCCGCGCACGGCGCAGCGGATAAAGGCGGCATTGGTCAAACGAGCTTTCCGCGCTTTCTTTGTCAGGTCGGAGAGTTCGTCTTTGGTGAACCGGATCTCGAACCGGCAATTTCGCTTTTTCATAACTTCCCTCATTTCTTATGACATGAAAAAAGCACCAACCTTGGCTGGTCGGTGCTTTCATCTGATATTTGGTTATCTGTCCACGGAATGGTCCTTTTGCTTTTCCATCCGTGCGATCTGCTTTTGCCAGGTCTTTGCCGTCTGATCCACAAGGAACTGCCGCAGGGGGTCCAATTCCTGTGCGCGGTCCCATGCCTCCAACGCCTCGTAGTAGCCCTTGCGATCCTCCTCGTGGATGACGATGGGTGGGTGGCCGTTCAGTACCAGCAGATAGTTCATCGCCAGTCGGCCCGTTCGCCCGTTCCCATCCGCAAAGGGGTGGATGTTTTCAAATTTGGCATGGAAATAGGCCGCCGCAATCAGCACTTTCTCCGGGGCAACGTCCCGCAGTTCCTCCAGAAGTTCTGCCATCTCATCCGCCACATCCTCCGGGGCGGCACCTACCTCCTCCCGGCCAGTTACATAGTCATGATGCTTATACTCGCCGGGCCGCTCACCCAACTGCCAGCGGCGGGTGTCATAGGTGCCGTGGGTCAACTGCCGCTGGAAGTCCAGTACCAGCTTTGCATCCAATGGACGCCGCTCCTGAAACGCTTGTAGAAAAAGTTCGTGCGACTCTTTCGCGTTGCGTATCTCAAACAGGGTACGCAGGTCGCCGGTATAGGATGTCACGCCGTCATGCTCGAAAATCTCTCTGGTATCATGGTAAGTGATGCGTTCATTTTCGAGTTTCCCGGAATGATAGGCAAAAGCAATACTATGCCCGTTCAGGGCTTCGGCCAGCTCCGCGTCTGTTGTGATATTTTTGCGGTGCCAGAGTTCCAGGGCTTTTTCATAGTTGCTCATAGGCGGCCTCCTGTATATGATGGTGCCATTATAACACAGACGGGATGGGAAATGGGAAAAATTTTGCGGGGTCATAGGGGCGGCAAGCCCCTGTCAAGCGGAATCTGTACGGACAGATTCGTTGCTTGCTAAGACAATACCACCTTCCTCTGCGCCTTCGGCGCGGGAGAGCGTGCGGGCTTGGTCATTTCCTCAACGCTCATGCTCTTTTTCGGTTCGTATGAGGGCCTTCGCCCGCTCCACTTCATCGGACATCATATAGCACCGTTCGATTTGCCAGCCGTTCTTGCCGCCGTACTCCGATGCCATATACTGTTCCAGTCGGACACAGGGATCAGAGCCGTCCAGGGATGAAGCATAGATGGAATACCCGCCCATATTAGGCCGAAACGCCTTGTTGTCACTGGACACCGCATAGGTGCGGCTTTCCACGGAATACTCCTTCTCAAAGCTGGCCGGGGAGAACACAATGAAGCCGGACAAATGCTGGTGGGCACGTTCTGCGGCGCGGAAATAACTCCGCATGGTTGAATAGGTCATATTGACTTCGCAAAGGGCTTTTTCACTCATGGAGTGACAACCTCCTATCACGATTTTAGTGGCATCATAGGTGATGCCATGCCCCTCAATGGGCGGGAAAAAGCGGCATCACAGATGATGCCTCTAAAAACTGTCCAGGAAGTCAAGCACGGTGTTGATGTCCTCCGCACTGGCTTCCCCCTGTGCCACTGGCCGGATAGTGCCGATTTCCGTGGCTCGTGACAGTTCTTCGGATACGATCTGACGAATCAACTCTTTCAAAACATCGGTTTGCTCTTTTGCGTTGATCCTTGCAATGATCTCCTGATTGATGGAGCGGGCGTCCAAGCAGTGCAGAGCTTCCCAAGCTCTGCGGTCATCCTCCCGGTCAAGATTAAATCGGAGAGAAAGCCGTTTGACCTTCATTTTCTCACGCCCTTACGCAAAGCCTGTTCGCACAGGTACTCATAGCCCTTTGCGGTGGCGCAGATGTCATCGCAGATGGTCACACGGTCTGCGTCATATTCTCCGAAGTTGTGGACCAGGCAGCTCCCACCGCCCAACACATGGAGCCGCATGAGCGCCGGGTTGTACTCATGGTCCCGCAGGATGCGGAAGATCTCACCCACGTATTCCGCAGCGGTTTCCCGGATGGTAGCCAGGTAGTCCTCCCGGATGTCTGCCGTGCCGAACCGCAGCACCCGATTGATGATGGAGTCGTCCACCGTGGCATGGTGGGTCCGCATGACGTTCTCCCGGACGGCCAGCATACATTGATGGGTGCCGTACTTCTCCGTAAACATCCGTTCAACAACGGGCTTGCGGTCATTGATGAACATGATATTCATGGTGCCGTTTCCAATGTCGCAGAGCATATTCATGCCCTGGAAGTCCCGGATCTGGTCGGCTACCGCCGCAAAGCCCTGGGGGAATACATCGGCCCCAGTGATCTCCGCCTGGTAGGTTTTCCCCCGGAAGGTAAAGGCCACCTCCCGGTTTCGGGCAAGGTAGGCCCTGAACTCCTCTCGCTGCCCGCTCACCCAGGTGAGCGGCAGGCCCACGGCGAGACGCGCCGTGGCGTCTGTCAGACCATGCACGTTCAATTCACGGGCGATGGCAGCCAGGGTGAGGATATAGTAGTCATCATCCCCGGTCTTATCCGCCGCAAACTCTTTGTGGCCCGTCCCGATGAGGTAGTACCGTCCGTTATAGACCAGCAGATCGTCCTTGAATACCGGCTCGATGTCTGCGGCGGTCAGCCCTGCGGGGAAACAGCAGTTTGCAGTCTTGATATTGCCGTAGCCATTGTCAATGCCGATGATCTTCATACCCTGAACGTCTTTCACCGGCTCCATTCCTCCTTCCTCTGTATCAGTCCCAGCTTCTGTTGGAGCAGGTCGTTCACATCCTTGCCACTGGGCGGCGGTCTGTCCAGCACCTTGTACCGATTCCCCAGGCCCTCCATGATGCCAGCCGCTGCATCCCGGCCCACCTCGTCATTGTCCAGGTGGAGGTAAAGCGTGTTGACGCCAGTATGGTTCTGAAGGTACTGGCTGAGAGCCATGGGGATAACAAACTCCTGTTTCTGCTTGAAAACCCCACCCAGGGAAATCATGGCATCCTGCCGCCAGTCCCGGCCCTTCATTTTCAGCAGCGTGGCATAACTCATCAGGTCGATGGCGGATTCAAACAGGTGAACGCTGGGCGCGGCAGGGTCCTCCGCGATGGCAAAGGAATACCGCTTGTCGCTGCCGGGGGCCTCGCCCTTAAAGTCCCCCAGGGTGCCCCGCAGGGCGGCGTAGCGGGGCTGGCCCTGCCGGTCCCGGCCCACAAAAACAGCGTTGTGGTAGGGCAGGCTCTCATACAAGCGCCCAGTCTGGATGCAGTAGTCGATCACATCGTAGTCAATGCCCCGCCCATGAAGATAGCTGGCAACATGGGTGGCGCACCGGCTGGCTTGGGGAAGGACCAGCTTCCGGGGTTCCTGCTCCTTCGGCCTGGTTTGAGGTGCCGGAGGCGGGGGCGAGGAATTCAGCCCCGCCAGGGCCTCTACCGCCTGGGTAAAAGAAAAGCCCTGGACCTTGATGAGATAGTCCAGGGCCGTTTTCCCGCCGATTTTGCGGGAGAACCAATTCCATTTTCCGTTGCTGATCTTCAAACTGTCATGTTCACGGGTGCAGTAGGTGCTTCCGCCCACATGGACGAGCTGGTGCGGGTCATACCGCTGGAGATAGGTCAGCAGATCCCATTCCTTTGCCTGGGCGATCTGCTCCGGGGTGACATAGCCCATCCTACCGCCCCTCCCGCTGGCCCTTTTCCTTTTCAGCCTGTATGACGGCGTTGGCGCGGGCCTCGATCACATCCCGTACATCGCTCATGTGGTTGGTTTCCGTCTGCTGCCACGCCTTGTAAACATCCGCCAGCGGGGTCCGGGACCGCAGTAGAGCCGCGGCCTGGGCGTCTTTCAGTTCCAGTTCCTCCATCTCCATCACAATGTCCTCCCGGACCGCGAACTGATACGCGTTGTCCAGGATCACGCCGGGGGGCTGGCCCAGCAGCCACTCCTTATACTTCAGCTGTTCGGTGACCATCTGCCCATAAAGCCGGCTCATCATTTCTTCGTTGGTCATGCTGTATCACTCCTTATAAAATGGTGATAGCCGGGAGATTTCCAGATGAAAACCTCCCGGCTATGTAAAACGGCAAAGGCCGCGTTTGCGGCCCTGCTGAAAAGACTGATTGTTTTTTCATTTCAGCACAGCACTTTCCCATTGATACATCGTGTTCTTATCAACCAGCCCCACCCGGTACGCTGCCTTCACGGTCAGGCTCATTCTCATATTCGCTGAGTTCCGTAAAGGAAGCGGAGCCATTGCTGGTGATCCGCCGCAGGTAGTCGGTCCCGCCGTCCACGGCCACGCTCCGGCATTTGCACCACCGCAGATCGTACCGGGTTGTGGAAACGATCACCTCTCCGCAGCCATCGCACCGGACCTGATTGATACGGATCTTCCGCATATCCACACCTCCCATCATGGACAGGATACCATACGCTGTCCAGGTGTGCAAAGGTGTGGATATGTAGACGGCACGATGCCGTGCCGCCGCGTAGTCAGCGTTCCCGCCCCCCTTTGTCCGGCGCTTCCTCTCGCTCATCCCGGTCCCCGTCCACGATCTCGCTCTCCCGCTTGTCCATGTTCAGCAGGATGTTCAATTCGTCCAGACGTGCGGATCTTGTTTTTAGTTCCTCTTCCTGGGGGAAGGGCTTTTCCACCTCCTGTTTGGCGTTTTCGAGCTGTACTTTGGTATTTTCCAGTTCATCCCGGCAGGTTTTTATCCGATCCTCCATGCTCCCCAGCAGATTGTCCAGCCGGAGGATGTTGCCGAAAATGTCGGTGCCGAGGGGCGTGGTGTAGTACAGCGCCCCTTTCAGGGTGACTTTGAACTCCCGGCTCAGGCTCTCAAAGGATAAGTCCATGGCAAAGCCCCGGTACTGGCCCAGGGGGACAGGATCGGGGCTGGTCATGGCTTTGCAGGCGGCGAGGATGGCGCTGCCCGCGGCCTTCTTATCGGTGTAGACAGTCCCCTCCACCTCCATGGGGGAGAAGCCGTCCTCGTTGGGATGGGTGTTCTCTTTCAGCCGGTCCATATCGGAAAGATAGCCCTCGATATACTGCTCGAACCTTGCGATCTCCTGGGGCAGCGCCTTGATGATCTGGTCCTCCAGGGCGTACCGCTGGCTGAGATGGTTGGCTTTTAGGAGACGGAGCCGCTGCACATCAATATCCAGGTCCATCTTCTCCTTGATATGGGGATTGCCGGTGCAAAGGGCCTTGATCTCCGCATAGGACAGGGCAGTTTCGTCTATATCCTCAGCCGAGCGCACCGGGGATTTGCTGGTCATGATCTGTCCAATGAACTTCTGCTTGCCCTCCACCAACTGATAGAGGTAGCTGTCAAAGGTGTTCTCGGTAACATAGGTATAGATGTCCACCTCATTGTTCTCGTTGCCCTGCCGGATGATCCGGCCCTCCCGTTGCTGAAGGTCGCTGGGGCGCCAGGGACAGTCCAGATGGTGGAGCGCCACGAGTTTCTTCTGGACATTGGTGCCCGCGCCCATCTTCTGGGTGGAGCCGATCAGCACCCGGACCTGCCCGGAGCGCACCTTGCCAAACAGCTCCTTTTTCTGCGCCTCCGTGTTGGCGGTGTGGACATAGGCTATTTCTTCGGCTGGTATCCCTTTGGCGATCAGCTTATCCCGCAGGTCATCGTAGACATTCTGAAATCCCGCCATTTCAAAGCCGCCCTGCTCGTTTGGGACCATTTCAATGGGCCGGTTCTTGCCAGGGGTAGAGAGGTCACAGAACACCATCTGTGCGGAACGCTGGTCCGCTGTGCGCTGCCATATATCAAACACATCCCCAACACAGGCGTTGATTTTGCTGGTGTCGCTGTCCGGGAGCAAGGGGTTGAGGAGCCGCTGGTCCAGGGCCAGCTTGCGCCCGTCGTTGGTAATGAGCAGCATATTGTCCTCGGTGCTGTCCACCATTCGGTTGCGGACCTTCTCCGCCCGCTCTCCCAGCGCCGTCACCATCTCCTTCTGCTGTTCCGATGGTTTTAGCACGATGTTGTGGTAGTTGGCCTTGGGGACGGGGAGGTTGAGCATATCCGCTGTCTGGATGTCCGCCACCTCTTTGAACATGGACATCAGTTCCGGAAGGTTGTAGAACCGGGAGAACCGGGTCTTGGCCCGGTAGCCGGTGCCCTCCGGGGCCAGCTCGATGGCGGTGACAGTCTCGCCAAAGGTAGACGCCCAGGCGTCAAAATTGAGCAGGCCGTGTTCTTCCAGGGTGTGGTACTGCAAATACTTTTGCATGGTATACATCTCCACCATGGTGTTGGAGATGGGGGTGCCTGTGGCGAACACAACGCCCCGGCCCCCGGTCAGTTCATCCAGATAGCGGCATTTCATATACAGGTCGCTGGACTTCTGGGCCTCGGTCTGACTGATGCCGCCCACATTCCGCATTTTGGAAAAGGCGGCGAGGTTCTTATAGTAATGGGCCTCGTCGATGAAGATACGGTCAATGCCCAGTTCTTCAAATGTGACCACATCATCCTTGCGGCTCTGGTCGTTCAGCTTCTCCAGCTTGGCGTCAATGGATTTTTTCGTGCGCTCCATCTGCTTGATGGAAAATCGTTCTCCATGATTGGCCTTCAGCTCGGAAATGCCGTTCAGGACCTCCCGCCGCTGCTGTTCCAGGAGATACCTCTGGCGCTCCGCACTCACTGGGATCTTCTCAAACTGGCTGTGTCCGATAATGATGGCGTCATAGTCGTCGGTGGCAATCCTGCCGCAGAACCGCTTGCGGTTCTTGGTTTCAAAATCCTTTTTGGTTGCTACCAGGATGTTGGCGGATGGATAGAGCTGTAAATACTCCGACGCCCACTGCTCTGTCAGATGGTTGGGCACCACAAACAGGCTCTTTTGACACAGGCCCAGCCGCTTACTCTCCTGAGCCGCAGCTACCATTTCAAATGTTTTCCCTGCTCCCACCACATGGGCCAGCAAGGTATTTCCGCCGTAGAGGATATGGGCGATAGCGTTCACCTGATGGGGCCGCAGGGTGATCTCTGGGTTGATGCCCACAAAGTTCAGATGACTTCCATCATATTCACGGGGCCGTATGCTGTTAAATTTGTTGTTGTAGAGCCGTGTCAGCCGCTCCCGGCGTTGGGGGTCCTTCCAGATCCAGTCTTGGAACGCTTGCTTGATAAGCTGCTGCTTGCCCTGGGCGATGGCTGTTTCCTTCTTGTTCAGGACAGGGGTTTTCCGCCCGTCCTCGTCATACATATAGTCGAAGATCCGCACATCCCGCAGGTTCAGGGTTTCTTCAATAATCTTGTAGCCGTTGATGCGCTCGGTGCCGTAGGTGTTATGGGCCTTGATGTTGCTCTTGTCATAGGATTTGCCCTCGATGTTCCATTCGCCGGTGGCCTGGAAATAGTGGACACGGATGTTCTTCCGGCAGTAGGGAGGTGTGTTGAACAGTTCATACATGAACTGCTCAACAACCGTTGTAGGGAGCCAGGTGGCCCCCAGCCGGACGGCGATCTCGCTGGCGGTCAGGTCCACCGGCTGCACCTGTTCCAGTGCCTGCACATTTGCGGTATAGTCCTCCGGGTACTGTTCCGCGCTCCGCTTTGCCCATTCCAGCTTTTCCCGCACATTACCGGAGAGGTATTCATCAGCAGTGAGATACTTTTCCCCGGTGCTGCCGCCATACCCGTGCATAGGATTGAGAAAAATCACGCCGGTCAGGTCGGTGTAGATCTCCTGCTCAGTCTTGCCGGTCAGCTCTGCCATATAGTCCATGTCCACCTTTGCCTTTTCAGCCAGTGATACGGCCAGGGCCTCGGACACAGTATCTACACGGGTGATCGTGACCTTCTGCTTGATGGTGCGCTTGGTGAACATATCTGCCTTGCGGACGAAGTTGCGCTCATCATCCAACACCTCCAAGGAGGTCAGGAGAAAATAGGCGCTATCCATACTGAAGGCAGAACTGTTAGCACGGGAGTTTATGCGCCCGTATTTGCTTACAAAGGCGTCGTAGAGGGCGTTCAATTTCCGTTGCTGGGCCTGAATATCATCAGCGGGCCAGTCCTCGGTCTGGTACTCAATGAGCGTCCGCACACAGTCCCGTATGCCGATCAGCCCCTTGATGCGGTTGGCCGCTGTTACTGACACCTCCACTGGGTTCATGCGGCTGTTTTCCCGGTAGTACACCTTGCCGTCTACGATGGTATAGCTGAAATTCCGTACCTCCGGGTCCGCGGGAATGGACTTGTCCTCGCCCTCAATTTCCGGGTCGTCCATGACATAGTCGGTTATTTCCGCATGGAGGTTCTGGATGGCAGTGGACAAAAGCGTTTCAAGGTCGGCGTTAGGGTTTGGCTTACATACGAGTTGCGGTCCAAACGGCCCTGAAATGATCTCCAATTTACCCAGCACCATTTCGGGATGGTTTTGGTAGTATCTGTTGAGCGATACCGTCCTGTGCCGGGTTGCGCCTCTTTCGTTGACATGGTCATTTTCGTGAATAATGTCCACATCGATCCATTCGATTTGATCCGGGTCAACCGGGCGCTGCTTATCCAGCTTTTGAAAGAATAGAATATCCGTGGTGATGTCCGCCCCCGCACTGTCTGAGAAAACCGTGTTGGGCAGACGGATCGCGCCAATCAAATCACACCGCTGGGCCAGATACTTCCGCACCCGGCTGTCCCGTTTATCAAAGGTGCCACCGCTGATGCCATTGGAGGTGATGAACGCCATTACACCGCCAGGGCGGACCTTGTCAATAGCCTTTGCGAAAAAGTAATCGTGAACAAGAAAATTGAGCTTATCGTAGCGTTTATCCAACACCTTGAAATCGCCAAAGGGCACATTTCCGATAGCGGCGTCAAAAAAACTGTCCGGGAGGTCTATCTTCTCAAACCCCTGGACAGCGATGGATGATTTTTGATAGAGCTGCTGGGCGATGCGGCCTGAGATACCGTCCAGCTCCACACCGTAGATCTTGGAGTCTGCCAGGGCCTCCGGGCGCATACCGATGAAGTTGCCGATGCCGCAGGACGGCTCCATCAGATTTCCAGTTTTGAAGCCCATGTTCGTGAGGGCCTGGTAGATGGAACGGATGACCACGGGCGGGGTGTAAAAGGCGGTGAGGGTGGATTCTCTGGCTGCGGCGTACTCATCTTCAGTAAGCAGGGATTTCAGCTCGGCGTACTTGCTGTGGCGCTCGTCAAAGCAGTCTGCCAGACCGCCCCAGCCCACATACCGCGCCAACACCTCCTGTTCCTCTGGGGTGGCAAGCTGGTCCTCGGCCTCCAGCCTTTTCAGCAGGCGGATGGCCCGGACATTATTGTTAAACCGCTCCCCAGGCGTCCCCGTGCCGATGGCGTCATCCATGATGTGGTACTCATGCCGGTCCGCGTTGGAGATTTCGGGATGGAGGACAAAGGGGGACACTCTGGATCTGGGACGGGGTGCAGGCGGGGCCAAGGTTGGCGCCTTATTGTCCGTGCTGTGTTCATCCGCTGGACTTTCTACACCCTCTTGTGGGGATGTCGGTTCTTCTTTCATGGAAGGCGGTTCCGGCATGGGGAAATCCCCGATCACACGAAGCCACTTTTTCTCTAGCAGGTCGTAGACAGCCGCACCCTCGTAGGCAAAGCCGTCCGGCTCCATCGTGCCTTCCAGATAGCCCCGCGCCGCCTGTTCCGCTTCCTCCGGCGTCGCGTATTCCAGCTTCTCGTCCATACCGTTTTCCAGGTGATGGTAGACCACCACCTGATACTGGTGCTGTGTTTTTCTCCGATCTGCTGGGGCGTGGGCGGGCGGCTTCTCCCGTGCCTGGACCTTTTGGGCCATGGGGCGGTCCGCGTAAAGTCGTTTTTCCGCCTCCTCCAGTGTGGCAAAGCTCCCGGTCGTGGGCGTCACCCTGCCGGAAATGAAGCCGTACTGATTGCAGAAGGTCCCGTTCGGTTCCCGGAAAATCACAAGATGCTCGTCGCCGGACCAATATTCCGCTGCCTGCCGGTACGCGAGGTCCTGGGCGGCGATGGGGTCTTTTTTTGCTTGGGGCCGATGGGTATAAAGTGCTGCTTCGGCCTGCTCAAAGGTATCAAAGCCACTCGCCGTTGCATACACCGTGTTATCCTGATCGTCATAGCAATATTGGACATAATACTGGCCGTTGGGGTACTGCCGGATCAGGATGGTTTCGCCCTCCCCATAATACCGGGCGAGGGGGTTCACCTGGTTCAACTGGCGGGCGTACTCCTCCGCCTGCCACCGGCTGGTAAATTCCTCACTGACGCCCTCATCGTCCACATAGATACGGTCGTTCTGGCCATCCCACACGCCATAGGCGATTTGGGAGCCGCGGTCCAGCTCCACAGCATAGAAGCGGACATCCGGCTCCGCGCCGGCCTTCTCCTCTTGACTGGGTGCTGTGTCCGCGGGGTGTTCCCGTCCCTGGCGCTGTTTGTGGTACTCCTCCTCCGCAAAGGCCACCATCTCGTCAAAATCCAGGTTGGCGAGAAATTCATTCAGGTCACGGAAATCGGCGCATTGAATGGAAGCAGCCTCCGCGCCGTCCACCAGGTAGGACAGGCGGAAGGATACCAGGTCGGCGCTGATCTCCACGGTATGGGCGCTGTCGCTGGTGGAACTGGACGCCAGGGGCACATGAGAGAGGTCGGAGAAATCAGCCTCCTGCTCAAAGGTTTCCATGCAATAGGCGTTGATGAGCCATTTTGCCCGGTCAAGCTGCGCCTGCGCCATGTCAATGACATCAAAGCCCTGGGGCGGCGGGTCCAGCTCGGCAAGGAAGTCCTGGGGGATGGTCTGGCCCTGACCGTCCCGGTAGAGGACGATCCGCATGGGTGCGCCGGCATGGTTTTCTTCCTTGATTGCCGCTATGAATTTCTCCGCGTCGGTGTATTCCACGCTCTCGCCCACGCTGCCATTCGTGCCCAGGAAGTCGATCCGGCCCACGGGCAGCAGGGCGTCCAGCGGTTCCTCAGCGTCCGGTTCTTCGGCGTCAGCCACGGGCGCCGCGTCCTCCACCACCTGAAGCAGTCTGTTATTCAGTGGGTTCTCCGCCAGCAGGCGGTCAAATTCCTCACGGGGCAGTTCCTTATTGAAAATAGGAAAAGACGGATCATAGAGCCGGACGGTCTGCTCATCATAGGCCAGCAGTTCATACTCCTTCGCCCCCAGGTACACCGTGTCGCCCGGGATAAGGCGGTATTCCTTTTTCGGCGGGTTCAACTCGTCATAGGTGGGTTCCAGCGGCGCGGCAAGGGGGCCGTTCAGTTCAGCCAGCACAGCCTCGCACCGATCCGCCAGCCGCGGAACCTCCTCCATGATGGTCCGCAGGGCGTCCCGCATCATGTGGAGGATAAAGTCGCCCTCCCCGGTGCGGGCATACATTTTCTTGCTACCGTTCAGAAACGCGGTGGCGCAGGAAACCAGATACCAGCGGTCCGGGGTTTTGTCCGCAATTTTGCTATCCGACACAAACGACTTATAGTCACAGACAATTTCGTAAAAATCATCGTGGATCTTACTGCGGGCCTCTCGAACTGCCGCCTCCTGCCGGTAAGCGGCGTACTGCTCCTGTTCTGCCCGGTTTAGGTAACGGTCGGCGGCGATCAGTTCTCTGATACGCTTCTCCACCTTGGTCCAGGTCAACAGGAATTTCCCGTCAGGGTCACCGTAATCTCGGGAGATGGTGATGCCCTTGCTGTCGTGGTCCTCCCAATATCCGCTGCCGGGAATGGCATCAGAATGTCCGCCAATGCCGTACTCATTCCGTAGGAATTTAATATTTTCCTGCTTGCTCTCTTGTTTCTGAAACTGTTCATAGATGCGGTACTTGCCCTGGGATACGCCGCTCCCACCGCACAGGACATAGTCAATGGCCTCCTGGGGGAGCATGAATACAGGCTTCTTCTCCGCTTCGGCCTGCTCAATAAAGGAGATCTGCTCCGCCTCGCTGGGCAGGGGCCGTTCATCCGGGTCGAGCCACTGGTCCAGCAGGATCATCCCATAGATGGTGTCGGCCACATGAGGCCAGCGCAGGAACACCTCTTTCTCGCGGGAGAGGTACGCTCCGCGCCAGAGGTTCAGCACATCGTCCCACGCCCGATACCCGACCCGCTGGCCATTGCTCAGAATTTTCTCCACATAGGTGCTGTCGAAGAAGCCCTTAATGAAATCGCCGCGCTCTTTTCTGCCCTCATGGGCTTCAAAGAACGCGGCGATCTCGGTCCTATGGTCTTTTAGGGCGTCGCTGATGCGAAGTAATTCCTGTTTCTCGCTGTCCTCATGATAGTAGGAGATGTCCGTGTGGACGTCAAAATCGTGGTGGCGGTTTTGAAGCCCGGTAGGGCCTGCCGCGGTCCTGGCAGCCGGGGCCTGTGGCAATTCCTCACCGGCGATGAGCGGGCCGCTTACACGTCCGTGTAAACCAGTTCCGTCAGAGCCACTTCCTCCGCCGCTGCCCGGATGTTGTTCATCAGGCCCACCCACTTCATCTGATCGCTGGCCTTCAGTTCCTCTGTCACGCCCTGCTCCTGCGCCATCCGCACCGTCAGATGCTCCACCATCTCCGCGGCCTGCCGGTCGATCTTCTCCAGATGGGCGTTCAGCCTGCCGCTGAGGAGCATCCCCGTGTAGTAGGCGTTCCTGTGGGTCTGAAGGTAACTGCGCCGCAGCATCCCATATTTTCCTACCTTCGGGGCCTCCGGCGCTTCCAGGTTGGGGAGACGGTAGTCGCCCTCTGTTCGATATGTCAGTTCCATGTTCAACGCTCCTTTCCTGTTTTCTCCTGCCATCATGATACTGCCTGTCAAAATTTCCGTCAAATGTGCGATTTTCCCTTTGCTCCGCCCGGTACAGGCTCAAGACCGTGCTGGCGATCTCCCGCAAAGGCATTTCCGCAATATCGCTCACAGCACCGCCCAGGATAGACAGGGTTTCCGGGGTGTCAAAGTCATAGACATGAGAGAAATCCTCGCCGCTGAAATAGTCCAGTGGGTCAATGCCGCACCGGGTCAGTATGATAAAGGCCACACTGTTCTCCACCAGAATCCTAAGCCATGTTTCGGTACTGAGGTCGTCCAGTTCTTCCAGCAGGCTTCCCTCTTTGACACCCCGCAGTTCCGTGAGGTAGTCGCCAAAGTTGTCCTCCACGATGACCTTCGCCGTATCCAGCAGGCAGGCGGCGAGGCCGGATCGGTCCGGGAACTCACCATAGCTGTTCTCCAGCGCCTCGATCACCGCGTCCTCATACCGCGGCTCCATCTTCCAGATGGGGATCATGCGCCCCTGGCGGCTGTTGGTGTCAGACATATCAAAGACGTGCCGCAGTTTATAACCTCGGTCGGTGTCCACCAGCAGGGCGATCCCCCTGGTGCCACGGTTGACATAGCGGCCATGCCTGTTCCAGAAGTCAATTTCGGCGCAGGCGGTAGCGTCCGGCTTTTGCGCGTAGATCAAAAGCTGGTCGCGGAAATTGTACTTGAAGTTGTGGGCAGCGGTAGTCAGAAAGGCCATGTAATTCCCGCTGTTAGCGGAAATTTCACGGGTCTTTTGCGCCGCAAGTTCCACAATGGATTCTAGTTTTTTCGCCACACTTTATCCCTCCATTTCCTTGTCAGATTGCAGCAGCCCCTTTGCTGCTGCGGCGATTTTAGAGATGCGCCCGGTAAGCTGGGCGACGGTGGCCTTGATCTCTGATTGCCGTGCCGCGTAGAGTAGCCTGCGTCGGCACTACAAATGGGGTGGCCGTCACAGCGCAGGCGGTTGACCGCCCGCCGCAGTTCCCGCCCGTTGACATGGAACGCGGCCTCCAGCTTTTTACTGGAGGCCGCGTTTTCCTGTCCTCTGTGGTACTCCTTCAGGTATGCACACAGGGCCTTTTCGAAAGGTGCGCCCTTCATCGGGCATTGCCTCCGTCCTGGTGGCGGGGCTTGATTGGCCTGCCTTGGGCATTGTAGTTCTTTGGGTCGGCGGCAGGGACGGTCCAGCCAAACATAGAGCCGGCCAACATCGCCGCCGCCTGCGCCCTGGTCACACCCATATTGGCGTTGAGTGCATCCGCTGTCTGCTGGGGCGTTTTCCCCTTAAAATGAGCCATGGCGGACAACTCATATCCAGGTTTATACCGCTCTATGACAATCAGCTCGCCGGACGACGGCAGGACAGAAAAGCACTTCGCCGGCAGAGTCGGCGTCAGGGAGATCACCTTATTGTGGCAGCGTTCCATCTCCTCGGCAAACTGGCAGATATGAAACAGTTTGTCCCAACCGTTGCCCACCTCCACATGGCAGTCATCAATATAGCGGCAGACCTTGTCGATATGCGCGCAGCCCTCCCGGAGAATGCGGATCTGCCCGCCGTCCGGGATGCGGAACAACTCGTTATAGTGCGGGTCGATGAATCGAATGCCCTTTCCAGCCTGTTCCATGTGACGCTCCAGCCAATCGCGGCGGTAGCAGTAGATAAACAAGTTTCCCTCCACCTTGTAGGGGTGCAGCTGGATCAGGTAGGCATACTGTGCCGTGTCCGCCCGGAAGCCGAATGAAAAAAGGCCGTGGTCAAGCGCGCTCGTCGGGTATTCCCGGCAGAAGTCCCGCATAGCGTCACGGCTATTCAGAAACCCGCCGTACTGCTCGTCGCCCACCAGGGCCTCCATGACGCACTCCAACTCCTGCTGAAATTCCTCGGTGTCCAGGTTTTCCCTGTGGCTGGTCCATTTGGGAAAGAACCCCTTGCCGTCCTCGCCCATATCTGCTCTAAGGTGCCCAACACTCCCGGTCTGGCCCTCGATCTGTGTGCTTTGCCTGGCGATATAAAGCCGCTCCCCTGGGGCAGCGGCGCGCAAAGTCAATTCCATCTGTCTTGCACTCCTTTATCCATGCACGAAAAAGACCACCATTCATTCTCCCGTAGCCATTTCATCTGCTACCACGCTTTTTCTCCAGTGTTTGCTTCCGCTCAATGGTCCGCAGATGATCTTTTGCCCACTGCGGCAGACACTCTGGCCTGACCTCTCCCAAAATATCACCGCGCTCCCACCGACCAGCCCTGCGGCCTGTGAATACATTGACGCCGTAGACAGAAGTGCCCCGAGAATTGCCCCGTGCCCCGCTGCCGCCTGTTACCAAGATCAACTGGCAGTCCGCCCTTTGATACTCATAACGCAGGGAAGCCGGCTTGACCGCCACCACCTTGCCGGTGATGTCATCGACGTCCAGAAGCGGAAAACAGTGTTCACGGCCCAGCATATCCAGCGGGATGTGGAGAGTCCTGCGCTGGGCCTGGGCTGCCGCTATCTGTCCTTTCAGCCTGTCTGCGTAAAGTTCCATGATCTCCAGGTAGTCGGTGCTGCTCATGGCCTCAGAATAATACTCAGCAATATCATCCTGGGTGCAGAAGCAGCACATAAATTCCTGATCCGGGCTAACGCCCACCACCGCCTCCCGCGCCCCGATCTGGAGCGAGTGGATGACCTCAAAGTTTTCGATCATTCTTTTCTTCTCCTGCAATTTCCATCACCTCTCCCGGTCATCACGCGGCCTGCGTTTTTTCTGGCGGGCCTGTTCCTGCTGTTCCTTCACATGATCCGCCAGGGACTTAGCGGGTTTATCGTCAAACGAGATCAAGATGTTTTGCGGTGGAACACCCCGCAGCATCCCGGACAATTCCTTATCCATATCTTTTTCCTTACCCAAGATCATCGCTCCTCTCTAATAGAAACGGAGACTTGCCTGTCCTCGTTGGCAAATCTCCGCTCTAACTGTTCTATTGTCCAATTTTTTGTGAATTGGCCCAGGGGGTTGTGACCGAACTGCGCGATAGCCCGCTTGTCCATCTCCTGGAGCCGTGCCCATAATTCGGGGTGATGGGCACGCAGTTTTTTTAGTTCGCCAATTCGTTGGAGAGGGCAGCACCAGCAGGAACAGCGGTTGTATATCCGATATAGACCGCCCCAATCAAAGCCCCGGTCATAGCATATCCGCAGGGCCTCGGCCTCGGTGATCTCCCAATCCACCAGGGGATATCGGTCGTCTTTGATGCGCTTCGGCTCGTCGGCGGCAATCCCGACATAGTGCAGAGCGTTCCGCTCTTTTTTTAGCCGGTTCACCTCTTTCCGAATGAGGTGTGTTTTTAGCTGACCCGTACACCAGCGTACGAGAGGACCAGGCCAGCCATTTCCATAGAGGGACACACCCAACTTCTGCCGGTTCTCAATGCTGGACTGCTTTACCTTTGGCTCATCAAACATAAGCCATTCAAAGCCTTTGGGGTGCCGCAGGATTGTGATATGGATACCGCGTTCCCGGCAGAGCAGATCGTCCAGTTTTTGAATGTGCTCATACATCTCCGGGAACTCCATGCCGGTGTCAGCGGTCAGCACCACATCAATGGGCATATCCCGTTCAATCATCAGCAGAAGCATGGCTGTACTGTCCTTGCCCCCTGAGAGGGAAACAGCGTGATAACTGCCTTCTATGGGCTTCCTGCTGTCAGCGCCCACGCTCCCGCCCCCTCTCCAGATTGGGCCTTTCGTCATAGGGTCGTAAGCCGTCCTGGCATGGGACATACAACTGCCCATTCTCCGCACAGCGGAAGATGTCGCAGTCTTTTACCGTGGCCGCCTCATAAAAACTGCCGTGGGTGTAGTCGAACTCGCCGGGGAATAGGTTGGCATCCGCATCTTTTCCCATACGGGACAGCGGTATGTGGCGGTGGTATTGATCCTGCGATTCAAACCGCTGTTCCGGGATAAAATGCAGACTGCCGTACGCAAAGGGTGTATGGTCCATTCACTGGTTCCTCCTGTTCAAAAATTTACACCGCCCTGTGTCCAGCGGACAGAGAGCGGTGTATGTACGGTATTGCAGGAGGAATTTGTCTTGATTATGCCATCAGTTTCAGCAGCAGGTCGTTTACCGGCCCGGCGTCCCGGCCCTGGGCGGTCAGTTTATTCCGCCAGGCCATCAGGTACATCCGCACAAACCGGCGCTCCACGTCAGTCAGTTCCAGATACACTTTCTTTTCCCGTTTGAACATTTGAAACAACTCCCTTCTCTCTGGTCATATCGTACAGGAAAAGGCAAATGGTTTCAAATGTGCGAATGGGTATGTAAGCGGCCCGCTGTGCGGGCCGCGGGGGATGCGCTTAATAACCCGTCCGGGGCAGGGGCTTGGAGGGGGCGTAGACCTTCGTCACCCACCGGGAGGTAGCCATGATCCACTGACCGTCATAGACGCCGCCCACATCCGCCTGATTGACGAATTGGCTGCCGCCTTTGACCCAGGACACCACGGAGCAGTCGATCATGGGCTTTTCCACCTGCCGGAAGTTGGAGGGCACGACGCCAAACACGAACATCACCTCTGTGACATACTCGTTGGACCCCAGCCGCAGGGCCACAGGCGAGGCGTCCAGCACATAGTTCTGCTGCGTGTTCAGGCTGTCCGCCAGCACACGGTACTCGCTCCCGCTGAGATTGGTCTTGTAGACGATCTTATAGTTTCCAGCAGCATTGTAGGTGCCGGTGGTGATCTTCGCCAGCCGCACCGCTTCCACGGGCAGGGTATCGCGCCAGTAGAACGATGTGAGAGAAGTCGTGGAGTTGTTGGCGATGCCGGAGAAGGTGTAGCGGATATTCTGGCCGGACATGACCTCGGCATAGCCGGTTTTCTGGATGGCTACATTGGTATAGAGGCTCTTGTTGGTCATGGCCGCCTTGACGATCTGGCCCTCATGCTCGATCTCCACCTCAATGGGCGTTTTGTCCAAAGCATAGAAGTCCGCCGCCTGGGACTCCACGATTTTGTACCGGCCCAAAGGCAAGGGCTTAGATACGGCCACACCGTTTTTATCGGTGCAGATGGTGTCCACAAGTTTCCCGGTGCGGGCATGGTAGACTTCAAATATGGTGCCGGGGATGGGGGTGCCGGCAGGCCAGCCGTTCATGGAGTTATAATCGGCGCTGGTCTTAGTCACCTGGATTTGGCCGGTGACGGCGGTATTCTCCCAGGTGATGGTGGTGCAGCCGCCATACCGGACGTAGAAGGTCTTGGGCTGGGTGTCCAAAATATAGCCCTCCGCGCACTCGATCTCCCGGAGAGTGTACCGGCCATCCTCCAGTTCCCGGTCGATATACACATAGCCCTCGTTGTCGCTGGTGTACTGACCAATGGGGTGGCCCTTGGCGTCAGAGAGCAGGAACGTCACGCCGTAAATGCCCTTGCCGGTCACGCTGTCCACCTTGTGGATGACGGCGCTGCCAGTCTGCCGGTTGGTGATCTCCAAAGTGGCGGTCTGTCCGTCCTTCACCTCGATCTGGTGGGGCGTATCATCCAGCCGGTAGCCCTCGGCGGCTTTCAGCTCCACCACCTGATACCAGCCCTTTTCCGCTTCGGGCAGGTTGATAACACCGTTGCGGTCCGTGGTGTAGGTGCCGATGATCTCGCCGTCCAGCTTGCGGACTTCAAACTCCACGCCCTTGATGCGCTCTCCGGTTTCCTCGTCCTTTTTGATGATGGTGAGGCCGCCGCTCGGTGTGTTGTAGAAGCGGAGGGTCTGTACCTCGCCGGCTTTGATCTGGATAGACTTGGGTGTGGTGTCCAGGACATAGCCTTCCGCCGTCTTGACCTCCCGTGCGGTGACAGTGGTGCCAGGGGTCAGGTCATTGATGATAATGCGGCCATGTTCATCGGTGATGAACTCGCCGTTGCTGCTGCCCACTACCGCGCCGGAGCTGTCGGTGACAAGGAATGTGACGCCTTTCAATGGGGTTGTGGTGCCCTCGATATACTTCTCAATGACCAGGGTGGTGCTGGGGGTATTGGTAAAATGGAGCGTCTGGGTGTCGTTGGGGTTCACCACCACGGTCTGGGTCCGGGTGGCCTCGTCGATGGTATAGCCGGGGATGGTCTTGGTTTCCGTGACCACCAGGGTTCCCACCACGCCGTTGATAACGATTTTACCGTCCTTGTCGGTGATATAAAGGCCGTTGCTGCTGATCTGGCCGTTTTCAGCCGGTACAAACTCACCTGTGGAAGTGGTGACGCGGAACGTCACCCCCGCCAGCGGCTTCATTGAGAACCGGGGGAGGTGGGACCGCGCACCGCCCCCCCCGCCAGCGGCTTGCCGCTCAGAGAGTCCCGCTTATCAATAACCAGGGTTCCCGCCTTGGAGTTTTCTACAATGACGGTCTGCGTATCGCCGCCCTGCCCGATGACCACATTGGTGCTGGGGCTGTCCATGACGTACCCAGTGGGGGCCTTGATCTCCGTCAGCACATACGCGCCGGGGGCGAGGTTGGTGATCTTGATCTCGCCCTGGGCGTCGGTGGTAAAGATGCCGTTCTGGGTGAGGGTGCTGTCACCAATCACGCCGTCCAGCCCTACCTCACAGCCCGCCGCTGTCGTTACCCGGAACTCCGCGCCGGGAAGGGGCTGGCCGGTGGCGCTGTCCCGCTTCTGGATAATGAGAGCGCCCTTTGGCTGATTCTTAAAGGTGAGGGAAACGGTGCGGCCCTCCTTGATCTGGACGGTCTGGCTCTGGGTGTCCAGGATGAAACCGTCCGGGGCGCGGGTTTCCGTCACCACCACGCTCTTGCCGGGTTTCAGACCGGGGATGCGGATCTCGCCGTTCTCGTCGGTGCGGTAGACGCCGTTGCTGTCTCCAATCAGGGTCCCATCGGCATACATGACCTTGAACTCGGCGTTGGGCAGGGTCACGCTGGGGTTGGTGGCGCAGACCTTGCGGATCAGCAGGATGCCGTCCGGCGCGTTGTCAAAACGGACGGTGACAACGCTCTGCTCCCCGCTGTCCGCCAAATATACCGTTTCAGATGCGTTGATAATGGAATACCCGTCCGCAGGGTCTACTTCCTCCACGATATAGGCCCCGCTTTTCAGCCCGGTCCAAATGGCGGTGCCGTTTTTCCCAGTCACTTTCTGACCGATGGTGGTGCCGCCCGTGCCGCTGACCCCACCCAGATACTTCAGTTGGAAGGTACAGCCGGACAGGGCCTCGTGGGTCACGCTGTCGTACTTCTCCACCACAATCGCGTTGAGCGGTTCGTTCTGGAATGTGACGGTCTTGCTCTCGCCTCCATGGAGGATGATGGTCTGCGTGGTCGGCTCTTTCATTTGGAAGCCGGGAGCCGGTTCCACTTCTGTAATGGTAAACTCGCCCGGATAGAGCCGCTTTCCCTGCTCATGGAGCTTGATTTCGCCGTTGGCGTCTGTCAGAATTTCTCCGTAGTCGATGGTGGCGGGCGCGTCCGACGCCTCGCCGTTGCTGGTATAGGTCACATGAAAACGCGCCCCCTCCACGGGAGCGCCGGCTACGCTGTCCTCCTTATAGGTAGTCAGTTCCGGAGCCTTGTGGTTCTCAAATACCAGCCGCTTTTCATCCCCGGCGTTCAGGCTGACCGTCTGCTCCCGGTCCGCGTCCTTGTCCGGCAAATAGTAGGGGGCCGGAACGGACTGTTCGATCACCTTATAACTGCCGGGGGCCACCCGCAGGGACACCGTACCGTCCTTGCCGGTGGTCACATCGTTTCGATAGTCGCTGTCAATACCTTCAATAGTAAAGGTGGTGCCGGGGATGGGGGTGGTGGAGTCGGCGGCGTCCACCTTGGCGATGGTCAAAAGAGGCTGTTTCAGGTTATCAAAAATCAGTTCCCGTTCCTCGCCGGGGCCGAGGTAGACGGTCTGGATGGGTTCATCCCCCACCACATAAGGGTCGGGAACGGATTTCTCCGTCAACTCATAGCTGTCCACAGGGATATGAGAGAGGGTGGCCCTGCCATCCTCTCCGGTGGTCACATCGGTATGGTAGCCGGAATGGATGCCCTTGACTTCAAAGACCGTACCGGGAATGACCTCTTTGGTCTGCTCATCCCGCTTGAGAATGGAAAGGCTGGGCAGCTTCTTGTCTGCCGCCTCCACGGTGATGGTGCCGCCTCCCTCCACAGTGGCCTGATCCACATGGACAATGACCGGATCAGTCAGGCAGGCGAAAGGCGCAGGGGCCGAAACCTCCACAAAGGCGTACATCCCCTCGGTCACATTAGGGACGGTGATGGAGCCGTCCGCTTGGGTGGCCTCGGTGCCGATGATCTGGCCGTCCCTGACGATGTTGAATACTGCACCGGGGAGGGGATCGCCGCTGTCGTCGTACTTGACCAGTTTGACCTTTACCCTGGCGTCGTTCTCAAACACCAAGGCCACATCATTCTTTCCGTCCCAGTAAAACTCCTGCTTGACCTTATCCGGGTCCGGGCTGAGGGAGTACCCCTCCGGGGGCGTGACCTCCGTCGCGGTAAAGCTACCGATGGGCAGGGTGTCCCAGGGCACATCCTCCAGATAGCCCCCCGCCCCGGTGGTATAAGTGCCCACAAAGCTGTTGTCGGTGCCTTCAATCTTGATGACTGCTCCGGCCAAACCCTTGGTAGGATCATCCGCATCCACCTTACGGATGCTGCCTTCGCTGGTGATCTCCGGGCTGTCCAGGAAGGTGACGGTCACGGTATTGCTGCCGCCATTGGGCAAAGCCACATACTGCGGCCCCGCGTTGTCGATCTCATAGCCCTCCGGAGCTTCCAGTTCAACAACGGAATATGTGGAGGCGTCCAGACCGGACAGGGTGTAGGTCCCATCGCTCCCGGTCACGACCTCCTTCTCGTAGGTCCCGTTTTCCGAGCGCACGATGAACCGCGCTCCGGGCAGACCCTTGTTGGGGTTGGTGGCGTCCACCTTTTTCACGGTCAGATCGTATTTCTCGCGGATAACATTCAGCTCCCCGATCATAATGGCCTGCACATCCTTGGCCTGATGGGAGCTGGTGCTGGAGCCGGTATAGGCGTACTCATGGACGGTACAATCGCCCCATACGCCCTGTTTGCCCAGGTCTAGGATATATTGGGCACGGTTGCGGAAGGACATCCCATCCAGCAGGTCATCTACACCGCTGTAATTGCCGTGGTGCAGGTTATTATAAACGCAGACCAACTCCTCGGCGCAGGCGGTGGCCGGGTCCGTCAGCAGGCCAGCCTGATAGCGCCAGATGATAGCCTGCACCCAAGCATTCATAGTCCAGGAATAATCGCTGCCCCACACCTCGTCTACGCCCAAGGCATGAGCTTGGTCGGTAAACACGCCGGTGGTATGGGCATAGTAGTAGGCCATCATGGTCTGCACGGTAGGGTCGGTGATGGGCTTGGGGTTGCCCCAAGTCTGGCCCTCCAGGGACCAGCCCATGCCTTTCCCGTGCTCGGCACAGAAGCCGATGGTGCTTTTCTGGTTGTAATCAAAGGTCATCTGATGGAGCCAGCAGGTCCCCAGGCTGGGAGATTCATAGTGGACGCCATTGTGGGTGCAGTCCTCCAGCTTGATAGAGCTGGGGGCGTCCGCCGCCAACGCCGCGGTGGGCAGCAGGCCCAGCATACACACCAGCACGAGCAGCAGGGCCGTCATACGGGTGAGAAAACGGTTTTTCTTCATCAGTGAAAAACTCCTTTCCGTTTTTGGGCATAAGAAAAGGCCCTCCAGCCTGGGGCTGAAAGACCTCTCCGTGTCCGTGTTCAGTTCTCAATTATTCGTAGGGATTGTGGGTGTTTGGGCGACCCACGAACAGGTAGCAATAGGTCACGCTGCCGCTCTCTGTCACGCCCACGCCGATGCTGTCACAGTCCGGCTTAATCATAGTTTCAAAATGGCCGGGGGAGTTGAGCCAGTTGTCCAGGACGTGTTGAGCGGTGTCCTCCGTGGAAACGCCGGTAAACACAGTCAGATTTACGCCGAAGCCATAGGGATAGCCGCAGGCCAGGGCCGCCTCGCATTCCTCCTTGGTGTGGTGCCAGGTGTACTTCTTATCGGAAATGGTTTGGGCGGCGCTCATCAGGGCCTCACTGACAGGCAGTTCCGCCACACCGTTCTCCCGGCGCACCTCATTGACCAGCCGTACCAGCCCCAGCCGCACATCCAACGCCTCTCCTTGGTCGGGGCTACTCTCGACGGTGGGAGCCTGCGGAGCATGGGAGCCAACGGTCAGCGTCAGGGTGGCGGTTTCCCCGGTCTGGTTGGAGACGGTGATCTCCGCGCTCCCTTCCGCTTTGGCAACGGCTGTCCAGAAGTTCATCACCTGTTCCACCTCCACCGTGTCCGGGTCGCTGGAAGTCACGGTGTACACCGGCCCGCCGGGACCAATCACCAAGCCGCTGCGCTCTCCCACCTCCAGCGTGGTGCCCTTGTAGCTGCCTACCCGGATGGGCTGATCCTCCGCCGCCCGCGCGGGGAGAGCCAGGGCAGCGGTCAGGGCTGTGCAGGCAAGGACTGCGGTAAAGCGTTTCAGACTGTTTTTCATCATGGAATGACCTCCTCGTGATAGATTGGGATGCCGCTGTCCCAACTGTACCATAAGAGGGCAAAAACTGTCTAAGGTGCAATTTTCTTTTCAGCGGGTGGTTATGACACCTCCACGGCTCGGACCGCCCAACGGTAGGCGCTCTGGTTGCGGACACAGGTAAAGAGGGTGATGCAGTTCTCCGCGGTGGGAGACAGCAGGGAGTTATCCAGTTCGCTGATTTTGTTCACGCTGGTCACGGCGTAGGTACGGGTGCCCAGTCTGGTGGTCAGGGTGATCTTATCTCCCACATCCAGCGTGTGGATCTCCCCAAAATGGTCGTTCACGCCCCTGTTATGGGCGGCCAAACAGATGTTTCCGGCCCAAACGCTGGTGTCCTCAAAATGGCCCGCGCCCTTTCTCAGCACGGCGCTTCCCGTCCCCTCATAGACCTTCACATTGACATCAATGCTGGGAATTTTTAAGGTGGCGAGGTAGCCGCCCTGATAGTAGAGGTCTGATGTGACCTCCGTGAAGCCGATGGTGGGGAGGACGCTGGATGTGCCGCCGCTGGGGAAGCCGGAATAATCAGGTGGAGCGACGGTGGTGCCGGCGCTGCCATTGATAACGGCACCATCGCCCAGCATATAGCCGGGGGCCAAATTGGGGGTCAGCGGAGTGCCGGTATTCAGGGTGTAGGCGGTGGGGCTGCCAAAGGCGGGCGGGACCAGAGCCGCGTTTTTGCTCACATCCACATTGGAAAGCTCACCACGGTCCGCCGTGGCAACAGGCTCCACCGAAGTAGGCTTGCCATACTCCGGGTCGCCGGGGGCGGCGATGTCATACTCTAACGCGCTGGCGGGAACAGCCAGGGCCGCAGTTAGGCACAGCAGAGACAAAAGCATGGTCAGTTTCTTCATATCGTATTACCTCCGTCGCTTGATGAAGTAGAACGCCCCGCCTCCAAGCAGCACCGACGCGACAACGGCCACAACCGGCAGGACGCTGTTCTTCTCTCCGGTCTGGGCCTCCTGCCCGGTGGAGTCAGTCTGGTCGGCGGGGGTGTTGGGGTCGGAAATATCTTCAGGGGTTGAGTCTAATGCTGTGCCCTCGAAGATCGCCACATAGCGGATTTTATTCAGGTTGATACGGCTCACGGTGCCCGCGTAGTCGGCGGTGACGGTATAGCCCTTCACATAGGAACTGGTGGCGGAGCCGGAGTAGGAGGCCATAGCAGTAAAGTGGCCGTCCCCCTCGGTCTGCCAGTTAACGGTTTGGAGGGTCATGGAATTTCCGCCGTCCTGGATAGTCTTGGGGATATACTGCGTGTCCTGGTTGGCAAGGCCGGGGTAGGTGCGGGTGGCGGTCACGGTTTTGGTGGAGCTGCCATACCCGGCCACCTCCACCTTCACCGTATCCAGTTTCAGAGTCAGCACCCCGGACAGGCCATCCTCCGTGATAAACTCCTTTGTCTGCGGCAGCAGGGCCAGCACCGCGCCCATGTCCTTGCTCTTGCTGTTCACGGACACGGTTTCTGTATGCTGGCGGCTCTCGTTGGCGGGGAGTTCCTGTTTCAGCAGATCGATGAGGGTGTAGTGGTAGCCATCCTGGTCAAAATCGGACCGGGGGATGCCGCCGGGGTCATCCTCCGGCCCCAGGTCGTACATCTTTCTGATCTCGGTGCCGTCCTCGCTCCGGGTGACGGCGGTGGGATAACAGGGGGACGGCTGGGTGGGTTCAGACGGGGCGGCGGCAAAGGCGGCAGGGGTCAGACTCATGGAAAGAGCCAGGACGCACAGGAGCCGGGCCGCGTGGGTCAGGGGTTTCCGCTTCATAACAAAACTACCTCCATGTTTTTGATTTTGGGCAGCAAAAAACCTCATGGTTTCCCATGAGGTCCGACAATGCCCGTGTTCGGTTTTCTTCGCGCTGTTCTCCAAAGGTTTTTACCGGCTGAAAAAGGATAGACAAAGCCTTTCTTTTCAGCTGGTACAGCGGGTTTCGGGGGAGAGTGAGAGAGGGGGGGGGAGCGGCAGGCGTACCGGGGCCGTAAAAGGGCAGACTTTCCTCTGGGCGTAAGGTTCATCGCTCCATCTCCCTCTGCCGCTTGCGGTACAGCTCCAAAGCCTTCACGATAGTGTCCTCGATTTTCTGCGCGGGCGTCCCCGGCTTGAAAAACTTGTCGATCCGTTCCCTGGGAATTTTGAATTGCTCCACCTGATTGGGCTTTTCCTCCTGCATGATGGAGAGGATCACATCAGGGTTCAACTTGCCTTGCTCGGAAAAGCTCCGCATTTTGATGGCCTGGGCATGGGATGGGGTGCGGATTTCTCCCTCCATGACCTCCAGCAAGGCGGTCTGCTCGGCCTCCGACAGATAGGACAGCTCCACGGCGGGGCGCAGGGCCATTTGCAACTTGCCGGCTTCTTTCAGCACAGAATTATCCACCATGTCCAGCAACTCCGGGATAAGGTTGGTTAAGCGAATATAACGATAAATCTGCGGCTGGCTATCGCCGCTTTTCTCACCTAATTGCTGTGCAGAGGTAATCCCTTTTAACTTCTTATCCAATGGAGAAGAAGTTAAATCTGTCCGCATACCTTGCCGTTTCATGGCTTCCAGCTTCATCTTATAGGCAAACGCCTTTTCGGATGGCAATATCTGTTCCCGCTGAAGGTTGCTGTCCACCATGACGATGATGGCCTCATCGTCTGTCAGCTCCCGGATGATACAGGGCACCGTGGGCAGGCCCGCCAGCTCCGCCGCCCGCTTGCGCCGGTGGCCGGACACCATCTGATAACTGCCGTCCGGCATGGGCCGCACCAGCGAGGGGACCAGGACGCCATACTGCTTTACACTGTCTGCCAGCTCCACCATGCTCTGATCCATCCGCACCTTGAACGGGTGGTTAGGAAAGTCGCTGATCTCCGCGGCAGACAGGTCGGTTACATAACTGCGCTGGGCATTGTCCCGTTCCTCCTGGGTGGTGAATATACTATCTACCGAGGTCAGAAGCCCGGCTGCGCTCCTTTTGCCCAATTTCCAACACCTCCTTTGTCAGTCTGCGGTAGGCGTCCGCCGCCCGCCCCCTGGGTTCATGCTGGAAAATGCTCTTATCCGCCGTACTGACCTCCGCCAGACGCACCGTGGATGGGATCACCGTGTCCAGTACGGGCAGACGCCGCCCAAAGTTCTCCTTCACGCTGTTCACGATGTCCCTGCGGAACGCGGTTTCATTCGCCATGGTCAGGAACACGCCGCCGATTTTTAGCCGCGGGTTGATCTGACGCTGGACGCTCCGAACTGTCCCCACCAGCTCCGTCATGCCCTCCGCCGCCAGATAGTCCGCCTGGACGGGGACAAGCACATAGTCCGACGCGGACAAGGCGTTGATGACCAGCATACCCAACGAAGGCCGGAAGTCCAGCAGAACATAGTCGTACTCCCGCTTCACACTGTCCACATACCGCCGAAGCACCGTTTCACGGCTCATCACATTCACCAGCCCCACCTCTACGGCGGACAGACTGCGGTTTCCTGGCACAAAGTCAAAGCCCTCATGGTGGTGCATGATCTCCGGGTGGTCGCGGGGCATTGTTCCCGATACTACATCGTTCAGGACATTGGCAAGGGTGAGGGGCAGATCATGGGGCTTGCGCTGGCCCAGCATCTTGGTGAGGTCGCCCTGGGGGTCCACATCCAGCAGCAGGACTTTCTTCCCCTCCAACGCGAGGCCGGCTCCCAGGTTGTAGACGGTGGTGCTTTTGCCGACGCCGCCCTTTTGGTTTGCTACGCTGATTACCTTTGGTTTCGCCATTTTGGGAGTTCCCTCCTTTCATAGATTTAGCCGCCTGCGGCGAAACAGGCGGCTATGTAAGTGCATGAAAAAGCCGCCTTCTCCATTCGGAAAAGACGGCCTATCCAGTCGGGAGATATGTGATTTAGAGAGCAATTCAAAGAGCGGCGCTAAACCGTATGTCCGCATTTCTCTGTGTTTCGTCGCATCAAAGTTCATTCCTTAGTAGTAAATTCGTAGTAATTTGAGGGTCTTGTTGTCAGGAAATGCGGTGTAATGCGCTGTTTCACAGGGTTTTGCCAGTTCTCACAAAATATTTTTATAAATTATATTTATTTTGCGAGGGGGATGGATATGGAGAGCCTGGTACTGTCACCGCAGGATGTGGAAAACCTGGAGGCCATGAGCGACGGCTCCACAGGGTACTTTTACAAGATGCTGGACTACCTGGAGAAGCGGGTGGAGGACGGCGTGCGCCGGGGGCGCTTCTCCGAGGAGGCGGCAAAGGCCGACCTGGAGACGGCCCTCTGGTACTCCTACGCCTGCAACAACCTGGACGAATATGAGTCGTACTGCCGGGCGGCGCAGTGGATGGCCGCGTCGGAGGGGAGCGCGGAGGCCGCCCGCTGCGGCATGTGGTACTACCGCTACTCCTGCGCCCTGCTGTACTGCGGGCGGCTGGAGGAGGCCCTGGCCTACGCGGAAAAGGGAGTGGCGGTGGAGCCGGACTATGTGTGGGGCTGGCTACAACTGGGCAAGCTGCGCAGCCACTTCGGCGACACGGCCGGGGCCCTGGCCGCGGTGGAGCGGGGGCTGGCCCTGGAGCCGGGGGACTATGAGTTCACCACCCTGGCCCGGGAGATCCGGGAGGGCAGGAACCTGGAGGAGATGGAGTACCACTGGATCGACCCGGAGCAGGACCGGCGGCTTCAGGCCGGAGAGGCGGAGGAGGGGGAGATGGCGGACAAACGCCTGGCCATCGCCTGTATCCTCTGCGACCGGGCCAATCTGGAGGCCGTCAAGGCGGCCCTGGGCGTGACGGAGTGGGAGGCCGACGCCCCCTACTGCACCTTCACCATGCCCTACGGAGAGGGGACGGTACAGGGCCGCTTTTTCGGCAACGAGGCCGCCCTGTCCAAACTGCCCGCGGAGTGGGCGGCGGCGCTGGCGGCCCGCCTGCCCGAGCTGGACCGGAGGGGCAGAGCCTTCCTGGAGCTGAGGGCGGAGCTGCAGACCGACGGGCTGGAGCTGGCGTGGTTCACCATCCAGCGGGACCAGGGGCTACGGCTGTGCTTCCAGGGGGGCGGGCACAGCCAGATGGTGCTGTTCGGGGCCGACTTCTCTTTGCGGGAGGAGGGGCAGCCCGCTCTGGAGCAGCCCGGCTCCGCGGGGAATTTTCTGGCCTTCGTGCTGCTGGAGGAGCCGGAGTGGGACCCCGAGGCCTTCAAGCGGGCGCTGCGGGACCGCTGGGGCATTCCCTGCATGACCGAGCCGGAGGATGGGGAGGACGGGGAGAGCACCCTGGTCTTTGAGGTGGAGGGGATGCTGGCGGCCCTGAGCCTCTACCCTTTCCCGGTGCCCCACGGCGAGGCGGAGGAGGCTGCCGGGCGGTGCTACCTGTGGCCGGAGGCCGAGGCGGCTGCCCGGCGGCACAAGGGGCAGCTCCTGGTGTCGGTGTTGGGCCGGGAGGCCGGGCCATGGAAGGCCGCCGCCCTCCAGGTGAAGCTGGTGTGCGCCGCCTGCGGGCAGGCGGGGACTCTGGGTGTGTACGCCAACGGTACGGTCTATCCGCCGGAGCTCTATCAGGAGGCGGCCGCCCCGCTGGACGAGGGAGAGCTGCCCCTGCTCAATCTGGTGTGGGTGGGCCTCTACCGGACGGAGGAGGGGATGGGCGCCTATACCGACGGCCTGCGCAGCTTCGGCAAGGACGAACTGGAGGTGCTGGACGCCAGGGCCGAGCCCGCCGAGGTGCGGAATTTCCTCCTGAACATCGCGGATTATCTGCTGGAGGAGGACGTGACCCTCCGGGATGGCGAGACCATCGGCTTCTCGGAGGAGCAGCGCCTGCCCATCACCCGCAGCGCGGGTGTGGGACAGGAGGGTATGACCCTGAAAATCGGCTGGCCTGGTGAGGTATAAAGTAAGCGGCGGCGGTCGGTAAACCCTTCGGCCGAAGGATTTGGAGGGAAGGATAGCGTGAAAGGGAACCGTCAGGGGTTCCCTTTCACGTTGGATCAAAGGACTTTTTGAAGCATCAAAAGGTCCTTCAGCCTGTCGAAAAGAAGCTTTCGACAGGCTGAAACAGCGGCGGAACGGAGCATCCGTTCCGCCGCTGTTTGCGGTATCAGGGGGTGGTGTCCAGCACCAGGTCACACCCTCCGGGCAGACCGGTGGACTGGAAATAGGCCTCCTCCAGGGGAATCCAACGCTCTAAAAAGGCGGGGAGCCGTTTCGGGCCCTCACGGGCCAGAAGGCGAAGCCGCTGCTCGCCGGGGGAGCAGGTCAGGAAGACGGTGCGGTCATACCAGCCACGCAGGGCGGGGTGGAGGGCGTAGCTGCCCTCCACCAGTGCTAGGCCGGTGAGCTCGGCCCGGATGGGGGCGGAAAAGTCCATGGAGCGGCAGTCAAAGGGGCGGAAGCAGGCCGCACCGGTCTCCCGCAGGGGGCGCAGCAGCTCTGCCTCCACCCGCTCATAGTGGACGTTGCCGCCAGGAGCGGCATAACGCTCCGGTGTACGCAGGGCAGGCGGAAGGAAAAAATCGTCCATGTGGAACAGGGGGCACCCCAGCCTGTGGGCCGCCAGTCCGGCCAGGGTGCTCTTGCCGCTGCCGCAGCGGCCGTCGATGGCGGCAAGTGCGGGGCGGCCCAGCCGGGCCAGGGGGGTGAGCAGTTCCAAAAGGGCCTCCAGGGATTCCAAGCGCGGGCCCTCCTCTCGTCGTTTTTTTCAGTATACCACAACGGCGGGACGGAAAAAAGCCAGACTGTCGCTAAATCCTTCTACAGGAGGGGGGCGGGGGAAAGGTCATGTAACAGGGAACCGTCAGGGTTTCCTGTCACATTCATTGGGTCAAACGACGTTCCGCCTGTTGAAAACCTTTTTTCGGGAGGAAAGCCCTGCAAGCTTCTGCCTGCAGGGCTTTCCTGTCTGATATGTTTTACTTGCCCAGGCTGAGGATCTCGCGGGCCTCGGCGGGGGTGGCGACCTGCTTGCCGTACTCCTCGATGACGCGGCGGGCGCGCTCCACGAACTGCACGTTGCTCTCGGCCAGAACGCCCTTGGCGTACATCACGTTGTCCTCCATGCCCACGCGGATGTGGCCCCCCAGCGCCACAGCGCCGTACAGCATCTCCAACGCGCAGTGGCCCACACCAAAGCAGCTCCAGGTGGAGCCGGGGCACAGGGACTCCATGGTTTCCTTCATAAAGATCAGGTTCTTCAGGGAGCCGGGGATGCCGTTGGCGCAGCCCATGCAGAACTGGAAGTGAAGGGGGGCCTTCAGCACGCCCTTCTTCAGGTAGTAGGCGGCGTTGGCAATCATGCCCGGGTCAAAGGCCTCGATCTCCGGCTTGACGCCCCACTCCTGCATGTTCTTGCCCAGCTCCTCCAGAAAGGCAGGGGGGTTGAGGAACAGGGAGGTGTGCAGCCAGTTCATGGAGCCGCAGTCATAGGAACCCATCTCGGGGCGCAGCTCCTTCAGGTGGATCTGGCGGGTGGTGTCGTCGGCGTGGATGTCGCCGGAGGTGGTCATGTTCAGGATGATGTCGCAGTCGGGGTGGTTGGCGCGCAGCAGCTCCACGGTCTTGCGGAACTTCTCCTTGTCCATGGTGCCGTGCCCCTCGTCGTCCCGCATGTGCAGGTGGGCGATGGCCGCGCCGGCCTTCCAGCAGGCGTACACGTCCTCGGAAATCTCCTCCGGGGTCATGGGCACGTTGGGGTTGTTGGCCTTGGTGGGCCAGGCGCCCGTAGTGGCCACAGTGATGATCGTCTTGTTCTTCAGCTCGCTCATGGAATTCAGGTCCTTTCTCCATTTGGTGTGGACATCACGTAAAGCGGCGGGCATAGCGCACGCCGCTTTACGGTATGGGTGGAACTCAATCCGGTTGCATTACTTGTTGCGGTTGAACAGCTTGCGCATGTACTCCAGACCACTGTCGCCGTGGCCGGACTCATCGGCGTAGCCGGTGCCGCCGTATTTGTAGGTGCGGTCGGGCACGCTGGCATCCACGTCGTCCTCGTCGATGAAGGCCACGCAGCGGGACATGGCGCCGTCGCCCATGTACCAGCGCAGGGGGAAGCAGAAGAAGTTGAAGACCTTGCCCGGCTTGATCTTGTCCAGATCGCCGCCCAGGTTCTCAACGCCCACGATGCCGTGGCCCAGCATCTCCTTGTGGCAGGGCTCCCAGGTGCCCCATACGCCCAGATCCTCCAGCTCGCCGAACTTCTCGTCGTAGGCGGCCTGGCCGTGGATGCGGATGTACTCGAACTTGTCGAACTCGGCATAGGCCTCCTCGCCGAACAGCTCCTTGTACTCCTCGGTGATGGGCTTGCCGGTGGCGCCCAGCAGGTTCATGCGGGTCATGCCGTTGTTGCCCATGGCGGTGTGCAGGGGGTGATCCAGGGCCTGGCTGTCCATGGCGACGCACTTGACGCCGTGCTTGACAAACCACTTGCCGGCGTCGATGCCGGTGCCGATGGAGTAGTGATAGTAGGCCTTGGAGTCATCGAACAGGCGGTGCATGCCGGTGTTCAGGCACAGAACCTTGCCCTTCAGGGAGGCGGGGTCGATGCCGCACTTCTTGCAGGCCTCGTCCAGGTGCTTGTCGGTGATCAGGGTCCAGGGCTCCACGTCCAGCTTCAGCACCACAGCCTCGCCGGTGTAGGCATCAATGGGCATCTCGTGGGTGTAGCGGGCGCGGCGGCCGTCAAACTCGTACTCCATGACGTGACGGGGGGCGTCGCAGTGGGTGCCGGTGTGCATGGTGCAGGTGATCTTGGAGGTGAGCACGCCGCCCTTGGCCATGGTGTGGGCGTTGGTGATCTCGGGCTTGTCAAAGTAGGGCCAGCGGGGAATCTCCGCGCTGAAGGGATGGGTCAGGTCCACATAAACTTTTTTACCCATGATAAAGTTCCTCCTTGGATAATCATAGCAGAGTGTGGGACAAAAGGAAAGGGAAAGTTTTTACTTTCCGTAGAGCATCCGAATCAGATACTCATTGAGCTCGGCGTTGGACTGGGCGACCTGCTCAGGCGTCCACTTCTGGAAGCCCTCGCCGGTCTTGAAGCCGATCTTGCCCGCATCGCGGAGCTGCTTGAGCAGGGGGGAAGGCTCGTGGGAGTCCTCCAGATCCCGCAGGATGTAGTCGTGGATGTTATAGGTCAGGTCGGTACCCACCATGTCGGCGTTCTCCATGGGGCCGAGCTGGGGCAGCCGCAGGCCGAAGGAGTAGCGCACCGCCTCGTCCACGGTGGCGGCGTCGGCGATGCCGTTCTCCACGATGGAGATGGCCTCACGCCACAGGGCGTGCTGCATGCGGTTGGCGATGAAGCCGGGCACGTCCTTTTTGCACAGCACGGGCTTCTTGCCCACGGAGCGGAGCACCTCCATCACCGTCTGGGCCACCTCGTCGCTGGAGGCGTCGGACTTGACCACCTCCACCAGGGGGATCAGGTGGCCGGGGTTCCAGAAGTGAGTGCCCACAAAGCGCTCACGGTGCTGGAGCTCGGCGGAGATCTCGCTGGGGCTCATGACAGAGGAGTTGGTGCAGAAGATGGTGTCGGGGCGGCAGCGCGCCTCCAGCTTGGCGAAGGTCTCCCGCTTGATCTTCATGTCCTCGAAGACGGCCTCGATCACCAGATCGGCGTTCTTCACCAGATCGCTGTCGATGTCATTGGTAAAGGAGATGCGGGAGAGGCGGTCGCTCAGCTCCTGCTCGGTGATGACGCCCTTGTCCAGAAGCTGCTTGGTGTTGGTGCGGATGCCCGCCTCCACATCAGTGGGGTACAGGTCGTACATGCCCACCTGGAAGCTGGGGTTGGACGCAAACACATAGCCGATGTTCTTGCCCATCATGCCCGCGCCGCAGATGAGAATGTTCTTGATTTCTTTCATGCTGCTCGACTTCCTTCCAGGCTTAGCAGGTCAGGTAACCGCCGGAGCAGTCGCAGTTGGCGCCAGTGATGTAGTTGGAGGCGTCGGAGGAGAGGAACAGGGCGTAGCCCACGAAGTCCTCAGGCTCGGCCAGACGGCCGATGGGCTCGCGCTTCAGGAAGTTCTGATACACGGCGGACTCGGGATCGAACATCCACTCGGTCAGATCACTGCGGAACACGGTGGGGCAGATGGAGTTGACGTTGATGCCGTACTTGGCGCTCAGATCGCAGGCCATGGAGGACACCATCAGGTCGGCGCCGCCCTTGGAGGTGCAGTAGCCGGTGTAGCCAGCCATGCCGCGCTTGGAGCGCTGGGAGGTGACCACCACGATCTTGCCGCCCTTGCCCTGGTCGACCATCTGCTGGGCAACATACTTGCACACTACATAGACACTCTTGCAGTCGGCATCCATGATATACTGCCAGTCGGCCACGGACTGCTCCAGGATGTTCTGGGGCTTGTTAAAGCCGTGGGTGACGGCCAGGATGTTGACCTCGCCGTACTGGGCCACACAGGCCTTAATCATGGCGTCTACCTGGGCCTCGTCGGCAGGATCGGCCACGCCGTAGGCGCAGTCGATGCCCTCGGCCTTGAACTCGGCCTCCAGAGCCTGGAGCTTCTTCTCGTTGCGGCCGGTCATGAACACCTTGGCGCCGGCATAGCCGTAAGCCTTGGAGAGGACGCAGCCCAGAGCGCCGGTGGCGCCGGTGACCAGGGCGACCTTGCCCTTCACGGAGAACATGTTGTCGACGAACTCTTTCTTCACGTTGACCATTTCTGCTTCCTCCTCTTACTTACTGCGCGTCGGGATAATTGATGATGACCAGCATCTTGGCGGGCTTGCCGCTCTCATTCTTCAGGCCGCGGCCCTCGTTGGGGGGGAAGGAGATGGACTCGTTCTTGTGGATGACGTACTTGTTGCCGTCTTTGTCGGTAACGGTCATCTCGCCCTCCAGGACGAAGTAGACCTTCTCCAGGGGGTTGTCGTCGTAGGCCCAGTCAGCACCGCCGTCGGGCTCGAACTCGGACACACCGATCCAGAACTTCTGGGCGCCGGTCTCGTCCTTGCCGTGGTAGCGCTTGCAGGTCACGCCAAAATGACCGGCGGGGAAATAGGGCTCCAGCTCTTCATAAGTACGCTTGATCATTTGAAATCCGCTCCTTCTTATGTCAGCATTTTCAGGAAACCAATGCGATGAATTGGAACTTATGCTTTCCTTTTCGAGCCGTAGTGTATCGGAAAATAAAAATTTGTGCAATACCCACAATTATGTAAGTAGATAACCTGTAGGTTTGCACGTACCAAAAGGTAAGTGCTCCGAAATTGTATAATTCGAATAAAAGAGAAAAAGGGATATTGTGTAAACTATTCGGTACAAAAGTGTATCTCTGTGGAAGTTGGATAGGTTGCACAAATTTCAGCAAAAAATTTTGGCGCGTTACAGTGGGGCGGAAAAAGTTTTCCTTGTGGGAGTGGTGGGGGTGTGATATGATAATGCAGGTCTATCTTTATATAGTTGTATCACAAAAGAAAATGAGGTGAACGCCTGTGAAAGCGGACAATTTTGACACACCGACTAATCCCTATCACTATGTGTTGCACTGCATCGGCGGAAAGTGGAAGATGACCATCCTCCATGAAATCTATACGTACGGCAGTATCCGCTTTAACCAGACGCTTAAAATCCTGCCCATCTCGGAAAAGGTGTTCAGCCAGCAGCTCAAGGAGCTGGTGGAGGCGGGGCTGATCCGCCGCATCTCCTACGACACGGTGCCGCCCAAGGTGGAGTATGTGCTCACACCCAGCGGGGAGCAGCTCATTCCTGCCCTGGACATACTCTATATCTGGAGTATCCGCCAGATGCACGACCGCAGAATCCCCATCGATGCGGATGCCTTTGTAGTGCACAAGTCGGAGAAGTATGTGGACGCACTGGGTGACATCATGCGGGAAAACAACTTCTGGCCCGGGCGGGAGCGCCGGCGCGGCGTGGAACAGGGCGAGGAGTAAACGTATATTGCGTTATTATAGGGAATTATAAGGAAACGGGCGGCGGAAGCCGTCCGTTTTTGTGTGGTGGTGACAAAAAAGTTAGTATTGCCTTGCCAGGAAATCCGCAGTAAACTTTAACAACGTGTAAAGAAACGGGGAATTGAACGCATATAAGGAGGGGTACGCTATGCCCGCTGTAGAACAGGATCTTACCCAGGGCAGCGTCACGCGCAAGCTGGTCCGGTATGCCCTGCCACTGGTGGCGTCCAGCCTGCTGCAGGCTATTTATAGTATCACGGACATCATCATCGCCGGGCACTACATCGGTGATGTGGGAATTTCCGCCATCAACAACGCCAGCATCATTATGAATATGCTCACCCAATTGGCCATTGGGCTGACAGTGGGTGGGAATGTGCTGGTGGGCCAGTATTTCGGCAGCGGCGACCACGAGAACCGTCGGAAAGCCGCGGGCAACATGCTCACCGTGGGCCTCATCGCCGGCCTGCTCTTTGCTGTGGGCATTCTGCTGCTGGGACGTCCGCTGCTGATTTTGCTCCAGTCCCCCACCCTGGAGGAGGCCACCGCCTATCTGAGCATCTGCGGCGTGGGCCTGCTGTTCATCTTTGTCTACAATTCCCTCTCCGCCATCCTGCGCGGGGTGGGCAACTCCCGCATCCCGCTGTACTGCATCATTGCGTCGGTGAGCCTCAACGTGGTGCTGGATATCCTGTTCGTGGCAGGGTTCCACATGGGGGTGGCGGGGGCGGCCCTGGCCACCGTGATCGGCCAGGCGATATCCTGCCTGACCGCTCTGGTGTTCTCCCTGCGCCACCGGGCGGATCTGGGCCTGCTGCCCCGCTATCTCCGCCCCGAGGCGGAGATGGTCAAACGCACCCTGAAGCTGGGCTTTCCGGTAGCCCTCCAGTGGACCATCGCCTCCATCTCCTGGCTGGTGGTGCTCACCCTCATCAACAAGTACGGCGTCACCGTCTCCGCCGGCAACGGCGTGTCCAACAAAATCCGCGACTTCTGCCAGCTCTTCCTCTCCGCCCTGACCACCGGCGCGGGCACCATGTGCGCCCAGTGCCTGGGAGCGGGCCTCTATGACCGGGCCGAGCAGGTGATGAAGACCTGCATGAAGCTGGCCCTGGCCATGGCGGCGGTGATTATCGTGGTGGCCGAGGTGTTTGCCCCCCAGTTTGCCATGATCTTTACCCCTGACCCGGAGGTGCAGCACTGGGCGGTGGTCAACCTGCGTATTGAGATTGTCTGCCAGCTCTTCTACGCCGGCATGTTTACCTACAACACCCTGGCCACCGGCTCAGGGCATACAGTGTTCATCATGTGGAACTCCTTCCTCAACTGCATCGTGGTGCGGCTGATCCTGGCTGTCGTCCTGGAGTACTTCCTGGGCATCTACGGCGTCTACATCGCCTGCGGCGTCGCCGTGGCCAGCTCGGTGCCGGTGGGCTGGTGGTTCTACCGCTCGAAGCGCTGGATGACCATGAAGAACATCCACTAGAAATAAGGGGCCGGGGGCGCCTGCGCGCCCTGCCGGCCCCCCTTTTTCCCCAAAGCCGCGCAGAGAAACCAATGTTTTTTACAGTTCGCCAGTTGAAAGCGCGGGCCTGGTACGATATACTTAATACAGACAGTTCAAAATACGGCCATCGGGCTGAGAAATGGGAAAGGTGAATCGGATGGAACAGGCAAAGGTTCAAAACCTGGCATTGACGGCGGCGCGTTCCCGGCTGCTGGCGCTGGATATGGTGTACGGCGCGGCGTCGGGACACATCGGCGGCTCCCTGTCGTCGCTGGATATCCTCATAACCCTGTATTTCCACGTGATGCGGGTGAACCCCGACGCTCCGCAGGCCCCGGAGCGGGATCGCTTTGTGCTCTCCAAGGGGCACTGTACGCCGGCGCTCTACTCCACTCTGGCCCAGCGGGGCTTTTTTCCACTGGAGGAGCTCAAGCAGTTCCGCCGCATTGAAGGGCACATGTCGGGCCATGCCGAAATGCGCCACGTCAAGGGCGTGGATATGTCCACGGGCAGCCTGGGGCAGGGGATCTCCGCGGCCGTGGGCATGGCTCTGGCGGGCAAAGCCGACGGCCGGGACTACCGGGTGTATGCCCTGCTGGGCGACGGCGAGATCGAGGAGGGCCAGGTGTGGGAGGCCGCCATGGCGGCGGCCAAGTACCGCCTGGACAACCTGTGCGCCGTGGTGGACGTCAACGGCCTGCAGATCGACGGCGCCACGGCGGACGTGATGCCCTCTGAGCCGCTGGATCAGAAGTTTGAGGCCTTCAACTGGAACGTCATCCGTGTGGACGGCCACGACTACGCCGCCCTGGCGGAGGCGTTTGCTGCCGCCGCGGCCTGCAAGGGAAAGCCCACGGTGCTCCTGGCCAGGACGGTGAAGGGCAAGGGTGTGTCCTTCATGGAGGGGGACTACGGCTGGCATGGCAAGGCCCCCAACGCCGAGCAGTATGAGAAGGCCCGGGCGGAGCTGGCCGCCCGCGTGGCAGAACTGGAGGGAAAGTAAGCATGGCAGAGAAGATTGCAACCCGCGCGGCCTACGGCGAGGCCCTGGTGGCCCTGGCGGAAGAATACCCGGAGCTTGTGGTGCTGGACGCGGATCTGTCCGGCTCCACCATGACCAAGGGCTTTGCCAAGGCCCATCCCGACCGCTTTTACAACATGGGCATTGCCGAGGCCAACATGACCGGCGTGGCCGCCCGGCCGGCCGCCTGCGGCAAAAAGCCCTTCACCAACACCTTTGCCATGTTCGCCGCCGGGCGGGCGTGGGAGCAGGTGCGCAACTCCATCGCCTATCCCCGGCTGAATGTCAAGGTGGTGGGCTCCCACGGCGGCCTGTCCGTGGGGGAGGACGGCGCCACCCATCAGTGCATCGAGGATTACGCCATCATGCGGGCCATCCCCAACATGATGGTGGTCTCCCCCTGCGACGGCCCCGAGATGCGGCAGGCGGTGCGCGCCCTGCTGGACTATGACGGCCCCGCCTATCTGCGGCTGGGCCGCCTGGCGGTGGAGAGTGTCACCGACGCTATCCCCGGCTACACCTTCCACCTGGGCCAGGGCGTCACCCTGCGGGACGGCTCCGACGTGACGGTAATCGCCACCGGCATGATGGTGCAGATGGCGCTGAAGGCGGCGGAGAGCCTGGCGGCAGAGGGCCTGTCCGTCCGGGTGCTGGATATGCACACCATCAAGCCCCTGGACGGGGAGCTGGTGCTCAAGGCGGCGCTGGAGACCGGGGCCATCGTCACCACCGAGGAGGCCAACGTGGTGGGCGGCCTGGGCTCGGCGGTGGCGGAGTTCCTGGCCGAGCACCACCCGGTGCCGGTGGTGCGCCACGGCGTCAACGACGTGTTCGGCCGCTCCGGCAAGGCGGAGGCCGTCCTGGAGGCCTACGGCCTCACCCCGGAGGGCATCGCGGAAAAGGTGCGCCATGCGGTGAAGCGGAAGAAATGACGGACATCAAGCTCATCTGCCTGGACATGGACGGCACCCTCCTGGGGGCCGATCACGCCACGGTGCCGGCGCGGAATGTCCGCGCCCTGCGGGCGGCGTCGGAGCGGGGGGCGGCGGGGGGCGGGGCCCGCGGCCGGGCCAAGCGGGCGT
>OBVP01000036.1_pt1 | contig 93071 bp, 79 predicted proteins | sample 1476191 | NCBI WGS metagenome assembly OBVP01 (sample SAMEA2580022, study PRJEB22360) | human gut metagenome | reverse complement strand
AAGCATAGCATGGACACTGAGTAGGTGTCTTTTTGCGTTATCCAAAAAGGGCCTACACGTTCAGTGTTGATTATTTCTCAACACCAGAAAGTGTAGACCCATTTTTGTCTAAAAAGCCGTTGGATTAAGCAGTAGATACTTGTCTAAAAGTTAAAGCTGCGGCCAAAATCATTGATACCTTGTCCAATGCCGCCGAGAATACTTGAAAGGCCGAACGTCATGATGATCAAGAACACGATGACTAGTAAAATACCAACGATTAGATAGGCGTAGATTTTATCAAAACGGTTGGTTGACTGAGCGGTGAACAACATATACGTGCCAGAGATGACGAATAACCCGCTGCCCAGCGATAGCAGCAACCAAATCAGGAAGATTGAACCGATGTTAATCATACCAAGCATTTGCATGAGCAGCGTAAACACTGAGAAAAAGACCATCCAGTTGCAGTGAAAGGCATACTCGGTGGTAAATGTCAGAAAAGATCGGCGCCGATCGCCAAGCATGCCGTTGACGACTAAGTAATAGACGGCGACCACCGCAATCATCAGGACCGCCACTAGAAAGACTAATTTTAGGAAGGTCATCAACACATTACTAGCAATTGCGCCTGGCAATGACGACACTGCGGAACCAGTCATCAAGGCAATGGTTAATGCCAAACTAACAATCGTGATGGCTAAACTGGTTAGCCCAAAATACTGGTGATATGGTCGCGTCACAGTCGCAGGATGTTTAATGCTGTCGACCAGATAGCGCCAGTAACTGCCAGCATACTTTTTGGTAGCCTCCACCGTGGGATTTGGCTCCTCTGGCGGTGTTTGTGCTTGTTGCTGCGTTTGATCAGCCTGCTGGTAAGGCTGCGCTGTCGGTGCTGGTCCTTGAGCCGTTTGCTGACTTTGTGTCTGTGTGCCAGCTGGTTGTGGTGGCACTTGCTGCTGACTGTTGTCAGGCGGTGTGACCTGACTTTGCGCTTGTTGCGGCGTTACAGGTTGATTCTGAGCTGTCGATGAAGTTAGACTGCTTGGCACTGAAGATTGTTCGCTAACAGCTGCTGTGTTGGCGGTTGAGGCTTCATTCTCAGAAGTCGGTTGTGCACTTTGAACCGCCGTTTCGGCTGTTGCAACGACACCGGCTAAACTGGTGCCGCATCTGGTACAAAATTTAGCGGTGGCAGTATTATGCGCACCACAATTTGGACAAATCTTAAACATAGTGTTCCCTCCAAAGATATGTATGAGTGCTGAATATAAAGAATGAAATTAAAGTTGTACAAAAAGAGTATAACAAAAAACTGTCTTTATCATTAACGACGATGAAATATTCGATATAACGCGCCTGCGATTAAGGCAAACGCACCGCCAAGTAAGATTAGATCCATGACACCATGAACCAATGACAACAGGCCGCTTGCATTAACCGCAACCTGCATGGCGGGAACTGTCAGATAGACGATAAAGTAAATGACGCTGATGAGCCAAACGCCAGCAATTGATAGCCAAATTTTTTTCACATGAACCTCCAGAAATATTTTCAGTAAAAGGTGACAATTATGATTGTGATGCGTGCTAAAAGTTGCCAAAAGCAAATCAAGCCGCAGTTAATTTGCGTCGTATGTTCTTTTGGCAACAATCCCTTTCCAATATACCAGAGAAAGCGGGTGCGAACTTACTGAAAATGGTGTAACATGAGATTCTGTAAACAGGCAGAAGACTGTCAAATCATAAAAGCGAGGTATTCTCTGATATGGCGAAATTAGTATTGATCCGTCACGGGCAAAGTGAATGGAATTTGTCCAACCAATTTACCGGCTGGGTGGATGTTGATCTGAGTGAAAAGGGTGTCGAAGAAGCAAAGCATGCTGGCCAATTGGTTAAGCAAGCTGGTCTTGAATTCGATCAGGCTTACACCTCAGTTTTGACCCGCGCGATCAAGACCCTGCATTACGTCTTGGAAGAATCCGATCAACTTTGGATTCCAGAAATGAAGACATGGCGCCTGAACGAACGTCACTATGGCGCTTTGCAAGGCTTGAACAAGAAGGAAACCGCTGATAAATACGGTGCCGATCAAGTTCACATCTGGCGTCGTTCGTATGACGTTTTGCCACCATTGTTGAAAGCAACTGACGAAGGTTCAGCTGCTAAGGATCGTCGTTACGCTGATCTTGACCCACGGATCATTCCTGGCGGCGAAAACCTGAAAGTGACCCTCGAACGGGTTATCCCATTCTGGGAAGATCATATTGCACCAGATCTGTTGGCTGGCAAGAATGTTATCATCGCTGCCCACGGTAACTCACTGCGCGCCTTGACCAAGTACATCGAAAACATTTCCGATGCAGACATCATGAACTTGGAAATGGCGACTGGCGAACCTGTTGTTTATGACTTCGACGAAAAGTTGAACGTCAACAGCAAGAATAAGCTGGACTAATCCAAAAATCAATTGCTTAAGTGATTGAAAAGACGGCTGTCATTGCGACTTTTAGTTGCGAGGATGGCCGTCTATTTGTTTGCGGTCAAATTTGGTTGGGGTTGTTTGATTGGACCATTTACCGTGAGCTTATTGTTTTAAGCATACCAGCGTCTAGACAAAGTGTTCGAATTGTCTTGCAGCTAGTTGCGCCAATTGGCTGACTGCTTGATAATCAGATTAACCGATTCGAGAAAAGAGGCAGTTAAGTGGCAAATTATATTCGAGAGATTCGCAGCAAAGTCGGACACATGCCGATTTTTTTAAACGCTGTTGCCGGTGCGGTGGTGAACGAGCAGGGACAATTGTTACTGCAAAAACGGACAGATGCCGGTAACTGGAGCTTGCCAGGTGGGATGATGGAGTACGGTGAGACCTTTGTCGAAACCTTGCAACGAGAGATGAAAGAGGATGCCGGTTTACTGGTGGAACCAGTCAAGGCACTGCATACTTTCGACCAAGGATTTACAACTTATCCCAATGGTGATCAGGCCCAAATCATCTGCCGTTTTTATCTCGTCAAACCGGTCGGCGGCAGTTTGGCTGAAGCGGATCCCAAAGAAACGTTGGCCTTGCAATACTTTGACTTTGATCAACTGCCGCCATTGTTTAATCAACAGTCGCGCGACATGATTAGTTTCGTTCAGGCATATTTGCAAGCACACTAGCCGAGGACATGGAAATTCAAGGTGATTTAAGAACTGGACAAAATTTGTTCAGTTCTTTTTGTTAGTTTTTGTTGACATAGACTAACAAAAGGATTAGGCTAGCATAATGTTAGTTAGACATATAAGCAACTAACTATTTTAAATAGCTGATAACTGGAGGCACATGCATATGCAACGTTCAACCACGATGATGGCAGCCGAAAAAAGGCAGTCAACACCAAAAAAGTTCGATTTCCGTAGTTTCATGAAACTAATCAGTACCATTCACCCACATCATTGGCAGCTTGGTCTTGGACTGCTTTTGGGATTAGTGGCGACGGCCGGCCAATTAATTGTGCCAACCATTGCCAAGTCGCTGATTAATGCGTTGGGGCATGCGGTCAACATGAATTTGGTGATTGGCGTTGTCGGGCTGTTTATTGGTTCAGCGTTGATCAGTGCTGGTTCAGGTGCCGTGTTAGGCTTTTTTGGCGAAGATGTCGTTGCCAAATTACGCAATAAGCTGTGGGCCAAGCTTTTGGTATTACCAGTCAGTTATTTCGACACCACCAAGTCTGGCGAAATCACATCGCGACTGGTGAATGATTCTACTCAAGTCAAGGATTTACTCGCCAACTCGGTACCGCGCATGGTCACAGCCTTGATGCAACTGATCGGTGCGCTGATTTTGATGTTGATGATAGATTGGAAAATGACGGCGATTATGTTTGCCGTTGTGCCGCTTGTTATTCTGATCTTCCTGCCAGTTGCCACTCAGTCGCGTAAGATTGCTTTTTCACGACAAGAGAATCTGGCAGCTTTTAGTGGCGAGGCTGGGGATGTGTTGGGCGCTGTGCGCTTGGTCAAAAGTTCCAATGCTGAAGCAGTCGAAAAGAAAACCGGTGATGCCCGCATTGATCGTTTGTATCGCTTGGGCTTGAAGGAAGCAGTTTATGACGCGGTTGCCCAGCCAGTAATGACGACATTAATGATGGGTATGATTGTGGGCGTGCTCGCATATGGTGCCAGTCGGGTTGCAAGTGGGTCAATGAATATGGGAACCTTGTTTGCTTTCTTAATGTATCTCACCCAGTTGATTGGGCCTTTTTCAACGCTTGGACAGTTTTTTGCGGAGACAGCAAAAGCGAGCGGGTCAACGGCGCGGATTGATGAGTTACTGCAACAACCTGAGGAAAGTCGTACAGGTCGCCCGCTAAAAGATGCCAGTGGTCAAGCTTTGACAATGTCGCATGTCAGCTTTAGTTATGATCAGGAAACGCCGGTGCTAAAAGATGTCACGGTGACAGCGGCACCTAATCAGGTCATTGCCTTTGCCGGTCCGTCTGGTGGTGGCAAGTCAACGATTATCAGTCTTTTAGAACGCTTCTACTCGCCTGATAGCGGCCACATTTTGATCGGGGATCAGGACATCGCAAATCTGAATGTTGAAGATTGGCGTGAACAGTTTGGGCTGGTTGGGCAAGATGCAACAATTATGGCAGGTACCATTCGTTATAACTTGACGTATGGGGCGACGCGCAACTATACAGATGAAGAGTTATGGCATGTGCTTGATATGGCGTACGCAAAAACCTTTGTTGAGGCCATGCCGCAGGGACTCGATACTGAAGTCGGCGAACGTGGGGTCAAGGTTTCCGGCGGTCAGCGACAGCGACTCGCCATTGCCCGCGCCTTTCTTCGCGATCCCAAGATTTTAATGCTCGATGAAGCAACCGCTAGTCTTGATGCCGAATCAGAAATGATGGTTCAAAAAGCATTAACTAAATTAATGCATGGTCGTACAACGATTGTGATTGCCCATCGACTCAGCACGATCATGAATGCTAATCGGATCTACTTCATTGAAAATGGCACGGTGAGCGGCAGCGGCACGCATGAGGACCTGATCAAGTCGCATCCAATTTATCGCGAGTATGTTAAAGATCAGTTCGGAAAGGCCGCGTAAACGTTAAAAGTAGGTAGTCTTGACAAAAACTAACTAACGGATTATACTCATGCTATTAGTTCATGGGATAGTAGACTAACTAAAAGACAAGGAGAATAGCGATGACAAAAACATCAGAAGATTTATTGAAGGCCTTTGGCGGCTTAATTCAAAAGCGTCCATTCATGGGTGCCGTGGCTAGCAGCTTGCGTTTTGGTGATCGACAGCGCCAGCCAAATCAATTAAGACTCTTGCGGCTGCTTGATAATAAAGGCGAACTGACGAATTCAGATTTGGTTGAGGCGTTGGACATTCGGCCAAGTTCGGTTTCCGCTTTAGTTCAGAAACTAGAGGATTTAGGGTTGATCAGCCGCCGCGAGTCCGAAACCGATAAGCGCGTTCAGCTAATTGCGCTCACTGATGACGGTAAAAAATTTATTGAAACGACGGGTAAACTGAAGACGGATTTACCTGATCAAATTTTCAGTGGTTTGTCCGAAGAAGAGCAGGCGCAATTACTGACGTTGATTGAAAAATTGTCTGCCGATTTGGCAACTAGGGATGACCTTAGCTGGCCAGAAGGCAAACAGTTCGATGATATGCGCGAATGGGCCGCACGGTTCCATCACGGTCATCACGAGCATGGCCCACGTCGCGGCTACCCAGGTGGCTTCGGCGGCGGTCCACGAGGCTTTGACCATCGATTCTAAATAGTGACTTGAATGGACAGGCTGCGATTTAATTGACAGCTGTCAATATAGACGGTTGATTTTCCGCAATTCATAGGGAAATCAGTCGTCTTTTGTTTTCTCGCGGATATTTTGGAGAGATTTAAAGATTACAGTGCCAAGGCAGAGTAGTCGACGGCTAGATGAGGCGGCTCGAAGCACCGTCGCCGCGCCAGCTCCGCGTCGCTAGCCCTCTCTGACCAGAGGTTGTGGCATTTGGAACGACAAAGAATTTTTAGTCTGCGGCTTTTTCCATGATCCAATCGCGCATCTTTGCTAAACAGTTGGCCAATACTGACAACTAAGTGAGTTTTCGTTAAAAAACTTCGCCGAAACTTTACTATTAGCCGCGAACCATGCAAGATGAATCTAATAGCATGAAAATGGAGGGAACTAGCTTGGCAGAGACGATGCGTTATTGTCCAAATTGTGGTTTCAAAATACCGGCTGGAACCAAATTCTGTCCGAATTGCGGCGCAGATTTGACAATCTTCAATGCTCGGGTTGCTGGTGAGACGGACTTTGGTCGTGAGCAGTCACAACAACCAGCTGCATCTGAACCGGTTCGTGAACAGGTACGAGGAGAACGCTCACGCCGACAGCGGCAAAGTGGTTCAACCAGCATCAAAAAGAGTCTGGTCCTAACTGACGATAGTTTCGATCATTTTATTGATTGGTTGGCAACTCACATGGTGTATACCTTGATCGGAGTCATGGTACTTTTTTGTGTCTTTAGTTTTTCAACGATCGCTGGATGGGTGTTGGCAGTTGGCTGTGCTGTCGCCATTTATGTTGTTGCAAATCGCCGACCAGTGGCGTCTTATACTAGTCGCTTTAACGATGACGATTCAGGCGACTCAGATGATGATATTTGGACAGCGCCGCGGCCAGCAGCGGGTCAATCGGTGCCACCGTATCCTAATCCGTATATGACGCAGCCGGACAATGGCCCGATGGCGCAGCAAGCACAGAAAATGAGCAATCGTTCGCCGCATTGGTGGTCGCACCTTGGAACCACAGCAGGCCAACCGAGACGAAGAGGCGGCATCATTTGGCTGGTTTATTTAATCGCGTCGCTAGTGGCATTTACAGCGGCCTATGCCTGGCCATTTGGTGCTGGCAGTGTCGCCACGGCCAATGTTGGCGGCAGTTTGTATGATCTTGTCCGCAGTGCTGTCACCTTGGCGGAAACTGCTGCAACCAATACTGGCGTTGCTTCGCCTCAAACCAATCTGCCATACTTAGCGCTTATTTTAGCGGGGATAGGCCCAGTGTTAGGCCTTTTGTTCGGACTTTTTCGGTCACGCGGGATGATGCGGTTTGCTGGCATGTTAGGTTTGTTAGGCTACGGGGCCTTATATTTTGCCTATGCGCCGTTGATGAGCAGTGCCAACAACCAAATTCAAGGTTTGCTGAATCCCGGCATCGGGTTTTCTGTCGGTATTGGCGCGGCGTTGGTTATGTTCGTCACCGCTCGGTTGTTGCCGAGAGACTGATGGTGTTTTCGATCAAAAAATAAAAGATGTTCTGTAAATGCCGTCAGTGTTGTAGGATTAAGAAGTAGGTCACAACTGTCGTCAGTTCCTGGGGGTAGGCACTTGAAAAAAGATAAAGGAAGGTTAAGGCGAGCTTGGTTGCTGGTATATCGTGGGGGCTTAACCTGTGCATCGCGGTAAGGCATGGGTCTTAGCTGGTTTCGGTGTGTTGATGTTTTTGCTAATAGGAGCATTTATTCGACATTCTCAATTGGCGGAGCCGCACGCGCCTGCGACTGTTAGTCGTCAGCGGCAGTCAGCCATAACTAAGCAGTCTAGCAGGAAGACGCAAGCAGCATCGACACCGTCACAGACCGCTCCTTCTATTGCGGGTTCAACGGTAGCGCAAACAAGTAGCAGCTTGGCGGCGTTCACCTTTTCCGCGCCAACGCTACAGCGATCTTGGTCATATATGGCCTATGTGCCAGCTGGCTACGATCCGCACAAACGCTATCCATTAGTGCTCATGCTGCACGGCATGGATGGCGATGACACCAATCTGGTCCAGTTAGTGGATTCGAAAAGCTTACTTGATGAAGCTGTTAATTCGACTGGTCATCCAGCAGTGGTGGTGTTTGTGGATGGTGGCAATAGTTTTTACGTTGATTCGCCAGCAGAAAAAATGCAGACGGCAATCATGCAAGATTTACTACCACATTTAAAGCAACAATTTGCGCTTTTATCGCAGGCGGATGCCTATGCGGTTGGCGGCGTGTCGATGGGCGGCTATGGTGCCCTAAGACTGGTGCTAGCCGAACCTCAACAGTTTCGGATCGCCGCGGCTTTGTCGCCTGCAGTTTGGCAGCAGGTACCTGAAGCGGCCCAATCACGAATGCCAGCCTTTTTAACTCATGGCCAATGGGATCAGGCCCGTTGGGATGCCGATCAACCTGCCAACATGCTGACGGCGGACCGACTTGCTGGTTTGAAAGTTTATTTGGCGTCAGGACAAGCTGATACAACTGTGCCATTTACTGATGTCACTCATTTTGCCTCACAGCTTCAGGCAGTGGGGGTGACACCGACTACCAGCTGGTCAGCGACTGGCACACATGGATTTAACTATTGGCAGCAGGCGTTGCCAGCAGCGTATCAGTGGTTGCTGCAACAGCTACCAAGAGCAACAACCAACTAATATTTAAAAAAAGCTGCGCTAGCTTGCAGCAAAGAAATTGAGGGGGCGTTTTTTTATGGAATATTGTCCAAATTGTGGCGTACAAGTTAGCGCTGACGAAGCCTTTTGCCATAATTGCGGGTTTAATCTTGCCCAATATCGTGTTGAAAAGGGTGGCTTGGCACAAGAACAACCGGCGCAAGGACAAGGTAGTGAAGTGAATGGTCAGATGCAAACCAGTCAGCCATCAGGACAACAGCCACTGGCTTCAGGGGCTGTGCCGCCGAATGCGACGCGTCGGCGATCAAATGGTGGCGGTGGGCAAAAGCAACCGCATGGCCGTCCTTGGGTCATTGTTAGTATTGTGTTGGTGGCAGCTGTTGTTTTGCTAGCAGCTTTCTTATTCTTTCAAAACCGCCAGCAGCAAGCTCGAACTGAGGCACTGGATTCATCCAGCTCAGCGGCGGCGAGTGCCTCTGCTTCGTCAATTGCGGCTGCATCCGCCTCGGATTCACGAGTGGCTGAATCAACTTCGGCTTCGGCCTCTCAAGAAGCAGCCAGCGAATCACTCGCCAATGCCCGTGAATCGGCCGAAGATAGTCGCGATGACGATGAGAGTCGCAGTGACAGTGATTTAAGCAATCGTGAAGTTGCGCAAATGGCGGCCGATTATGACGATTTTGATTTGGATGACTATCGCGTCGAGGTGACATCTCCGGCAACTAACATGAAGGAAGTCGATGTTTACGATAAAGATAGCGGCGCCTTGCACGGTAAATACCGCTATGATGAAATCCATGATCAGATGAGCAAGTTTGACGATGATTCTGGCAAATGGACGTTAATTCATGGGGATGATGACTAGTCGTCAGGCTTGAAATATACGATGATGACTGAGATTCTCCGAATTAAATATTGAAAAATAGTCGGTTCTAACGATGGGATTCTTTTCGTTGGGACCGACTTTTGTTTGGACAAAACTGACGGATAATGATCCAGATCCGTCACAGGCCATGCATTTTCTGAGTAGGCGCGCGGCGCTGCTAATGACCTGACGCATTTTTACAAAATAAAACGATGCAGCAGTAAGGTGTCCATGAAACTGTTGCATATGAAACAGAAAGACGTATACTGGTTATCATGGAGGTTTTGATGATGCAAAGTGAATCGAACATTTCCGGGCTGATTTATCAGCTCGCAAAACTACAGAAGTATTTTTTGAATCAACATTTAAGCAATTTGGATCTCAATAGCGATCAAGCCAAGGTGCTTACTTTTATTGCCGCTAATCCAGGCGCTAATCAACGACAGGTCAGTGTCGAATTAAGTCGGGGACCGGCTAGCGTGTCTAATTTGATTAAAAGTTTGATCCAACGCGGGCTTTTGGAAAAACGAATGGCACCGCACAGCGAACGTGAGCGGCAACTGTTTTTGACTGATGAGGGCGAGACAACCGCAGAGCAAGTTCGTGATTTGTTTCAAGTACTGGAAAAGGCCTTTGCGGCAAACGTGCCTGATCCAGAAGCACTGACGGTGACGTTGAAGCAAGTGTTGAAAGCCTTGCAATAACCTTGTCGGCGTTTATGACCCTTTGAAGGGAGCAAAATTATGTCTTTAACCATCATTGAACGACGCAACACGGAGAAAGAACTGGCAGCTAACTTTAACTTGGCTGGCGTCACACTTGAGCAAGCTGCCCAAGATCTTGCGACCACGCCGGAGCATGTCGAAGCGGTTTTGCAATTGCAGGTTGATCAAATTGAAGAGCCTTGGATTCTTCGAAATTACCTCAACAAGCAACTTGCTGCACAAGGGAAAACGCCGCTACCTTACAGCCGCCTACAAGGCGATCCGGCCGTACACTGGTTTTTAAATACTGATTTGATTGCCAAAGGCCGATTAAATTAAGTCTCGGTAAGTAAAATAACAAAAACATCAATTACCCCTTGGCGCCTGCTGAGAAACATGCTACACTATGCACAAATTACAGCAAGCAGAAAGGTGTCCCTTATCATTGACTGGCGCGACGAATGAGGAGTTATTCGCTTTACTTTTCCCTAAAAACTTCCCCACATTGCTAGTGGCAAAGCAGGCACGGCGGATGTTATGCATCCGCGCGGCCCATGGCAATGTGGAGGCCGCACGGTTATTACGCGTGCGAGCCACTCCAATCCGGGTTGTTTACGCGGTTAAAGCGAGTCACTAAGAAAAAGGTGGGTTGGTAGTCCGGCTGTTTAAGTCGGGCTTTTTTTGTGCGCTGAGGAACATGCCGGCGTCCATTCCTTACCAGTTTGGGAGAAAGTAGCGAGTCACCACGTTACCAGCTGGATTCATCGATACCCGTTAACTGAACGAGATCCGAGAATTTGCCACTATTCGCGTTTCTTTTACCTTTAAAACCGTTACAATTAAAGTAATAAGAAACGATCAGGTTCACACTCAAAAAAGGAGCGATAACTTTGAAGAATTTTCGATTTCAGAATAAAACCGATATTCGTTTTGGTACAGGCCGATTAGATGTTGAGCTGCACGACGCGGTGAGTCAATTTGGTTCGCGTGTTTTGTTCGTTTATGGTGGCCATTCCATCAAAAAGTCAGGCTTATACGATACCGTGACTGGACTGCTCGCTGATTTGCAGTTAACCGAATTGCCGGGCATTGAGCCGAACCCGAAGATCGATTCTATCCGTGCTGGCCAAAAGCTGGCGAAGGATCAGGATATTGATGTTGTTTTGGCAGTTGGTGGCGGCTCCGTCATTGATGCTGCAAAAGTCATTGCCAGCGCCAAGTTTTACGAAGGCGACCCATGGGATCTTGTCAAAGATCGTGGTGTAACTCGCCGCAAATTGCAGCAATTGCCAGTCGTCGATATTCTGACATTAGCAGCGACAGGCAGTGAGATGAACAGCGGCTCCGTGATTTCAAATCCTGTCACTCATGAAAAGCTCGGCACAGTCGGGCCAAACACACCAGCGGTTTCATTTTTGGATCCGTCACTGACCTTTACTGTGCCAGCCAGACAAACGGCGGCGGGATCAATGGATATTCTTAGTCATTTGCTTGAACAATATTTTGATCGTTCAAAAAATAATGACGCCAGCAAAGGCATGATTGAAGGCTTGATGCGTACAGTTATTAAGTGGGCGCCCATTGCGTTGAAACAACCTGATAACTATGATGCCCGCGCCAACTTAATGTGGAGCGCAACGATGGCGCTAAACGGTATCGTGAGTGTTGTTAACGAAAATGGCTGGACAGTGCATAGCCTTGAACATGAACTATCAGCTTATTATGACATTACCCACGGTGTCGGCCTTGGCATTTTAACACCGCGTTGGATGTCGTTTATTCTGACCAAGGACGCAACGACAGCAGAAATGTTGGCACAATTTGGTCGCCATGTCTGGGATCTTGAAGGTGATGAATCTTATGCCGTGGCGCAAGCGGCTATTGACGCGACCTTTGATTGGATTAGTCGCTTAGGGTTCCCGATGACCTTGCCGGAAGTTGGGATCAAGGATACTCAGCATTTTGATGCCATGGCGACTGCTGCTGTTGCCAATGCTAGTCTTGAAACGCGCGCCTATGTGCCGTTGTCGGTAGAAGATGGCGAAACGATTTATCAAGCATCCATGACAGATGGGCTGGCATAAAAGTGTTAGCGGTAACGAGTCTATACCTGACATTGTTGTGCCACTTTTAAAGGGGGTTCTTTTTTGACGCAACCAATTCTTGAACATGATTCTGTTGCTTTTCAGGCGGCACGAAACGCTGAAAATCAACTCTGGGCTGACTTTCACTTAAAGCCTAAGACGCGCTGGTTTAAAATTGCGCCTGATGATTTGCGGGTTCGGGTCTTAGAGTTTGGTCATGGCGACCCCGTGCTGGTTGTGCCCGGCAATACTGGTGATCCATATGCGCTAGCGCCGTTGTTGCCGCAACTAGTCGGCTATCATGTTTTTGTCATGGCGCGCCCAGGTGGCGGTTTGAGCGATGGATTTGATCATGAGCAAGTAGATGTTCACAATTTTGCCGTGGATTTGTTCAGCCAGATCATGGATAAGCTTGATCTCAAATCAGCACCGATCATTGCTCATTCGATGGGTGCGCATTGGGCGACTTGGTTTGCGCTGGCCTATCCAGATCGGGTTCAGCAGCTCATTTTACTGGGTAATCCCGGCCGAATGCTTATGACCAAAACACCGACATTGCTCAAAATGGCGATGATGCCAGGTCTTGGTAAATGGTTCATGAAACGTCAAATCCCTAAATCAGCCAAACGCGCTTGGGGACCGCTGCATCGCATGGGGACTGATCCGGCTGCCGTCAGTGCTTTGCCGCAAAGCTTTGCGGACTGTGTTTATGCATTTGATCATTTGCCAAACTATCAGCTGGCAACCTTGTCCTTATTACGGACGATGAATCAAGAAAAGTATCACAATGCATTGAAAGAGTCGCAATTGCGCGAGCTGTCTGTTCCAATGACGTTAATCTGGGGAACGAATGATACCTTTGCGAATCCTGAACTCGGTCAAGAAATCGCCGCTGTCGTGCAACATGGTGAACTGTTAACCGTGAATGGGGCAGGACATGAACCGTGGATTGACGATCCAAAAAAAGTTGGCACCATTGTCCGACTTCGGCTAAAAGAAAACCATTTGCGTGCTGCCGTGTCCCAAACATCGGCTAATGAGTGGTAAGTTCAACCGGATTTTGTAAAAAAGCTATTGTGTATTCTCAACTTTAGCTTTTTTATTTTGCCATTTTTGACAACGAAAACCAGAAAAAAGTCGAGATTTTTTTTTGCATAGTTAGGCTTTTTTCGGTAACCCTTAAACCCCTTAACCATATTATCTGAGACCGTATTCATTCTGATGCATCAATATTCTCAAAATATAATAAACACAAAAAAGGTTTGACAATCAAAGCAGTTCTGCATATGCTTTGAACATTCAACTAGTTTAGTTGAGAGCGTGAGCTGGCCCGGTTAGAAATCGGAGTGTAAGTGGGCCTGTACGTGATGGCCGCACTTTGGCCATTGCGTGCAGGGTCCTTACACGTAGATTTCTGGGTCAGCGAACGCGTTTTGAAAAAAGCTGGCCCGGTTAGAAATCGGAGTGTAAGTGGACCTGAACGTGATGGCCGTACTTTGGCCATTGCGTGCAGGGCCCTTACACGTAGATTTCTGGGTCAGCGAACGCGTTTTGAAAAAGCTGGCCCGGTTTTTCCGGGCTGGCGACCGTGTTTAAAAAGAAAGCGTGAGCCGGCAACGTTTAGGCCGGCAATCGCGTTTGAAAAGAGGAGGCGAAGCTATGACAACTTTAAATACCTCAACCATTCAGGCATTAATTCCGAATCGATATCCATTGTTTTATATCGATCATGTGAGTGAGTTAGTGCCTGATGAATCGCTGGTGGCTGAGAAGTATGTCAGTGTTGCGGAGGATCATTTGGTCGGCTATCTACCAGATGAACTAACGATGCCGCCAACACTGATTATTGAAACACTAGCGCAAGCGGCATCCATTTTGATTTTAAAATCGCCAAAGTTTGCTGGCAAAACAGCTTATCTAGGCAGTATCAGTAAAGCTGATTTTTCAGCACAAGTTCCAACCGGCAGTGTACTAACATTGGCGATCAAAATGGTTAAGGTTCGAGAGAATATGGGGGTCGTTGCGACGACTGCCAGTATCGGAGATGAATTGGTTTGCCACGCAGAATTGCATTTCGTGGTAGAAGCCAATGCTTAGCTCACTTGACAGGCTATTTTTTTCAACTGATACTTTGAATATCAAATCAGTTGTCAATGGAGGCACACCTATGTCCCAAAAGCCAAGCGTCAAGCGGATCAATGATAAATTGATTAGAGTTTATACCGATATTTTACGAATGGAAGAAGAAGAACTGCGTAAAAGTCAGTTCCGCGATTTAGGCATCAAGGAAATGCATACGATCGATGCGATCGGCATTCATGCGACACCGAGTTCAAGCGATGTTGCTAAACGACTGCATGTCACCCAAGGCACTTTGAGCGTTGCCATCAACAATTTAGCGCGTAAAGGTTATGTCGAGCGGTTGCATCTTGAGTCGGATAAACGCGTTGTGAATTTACGGCTCAGTCGCAAAGGTCGCCTGATGTATCGTGCCCATCTTGCCTTTCATCAAAAAATGGTTGCGAGTTTCGTCAAAGGATTTACCGAGCCACAGATCGAATTGATCGAGCGGGCACTGGATAATCTGAATGAATTTATTGACGAATATCGTCATTAGAAAGAAGGACCCGCTTTGGAGATTCTGGCCAGTGCCTATTCGGTACCTGCCACGCGGATTGAGAATGATCAATTGCGCCAGTACATGGATACGTCCGATGATTGGATCAAGGAACGCACCGGGATTAAAGCGCGCCATGTCGTCACCAATCAAAAAAATTTTGATTTAGCTTACGATGTTGCTCAGCAGTTATTGGCCAAAGCGCAGGTCGCGGCTGACCAACTTGATTTTATTATTGTGGCAACCATGAGTCCGGATTATGCGACGCCGGCTGAGGCTAATCGGTTGCAGGCGGCCTTGCAGGCAGACCATGCCTTTGCTTTTAACATCAATGTTGCCTGTGCCGGCTTTGAATATGCATTACATGTTGCGGATCGCCTGATGACGAGTCCAACGGTTCATCAAGGAATTGTGATTGGCAGCGAGGTGCTTTCTCGGCTTGTCGATTGGCATGATCGGCGAACGGCCGTATTGTTTGCTGATGGTGCTGGCGGGGTTTTGATCAATGATCAAGGTTTCCCGGTTCAGGCCGTGGATCTTAAAAGTTTCGGCGATACTGAGATGGCTTTGGTTGCTGGTGAACAGACGAATCACAGTCCGTTTGCCGAAGCACCCTCAGCTAAGCCGTCCCCATTTTTCAAAATGAATGGGCGGGCGGTTTATCAATTCGCCATTTCCGAAGTGCCACGCTCAATCAATCGGGCACTGACACAGGCAGCCGTTGCGGTTGATGACGTTGATTGGTATCTCTTACACCAAGCCAATGCCAGAATTGTGCAATCAGTCACCAAAAAGCTGAAAGCAGATCCTGCCAAGTTCCCAATTAATATTGATGAGCATGGCAACACCAGTGCAGCCAGTGTGCCGATCTTGTTGGCACAATTAGCTGAAGACGGTCGCTTACAACGCGGTCAGCGGCTGGTACTCAGCGGTTTTGGCGGCGGTTTATCCGTTGGCTCGTTGATCGTCACTTATTAACAGTATGTTTGAGTCTGATGCGCTCGCAGTCGCAGAAGCCCGCTTATGGGTCCGCTTCTGCTGGCGCTTACAAAATAGTTAACTTTAAAGGAGAACATTAAACATGACAAACGAAGAAGTATTGCCTAAGGTACAAAACATTATCGCTGACCAATTGGATAAGAAGCCGGAAGAAGTTCAACTGACAACCAACTTCAAGAATGATTTGGATGCTGACAGTTTGGACATTTTCGAAATCATCAACGAAATCGAAGACGAATTCGACGTTAAGATTGATACCGATGAAAGCATTGAAACGGTGGCTGATCTTGTTAACTTCATCACCGAAAAGGCTGAAGCTTAAGACAACTTGAAGGGAGTGGGCCAATGAGTCCATTAATGGAACGCTTGGGCGTTAAATATCCGCTTTTTCAAGGCGGCATGGCGTGGGTCGCTGACGGCAAGCTCGCCGCATCAGTTTCTGAAGCTGGCGGCTTGGGCATCATTGGTTCTGGTCATGCCCCAGCTTCTTGGGTCAAAGAGCAAATTGATATTGCCAAGTCACTGACTGACAAGGCATTTGGTGTGAATGTCATGCTACTTTCACCATTTGTCGAACAAGTCATTGACGTGATCGTTGACGCTAAGGTTGCGCTTGTGACGACTGGTGCCGGTGATCCAAGCCGCTACTTAGAACGGTTGCAGCAAAATGGCACGATTGTGATGCCGGTTGTACCGTCTGTTGCCATGGCAAAACGGATGGCAAAAGACGGTGTCGACGGCGTTATCGCTGAAGGCATGGAATCTGGCGGTCATATTGGTAGCATTACCACGATGGCCTTAGTACCACAAGTTGTCGATGCGGTTGATATTCCCGTCGTTGCAGCTGGCGGTATTGCTGACGGTCGTGGTGTGGCGGCTGCCTTGAGTTTGGGAGCCATCGGTGTTCAGATGGGGACGCGTTTTCTGACGTCAACGTCTAGCCGAATCCACCAGAACTACAAGGACGCCGTCATTAAAGCCAAGGACGTTGATACACTGGTAACCGGCCTGTATGTCGGTCATGCTGCCCGCGTTTTGAAGAACCCAATGAGCCGGAATTTCCTGAAACTTGAAAAGAAAATTGCCCTTTCTGACACGACCGATTTTTCGGCAGTTGAAGAACTTGGTAATGGCAGTTTGCGTAAAGCCGTCCTTGAAGGCGATCGTGAACATGGTTCCTTTATGGCTGGTGAGATTGCCGGCTTAGTTAAGCGTGAAGAAAGCAGCGAAGACATTGTTGAGGACGTGATGCGTCAGGCCAAAGAAATTTTGGCTGGCTCAAAAATGGCGGCCTTATTGACAGGTCAAGTCGATGTGCAGGCACAGGCTTAACGGCAAACGTCCGCATTGAAACGAGGAGGTACTTGCTTGCGTTTTGCATATGTGTTTAATGGCCAAGGTGCCGAGGTCCCCGGAATGGGGATTGATTTTTACCAGAATACTTTGATATTCAAAGAGATTATTGACCGCGCTGATGCAGTTTTGGACTTCGATCTGCCGCAGTTCTTGGCGACTGGGGATTTTGCTGCTCATCCGGATGCTTTGCAACCGGCTTTAGTTGCGTACAGCGTGGCCATGCATGAAGTAGCAGCCGCGGCATTGCCCGATGAAACCGCACTTGCTGGCTTAAGTCTAGGAGAATACAGTGCCTTGATTGCTGGCGGCGGGATCAGTTTGGAAGATGGGTTGAAGCTGGTTGCTGCCCGCGGCAAGGCGATGGCCGCTGCTTGTCAGGCCCATCCAGGCAGCATGTTAGCCGTCATGACTGGCGATACTGCTGTGATTGCGGCTGCCTGTCAACAAGTGCCTGATGTTTGGCCAGCCAATTACAATGGCCCTAAACAGACCGTACTGGCTGGCAGCAAGGCTGGCTTGGCGCAGGTTGAAGCGTGGTTGTCAGATCAAGGCGTTCGCACTGTGCCACTGAAAGTTGCTGGCGGATTTCATAGTCCGTTAATGGCTGATGCGCAGCCACCATTGCGTGCTGCCCTTGACCAAGTACATGTCTTTGATCCAGCTACACCGGTCATCAGTACCACGGCCCTTGAGCCCTTCTCGGCTGAAAACATGCGGTCAATTTTGGCGGCCCAGGTGGCTGAACCGACTAAGTTTGCTGATGTGGTGCGGCAACTGAAGGCAGCTGGTATTGACACGGTCATTGAACTGGGACCAAAACCAGTGCTTAGCAAAATGATTAAGCGCATTGATCGCAGTATGACCACACACTTGATCAGTAACGCAGCGAGCCTCAATGCAGTCATTGACTTGAATAACGGAGTGAAGGCAGATTGAAATTAACTGATAAAACCGCGATCATCACTGGTGCTTCACGAGGCATCGGCGAAGCGATCGCCCGAAACTTTGCTGAAGCGGGCGCAAATCTTGTTTTAAACGCTCGCCACGAATTTCCCACTGAGTTGATCAAAGAGCTTGAAGCCTTTGGTCATGGCGTCGTCACTGTCCTTGGCAGTGTTGACGATCCAGCAACTGGTCAGCAGCTGGTGGCAACCGCTCTGGACAAGTTTGGCAGTGCCGATATTTTAGTCAACAATGCTGGAATCACCAGTGACATGTTGGCCATGCGGATGAAACCGGAAGATTTTGCCCGGGTTGTCAGCGTCAACTTAGATGGAACTTTCTATGTGAGTCAGCCAGTATTCAAAAAAATGCTGAAGGCACGCACTGGTGTCATTATCAATCTTGCCAGTGTAGTGGGGTTGACCGGGAACATCGGTCAAGCCAATTATGCAGCTAGTAAAGCGGGCATCATTGGTCTGACCAAAACATTAGCACGAGAAGGTGCCATGCGTGGCGTGCGAGTCAATGCGATCGCACCTGGCATGATTGCTACCGATATGACCGCAGCGCTGAGTCAGGCTAGTCAGGATCAGATTTTGGCGGAGATTCCGTTAAAGCGATTCGGTCAACCTGAGGAAATTGCGCATGCGGCCCGTTTTCTGGTCGAAAATGCCTACATAACCGGGCAAACATTAACTGTTGCTGGTGGATTAGGCTAAGTACATGAACGGAGGAATGACATTGCAACGAGTAGTCGTAACCGGAATGGGTACTGTGAATCCGCTGGGTCATTCAGTTGCCGAAACAGTGGCAACGATGGATGCTGGCAAGATTGGTATTCGGCCAATCACTAAGTTTGATGCCGAGAAGACCGGGATCACAGTCGCTGGTGAGGTCGAAGGTTTTAAACCTGAAGTGCGAATGGAAAAACGGCTGAGCAAACGGCTGGATCTTTTCACGCAATATGGCCTTTACAGTGCAATCGAGGCATATGAACAGTCAGGTTTAACTAAAGATGATGTTGATTCTGAACGAATGGCTGTCATTTTTGGCTCAGGTATTGGTGGCTTGACAACCATTCAGGAACAAGTCACAAAAATGAATGCCAAAGGTCCTGATCGAGTAAGTCCACTGTTTGTGCCTGAAGCGATTAGCAACATGGTCGCTGGGACAATTTCTCAGTACTTTGGCGCGCACGGACCGAGCTATGTCGTTGTGACTGCGTGTGCTTCAGCCACGAATGCCATTGGCGAAGCAGCCATGCGGATTCAAAGTGGTAAAGCGGATGTTGTGATTACAGGTGGTGCCGAGGCTTCTGTTAACGAAATCGGTATTGCTGGTTTTGCAGCCCTGTCTGCCTTATCCAAGGCTGCCGATCCGGCCAAAGCAAGTTTGCCATTTGCGGCTGATCGCAGCGGTTTTGTTCTCGGCGAAGGTGGCGGTGCGATTATCTTGGAAAGCCTCGAACATGCGCAGCAGCGCGGTGCCAACATTTTAGGCGAAGTTGTTGGTTATGGTGCTACGAGCGACGCTTATCATATGACGGCGCCTGATCCAAGCGGCCATCAAGCGGCACGGGCGATGGAACTGGCGATTGAAGAAGCTGGGATTGCGCCAAGTGATGTCGGCTATATCAATGCGCATGGCACGGCGACCAAGGCTAATGATGCCATGGAAAGCAAAGCAATCCACGATCTTTTCGGGGACGATGTTTTGGTGAGTTCCACCAAGGCTTTGACTGGTCATTTACTGGGTGCGGCTGGTGCGATTGAAGCGATCATGACGATTAGTGCGTTGCATGAAGGTAAATTGCCGATCAATGTCGGTGATGCTGAGCAAGATCCTGAATGCCCAGTCACCTTGGTGGATGCCGCTAATCGCGATGTCGAAGTTGACTATGCACTCAGCAATTCCTTTGGTTTCGGCGGGCATAATGCGGTCTTGGCCTTCAAAAGGTGGTGAGCATCATGGACACCGAAATGATTGAAGTCCTGATCAAACAATTGGAGCAAAGTTCTTTGCATGAATTAGAGCTGACGCTTGGCAACGATTCTTTACATCTGGTCAAAGCAAGTGCGGCTCCGGCGCCAATTGTTAATACTCAGGCAACAGTGCCTAGTCAACCGGTAACGCCGGAAACGGCGGTGCCAGCTGAACCAGAAGCTCCGACAGGCACCGCGATTAAGGCGCCATTGGTCGGTATTGTCTATCTTTCCCCTAAACCTGACGCTGATCCGTACTTTGAAGTCGGCGCGCACGTTAACAAAGGCGATGTGGTCTGCATCATTGAGTCGATGAAAATGATGAACGAAATCAAAAGCACCGTCAGCGGCACACTTAAGGCGATTAACGTCGACAATGAAAGCCTCGTTGAATATGATCAGGCATTAGTCACAATTGAAGAAGACAGAGCGTGAGTAGGAGCGTTTAGAAATCGGTGTGTACGCGGGTCTGAACCTGATGGCATTGCGTTCAGGGCTCTTATACGTAGATTTCTAGGCTGGAGAACGCGTTTAAAAGGAGGGCATTATGCTCGAAACCAAGAAAACACTTGAAGCACAAGAAATTCAGGCCATTTTGCCGCATCGCTATCCGATGTTAATGGTCGACCGGGTCTTGGATCTTAAGCCCGGTGAATCCGTAGTGGCACAAAAGAATGTTTCAATTAACGAACAGATTTTTCAGGGACACTTTCCTGGTAATCCAATTTTCCCTGGTGTGTTGCAGATTGAAGCCATGGCGCAGGCTGGCGCGATTGCATTGCTTTCGATGCCGGACTTCAAAGGAAAGACAGCCTACCTTGGCGGCATTAAGAAGGCCAAGTTCCGCCACATGGTGCGTCCAGGCGACGTGCTGCGGATTGAAGTGACCTTGGAGAAACTGATTGACAATGCAGGTTTGGGCAAAGGCAAAATTTATGTTGGCGAAAACATGGCCAGCAGTGCGGATTTAGTTTTTGCTATTGGCTGAAACTGCCATTGAAACCAGATTTGTGTGAGGAAGTGGAACTTTGTTCAAAAAAGTACTCGTTGCCAACCGTGGCGAAATTGCGGTCCGGATTATCCAGACCTTGCGCGAAATGGGCATCACCTCTGTGGCGGTGTTCTCAAACGCTGATCGTCACAGCCTGCATGTCACCCTTGCAGATGAAGCCATCTGTATTGGCGGACCGCGGGCGGCCGACTCTTATCTGAATATGCGCAATGTTGTCAGTGCCGCTATTTTGAGCGGTGCCGAGGCAGTGCACCCCGGGTTCGGCTTCTTATCGGAAAATGCCGAGTTTGCGAAACTCGTAACCGATGCCGGATTGGCCTTTATCGGGCCAAAACCGACTGCCATTGATCAAATGGGCGACAAAGCCGTTGCTCGACAAACAATGATTGACTTAGGCGTACCCGTGATTCCAGGCAGTCATCCTTTACAGGACGTTGAAACCGCGCTGGCAGCAGGTGAGGCCATTGGTTATCCATTGATGCTCAAGGCCAGCGCAGGCGGAGGCGGCAAAGGTATTCGCAAATTAACGGATGCTGCTGCATTGAAAGCTGAATTCGCGGGGGCCCAAGCAGAGGCTCAAGCGGCGTTTGGCGATCCGACGATGTATCTTGAAAAAGTCATTGTCCCTGCCAAACACGTCGAAGTTCAGGTTTTACGCGACATGCACGGGCATACCAGTGTTTTCCCAGAACGAGACTGCAGCTTGCAACGTCACAGTCAAAAGATGGTCGAAGAAAGTCCATGTCCAGTCTTGACGTCACCTGAACGCAGAAAGTTACTTCACCTCGCTGCGACCATTGCTGAAGGAGTCGATTATCTCAATGCTGGTACCATTGAGTTCTTGATGGATCAGCAGCATCATTTTTATTTCATGGAAATGAATACGCGTATTCAGGTCGAGCATCCAATTACAGAAATGGTGACCGGTGTTGATTTGGTCCAAGCTCAACTACGAGTTGCAGCTGGCGATGAAGTGGCATTAACGACACCTGAGCCATCAGGAGTTGCGATTGAATGCCGGTTAAACGCGGAAGATCCTTATCATGATTTTCGACCAGACGTTGGCACCCTTGAACAACTACGCTTTCCAACCGGCGGCATGGGGCTGCGGGTTGACACTGGCGTTGCGCCTGGCGATAAGATCAGCCCCTATTATGATGCCATGATTGCTAAACTCATTGTCCATGGGCGAACCCGTGACGAGGCCTTAGCGAAAATGCATCGTGCACTGATTGAATTGCATGTGGAAGGTGTCAAAACCAACCGGGATTTTGCGCTGGCGTTATTCCAAGCACCGACAGTTCTGGCCGGCAAAGCCGATACCGCCTATCTCAATCGCGACTTTTTACCAAAATGGCAGAGCGTTAGCAGGCCCGTTTAGAAACCTGCACATAAGTGGCCTCAAGCCTAAATGGCTGGGCTTTGGCCATTTAGGCTTGAGGTCCTTATGTGCAGGTTTCTGGGCCTGCGAGCGCGTTTAAGCAGAGGCGCGCGAACCAGCCCGGTTTCTGGGGTGGCGAACGCGTTTTGAAAGGAAGGATACTGCATGTCACAACCACAACTGACCCAAGAAGCACTTGCTCGTGAGGCAGCCTTACCCGAAAACTTGTGGATTCAATGTCCGTATTGTAAGCAAGGCAGCTATCGTGAGAGTTTGGGCAATGCTCAAGTTTGCCCGCACTGCCATTACGGCTTTCGAATCACTGCTAAAAAACGATTGTCACTTATCGCGACAGCAACAGAAGAATGGGATGCCGATCTGGTGACGTCGGACCCGCTGGATTTCCCGGGCTATACCGAGAAATTGGCAGCAGGCCAGGCTGCTACTGGTTTGAAAGACAGTGTGTGGACAGGTCAGGCGACGATTGGTGGTCAAAGCTGTGCGCTTGGTATCATGGATCCAAAGTTCATGATGGGTTCACTTGGAACTGTGACTGGCGAACGGTTGACCCGGTTATTTGAAAAAGCAACCAGCGCCAATTTAGCAGTTGTTCTTTTCTGCGCTAGCGGTGGTGCGCGGATGCAGGAAGGTATTCATTCGCTAATGCAAATGGCCAAAGTAAGTGCCGCAGTTAAAGCGCACAGCAATGCAGGCTTGTTATTCATCAGTGTCTTGACCGATCCAACAATGGGCGGCGTAACCGCGAGTTTTGCGATGCAAGGTGATATCACGTTGGCAGAACCGCACAGTTTGATTGGTTTTGCAGGTCGGCGGGTGATTGAACAAACGATTAACCAAAAGCTGCCGCAAAACTTTCAGCGAGCAGAAACCCTTTTGCAAAGTGGTTTTATTGATGCAGTGGTACAGCGGCAGGATCAGCCTAGTTATTTAGGGGATTTGTTGGCGTTGCACACAGCCTGAGCAGTGACATTTGATGAGGCATGGTGACGCGATGCTAGACGGATTGATTGCCATCTTGGATCAATTTGCCTAGCGTTCTTCATATCACGCGTAGCCGTCTGACAAACACATTGACAGGCATACAGTTGCAGCAATAAGGGAGGCTTTTTCAAGCATGACGGATAAAGAAACGCTAGCGTATGAGACAGTTCAAGCAGCCAGAGCACCACGACCATATCGCACGCGGGAACTGATTAACGGGTTGGTGACAAACTTCCATGAGTTTCACGGTGATCGCTCAAGTCATGATGATCCGGCTGTCATTGGCGGCATTGGCTGGCTTGATCAGCAAGCCGTGACCGTGATTGCAACGGATAAAGGGCAAGACCTAACGGAGCGATTGCAGACGTATTTTGGCAGTCCTGAGCCTTGGGGTTATCGTAAGGCGCTACGGTTAATGAAGCAGGCAGCCAAGTTTCATCGACCGATTGTCACGCTCATTAACACCCCCGGCGCATATCCTGGCAAAGAGGCGGAGGCCAATGGCCAAGGCGCCGCTATTGCTGATTTGTTATACACCTGTGCTGATCTCCCAACGCCGATTCTTGCGATTTTGATCGGTGAAGGCGGGTCAGGCGGTGCCTTGGCTTTGGCGTTTGGGGATGAGGTCTGGATGACGGACAAGAGCATGTATAGCATTCTATCCCCAGAAGGTTTTGCGGCTATTTTGTGGAAGGATGCCAGCCGTGCTAAAGAGGCGGCCGCGGTCATGCAACTGACCCCGCAAGATTTATTGGCTAAAGCGGTCTGTGATCGCATTATTCCGGATACCGGTACGACTTTCGCGACGACGTTGAAGGCAGCGATCAAGCCCAAGCTCGCAGAATTAGTTGCTACTGATCCGCAGGCACTGATTGCCAAGCGACAGCAGCGTTTTCGAAAATTTTAAATGAAAACGGCTACACACCGTCCATTTTCACGGCGGTGTTTTTTCTTTGGTTAAAAAGCCGTATAATTCTTCTTGTAACTTCTCAAAACGGAGGCCATCATGCTTGAAAAAAAGTTTTATCATACCATGTTCAGTCACTCTTTCAATATTCCGGTTCGCGTGGACTACTGGGATCATACGGAAGAAACGTATGGTACAGGTGAGCCAACGATCACGATTAAAATGAAAAAGGCCATTCCGGTCCGTGATTTGCTGAAAAATGCATCGTTGGCACTGGGTGAGGCTTATATGCGTGGCGACATTGAAGTGCTTGGCGGCACACGGCCATTGCAACAATTAATCGCGGCGGCTTATGCGAATGCGGGCAGTTTTATGCGCAACAAGAAACTCATGCGCTTTCTCCCGAAGCAAAGTCATACCGAACATAAGTCAAAAGAAGACATTCATTCTCACTACGATCTTGGCAATGATTTTTATAAACTGTGGTTGGATCCGACTTTAACTTATTCCTGTGCCTACTTTGAGGACTGGAGTGACGATCTAGAAACCGCCCAATTAAATAAGATTGATCATATTTTGCGGAAACTTAATCCACAGCCGGGGCGGACATTGCTGGATATTGGCTGCGGCTGGGGCACGTTGATGTTACGCGCAGCTAAGACCTATCACCTGAAGGTCGTCGGCATTACCTTGAGCAAGGAACAGTTTAAACTGGTTTCGGATCGGATTGAATCAGAACATCTATCCGATGTCGCTGAGGTGCTGTATATGGATTATCGCGAACTGAATCGAGAGCCGTTTGATTACATCACATCAGTTGGCATGTTTGAACATGTCGGCAAGGAAAATCTAGAAGGCTACTTTAAAGATGTCGCTAAGTTGCTAAAAGATGACGGTGTGGCATTGATTCACGGCATCACGCGACAACAAGGCGGCGCGGTAAACGCATGGATCAACAAATACATTTTCCCGGATGGTTATGTGCCCGGGATGGCGGAAAACCTTAATCACATTGTCGACGCTGGCATGCAAGTTGCAGATCTTGAACCACTGCGGCGTCATTATCAACACACACTTGAGATTTGGGATACCAATTTCAATAATCATCGCAATCCGATTCAGCAGAAATTCGGCTACGAATTTACGCGGATGTGGGATGTTTATCTGCAGGCGGCCGCTGCCAGCTTTGAATCTGGCAACATTGACGTGATGCAGTATTTGATCAGCAAGGGGCCGTCTGGAAAAGATCTGCCGGCAACCCGTGCTTATATGTATGAATAAGGTCAACCGCGATAATTAAGCGGTGACCGAGATTAAAAAAGTGCCTGTTCAGGCACTTTTTCTTTATAAGGAGAAAGCTATTGACAAATCTATTAGTGATTGGTGCTACTGGCAATATCGGTCAACCGCTGATCCGCGACTTGCAAGATGATCCAGATGTTCACCTATTTGCTGGTGTGCACAATTCGGAGCATGCCAAACAGGCGTTAAACGGGCTGAAAGTTCAAGTACGCCGGTTTGACTTTCTCGATCCTGCCACTTTCGAGCAAGCCTTAGCTGACATCGACAAGGTCTTCTTCGTTCGGCCGCCACAATTGGCTAAGCCCAAAGAGGATATGTATCCTTTTCTCGATGCCTTGGTGGCTCGACATGTGAAGCAAGTTGTTTTTGTGTCACTACTTGGGGTGGCGCATAATCCAATGACGCCGCATCATCAAATCGAAAAACGGATTGTTGAACTCGGTTTGCCTTATACTTTCATTCGTCCAAGTTTCTTTATGCAAAATTTGAATACCACCCACCAAGCTGATATCGTCGGCCATCGCGATCTGTTTGTGCCTGCTGGGCATGCTCGCACTAGTTTCATTGATACCCGTGATATCGGCGCGACTGCTGCGGTTGTCCTGCGCGATCCGGCATATATTGGCCAAAAGCTCGATATTACCGGCGCCCAAGCGCTCACCTACGCCGATGCTGCTCAGATCATGACGATGGAACTCGGTGTGCCGATCACCTATAGCAAGCCGAGTTTGTGGCGTTTTCGCAAGGTCATGCTGCAACGCGGGCTACCGAAGAACTATGTTAATGTCATGGTGATGCTTTACTTGATCACCCAGTTAGGTAACGCCAAAACGGTTACGACAACATTGCCAAATGTTCTCGGGCGCCCAGCAATCAGCTTCGAGCAATATGTTCATGATTATCGGGCAGAATTTCTACCTAAACCGCTGTCGTGAGCAGATGATTTTAATCAACAGACTTAACATAAAGACCCATTTACCATCACAAAAATTTCACACATCGCTTGTAGTATTAACAACATAGAAATGAGCCACCCACTCATTCCTTCCCCAACCCAACTTTTTCATTTTTACTCCTCCAAAGTAAAAAATCGCTGATCGGCCACCCTCCGATCGGCCAATCAAAAATCCGCGGCCTAAGCTGCGGATTTTTTGCATCAAGTTTGTTGGTTGCGGATCGCTTTTCAGGATCTATCTTGGGCAGCGATTTATCCGCTAGCCTGAGCTGGTTCCGCGGCGATGGGTTCAGTGGCGGGATTTTCCTAAAGCAGGTGGGTTGCCTGCTTTAGGAGAAGGCCGAGTTTTGAGCCAGCGTGTCGGATTTGCCCGTTGGCTCAAAATCCGTGCCCACCACGCTAGCTTCGCGGTCGCCATCCCGAATCACTGCGGCGCCACCCCGTCCTTTCGGTGGTCAACCAGCCCTCCCGAAAATGATTGCATCAAGATTTCGGAAACCTGTTTTTCTGTCTTCATTGACATTGCCCCTAACTCATATATGATGGGGGTAACATTTTAAACAAGGTGGTAAGTTCATGAAAGAAGCAACTTGGAGTACGGCGGCGCGGTATCAGCCGTATTCGTCCTGGGCGCCTGATTATATTATGAAGTTGAAGGCTCAGGTTGCTGCGAGTAAATGGCGGACAAAGACGCATGTTCAACCAGATACTGGTTTAATCAATGACCCGTGCAGCTTGAACTTTTTCAACAACAAATGGCACCTTTATTATCAACAATTTCCGTTTGGCCCGGTCCATGGCCTGAAGTCGTGGGCGCATGCGGTGTCGAAGGATTTGTTTAACTGGCGCCGGGTGCCAGGCGATCTATTGCCGGATAACGAGTATGATTCGCATGGGGCTTACACAGGATCAGCGTTGGTGACACACGGCACATTGCGCTTGATGTATACCGGCAATGCGCGGGATGATCAGTGGCATCGGCATAGCACCCAGCTAGGGGCCGTTCTCGGCGCTGATGGCCGGTTGTTCAAGGATCCGAAGCCATTAATCCTAACACCGCCTGCTGGTTACACCCAGGAGTTCCGCGACCCATTCTTGTTTAACTATGAAGGCCAGACCTATGTCCTGATTGGCGGCCAGCGTCCAGATCACACCGGCGCCATTCTGCTTTATGCCAAGCAAACCGACAAGAGCTGGCGGTTTGTGGCACCGTTAAGTATTCCTGATGAATTTTGCGGTTACATGGTTGAGTGCCCGAACATCACGTTCATCAATGGCAAAGTGGTCTTAGTATACTGTCCACAAGGTCTCGATCAGGACTTTTTCGAATATGAAAATGTCTATCCGAACATTGCCCTCGTGGCCGATAACTTTGATCCGGCAACTGGTAACTTAACCCACCAGCGGCTGCAAAACATTGACAAAGGCTTTGACTTTTATGCGACTCGTCTGGCGAATACAGATGATGATGGCACCTTGGCGATTTCATGGCTCGGCTTGCCAGATACCACCTACCCAACAGATGATGATGGTTGGGCCGGGGTCTTGAGTTATGTGCGCCAATTGACGCTACGTGATGATCACGTTTGCCTCTATCCGCACCCGGCTATCAAAAATCTGCGGGAGACAGCGGTAGAAGATCAGCCGGTTGTTCAGCAGCATGATGATGAGTGGACCGTTACCAACTTGGAAGGCGCCTTTGAACTAGCCTTCACGCTTGCGGCAGGTCAAAAGACAACGATTCATCTGCCTGATGGGGACCATGATCAGTTGCTGATTCATCTCGACTCTGATAGCGGGCAGGGGATGATTCAGCGCGAGAATCGCAATAATGGCGGCAGTTTGCGCCAGTTCGGCTTTCCAGCTGGAAAAACAGTTGAAATCCGCTTGTTCATTGATGTATCCGTGTTCGAATTATTCATTGACCAAGGCTACCGCGTTGTCTCCGGTCGCTTCTTTGGCAATGAAGCACCAACCGCGGCACGCATCACCCCACCGTCAGCGGCCAGTGATGTTGTGTCATGGAATCTTAAAAAGGATAATGGCGGTCTTTGATCGCAAGCCTTACGTTGTGGCGACACGGCGTAAGGCTTTTTTAGACTGGGGCGCAAAAAATCTTTTTAGTCAATGCTTGACAATTTTTGAAAGCGCTGTATACTCGTCTATGAAATCGATTCCATATAAAGGAGATGCAAGGAATGGCGACGATTAGTGAAATTGCTAAAGCAGCAGGGGTTGGCGTGACCACGGTTTCACGCTATCTGAATCATCATCCCTACATCTCCGCTGAAAAGCGAGCGCGGATCGAAAAAGCAATCCATCAGTTGGGCTATACGCCGAGTGCCGCCGCTACGTCACTGCGCGCCCAAGCCACTGGCAACATCGGGGTTCTGGTATCCCGCGTGACCAATCCGTTTTTTGCTGGCTTGTTCGATGCGATTGAACGGGAACTACATGCCCACGGCTACCAAGTGATGATTACCCAGACATATGATGATCCCGAGGCCGAAGAACGGTTTCTCAAGCAGCTGAAAAGTCGCGAATTGGACGGCGTCATTTTAGCTTCAGTTGAAGCCCCTGATCGAGTTGCAGCAGTTGCGAAAGCCTTTCCGGGGCGAGTTGTGGTTGTGAATGCCGATGTCCAGATCCCCGGGGCTACTTCGCTGGTATTGCCACATTATCAGGCGACCCGTGATGCACTCGACTATTTATTCAATCAAGGCCATCGCCGGTTTGCGTATGTCAGCGGTGGCACCATCAGCGGCGCTCACCATGGACAAAGTCGCACACAAGCGTTTTTAGACTTTATGCAGGCACATCAGCTTTTAGTGGCGCAAGATTTACTGTTTGGTCAAATTCACACAGCCAAAGAAGGGCAGGCAATTGGCAAGCAGCTCGCGAGTCTGGGGCCGAATGTGCGGCCGGATGCCGTGTTTACCAACTCGGACGAGGTCGCAGTCGGCGTGATTGACAGTCTGTTGGCTGCCGATGTGAAGGTGCCTGATGACATCGCAGTGATGGGATATGACGATCAGCCGTTTGCGCCTTTTGCCAAAATCCCGCTGACGACGGTGCATCAGCCTGTTGCTTCGATGGCAGCGGCGGCGACGCACGAGTTGTTAAAGGGGTTGGGCCGACAAGTCGCCCAAGACACGCAACCAACCTTGCACTTATCGTTGAAAATCAGGCAAAGCGCCTGAGTTTTATTTTTGCCTCATATGGAATCGATACCATATTCTCATACGACAGCATCAGCTAACTGGAGGATATAGTCATGACGAACGAAACTAGCCGTACTTGGTGGCAACAAGGAATTTTCTACCAAATCTATCCGGCCTCATTCAAAGATAGTAATAATGACGGCATAGGCGATCTGCCTGGTATCACTGCCGAATTACCGAAGTTAAAAGAATTAGGCGTTACCACGATTTGGTTGTCGCCGGTTTATAAGAGCCCCATGGTTGACAATGGTTATGACATTGCCGACTATCAGGCGATTGATCCACGCTTTGGGACCATGGCTGACTTTGATCAGCTCATGGCAACTGCCAAAGATTTCGGAATCAAAGTGGTAATGGATTTGGTGGTCAACCATACGTCCGATCAGCACCGGTGGTTTCAAGCGGCGCTCAAGGATCCGGCCTCACCATATCGGGACTTTTATATTTTCCGCCAAGGTCATGATGGTCAGCCGCCGAACAACTGGCGCTCAAACTTCGGCGCTGGCTCGTCATGGACGGCGGTTCCCGGTGAGCCCAACACCTATTATCACCACGTCTTTTCCCCACAACAACCGGACCTGAATTGGGAAAATCCGAAGTTGCGGAAAGCCATTTATAGCATGATCAATTGGTGGCTAGCCAAAGGCCTCGCCGGGTTCCGGGTTGACGCCATTACGTTTATCAAAAAGGATCAGGATTTTGCTTCCATCACGCCAGATGGCAGCGATGGGTTAGGCAAGGTTAAGCGCAAAACGGAAAATCGACCGGGTCTGGATCAATTTCTCAAAGAATTGAACGCTGCCACCTTTAAGCCGGCCAATGCCGTCACGATCGGCGAAGCGTCCGGCGTTGCATACGATCAACTCGGTGACTTCATTGGCGAAAACGGCTACTTCTCAATGATTTTTGATTTTCATTATGCCGACATTGACGTCGCTTCCGGGTCTGAGTGGTTCAAGCAAACCAACTGGACGCCGAAAATGCTTGGCGAGGCGATTGCCAAAAGCCAGCTGGCAATTCAAAAAGTTGGCTGGGGGGCTAATTTCCTTGAAAATCATGATCAACCGCGAAGCTTAAGCAAGTATATCCGTGAGCCGCAATATCGCAATGCGATCGGGGCAAAAGCCTTAGCACTGTTATACTTCGGTTTACGTGGCTGTCCGTTTATCTATCAAGGCCAAGAACTCGGCATGGTCAATGCGGTGCGAACCAACATTGATCAATTCAACGATCTTTCCGCGCTCGACAACTATCGCCGTGCACTGGCAGAAGGCTACTCCGAAGACGTTGCGCTTACCTGTGTCAACCGGCGCTCACGTGACAATGCTCGTACGCCGTATCCATGGGACGACAGTCAAAATGGCGGCTTCAACGCTGGTCATGAACCTTGGTTACCGCTGGCCAAGCAAGCTGCTGGCGTGAACTGGCAGGCAGAACACGATGATCCCAATTCGGTCTGGACGGTTTATCAAACGCTCTGCCGCCTGCGGAATGCATCACCATTGCGCGCCGATTTGATCGAAGGCGACTTTGCCCCGCTAGATGCACACAACGACAACGTGATTGCCTATGCCCGCGGGCAACATGTCCAAATTTTTGTGAATCTTAGCTCGAAGTCAGCCGCAGTTGACTTACCAGCTGGTCACGTTTGGCTGAACAATTACCCGGACGTTGGAACGAGCTTACAACCCTATCAAGCGATTCTTATTGAGGTGAAATGATCATGGCTAAAAACTATGAAGAAGAAGCAAAAGCAATTTTAAAGCTGGTTGGTGAAAATAACGTCGATTCCGTGACCCATTGCCAGACGCGACTGCGTTTTGTGGTGAAAGATCGGAAGGCAATTGATGACAAAGCCCTTGAGAAGTTGCCGGAAGTCAAAGGTGTTTTCTATGGCTCTGGCCAATATCAGGTCATTATCGGCACCGGCGTTGTCAACGATGTCTACGCGGCCATTGCTAAGCTTAGCACCGTGAATGCGATTTATGGTAAAGACGACGCCGACACTGCCGGTAAAACCAGTAACGAGCACAAGACAGTCGTACAACGATTAATGGCGATGCTGTCAGGCATTTTCATTCCAATTATTCCTGTGATTGCTGCCACCGGTTTGTTCTTAGGGCTGAAAAGTGCAGCAACCAATGCGCAAGTATTAAAACTTTTCGGAGCGGTCCCAAGCGATATACCGGCTAGCCTGACATCGGTAATCTCGGTGCTTACCGATACCGTTTTTGCTTTCTTGCCCGCCTTGATCGTCTGGTCGACCTTCCGCTACTTCAAAGGCACACCGATTATTGGGATCGTCATCGGTTTAATGCTGGTTTCGCCAATTTTGCCAAATGCGTATTCGGTTGCTGATGGCAGTGCCAAGGCCATTATGCTGTTTGGCTGGTTGCCAGTTGTTGGTAGTCAAGGCTCCGTGTTAACCGCCTTGGTCGCTGGGTTTATCGGGGCCAAACTTGAACTATTCTTCCGGCGTCACATGCCCAACGTTTTGGAACAGATTCTCACGCCATTTTTGACGATGCTCGTCACGTTCGCCATCATGATCATGGGCGTCGGTCCAATTGTCCATGCCATTGAAAGTGGCATGCTTGTCGGTGTTGAAGCCGTGATCCATCTGCCATTTGGAATCGGTGGGTTCCTGATCGGGGCTGCTTATCCACTGATGGTTCTCATCGGGATTCATCAGACCATGATTGCCATTGAAACTTCGCTGCTCGCGTCAACCGGCTTGAATCCGTTGATCACACTTGAAGCGATGTATGGCTTTGCCAACCTCGGTGTTGCCCTCGCCATTTTCTTACGAGCACGTTCCAACAAGGCTAAAGCAACTTCGATGGGTGCCTTTACCTCACAACTATTCGGAGTTTCCGAACCAACATTGTTTGGGGTCCTAATCCGCTACAACTTTCGGCCATTGATCGTCACCGTTTTGACATCCGGGATTGGGGCTGCGATTTTAAGCATGCTCAACGTCGCTGCTAACTCGTATGGCCTTGCAGTGGTGCCATCTTATCTGATGTACATTTATAACGGCCACGCGTTGTTGTGGTATACCATCGTGTCACTTGGGACCGTTGTCGCGGCCTTTGTCGCGACCAACGCGTTTGCGATCCCGAAGGAAGTGCTAACGCCAGACGGGGATGTCGAAACCGCCAATGCTGTGATCTCCTCAACCGTCAGCGACAACAAAGTCTATGCACCGGTTGGCGGTGAAACAGTTGCGTTGGATCAAGTCAGCGATCCTGTTTTCGCTTCAGGGATGATGGGTGAAGGCATGGCCATCAAGCCTGCCGAACCTGACATTAACAAAGTTTACGCACCACAAGCCGGCACCTTATCCGTCGTCGCCGACACCGGCCACGCATACGGCCTAACGACAGATGATGGCATGTAAATTCTCGTTCACCTAGGTATCGATACGGTCAATCTCAAAGGTGCACCATTCACAGTCGCCGTCAAAGCCGGCCAGCACGTCAACCAAGGCGACTTGCTCGGCACCTTTGATCAAGCAGCCATCAAAAAGGCTGGGCTAGACGCGACTACTATCGTGCTGATTACCAACAGCAAGTCTTATGCACGGATCGAGCCAGTGGCGGCTGATACCACGGTTCAGGCAGGTGCGGATTTGCTTGCTGTGCAGCGTGAAGATGTGAAGGTTGAATCGGTTGAACCGGCTTGATGTTAATAAAGAGCCGAGTTAGGTACGTTTTTGATTTAAAACATCTCAGATTGCTCCACGATTCTGAATTATCTGAGGAAAATCTCTAGGCAAAAAGTTCTATGTCGTGCCAAACTCCGCAATCTCCGGCCAGATGGGGCTGGAACGCTGTGACGGCGCTTCGAGCCCGCAAGGCCCGCGGTCTCGAAGTCGCCTAACAACATCAGCTCCACAGACCGTCGCTGTGTTGTTTGCACGGCTGAGCCCCATCTGGCCTACGATTGCTCCGCTTTGGCACTGGGATCTTTAAAATTGACGCTAAACTACCTATGAAAAAGCTAACAATTTTCCGTTATACAGTGAGTGATGTCTTAACCTGCGTAGCTAAAAATTGCCCCCAAATTTCTTCGAAACCGGCTATAATTACCGAAAAGTACTGAAAATTGCCCCCAAATTGCCCCCAATTTTTAAAAATACCCCTAGTACCGACAGATGATTGAAGCGTCTGTTAGTACTTGGGGTATTTTCAATGCTAGATGGGAGCCAGAGTGACAAGTTGCCAACTGTAGTGGCTTTCGACTAGTCGGTCTACTTTTTTGAAAACATCCTTAGTTAACAAGGCTATGAGAAACTGAGCGCTGAATTAATAGAGCGTGCCAAGAAACAACAGTTGATCAAAGCTAGTCAGTGTTTACCTTGTCTGTCGTCACCGTCACGACAAACGTAGACTCGTCTTTTTGGTAAAGCCGGTGAATGTTTTGCAGTAGCAACATAATCCATGACATTGCGAGGGCAAAGGCTATCATCTCAAACGCTGTCAGTGACAAGTAGTGGACGAATTGGAAGAGGATTGCGGCGAAAATGATGATGCCGCCGATGATGTAACTGGTGCTCAAAAATTCGCGTGATACGCCTGGCAACAGCCAACGAACCGCAATGATCATGCCGATGATGAAATAATTCAGGAACCAAGCACTTTGCGTGTGCAAGATATGCATGAGGCCGCGATTGTTCGGGAAAAGGCCAACACCCAGCAAAGCAATTGCCGCAACCGTCAACATGATCCGCATCGTGATCAACCGCCAATCATTTTTGCGATGCGCCATCAGTGGTACGAAGAGATAATCCACCAGCGCGATCCACAGCAAGGCCGACACAGCGATGGTGAGATTAAATTGCCACGCATTCAAAGCCTTGTTCGTGCCAAGAAAACTGACGTTATGTTGCCACCACTGGCGCGAACTATTTGTCACAATCGCGCCAATGACGCCGCCAACGAAGGTCGATAGAAACAGGGTCGTGATGAAGGAGGTCGAAATTGACAAGGCCGAATAAATCATCAGGTAGTTCACAATACTGATAAACAGAAGGAACAACCCAGTCGCCGTGTAAATATCAAAACTGACGCCCTCAAACATATAGCCAATCACCCAGAAAAACACTGATGTCACAAACGCAAGAATAATTGCAAAGGACAACAGCATCGTTGGAAAAATTCGCCAATAACGGCGCCGATGATCCCGCCCATGAATCTGGCGATGATTCTGAATGTAAGCAACCGCAAACGTAGCAATCCCACTCAATTCGCCCAGCACAATGACCATCTGCGCAATCGAATTCTTACCCGTCATCGGTACCTGCAAAATCTGAAAATAGATAAAGTAGGCCAAAAACGCGATCCCAGCCAAAACCGTTGGAATCAGGAAGAACCGCAGCGAAATCGTCTGCGTCCCCGTATCCGTCCGCTTAGGCCGGATCACGGCTTCCTTATCTTTTAAAGTAACTTCAACTTGCTCGCCATCTTTAATATCAAGATCTTCCATGATGGCGTCGGGGATGACGACGTGATGTGTTTCTTTAGCCAATGTTTTAACACGCTCCAAAGTTGGTTTGATGTGATGTGTTCAGGAACTTACTGTAGCACATTTTGGAAAAAGGGTGTTGCCAACTTAAAGTACGGTCTAACTTTCGATTGTTAGGCAATGCCTATGATACAATCAATCTGAAGTTATGCGGTAAGGGAGACTCGCAGTCCGCCTATGGGCTGGCACAAAAGGGAGCTTTTATTTTCAAGATTGATTGAGCCTTTTTCTAAACGATAGGAGCTACGCGTCATGACAGAAGCAGACCACGAAATAAGATATGCAGAGTACATGAATATGATCAACATGACCTATTCTGAAGCAGTTGCCTATTTACTCAATAAATATGGACCGGTGAAAGACAACTATTTTAATGAAAAATCTTATCAGTGTTTTCTAAACGGTGAAATCAAGTCTATTAGCAAAGGCAAGTATGCCAGAACTTCAGAAGGACTCTATACGCACCATGTTGACGAGAATCGTGCAGAAAACCTGAGTGATCTAAGATTTATTCGATATTATCAATATCCGTTTAGTATGCATCGTAAAGACAGACTGGTATATGCGGATCTAATCGAACATCTTATTTTGCACGCCATTATTGCTAAAGAGACAGATGGACGCTTTGGTGAAAAAGGATATAGCGTTTTCTTAGCCCCAAATGTCGATCAATGGTTTATAAGTAAGAAGATGCCTGAACCTGAGTGGATGAAGGCAGTGTATCGGCGTTCGTTTCTGACTAAAGAAGAGGCAAAGAGACTTTTAGAGCAAATTGATAGTGGCCCACGAGCAAAAGTTGCTCGATATTACAGAATCTGAATGATTCTTACGCGGTGAAAAAGCAGTGTTACTCCATGATTAGCGTGAAGTGGCACTGCTTTTTGTTTACGTTTCTAAATGTAGTCAGATTTCGCTACAGAATTGTCCCGAAAACAAATGTAAACTCTAACACAATATTTGCTCTATTCGTTACTCAACTTCAATTTAGTCCGAATCGGTGACGAACGTATCCTGATTTTCTGTCAGAAGTACATATTAAATCAGTCAGTCAGTTGAGTCCCTCTGTATGGACGTTGCCCGTAATATGCTTCATAATGAAGAAGGTTATCTATACGCTGGAACGCAGCGTTAAGGTTCAAAAAGCATCTCGGCCTTGCGGGCTGCTTTGGATGAATATTAATACAGTTTTGAAGATGCGAATCAAGGAGTATGAATGGTTCGTCAGTGGCTTGCAGGATCTGAAGAAATACGACTAACGGGTTTTGCAATGACAACAGGAGGAGTCAAGAATGGGTGCAACACTTGAATCTACGTTTGAAAAACGATTAATCGAACAGTTAACGAGGGGCATTTCACAATGGACTTATCGTCCGGAGTTAAAGACGGAGGAGGATTTGTGGCGTAACTTTCGGCAAAAGATCGAGCAAAATAATGTTGCTGTGTTGGACGGACATCCGCTAACAGAACAAGAATTTCGTCAAATTCAGAATCAGCTTCAATTTGGCACGTTTTATGATGCTGCCAAGTGGTTGGCTGGTGAAAACGGCGTGGCAAAGGTTCAAGTACAGCGTGAAGATGCCACGCTAGGAACAGTTCGACTAGAAGTTGTTCGTCGTGAAGATGTGGCTGGTGGCACTTCTTCTTACGAGGTTGTTAATCAAATCGAAATGCCCAAAGTGTTCGCTGACTACCAGAATCGCCGGTTTGATGTTTCACTTTTGATCAATGGGTTACCGTTAATTCATATCGAGCTCAAGAATGCTGATCACTCATACATGGATGCTTTTCGTCAGATTAAAAAGTATCTGAGCGACGGTATGTTTAACGGCATCTATTCAGTTGTTCAAATGTTCGTTGTCAGTGACCCGTACCACACACGTTATATTGCGCCGGCTTCAGGCACCAAGATGAACGAGCGTTTCTTAACCAACTGGGTCGATGAGCATAATCAGCCTGTAGAGACGCTGACTGATTTTACGGATCAGGTACTCTCGATTCCACAAGCACATAAAATGGTGACTCAGTATACCGTGATTGATTCGATTCGAAAGTCCTTAATTTTGTTGCGGCCTTATCAGATTCATGCGATTGAGCGGGTTCGTGAGGCGACAAAACACCAAGTGTCCGGATACGTCTGGCATACCACAGGCTCAGGGAAAACGCTTACGGCGTACAAAGTAGCTCGAAATCTATTACAAATTCCCAGTATTGATAAAACAATCTTTATTGTGGATCGAGTCGACCTAGACCAGCAAACTACAAGCTCTTTCATGGCTTACGCTGAAAACGATACGATTGATATTGATGAGACTGAACACGTTCGCGATCTTATTAAGAAGCTAAAAAGTACAGACCGCACTGTCATTGTCACAACGATTCAAAAGCTTAACTTTGTCATGCGCCGGTTTGCGGATAAACAAGGCACACGAGATTATGAGCGATTGACAAAGTTAAAGATTGCTTTTGTTGTTGACGAGTGTCATCGCGCTGTTACTTCGCGAAAACAGTGGGAAATTAACGGCTTTTTCCATCACGCGTTGTGGTATGGCTTTACGGGTACTCCCATATTTGAGCAGAATGCACGTAAAGAAGAGGGAAACTTGCCCCGAACGACTGCGGAACAATATGGCGAACGACTGCATGAGTATACAGTCAAAGAAGCAATTCATGATGGTGCCGTCTTGGGCTTTCAAGTGGAGTATATAAATACGATTCGTGATGATCAACTAACTGAGTTAATTGCGAAGCGCACAGGAGAGTCCCTTGCAGATGTAGCAAAGATGGATCCTGTTGAGATGGAAAAGAACCTGCTCTCTTCTGATTATTTGAACAAAAATCATATGTGGAAAGTGATAGAGGGGATCGTCAACCATTCACAAAAGAAGCTGGGCTTGTACAATGGCCGAGGCAATTCTTACACGGCTTTGTTGACAACTAGCTCCATTTCGCAAGCACAAAAATATTATGAATTATTCAAAGAGTTACGTGCGGGTAAAGCGCCATTTACAATGAACAAGCGTACCTCAGAATTATTACCTGACTTTCCGAAGGTCGCCATCACTTATTCAGTCACTGAAAATGATCTCGATTCAACCCTGAATCAAGACGCGATGCGGAAGTCCATTCGTGACTATAACGAGATGTTTGGTACGAGTTACAGTCTTGAGAATATTAACTTATATAACGCTAATATCAATGATCGGTTAGCTCGTAAACAGGCCCGTTATCTGTCTCGTGAAGAGCAATTAGACCTCGTTATTGTGGTTGATCGATTATTGACTGGTTTTGATGCACCTTGCTTGTCTACCTTGTTTATTGATCGCAAGCCGATGCAGCTGCAAAATATCATTCAAGCCTTTTCTCGAACCAATCGTATCTTTGACAAGAATAAGCAGTATGGACAGATTGTTGTCTATCAACTGCCGAATACCTTTGCAAAAGCAGTCGAAGATGCGTTAATCCTCTATTCAAATGGCGGCGAAAATGAAGTCCTTGCCCCTGAGTGGAAGGTAGCACACAACCGATTAAAGAAGGCAGCTTCAAGCTTGAAAAAGTTCAAGATTGATCCTTCTGGTCCACCTATCAGTGAATTGCCAGATGCGACCTTGAAGCAATTTGCCAAGGCATTTCAAGGCTTTGATAAGGGACTGGCTGCTGCGCAGGTTTATAGCGAATATGACTCAGACGAAATTCAAGATGAGATTGCTATCGATTCTCAAGACATCGAGGCGTATACGAGCGCCTATCAAAATGTCATTGACGAATTAAAGCGGCGTCGACAGACTGAAGGGCCGGAAGAAGACGATTTAGATATTGAGTATGAGTTGGAAACCGTACGTCAGGATACGATCAACTACGAGTACATCGTTAATCTCATCCAAGCCTATGTCAGCGACTCTCGCGATGATAAGCCTGCCGTGAGTCAAAAACGGGTGGAAGAAATTTCGAATTACGTCGATAGATTGAAGAACAACAACGAGAAACTTGGCACGTTGATGGAAAGCCTATGGCGTAAAATTCAAGCTAATCCTAAAGAATTTCAAAATCAGAATGTCCAAACTTTGCTTCAGACAATGAAAAACGAAACAATCGAGCATTTGGTCAAGGATGTCGCGACGACATGGGGTGCTGATCCTGCAGAGGCGCTTTTCTACGCTGAAAATTTTGACCCTAAGAAAGAATCTAATCCCGGCGAAGAGAGCTTAAAACGTCATATGGATTATGAAATGTATAAGGAAAAAACTGAAAATCCGGTTAAGAAGATCTCGTACTGGCGCGAATTTAAAGATGCATACTCGAATCTTATTCGCGAAGAGATCTTGCCACTTAATCAGGACTAATTTGGAGGAACTTAACGATGGCTCAAATGACGTCACAGACGCTGTACCAAGCACTTTGGAATTCTGCGGATATCTTACGATCAAAGATGGATGCCAGCGAATATAAGAATTACTTGCTTGGCTTAATTTTTTACAAGTATCTTTCTGATCGCATGGTGGTTTATGCTTCAGATCAATTGGAGGAGAAGACAACAGATCTGGATAAAGCCCAGCAAATTTACACGGATGCATACAATGATAAAGATTTGCATGATGATCTGATAAGTAATGTTTCCGATGAGTTTGGTTATCACATTCAGCCCGATCTGACTTTTACGGCTCTGATCGATAAGATCGATCACGGGACCTTTCAACTTGAAGACCTTAGTCAGAGTTTTCGTGATATTGAACAATCAAGTGAATTCTTTTCTGGGTTGTTCGAGGATGTTGACCTGTATTCGCGAAAGCTGGGTGCAACCCCGCAAAAGCAAAATCAAGTTATCTCGGATGTCATGAAGCAAATCTCGACGCTTGATTTGGTTGGTCAGAACACGAATGACATACTCGGTGATGCGTACGAATATTTGATTGGTCAGTTTGCTTCTGATTCCGGCAAAAACGCAGGTGAGTTCTATACGCCGCAATCGGTATCACGTCTTATTACGCAAATTGCGATGCACGGTAAGGAAGATGTCCGTGGTTTCACGATTTATGATCCAACAATGGGGTCGGGTTCACTTTTGCTGAATGCCCGCCGTTATTCGAATGAACGTCTTTCCATTAACTACTTTGGTCAGGAACTGAATACGTCAACGTACAATTTAGCGCGTATGAACATGATTCTTCATGGTGTGCCAATTAATAACCAGCATCTACACAATGCTGACACCTTGGATCAGGACTGGCCAATTGAAGAGCCAACAAACTTTGATGCCGTTGTGATGAACCCACCGTACTCAGCGCATTGGCAGCCGTCGAAGGGGACGGAAAACGATCCCCGATTTGTTAGCTATGGTCTTGCACCAAAATCTAAAGCCGACTTTGCCTTTTTACTTCATGGCTACTATCACTTAAAGGACACTGGGGTAATGTGTATCGTTTTGCCCCACGGGGTGCTTTTTCGTGGTGGTGCAGAAGGTCGTATTCGGAAAGCATTACTTGAAAACGGCGCGATCGACACAGTGATTGGGTTGCCTGCAAACATCTTCTTTAACACGAGCATTCCAACCACAGTCACGGTCTTGAAAAAGTCTAGAACGACTCGCGATGTGCTCTTTATTGATGCATCAAAAGAATTCGAGAAGGCTAAGAACCAAAATCATCTGACAGACGACAACATCCAAAAGATTCTTGAAACGTATATCAATCGCAAGGATGTTGATAAGTATGCCCATCTCGCATCCTTCGATGAAATCAAGGAAAATGACTTTAACTTAAATATTCCACGTTATGTTGATACGACAGAACCAGAAAAGCCAGTTGATGTGGTCAAAGTGGTTGCTGATATCAAGAAAAACGATGAAGAAATTGCCAGATTAAGTTCGGAGCTAGCCAAAGATTTTGACGATTTAGTGGCTAATAATGACGAAGCTGCCAAGCAACTCGCTGCCTTGAAGGAGTTGTTTAAAAATGAGTAAGGATGCTAAAAACGTTCCTGCATTACGGTTTAAGGGGTATTCTGACGCTTGGGAAAAGCGTAAGTTGGGCGAAGTTGTGGAAAGAGTGACGAGAAAAAACAGAGATCTTGTCTCTACACGCCCATTGACTATTTCTGCTCAAGATGGATTAGTTGATCAGAGAAAATTTTTTAGTAAAACTGTTGCAAGTAAAAATATATCAAACTATTTTCTCCTCAAAGCTGGAGATTTTGCTTACAACAAAAGCTATTCTGTCGGATATCCGTGGGGAGCAGTCAAAAGGTTAGACAAATACCCTTCTGGAGTCTTATCGACGCTATACATTGTCTTTAAACCCAAGAAAATCAATTCTCAATTTTTAGTTACTTATTTTGAAGGCACTACTTGGTACGTTTCAGTTAGTAAGGTAGCTTCCGAGGGAGCGAGAAACCATGGGTTACTTAATATTTCTGCAAGTGACTTTTTTGATCAGCAACTATTTTTCCCTACAAAAAAAACTGAGCAAGAAAGTATCGGGTTAACCATTAAGGTACTTGATGACCTTATCGCTGCAACTCAGGATAAGATTGATGCTTTGGAACAAGCTAAAAAGGCGCTACTTCAACGTCTCTTTGATCAGTCATGGCGCTTCAAAGGTTACTCTGACCCGTGGGAAAAGCGTAAATATGGTGATATCGCAAAATCTTTTCAATACGGTTTGAATGCGCCTGCAAAAAAGTTTGATGGGATCAATAAGTATCTGAGAATTACTGACATTGATGATCTCACTCGATTATTCAAACAGGAGAGTTTAACATCACCCGACACAAATTTATCTAACGCTTCTACATACCTTTTAAAACAAGGAGATGTGTTGTTTGCTCGGACTGGAGCAAGCACAGGCAAAACGTACAAATACCGCAAGGGGGATGGTAAAGTTTACTTTGCAGGATTCCTGATCCGTGCAGATCTGAAACCAAAATTTGACTCAGAATTTTTTTATCAAACTACTCTAACAGACTCATTTTTGGACTTTGTCAAGGTAACATCTCAACGATCTGGTCAACCAGGAATCAACTCTAAAGAATATGCCAATAAAGCAATTCAGGTTCCGGAACTCTCTGAGCAGCAAAGAATTGGATCTGTTCTCGCAATATATGACAACCTTATCGCTGCAACTCAATCCAGACTTTCTAGCCTTGAATTATTAAAAAAGGCCTTATTACAGGACCTTTTCATTTGAAAAGGATCGTCTTACGCGGTGAAGCTGCGTTAGGCGATCCTTTTGTGTTACATCAATGAGGTAAGATAGCGCATTATCTTATCGTTGTCTTGGTTTTCTAATTCTTGGATGATATGAAGGTATGTCTTCTGCGTGGTGCTCATATTGGCGTGTCCAAGTCGTCTTGCAACTGAACCAACCGAGACGCCTGCGTATAGTAACAAAGACGCGTGAGTGTGGCGCAGTCCATGAATGCTGATGACGGGGATGCTTGCTCGCTTACATTTGCGCTCAAGAATGTCATTTGCTGTCTCGTTGTATACTCGCTGTCCATCTGTAACAAAAATTGGCTTGTCCTGCGGGAGACTTTTGATTTGAGTTGCAAATTGCATCGCAACCTGCCAATCAAGTGGCACCTTGCGAACAGAGGCCGTATTCTTTGTCTCTGCAAAGCTTCCAGTGGCACTTTTGTAGTCCCATGTCTTATTGATCGTCAGCGTCAATTTTGCCATGTCAAAGTCCATAGGCGTAACGCCAAGTGCTTCACCGAATCGCAAACCTGTTTTGGCGATTAGTAGCAGGAAATAATCCCAGTCCAATCCATGATCGAGATCCAGCAAAGCCAACAGCTTTGTGAGTTCATGTTGATTTAGAAACTTAACCTTATGTACACGCGACACGGTTCCCTTGATGACGACTTTGCGCGTAGGGTCTTGTTCTAAAATGCCTTCGTCCAAAGCATCCAGTATAGCTGCCTTGAGATGGTGATGAAAGTCGAGTGTCGTCTGTTTTTCGTGATTTGCGGCGAATTCGTTGATTAACTCTTGATAAGTCCGTCGCTTGAGTTCGTCCATGTGCAGATCAGGTGCCAGTGTAACCAAATGCTTATGCGACATTTGATACTTCTGATAAGTGACTGGTCGAACAGCGCCTTCTTTGTAGAGTTCAATCCACTGCTTGAAGTACATATGGAATTTCTGCGTGCGTAAGTTCATTGCGCACCTCCTTGGTTTAGTTGTCTTTGTTAGACAATTAAACTGTTTACCATATGAACCGGTAAAAGTCTGCGGAATTGTGCGGTTACTCACGTTCACACAAACAAAGATTTTAAAAGAGAATCTTTGATGGTCCTAATTTTCTGAAGCCTCTCTTGAGTTTGATTCATTACGGTTTCCAGATTTTGAAGTAAGGCACCAATCTTCTTTTGTTCGCTTTCCTCAGGTAGTTTTACTGGCATTTGTTCAAAAACTTTATCTTTAATTGCAAACCGGTCGGATCGAGCTCCTGTGTCTCCATTCAGGTACATAAATCTATACCAACTTTCGCCCTTAAAAAAGTATTCTAAAAACATTGGATAAGCAGCGTTAGTGGCTTTAAAAACATAGTACAAAGGCGACATAACTCCCGTTCTATTTAGTTTGTTTCTTCTCACAGGTCCAACTGGGGCCAAGTTGGAAATTCTAGGATTATAAACAAAATCGTTTTCTCGAACCACATAATAATTTGTCAAGTTTGCTTCATTCGAAATTAACTTATCAAAGAAAGATTGTTGTTCAACGATTCCGTATTTTGCAGAATTGGTGAAGGTTTCATGATATAGATTTTCAGTATTTTTTTCAGTGACTTTTGAAGTGATTTCTCCGAGCAAATGAGACGTCCACAGTTCAGAATATTCTCCGAAACGCCACGATTGATCGAAAAGATGTTGTAGAAAGGCCTTCTTGATTTGTTCAAAAGCATCAATCTTATCCTGAGTTGCAGCGATAAGGAGCTCAGTCTTGTCAAGCACCACTGCAATCTGATCTTGTTCTTTACGTTGCGGAGCTGAAATTGACATGCTCAAAAACGTATCTTCATGAATTCGTTTTGCTTTTCGGGAACCGTTTGCTCTTATACCTTCTCGCAAGTAAAAATTTGGCCTAAGAAAAAGAGCTAGCAAAAAGGCAGCATTTCCAATACTGGTATTGACATCAAACGCTGGCGAATCAATCGTTGACTCCCATCCATCAAGTGATTGTGGAACAATTCCAAAAGCTGCGTGTAAAAAATCAAGTTTCCCATAAATTAACTGATTTGCAGACCGTACATAATACTTTGTTTTAATACTTCCACTGTAAGTTTCGTTCTTAGGAACAACTCCTTTTCCCCAAAGTTTTACAGTTAACTTTTTAGCTTTCAATCCATTTGAACCCGGTATTCGACTCTCGCATAAATAATCTGAGACTTTACGCTTTTCCCAAGCGTTCCAAGCAAACTCCAAGAACATCAGCAACCAAACTCCGCCACAACCCCACATCTCTGGTATGCTAATACCCAGAGAATGCTAGCGATCAATTAGTGTCAATCAATTTGAACCAGCCAGCAAAATACTACTTTGGGGTGACAATTTTGAAGGGTAATGCAGAGCTTATCGTCAGTCAGGTGATTGCGAATAATAGGACTATCAATATTCCAGTTTATCAACGGCGCTATAGTTGGCGGCGGGAACAGTTGGAACGGTTTGTCGCGGATTTGAAGACGGCTTATGCGAATCAACGCGAGCGATATTTCTTTGGAAGTTTAATTTTGAACGCCACCGGTGACACTAGTACGGTAGATGTCATTGATGGGCAGCAACGACTGACCACTGTTTCGTTATTCTTGATTGCTATCCGTGATTTTTTAGGATCAAGTGATGTGGATTATCAACGAGTTAACGAAATGTTTTTAATAGACAGGTTTGATCGGGATTCAATCGCGAAGAATCGGTTGCATCCGGTACCTGGTGATGAGGAACAGTATGTCGATGTACTAGTTAATGGTATGTCAGCTGCGGATACGATTTTTAAAAGTACCTACGCTTATTTTTGGAACGTTTTGCAACAGGGAGACTTAACAGTTCGTGAGTGGCTTTCCTTGTTGGAACAACGGTTGCAAGTTATGAACATCGTTGTTGATCAGTACGATGATGCTCAATTGATCTTTGAAAGTTTAAATTCGACCGGTATGAATTTAACGGAATCAGACAAGATCCGGAACTTTTTGCTGATGGGCTTGAAGGGCGATCAACAAGCAGCGGCTTTTCAACTGTGGCAACAGAACGAGCGCTTGGTTGGCAGTGAGGAGCTCTCGCGGTTCTATCGGCAGTACTTGACCTCGTTGGCTCGGAGCTCAAAGCCGGTTAAAGAAAATGAAATTTACAGCGATTATCGCCGTTATGTGGGCTTGACCAAAGACTTTGATCAAATTGCTCAATTGAAAAAGGAGCAGGCGGCAGCCAAATTATTTGCGGAAATCACAGCGCCAGTGACTGTTGCCATCAAAGATCAACGAGTCAAATCACTTTTGATTAGACTCGGTCATTTGAATAACGATATCTTGGTGCCGTACTTATTGCAGGTTTTTGCAAAAACGCGTGATGGCGTGCTATCCGCTGATCAATTAGTTGAAGTGTTGCGGGTTTTGCTGGCCTATCTGGCTCGGCGGCTTTTTATTGGTGTCCCCACCACTGGGCTGAATTTACTGTTTGCTGCGCTGGATCGCCAAGTGGAGCATTATGTTGACCAGGCTAAGGTTGATTATGTTGAAGGCTTGAAGTTAGTGTTGACGCAGATCGTTAAAGAAAATAAACGTTTTCCAACAGATCAATCTTTAAAAGACGCGTTGGTTGAGAAAGATTACTACCACATGAGTTCTATGTCACTGTGGTTCATTCTAGATGAACTGAATAATGCGAGTGGTGAGGAGCAGGACTTATTCGATGCGGCACAATCTGGTAAGTATTCGATTGAACATATTATGCCGCGAGTTGTGAATAGTAGTTGGCAGAAGGCTTTGGGGACCGATTGGCGACTGGTCCACAATGTTTGGTTGAACCGACTAGCTAACCTGACTTTAACTGGGTTTAATGGTCAGATGAGCAATCGCCCTTATATTGAGAAGCGGGATATGGCAGACGGCTATCGTAAGTCAGGTATTAAACTTAACCAATGGGTAGCGCAATTCGATAAGTGGGATGAAGCAACTTTACAAGAACGGCAGGCTGATTTGTTAACAAGAGCGTTAACAGTTTGGCCACGTCCCAATGTGTCAACTCAGCTTGCGACAGACGATCCAAATTCATGGGATACGTTGGATATGATTCTAGAAGCCAACCCAACCGGCACTAAGCCAGTTGCTTTCAGTTTTGTTGATGATCAGGTGGTTCAAATTAAAAGTTGGACTGATTTATACAATCAACTGATTGACCTCCTGTGGGATGCTGACCCATCTAACTTTTTTGCCATGGCCAATAGTGATGAAAGCCTTGTTAAACATGTTAATGAAGTCGAGGCAGATCAACGTTACCGGCAACTAGGTGATTCTGACGTTGCCGTCTACGCAGGTGGAGATAGCGCTTGGAGTCGGGTACAACACATCAAACGATTGTTAGCTGGCAGTGATCATGATTTGTCAGAAGTAAATGTTAAAACGCGTAAAGTTAACCATTCATAACATTAAGTGGTGTGTGACACGTCAATAAACCGAAAAGGAGTCCTTCATGTCCCCAATCGACACCATCAACCGCGTCATCAACATGGTTTCACTAGTCATCCTGCTCTTTTACATCGTTAAGACTTACCGACAAGTCCGCTCGTTGGACTTTTTGGACTACTTTGTCCTTTATTTGAAGCATCGCCAGACGATTTATGCCGAGATGCAGCGGAATCCGCAGATGCGGCAGAAACAGTTGTTGTCGTTGTTTGTTAGTCTCATGATCCTGACCTTTTGGGTGATTGGTAGTCTTGAGAAACTGATGACGGCTTGGAATTTGGGAAACTTGATCAATGCTTTGATCGTGTTGTGGTTGTTTGGCTACTTTCTTTACCAGACTTGGCAAACTAAATATCTGAATGAACAGAATCGTTATCTGACGTTTGCTAATCATTTTCAACAGCAACATTTTAACGATGTGATGGCGATCTTTCAGCGGAAATTAACGGCGTGGTCAGCGGAGGATGATGAAGATGCGCAGGCGCGGAAACGGTTTCAGCGGTTGTTCGATCAGGTCAGTGAGCAGGCGAGGCGGCAGCGTAAGGCCGCGATGTTGAGTGATGACATGTATGCCTTGTTTGATGATCACCTGTTGCTTCGGGCTGACAGTAAGCCGTTGACTGGTAGTGAGAAGAAGTTGCTGAGTTATTATGTCGGGTACTGGGATGCTGGTCCTTACAATGACTATAGTTTGAGCATGATAGAGGAGATGGATGACCAAGAGCGGCGAATCGTGACGAAGGTGCTTAACGTTACGATGGCGATGATGGGATTGGGTTTGGTGTTACTGGCGATTCGGCAAATATTGGGCTGAAAAACGCATGTAAACTCTGATTGTGGCGGCGTGGCGACTAACTTCCGGATGCCGGACATCATGTCGATTGGCTTAGGCGGTGGGTCGATCGTTCGCCAGCAGCAAGATGGCAGTGTCACGGTGGGCCCCGATTCCGTTGGCTACAAGATTACCGACGAGGCATTGACGTTTGGTGGTAACATTATCACCGCCACTGACATTGCGGTTCGTTTGGGTTTGTCGGATGTCGGCGATCCCCAACTGACCAAGCAAATTTCGCTGAAGTTCGCTCAGGCGGCTTTGCAAACGATCAGCGACATGATCGCCGTGGCGATTGATAAAATGAAGACGAGTGCTGAGCCAGCAACGGTGATTCTTGTTGGTGCCGGTGCCATCATTGCACCGCATCGGTTGGAAGGGGTCGGCAAACTAGTTCGTGACCCATTGGGCGGCGTGGCAAATGCGATTGGCGCCTCTATCAGTCAGGTTTCCGGTGAATACGGCCGAATTTATCCATACAATCAGATTCCGCGCGACAAGGCGATGGCTGATGCAAAGGAGAAAGCTACTGCCGCAGCAATTGAATCTGGCGCGGATGAAACGACGATTGAAGTCGTTGAAGTTGATGAGGTACCGCTGGCTTATCATCCTGAGAATGCGAATCGGGTGAAGATTAAGGTGGTTGGGAATTTGACGAAATGAAAAAGCAAACCTGATGATGATAATACCCATCATCGAAATTTGTAGACTGTTATTGATGACCGGAATAAGTTTTCAGACACCAGCTTGGAATAACATATAAAACGAAAAAACGACGGCCAGTTTTGGACGCCGTTTTGTTCATTTCCTCAGGCTGATAGGCTTGGTGATGATCATGCATTCTGGAAAACATGACAAGCTTGATGCCACACCCAATTCCTGCTGTGGTAAACTTGACCTTGTTAACAGGAAGCAGGAGTTTGCATGGCAGCAGTTTGATCGAAGACTGCAGTTGCCGCGTTTGATGGAAAGAGGGAGAGATCGGTGAAAGTCATTGCGATTGGAGACAATGTCGTTGATCTTTATCCGGCTGATAAGCAGATGTATCTTGGCGGTCATGCAGCGAATACGGCAGTTTTTGCCACCGAACTCGGCTTGCAGGCAGCCTATATCGGGACGTTCGGGAATGATGCGCGTGGCGATTTTGCGCGGCGCATGTTGGTCGAACGCGGCGTAGATGTGCAGCGTTCGCTACAATATGCCGGTCGAAATGCTTTTACAACGATCACAGGCAAAGATGGGGCACGGCGTAAAGTGGTCGGCGAGCCGCCACAAGAGCTGCGACTTGACCCAGAGGACATCGCCTATATCAATAGTTTCGATCTGGTCTATCTGAATAGTGAAAGTCATGCGAATGCTTTTCTGCAGGCTATCACAGCGCGCAAGGTTTATGACTTTTCGATCCTTGACGATGACAAACTGTTTAAAAAGATTGCGCCACAGATTGATCTCGCCTATCTTTCTGGCAAAGCACGGTCTGATGATGATGTGGAGGCATTGATGCGCCGGGTTGCGGCAGCTGGTTGTGATCGGATTGTTTGTTCACGCGGATTGCGTGGTTCGGCGGCTCTGGTTGACGGCATGATGTCTTGGCAGCAGGCGCTTGGCGTGAAGGCGGTGGATTCGTTGGGAGCAGGGGATGCTTATATTACGTCCTTTGCTGAGACCTTGTATTCTTCGAGCAAGCCAACCTTGGATGCCAAAGTTTCGGAATCATTAAGTCATGCGGCTAAGTTCGCTTCGGCGCAGGTTTTGTTGCCCGGTTCATTTGGGCATGGCGCACCACTGCTTTCGTAAAAATTACGCTGTGTTTCGTCATAACGCGCTTGCCAGCCCAGAAACCTGCGCATAAGAGCCGTGGTCGCAATGGTCAAAAACCAACCATCACGCCAAGGCCGCATATGCTCCGGTTTCTACCCGAGCTGGTTCGCGCTTCGTCATAACGCGCTTGCCAGCCCAGAAACCTGCGCATAAGGACCTTGATCGCAATGGTCAAAAACCAACCATCACGCCCAAGGCCGCATATGCTCCGGTTTCTACCCGGGCTGGTTCGCGCTCACGAAAAAACCGTCGATCATAAAATCGACGGTTTCTTTGATGCTTTTTGATAGACCAAGTCGGCAACCCATTTCGGGAACTTTGAAAAGATCGGTACTGTGGGTTTTGGATCGCTGACCGTGCGCGTGAACGATCAGCAATGCCGGTAACATCAAATTGGGATTTGAACATGTTCCGATTTTTTAGCGCTTCTGTTTGCGCTCTGATGTTGCTGGTTGCCGTGTCGCGACTTGGTTATCAAAGCTGACAGTTGCAAGTCAACCTTGAGCAAGACATTAACTTTGGTTCTTTTTCATGCGGCATCACCGTCTCCCCCAAGACAATGGTGATGCCGCATGTGTAGAGATGAAAATTCATAAGAGAGATGAAAGACTTGTGGATTCAATACGATATGGTGCGTGAATGATTGCCGATCCAAGCGACGTGGGTACCCGCGCTGATTTTTAATTGTGACCGAACAGTCTTCTGGTGATGTCCTGACATGAACCAACTCCCTTCCGGCAAGTACAACCAGAAAAGTCGAAAACCATCAACCTCGCGCCACCGTTACTGTGCAGTAGCTGGTGCGGCTGGCTGACCAGGTGTCAATGTAAAGGTGATGACACCGGAATAGCTTTCAGCCTTAACAGCGTTGTCCTCAGGAATTGCCAACGTTGTTTTGTTCAGATCATAACTGCTAATGCTGGCACCGTTTAGCGATTTGGTCGTGGCGAATAATGGTTGATCTGAATCCGTCAACGTTACCGCTTTACTCCAAGTCGGGGCATCAGCATTCGTCACTGCTGGTGCATCTGGCGTTAGTTCGATGGCCGCGCCTGGCAGAACATCGCCATTAGCGGCTGTGATCGCAGACGCTTTGGCCGACACCGTATACCCGGCGTCCGTACCGCGGAAGTCATTGATCGTTAATAATGAGTTGTCAGCGGAATTAACCGTCTCGTTGACATTGCCTCTAACAATCCCTTCGACAGGCTCACTTGGAAAAGTCAGTGTGTCAGGCACTGCAAGGTCGATTGTGCCACCCGTCACTGCGACTGTCGTATTTGTCGTGCCAACGGTATTGTCCGCAGCTACAAGCGATGAACCGGTTGCAATACTCCCCACAACGAGACCGGCAAACGCGACACCGCTCAACCACAATTTCTTTGACATAAAAGTTCCCCCCAATTGATGTCAAATCGTTCCATTCGTTGGAACAACTTTAATTGTACGCGAATGGTTGCGAGAGCCAACAAAAACGAATTGAGTGAGCAAGCAAAATTTGTTTAATCGCTTATTAATAGGCTTTACATGGAAACCCGCTTTCAAATTCACGAGATCACAAAGCTAAAAATAACTTTTTGTCTCGTTTTGAGGTAAATAAATGCCGATTTGTGAGACTTAAATTGCCGGTCTAAGCTTCAACCCCAAAAATATCAAAAGAATGATAGTAGTAAAAGTCGATGCTAATGGGATGTTCGAGATCACTCAAAAGTCAATGTTAGCAGCAAGTCAGCCGCCGTTTTGAGGGTTAGCTAATCAATATTTGCAGCCAACCACCATACCGGTTAAGCTTATTTGAAGAAAAGAGGCCGATCATGGCAGATACACACGCAACATCAAGCGAGGCACAACACATCATTAAACTTCCTAATGGCGGCACAGCTGAGGGGATCATGCTGCATCGCGGCATGGCCAATCTGCAGCACGAGGTTGATAGTGCAGATTTTGCGCCGCAGACAAAGGTTTATTTAGCGTGGCTGAATGACCTGAATGGCAATCGATTTGGCTTGAAAATCACGGATGCGGCAGATAAAACGTTGTTGCGCCACACCCAGTTTTTGGACGATGCAGTCAAAGAGTTGGCATACGCGGATGCGCCAGCAAATGCTGAGCTGACACCGGACGATTTCAACCCGGCGCGAAAATTTTATCTACCATCTGCCGGCTTGGTCGCACTGCTGGCGGCCATTCAGTGGTCAGTGAAGCACGGGCGAGAAGATGTCGTGGTTTACAGCACGCATCGCCCAGAGTTGCAGTTTTATCAGGCCCGGCAGCAACCGACCTTTATCCAACAGTGGGCTCAGCATGAGTTGCAAGCCGTACCGGAGGATTTTCGATTTCGGATTGCGCCGAAGCTCGACAAGGCTGCGACACACGAGACAACGAAACTAAGAATGCAACTATAAAGTTTTTGTCGGTGATTTTTTTTTGAGAGGAGGGGCGCACATGGCTAATCAGGAACAAGTTTATGAAAATGTTGATCTGCAAGTGATCAAGTTGCTGTTTAATAGCGATAACGGTGATTATAAAGTTTACGCCGTGCGGATTCTGAATCCGAATCCGGCGCTTAAAATGACGCTCACCCAAGAGGCAACCATTACCGGTGATATGGGCTACTACAATCGCCGAGCGATCATCACCGCTGATTTGGTTTACGATGATGCTGGCTCATTGCGGTATAACAAGCCGTCTTACAAATTGGCGCGGTTACATTTTGGCTTGCCCAAAGAACCGCGCCGGCAGTGGCAGCTGATTGACACGCTGCTGGTGCATCAGCCGACAGTCCGGCGCCGATTGCATGAACATTTTGCAGATGACACCCCGATCTTGACGATTTTTTCAACCGATCAGGTAAAACCGGATAGTGTCCCGGGCATTGGTCCCGCCACAATTAAGAAAATCGCTACCGCCATCCGCGGCAAACTGGAAATTGCCGTGTTGGCCAATCACTGGGGCAAGGCACTAAGCTCAATGACCTATGAAAAAATTTGGTTGGCTTATAAGGATGCCAATTTGGCCATGCAAAGTATTGATGCCAATCCGTACCTGTTGATGTCAGTTGCCCAGCTTGATTTCAAGAAAGTCGACACCTTTGCTAAAACGCGTGGCATTGCAGCGAATGATCCGCATCGGCTTACGGCAGGACTGCAATATATTTTTCGCACCGCTGTACTCACGCAAGGATTGACCTATATCACCATTACGTGGTTCCGGCAGCAAGCGGCTACTTTATTGGCTGTACGCGAAGCCGATTTGAAAATGTTTGCCAATCCGCAAGAAGCCTTGCAATACGGCTTTTTACTTAACGAGCAGTATGGATTGGTGACGAGTTGCGATATGTTTGCCACAGAAGGATCGGTGGCGCGGATTATTAAAGTCGCTCAAAAAACAGCCGAGCCGTTGATGGCTCCGGATGAGCTAGATGATGCTCTCGATCAGTTTCTCGATCGGTTTCATTTAACCATTAATGATCAACAGCGCGCCGCTTTTCAAAATGTGAACCGTCATGGCTTGAGCGTTTTGAATGGCAGTGCTGGCACCGGTAAAACTTGGTTGACCGATTTGCTGGTTCGGTTTTTTAACGCCCAAGCAAAAGGTAAAAGTGTCTTGCTTGCACCAACTGGCCGCGCCGCCAAAGTTTTGGCAAAGTATACGCACGAGCCGGCTGCCACGATTCATGCTTATCTGCATCTACTGCCAGGTGAAGAAACCGGCCAGTTTGACGCGGATGCCGACTGGGAAACCTTTGGCGATGCGCGACTCATTGTGGTGGATGAAAGCTCAATGCTGACAACGCCGCTAGCCTACACGGTTTTGAAGAACGTTAATTTCAAAAAGGCGCATGTGCTGTTTGTCGGTGATGTTTTCCAACTGCCGCCCATCGGTCCTGGCAACTTTTTAAAAGATTGTCTAGACGATGAACAGGTGGCGGCGACAACACTGACGCGCGTTTATCGGCAAGATAGCCAGTCCGGCGTGTTAGCACTAGCTAATCGCATTCGTGAGCGGTTAGCGCTGCCTTTTGGACCAGACGATGATCGCTATGTCAGCGGCAATGTGGCGCTGTATAACCAACGCAATGCTGGCCGGGTGTTTGATGCTGGGGTGAAGGCGTATCAGGATGCGCTGGTCAAAAGTGGTCAGCAGATTGATGCGCAATTGTTGATCGTGAATAAGAACATCGGCGCAACTGGCCGCTTGCGATTTAATGCTGAGTTGCAAGCGTTGGTTAACCCGGCTAAAAATGGCGAACCGGAGTATATCAGCAGTTACGTGGATCCGGTCACTAATCAAAAACATCACTTGCGCCTCAATGATCGGGTCATGATTTTGAAAAACGATAAACATGTCCCGCTTGTTGATCCGAAAACATGGGAACGGCGTGCGGTGCTGGGCGAAAATGGCTTGCAACAGACCGATGATTTTGGCACTAAACGTTGGCGTGAGACAATTGTGGCAAACGGCGACACAGGGGTGGTAGCCCATATTGATACCAAACGCCATTTTGTTGTGGTCCAAATCGGCAAGCAATATTGTTACTACAGTTTTGGCAGCGTGCCGCGCGATTTGACGCTGGCTTATGCGATTACGGTGCATAAGGCCCAAGGTGGGCAGGCAGATACCGTTATTGCCATTGTCAACGGCGCCGACATGATGCTCAACGCCCAAAGCTTTTATACGGCGTTGACGCGCACCCAGCAGCAATTCATCTTTTTTGGTGACTTTCGGGTGCTCTTAGCCCGCACCAAAATCTATCCCATCGATGCTCGCCATGATTTACTTGGTAGTTTTCTATCCGGCCAACTGACAGTCGATACGTTCAGCCGCTATACCTTTGATCAGGTCTTGGCTTGGCTGGATAAGCGGCACGCTGAACGCTTATCCACGCGACCTGCGCTGGAAGCAGAGGAAGTCATACCAAGCGAGCAGCCATTTGCCGTTCGTTATGCGGAACAACTGGACATCTTGGATCAGATTGTCGATGAGGTTGCTCAATTGCCGGCTAGAAAACCTGCTCGGGATGTTTGATAGTCATATCATTCATGGAAGACAAATAAAGGCGAGGGATTTTCTGAAAGTTCGGAAAATCCTTCGCCTTTCGGCTTATCACGATAACTTTTTAAAAACCTCAGTGCCAAGGCGGAGCAATCGTAGGCCAGATCGGGCTCAGCCGTGCAAACAACACAGGGACCGGGCCTTGTCGCTGATGTTGTAAGGCGACTTCGAGACCGATTTTTGCGCTCGAAGCCCCGGCTCCGCTCTAGCTACGCGTCGCCTCCCCGTCTGGCTGGAGATTGCGGAGTTTGGCACGGCGCAGAATCTTTATTCTAAATTCTTTTTTGAATAGCCCGCGAGCACATTTGTCGTGCCATTTTAAATTCGCGGACCACTAGCCTTGACCCAATACGTGCGGCCATCTGCGGTTCGATCGAGAAAGCCGTATTCAATCAAATTACGCCGGACAGTGACATAATCCTCAACGTGTTGCTTAAGAATTTCATTAACCGCGGTTTCCGAGTAGTTCTTCTGGGGATCGAAGCCTTTGAAAATTTCCGATAAAATAATGAGCTTGCGTTTCTCTTTTGATGGCCAATTCGTCACGCGACCATCAGCGTCCATGAAACTTTTGAGTGTCTTGGTTCGTTCCTCAGGCGTGATCGCATATCGATCATCGACCATTTTTGCACCGTCGTGAGGGATGATCAGCGCGTCTGGCATCGCTAGCAGCGTCATGGCGGCGAGAAATTGTTGTGCCTGTTGCGCCTTTTCACGGAACTTAAAGCGGTAGTTGCGGATGGTGGAAGGCGAGACTTTGAGTCGTTGCGCGATGACAGTATCACTGAGTCCCTGGGCGAACAACTGTAAAACTGTCTGTTGACTGGATGACACCCCAAGTTGACCAGCGGGTTGTGCCACTAACGCTGCAAGCGCGCCATGATGGACTTGGGCGACATGTTGACGAATCATGGCTTCAGCTGTGAAAAAATGGCCATCTTGCGGATAGACTTCATCTGCAGCAAATGTGACTGGACAGTAGCGGCATTGATAATGATGATTTTTGAGCCGATAACCGTGCGTTAGCTCTGAAATTTCGCAAACAAAATTATTTGAAGTTTCCATATAAACAAACCTTTCTAATATTTGTTTATATATTAACTTGGATTTTGCGAAACTGCAAGTTTTGAGCTTGCTGATGACTTTTTACCTGCACAGAAGCGTTTTTTGACACATGCGATGAGTTTAATGGTGGGGCTTGAGCGCGAGGCCGCGTACGCAAAAAAACTGACTCAAACTGTCAATGATGGCTGATTCTTCACATCATTACCGGCCAAAGGAGACTGGGTCGGTCATGGTGATACTCATCAAAGGCAATTTGGGCCAGCTTTTTATAAAGACTCACTTCGCGATGAACACCAGTTGTGTTGCGGTTGAAAGGTGAGCATTGAAGCGATAAGTCGGGGAATCAAAATGTTTCAAATCCGCCGCCTTGGTTAACCGATGGCTGGCGGCAAAACGAATCATTTCACCACGGGCCATTTTGGCATAAGTGGCACGGGTTTTTAGTTGGCCGTTAACGCGATGGGCGAAACGGACATCTATGAATTGATCTTTTGCTTGCAAGTAGGGGCGAATGGCTTTGGCATATTCGTCAGAGGCGAGGTTGATGATGGGGCCGGGCATTCTGGCTAAGGCCTGATAAAGGCGGTTGCCCCAAAAGTCATATAGATTGCGATGATGAGGCAGAGGTAAGTGATTTTGCATTTCTAAGCGATAAGGCACAACGCCATCGAATGGGCGCAAAATGCCATACAGTCCTGACAGAATTCGAAGATGTTGCTGGATATACACCAGTCCGGCGTCGTCTAGCAAGTCCGGGGCCATGTATTGGTATTGAATGCCAGAATAGCTGAAGATGGCCGGCGACTGTCGGCGAGTCAGGTCACATTGCTGCAGTTGGTTGTAGGCGGTTTGCGTGAGTTTGTCACTGGTATGCCACAGCGCCTGCGCTTCAGAAAAGGTCAATTGTTGCATCAGCAGCAACAGCTCGCCAGCTTGGGCACGGTATTTGGGCTGGCTTTGGACCGGGAAATCGTCTTGAGCGCGGATCATTTTCTTTGCGGGAGCGATGATAAATTTCATGCGAGCGAAACTCACTTTCTAGCGACTGAGATTAAACGGTCATGCTTGAACAACAAGATGGTCTAACTTTGCGTGGCTATTTGATCAAGCGTCGGTGCTGCGGTGGGTTGCGGAAGGTTGGTTACTGCCGTCAGCTCCATGAGCGTTGCCGAAAAATCACCATGGGCAAGTGGCAAGGTAACACCGGCGTGGTTCAGTTCTAACCCGGTGGCATTTTTGGTGTTGTCGATTTGATAAGACAATCTTGGGTCCAAGTAATGCAGCAGTACATGTTGATAATGGGGAATCGGCGAAGTGACACCAACTGAAGTCAAGACCAGTGCCTTGGTTTTGGCAGCGTTGGTGATCAGCCAACAAACCTCGTCTTGATTAACATGGCTAGGTCGTAACCGAAAAAGCAAACCATTCTGCAATTCTTTGCGATTCGCTTTGTAAAAGGCAAAACTGGCCTTGACCGCCGCGGCTTCAGCGGGACTGAGCTGACTCGGCGGGCATTCGATGCCAGTGATGCCAACCAGACTTAACAGTGCGCGGGTATGCAAGGGCGTTAACCGTGCATCTTGTAGATTCGGGGAGGCGGTGAAATGCGAGACAAAAATTTTGAGCGGGAAAAACAGCGAGAAGCCGTTCATAATTTTCATGCGGTAAACCGGGTCAGTAAAATCGCTGGTCCATGTTTGGTCGGTGTAGGCGATCATCCCGCCATCTAAACGGCCACCGCCGGACGAACAATTTTCGATGAGTAGCTTTGGAAAAGTGTCGCGTAACGTTTTCAAAACCCGATATAAGCCGCGGGTATAGCGATAGCCGACTTCACCTTGTTGATCAGGTGGCAGTACCGGACTGCCAGGTTGACTGAAGTGGCGGTTATAGTCCCACTTGAGGTAATCAATATGATTATCGCGCACGAGGTTAGTTAGAACTGTGATCAAGTGATCCTGCACAATCCGCTGACTGAGATCGAGAATAAGCTGATTGCGAGAACGCAGAGGTTTTTGGCCGACATACTGCATGGCCCAGTCAGGATGGGTGGCATAGAGCTCACTATTTTCGCTGATCATTTCGGGTTCGACCCAAAGTCCAAAAGCAAGGCCGCGAGCGTGAATTGCGTCAGCCACCGGGCGCAGGCCATGTGGAAATTTAACGGGATCAGGTACCCAGTCGCCAAGTTGGCCAGCATCGTTAGGCCGATTTTTAAACCAGCCATCATCAATGACCAGTAACTCAACTCCCAACTCTTCCGCTTTGGGAATCTCGGCAAGAATTTTGGCTTCGCTAACGTCAAAATAAGTGGTTTCCCACGTGTTGTATTCAATTAGGTTTTTGCGCGGCAATGGCATGACATGATCGGCAAAAAAGCGGTGGAAGATCCGGCTGAGATCATTTAGGCCATCGTTGGTGTAAGCGACGGCTGCTTCCGGCGTGACAAATGGCTTGCCGGGCTTGAGTTGCCAAGCAAAGAGCTCCGGATTCAGTCCCATCACGAGCCGGCTGTTGTCGAACTGATCGACTTGCGCCGTATAGTTAAAATTGCCGCTCCACAAAAGCGTGACGCCTAAAGCTTCCCCAGCAAATTCATTGGTCGCTGGCGCTGCAAGAATCGTCGCCGGGACACCTTGCGGCCCACTGGCGCCATAATTACTGCCGATTGACTTTTTGCCGGGGGTCAGCGGCTGGCGGGTCACTTTGGCCTCATTGAGATGAGCGCCGGTCAGCGTAATGAGGTCATAAGCGTGGTCGTCAAAATCTAGTTGAAGGCTGGCAGCATGAGTAATCGTCAGTGTCGTGTCTGTCAGATTACGATACTCAACTTGTTTGAGCAAGACAGGCAAATCGCCGACAATCGTGTATTTGAGCCGGACAGCAAGCGTCTGGGTTTCATCGTGCATTGTTATGATCAGCGTTTGCCCGTGCGGTGTTCGCGCTGTCGGCAAGGTACCGTTAAAGCTTTCATTGCCAGCAAGGATTTGATAGTGGTCAAACTTGAGATTACCAATCAGCTGACCGTGACCGTTACGCACGGCGTAAGCTGGCGTACGGTAATCGCCGCCCATCAATGTGCTATATTCCAGCGGCAAGGTCGTCAGTGAGTAAGGTGCGGCATCATTTTGAATGTTAAAAGCATGACTGAAGTCTTCAAGTTTGGCGGTACCAGAAAAATGATCCAGCGCCGGTCCGCAGTAACGTTTAACAAGATAACCGCGAATAACCTGAATGACATAGCTAAAGGTGTTGTTGTGCAAATGAAACAATTGACGTTCCGGATCATATTCAATATTTGCCATAAAGTTTACCCCCATGATGGAAAGCGCGAGCAGGTTTCTGCGACTGCGAGCGCGTTATGGTGACTGGTTTCAATCTATTATAAGCGAATGGCCGTCGAACTGCTTGTGATATCGGGGGAGGGCTTCCTTTCTTACGGGGGCTGTTTGAACACCGACAGAACGAGCTAGCTCCGCGGCGGGGGCTGGCGACCGCGAAGCTGGAGCCGTGGGCACAGCTTTGAACTCCCGCAAAACCCACGCGATTTCAAAGTCTGGCCTTGTTGTAGGCGGTAAACCGCCAACAACAATTTCAAGGCTGAGCCCGCCACCGCTCCGCCAGCTCTTTCTTTCTGCTGTAGGAAGTATTTTTTTCGTGTCCATATATTAATAAGAAGCCGCTCTTGAATTCGACTTTCGATGTGGAAAAAGTAGTTCTTGTACCTGGAAAATTATGAGCAATCGGGTTCAAGTTATGGGATAGAAAGCAGAGAGCTGGCGGAGCGGCGATGGGCTCAGTGGTGACGTTGGTCTTGGCGGAGTGGTTTTCTCCGCTTAGACCAAGGCCGAGCTTCAAGACCGCGGGCTTTGCGGGCTTGAAGTCGTGCCCACCACGTTCCAGCCCAAGCGCCGCGTAGCCAGCTCGGACTAAGGGTGTTCAACAAGCCAACACAAGAACAGGCCGCCGCAACTATTTTGCTTATAAAAATTATAAATAATAACTACTATTATCTTTGACCCGCGAACCAGCACTCCCGTAAAATTTTAATTGTAATAAAGAATGACTGCGACATTATCAAAAAATATTCGAGGGGAGTGCATCTTTATGAATGCATTTATTGGATGGCTGAATCGGCATGTGGTGCCGATCGCGGCTAAGATTGGATCAATTCGGTGGTTAGTTGCTTTGCGTGACGCGTTTATTGCGATCATGCCAGCGATGATGGCCGGCGCAGTTTCGACAGTCTTGAACGTTTTAATTCGCGATATTCCGACCCAGTTCAAGTGGATGGGCATTGTTGATTCAATGCAATGGCTGATCGGCATTAATGCGATGGTTTGGACCGGCACACTGGCGATTCTAGGCTTGCTGTTTGCCTTCACGTTCGGCTATCAATTAGCAGTCCAGTACCAAGTTGAGCCGGTGACTGGGGGGATTGTGGTACTAGGCGCATTCATCATGAGTTTACCGCAGAATTTCACAGTCGCTTTAAGCAGTGCACTTGGTAAAGGCGCTACAAAGTTGATTACCGATGCTGGTGGGGTCGTTGATGGCAAGAACATCAGCATGTGGGGCTACTTCAACTTTGGCAAGTTCTTTGGTTCCTATGGCTTCTTCACCGTCATGATCATGGGCGGCATCGCCATGACCTTATACATCTGGCTCATGAAAAAGAATGTCACGATTAAGATGCCAGAGGCGGTGCCGCCTGCTATTGCGAAGGCGTTTACCGGGATCATCCCAGCAACGGCTGCGTTGTATTTAGCCGGTGTGATCAACTATCTGATTAGCTTAAACAAAACAACGGTGATCGAATTTATTGCTACCTTAATTCAGGAGCCATTGCTGAATATGTCGCAAGGTTTCTGGGCAGTCTTACTGATGACACTGTTGGTGCAAATCTTCTGGTTCTTCGGTCTGCACGGGACCAATGTGCTCGGACCGGTGTTGGATTCCATTTGGTTGACCGCGCAAATTGCTAATATGAATGCGTTCATGAAAGGTGAAGCGTTACCGTTTGTTTGGACCCGAAACGCCTTTGATCTGTATGCATGGATTGGCGGCGCCGGCAGTACCTTGCTGCTGCTGATTGCCATCCTCCTGTTTTCAAAACGAGACGATCAACGTACCGTGGCAAAATTATCAATTGCCCCAGGCTGCTTCAATGTGAATGAACCTGTGATGTTCGGGTTGCCGATCGTGCTGGATCCGATTTACTTCATCCCATTCATTCTGGCGCCAGTGGTCATGGTCTCAATCGCTTATGGCGCCCACATCCTCGGCTGGGTATCGCCAGTTAAGAATCAAATCGTCTGGTCAATGCCACCGTTTGTCAACTCGCTGATTGCAACCATGGACTGGCGTGCACCGATTCTACAGGCAGTCAATATGGTCATCGGGTTCTTGATCTATGTGCCATTCGTCAAAGCAGCCAACAAACTGGACCCTGAGTTGACCGTTGACGAACCGGTGATGAAAAAAGAAAAACGCCTGAAGGAGACAGGCAAGCTGGAAGGTGATGCTGTTTGAAAAATGTGACAGCAAACTTGATCTTGCTCAATCTCAGTATGGCCATCGTGATGTTCAGTCCATTATTGCCAGCACCATGGCAGATCGTTGGCTGCGGCATCGGCATTGGTTTAACGATTGTGTTCGTCCGTCGCTATGTTCAGTTGATCAAGGCACAAAAGCAGGAGGGGCGCGATGAAGATCACCATGAATCTGCCGGTTGAGCCGGCGGTCTTTTTCAAACAGTTACAGCTCTCGGCATTGGCAGACATTCGCACGCATACCGGCCGGGAACCTTTACCGGGAAGTTTGCGCGGGTTTAGCTATGCTAAAAAATGGCCGAATGGTCGGCAGGCGCGGCTGCAGATTACCGACATGGAGCCGAACAAAGTCTATGCTTATACATTGGCAACGCCGCAAGACGACTTTCGCGTTAGCTATCGCCTAGTGCCACTTGCATCGGAAAAAAGTCGGTTGGAATATGAAGAGTCCTTAGTCGCAAAAACGGCGCGCGGCACGGCCAACAATCGGGTGAGCGGCCTACTGATGGGCTGGTTTCGGAAACGCCGATTCAAGAAAATGGCCTTGAAGATGTGTCAATCTTAAAAAAGTTGCCTTTAGAGGTGACACACCATGTGTATCGGCACGGAGCACGAAGCAAGCAATACAAGACAGTGAAACAAAAAACAATGACTCGACAGAAGGAGGCGAAAAAATGGGACAGATTGGGATCAGTCTCTACCCAGAACAAACCACGGTAGCGAAGGCGACTGCTTATCTAGAAATGGCTCATCAGCTTGGGTATCGGCGGCTGTTTACATCGCTATTGCAGTTGTCTGGCGAAAAAGGCCGCGATCAGTTGGCCATTTTTAAGGCTGTTGTCGCCAAAGCAACTCAACTTGGATTTAAAACGATTGTCGATATTGCACCACCGTTATTTTCCGAGTTAGAAATTGATTATCATGATCTGAGTTTCTTTCACGAACTGGGCGTCTGGGGCTTGCGGCTTGACGAGGGATTTACTGGACAAGAAGAGGCGTTGATGACGCATAACCAGTATGGCTTGAAAATTGAGATCAATATGAGTGCTGGCACGAATTATGTTGATGCCATCATGCCGTTTGGACCACGTCTAGATAACTTGTTAGGTTGCCATAATTTTTACCCGCAGCAATATACTGGTTTGGGTGATGAGCGGTTTGTGGCCTACTCGCAGAAGTTTCGACATTATGGCATTCGCACCGCGGCATTTGTGACTGCGCCAAGTGCTGATCATGGGCCGTGGCCGATCAGCGAAGGCTTGCCAACACTGGAAAGTGATCGCGATCGGGCCATTGCCAGTCAGGTGCACCATTTGCGACTGACCGAAGTGATTGACGATGTGTTAATCGGCAATGCGATGGCGAGCGAGGCTGATTTGCACGCCGCGGCACTGGCCTTCTTCTGTCCGTATCCGGCATTGCGCGTGCATCCAACGGCGGCCATTTCTGAATTGGAAACCAAGATTGCATTCAGTGAGGCGCATTTATATCGTGGTGACGCCTCAGACTATCTGGTTCGCGACACCCAGCCACGCATTCGCTATGCAGGATAGGCGATTCCAGCGCATGATGCAACTGGCACGTTACACCGTGGCGATGTTGTCGTGGTGAATGAGACGTATGCCCGCTATGCCGGAGAACTGCAGATTGTCCTGCGTGAACTGGCAAATGATGGCCGACGCAATAAAATTGGTCAATTAACCGACTCAGATCTCGACTTGTTGCCGTTGCTGAAACCATGGCGGACGTTCATGTTAAAGCATGTTAAAAGTTAGAGCCACAAACCGCCGATGAGTTAACAAACACTGATCATGACAAAGGAGAAAACGCGATGACGCAAGTGAATGAACAGACGATCATGGGCTTGATTATAGCAGGCGGCAATGCCAAAAGTGCGGCCTTCACCGCGATTCAAGCCGCCAAAGCCGGTGACTTTCCTGAAGCAACTGTGCAATTAAAAGAAGCTGATGATGCATTAGTGTCAGCGCATAATGCGCAAACAGAGCTGCTGACTGCCGAAGCGAGCGGCGATCATGCCGAGGTGTCACTGCTGATGGTCCACGCGCAGGATCATCTCATGAATGCCATCACTTTCCGCGATTTGGCCGGTGAAGTTGTCGCTGTTTATCAGCGGATGGCAGAAATGACAACCGCGCCAACTGTTTAATCATGGGCGCAACACAAAAAATGACAAACGAAAAGCCGGTCAGATGATGATCGGCTTTTTTGAATGGTGTAAAGCTAACAAGAAACAGTGAACAGGTCAGGACAAAATTTGCAATTACCGAAACAAAGAATTTTTGCCCACGTCACAGTGCCTTTTAGGCTTGAAAGATCAAAGTCTACAACTACAGAGCTTGGCACGACAGAGAATTGTTTAGCCCAATCTTTTCACGAATCCCATATTGGGGGACAATGATCAACCCATCACCTTACGCAACTTACCAACGGCAATCGGCAAGGTGAGATAAGGTTTCTCTTTGTCCAAATCGCTCATCACTGTTTTCGGCAACAGGACATCGCTTTGGACGCCGTCAACATACATGACCGCATTATCAAGATTGAAGACATCCGTGCCATAACGTTTGAGCAACTGTTCCCGCAAGTCTGACATGACAACTCGCTGCTGGTAAATGTAAAAGCCATTGTCGTCGGCTTCTGGATATTTACCACCGATGAGATTCAGCTTTTCAGGAGCATTATCGAGTGGCACAAACACTTTACCGGAAACCTTCTCTGCTTCTTCCTCGTCAACGACACCATCATGATTCACGTCTTGCGCGGCTGTCGCAACCGCGACTGGCGCTTTCGTAACGGAACCTTCCAAAACGGCCATATGCGTCATATCTGCTGGCGTATTAAACATCTCGATGCGAATTTGCAGGGCATCATCATCCGTGACTTCAAGATTCGCAAACCCGTGTGCTTTCCGACCGATACAATCATCATTAAGCGCCTGTAACGTTGCCCTATATCGCTTACGCATAAACACGCCTCCATTATTATTTAGGGTTTCCTAACTCCACCTTTACCATAGTCTTTTTAGCCTAAAAATCAAGGCTGTGAAACTGTGCGAAACAGCGTTAAGTCAAGGGAGAGAGGGGGTATAGACCGTTTTAAAAAGTTGATTTTTTTAGTTAATAAAGCAGCAAAAGAGCCACAAGATGTCGTTGGTTTTGGTGACGGCCTAATTGTGGATGCTAGTGGCAGTTATGCCAAGTTGTCAGCGTGATTCAGGCGGGCAGCATCGCGCTTACGAAACAATATGCTTAACACTAGTATCAAAAGCTAGCATAAACAGTGCTTTTTCAAAGTGAACTCATTGGCTGGTCGCTGCTAGTTAGTATAACGATTTCAAAAAGAAGTAAATTATTTTTTTATAAACGCTTTCAGTACCGTAATCATGTTTGGAGGTGTATATTTAAATTGGAATCGTTTTAATATAGGAGGTGCGCCATGAAAGTTGTCATTTTCTCCACCTGTATCGTAGATCTTTTCTTCCCGAACGTCGGGGCAGCAATGGTCGAAGTATTGGAACGCTTTGGCTGTGAAACCTTCATGCCGGTTAAGCAGATTTGTTGCGGCCAGCCGACATATAATTCAGGTTACGTGAAAGCTACGCAGAAGGTCTTTCGTAATGAGATCGATGCGTTGCTGTCAGTTGACGCCGATTACATCGTCGGGCCAGCTGGTTCTTGCGTAAATATGCTGCGCGAATACCGCGTTTTACTTAAAGATGATCCGGAATATGCTGAAAAGGCGAAGGAAGTCGCCGACAAAACATTTGAATTCTCCCAGTTTCTGTATCGGGTTTTGAATGTGATTGATGCAGGCGCTGAACTCGATGCCAAAGCTACCTATCATCGCTCTTGCCACATGACCCGGTTGTTGGGTGAGCGGACAGCACCGTTCGTTTTGCTTGATCATGTGAAGGATCTGCAAATGGAACCACTCCCACATATCGAAAACTGCTGCGGCTTCGGCGGCATGTTTTCCGCGAAAGAGCCGGAGATTTCCAAGCAGATGGTGGATGAAAAAGTCGACGATGTGCTGAGTACTGGGGCCAAAGTCCTGATTTCGGCTGATCCAGCCTGCTTGATGAATATTTCCGGTCGCTTCTCTCGTCGTCAGGAAAAAATTAAGATCATGCACATTGCTGAAGTGCTCAACCACAATGTTGACCCGAAACGGATCAAGTTCCATGATCCACTGCCGGTAGAACAGGAGGTGCGCCTATGAGTATCGTTACCAGTGATAAACCATTCTTGGAGCGGGTGAAAGAATCCGAACAGGACAAGTTCATGCAGGCAAGTGTTGCCAAAGCACAAGACGCCCAGTGGGATAAACGCGAGGCGTCACGTCACGAACTTGGCAACTGGCCGCAATGGCGCGATCTTGGCGAACAGATCCGCCAGCATGTGATCAAATACTTACCGGATTATTTAGAAGAATTTAGCGATAACGTTGAAAAACGCGGCGGGCACGTTTACTTTGCCAAAACGGACAAAGAAGCCGCGGCTTACATCACGAACCTTGCCAAGAAGAAGCAGGCCAAGAAGATTGTGAAGTCCAAGTCGATGGTCACCACCGAAATCAATTTGGATAAGGATTTGTTGAAGATTCCTGGCACCCAGCTGATGGAAACTGATTTGGCTGAGTTTATTTTGCAAGAAGACGATTGGGCAGAGCCAACCCACATCGTTTTCCCGGCATTGGCGAAAAACCGTGATCAGGTCAAAACCATTTTCGATAAACTGGGTTACAAAGGTGACAACGATCCAGAACATTTAGCCAGGTTCGCGCGTGAATACTTGCGGCGCTATTTCTTACAAGCTGATTTCGGTATTACGGGGTGCAATTTTGCGATCGCCGACTCCGGGTTGATCAATTTGGTCACCAATGAAGGCAATGCCGATCTGACCATGGCGATTCCTAAGACACAGGTGGTCGTGATGGGGATGGAACGGATTGTCCCAAGTTTGAAGGAAGCAGAAACACTGGATAACATGTTGTCTCGGTCAGCTGTGGGACAGAAACTGACCAGCTATTGTTCTTTCTCTGGCAAGCAAGTTGACGGCGAAGCAGACGGACCAGAAGATTTTCATGTGGTCATTGTCGATAATGGCCGCAGTAACGCCCTTGGCACGCCATTCGAGCCAGTCTTGCAATGCATTCGCTGTGGCGCGTGTCTCAATGTCTGCCCGGTTTATCGGCATATCGGTGGTCATGGTTACGGTTCAATCTACCCAGGACCAATCGGCGCGGTGCTTTCACCAGTTTTAGATGGTTATGAAAAGTTCGGTGATTTGCCATTTGCTTCAAGTCTTTGCGCTGCATGTACCGAAACCTGTCCCGTTCGCATTCCGCTTCACGAATTGTTGATCAAGCATCGTGAAGTCATGATGGATAAGCTCAAGATGGATCACAGCTTCAACGACAAGATCATGAAAATGGTTGGCGTTGGCACTAGCGCTCCGGTTTTATTCAACATGGCGCTTGATATGGATCATGCCATGATGGGCGTTTTGGCTACGAAGGATCAAGGCAGCGTGGAAAATGAGTACAACAGTGGTCGCATCAAACAAACTAAGATGCTGCCGAAACTCGCACGCGGCTGGACCGATGTGCGTGACCTGCCACGGCCACCGAAGAAGAACGAGAACTTCCGTCACTGGTTCAAGGAGCACAAGGCAGCATTGGAGGCGCAAAAACATGAGTGATCACACGAATCGGGAAGATTTTTTGAACGCCATCGCTGAAAAAGCCGGCCGACCGCGGCACCAGCTCAAAGATCATCCATTTGAGCCGCTCAATGATCTGCCAGAAACAACCTTGTCTGGCCACTCTCAAGATGAGCTAGAAACCATCGCTAAGAAAAATAGCGAAGGGGTGCATGTCACGTTTAAAACCACCACCAAAGCTGATTTGGCGTCTGCCTTGAATGCTTACATTGAGCAAGATGCGCCTAAAACAATGATTTTGCCAACCACTGACAAGTACGCGGATTTTGGCTTGACCGAATGGACCAACACCGTCAGTCCTAAGCCGATGTACTGGACGCCAGGCAAAGGCCGCGACTTCAATTTGAAGCAAGCGGCGGCCGCGGACGTCGCCATCGGCTTTGCGGATTATTTGCTGGCTGAATCAGGCACGATTACCGTTGCCACCACCCCTGGCCAAGGCCGTGGCTTCCACTTCCTGCCAACCCATTACTTGGCTATTATCAAAAAGAGCAACATTCTGCCACGTTCTCGCCAAGCCATGGATCACTATGATGCTGACATTAAAGCCGGCAAGCTCCAAACCAGCAACATCAACTTCATCACCGGTCCATCCAACTCTGGCGACATCGAAATGACCCTCGTTGTCGGGGTCCACGGCCCGTTGGACATGACTTACTTGGTTGTGGAGGATATGTAGTTTGAGATTTTTAGTTCCTTAGTTCTTCAGTTCTATTCTGGGCTAAGCTTTAATTGATGGTCCGAGCTGGCTACGCGGGGATGGGGGATGGCGACCGCGAAGCTAGAGCTGTGGGCACGACTTCAAGCCGGCCAAAACCGCGGTCTTGAAGATCCGCCTTGGTCTAGGCGGAGAAAACCACGTCACCAAGACCAATTTCACGGCTGAGCCCCATCCCCGCGTAGCCAGCTCTCTGCATTCTGTCGTAGGATTGGAGCCAAGATAGGTACATCTTCTGTCAATGTGATGACAAAATGAGATGTTTCAGAAATCTGTGATCTGACTCTGACAAGTGATTGCCGAAGTTTCTCAGCTCTAGCTTATTAGTGAGCAGTTGTTCTTGGTGAGTTGTCAATATCATGTCGAGTGTTTCGGAAGTCCGTTTTTCTCTATTCTGTTGTGGTGACTCGATGGAGAAGAAACGGGCTTTTTAATTTGGCATTATGTCTACCAAACAAGCGTTTTGTGATACACCCCCTTCTGATATTTGAAGACCCTAGTGCTAAGGCGGAGCAATCGTAGGCCAGATGGGGCTCAGCCGTGCAAAAAAACATCAGCCCCAGCTGGCCGGAGATTGCGGAGTTTGGCACGGCAAGCCCCTTTTTAGTCCAGATTGTTTTTCCAATTTATTCGATATTTGACAGATCACAAGGTCTAGATGAAATTATGGCTCAGCTTGTGCTTTTGTCTTTGATTAAAAAGATAGCGCTATCGTTCACTATGGTATACTAAACACGAAACGCGCCGTTGCGGCGTAATGCGAATGAAGGAGAACACAAAATATGACTGAAGCAATTGATTTGAAATCTGGGATGGTCTTTGTTAAGGATGGCAAGCTTATCAAGGTACTGGAGTCCAACCACCACAAGCCTGGCAAGGGCAACACCGTCATGCAGATGAAGTTCTACGACATTCGTTCCGGCGCTAACGTTACCACCACCATGCGGCCAAGCGAAAAAGTCGAAATTGCGATTATGGATCGTAAAAAGGCGACTTATCTCTATACGCAAGACGACACTGCCTACTTCATGGACAGCGACAGCTACGAGCAATATGAATTGCCAACTTCAAGCATTGAGCATGAATTGAAGTTCATGCTGCCCAACGTTCCGGTTGAAATTGAATTCTACGGCGATGAAGTCATCGGCTTGGAACTGCCAGGCAGCGTTGAACTTAAAGTCACCGAAACTCAGCCAGCTGTCAAAGGCGGCACTGTGGCGGGCGGCGGCAAGCCAGCAACATTGGAAACTGGCTTAGTTGTTACCGTGCCTGATTTCGTCAAAGATGGCGAAACTATTATCGTCACGACCGACACAGGAACTTACAAAGGCCGCGCGCAAAAATAATTTCCAAAGCAAGCTGACCACACAGTGAATAATCTGTGTGGTTTTTTGTTATCCAAAAACGTGTCATTTTGCCGCAGCCGGTTGCGCGATCGCTTGCCGGTTCATTGAATCAACGCGTGCCAGCAGACAGCCAGTTGGTTGATCAGCTCAAGCAAACCCCGTCACACCAAGGTGGAATAATTGTGACTCCTGACCAATTAGCCTAAAATACAGTCCGAAAGGGTGTGATGGTGATGACCATGCCACGCGCGCAACGAATTAAAATTTTAATTGTTTTGGGGATGATGTCGTTATTAACGGCTCTGTCTGGGTCGAGTACGAACTTGGCCATGCCGAAAATTTCGGCGGATCTCATGATTTCCAGCAGTGCCGCGACTTGGATTGTGTCCATCGGCCTCATTACGACCTCTGTTTTACTGGTCATGTTTGGCCATATCGGTGATTTGGTCTCAAAAAATCTCGTCTTTTTGATCGGCGAAATGGTATTCATTGTTGGTTCATTGTTAACTGGGATCGCGCCGACTTATCTAACCATCCTTGCCGGTCGCGTCATTCAAGCCGTTGGGTCGGCGATGATCATGGCGAATTCGACGGGCATCGTTAGCCAATACTTTCCTGATGCTAATCGGGCAGAGGCGTTAGCGGTGATCTCAATGTTTGTTTCCGTCGGGTCGATTTCCGGCCCGGCATTTGGTGGCATTTTGATTACTTGGGCAAGCTGGCGATGGATTTACCTTTTCAATGTCCCAGTTGGTCTGCTGATCGTGTTTGCGGGGATGCGACTTTTGCCACTGCGCCGGCCAGCAACTGGGGAGATTAAGCAAGTCTGGGGTAACGCCAATTGGACAGGGCAAAATCTGTTTACTGGCGGGATGATCTTGACCTTTGCCAGTGGCTATTGGCTTCAGCAGCCGACGCAGCATCTGTTGGGATTTCTCATCCTTGCTGGTGGGGCGATTTTGACGTTGTTGGCTTTCATCCAAGATCAACGTGCCAAGTCACCGTGGATTGCGCCAGCATTGATGCATAATCCCGATTATTTAATATCCGTCAGCGTGCTGCTGATCGTCATGTTGGTTAACTCCGTTTCCAACATTTTGTTGCCATTCTATTTGCAAAGTTACGGCGGCATTTCTGCCTTTGAAAGCGGCCTGTTGATGATGCTGCAAAGTGTTGTCATGTTGATGATTACACCGTTTGCCGGCTGGCTTGCCGATCATTGGAATCGTTACTATCTCACGATTCTGGGCTTGTTAGTCCTGATTGTGTCACAAGTCGGCTACGCCTTTTATCCAGCAAAATTGTCGATGGCACCCATCATCTGGCCGATTGTGCTCAATGGAGCGGGCATGGCGTTGTTCCTTTCGCCAAACAATGCCTTAACGATGGGAGCGGTTGATGCTAGCGTCTCTGGTGTGGCCGGATCGCTGAACTCGTTGGCGCGAACCATCGGAATGACCATCGGCATCAGCTTTGGTGCTACGTTACTTTTTGCCCAGCTGCCAGGCGTCACGCGAATTTCGCCGCAGTCGGGGGCACCATTCCTGCATGCATTGGCCTTTGTTTTCTGGTTAGCAACCATTGTTTCCGTGGTTGGATTAATAATTGTCATTTTTCGAACAATTCGCAGTCGGCGAACGAAGGCTTCAGTTCAATAAATCCAAGTGAAACATATGAAAGCGGTTAAATAAAACTGAGCATTTGCTCAGCTTTATTTGTATAAGATGGCAGCTTGTCTGACAAAAGCGAAAATTCTATGAGCAAAAGCCGAATATTAGTCCACTATTTGACGATTTTCCGATTCTTACCAATGTTATTTAATATAAGCTATTCTTAGCATCATCACTCAAAATGAAAACAAAAACGCGTGTCGATTATTAGGTTAGGTGGGCTTCTTACTGCCTATAAATAAGGAATCCATCTAGAGAATATTTACGGGATATACAATTTTTAATTTGAGATCGGTAGCATAAATGTGACAAAAGTAAGATCAAAGAATTAGTTTTTTTAGGCGAAATTGAGGATTCGCTTATTTACATTAATGGATTTCTAATGTAAGGTAAGTTCAATCATTTTAGGAGGGAACAGGATGAAATTTAGAAAGACAATGGTTGCGGGCTCTGCGCTCGCGCTTGCAGGGGTGTTAGCAGCCTGTGGTTCTAATTCTTCTAGCAGCAGTAAAGGTACTTCGATTACACGGATGGAGAGTGATGTGATCTCCACGATGGATCCGTCAACGACCACCGATGCTATTTCTGGGCAGGCATTGATTGATACCATGGATGGCTTGTATCGGTACAATGGCAGCAAATTGGAAAATGCCATGGCCAAGAGTCAACCAACTGTTACTGATGGCGGGAAGACCTATACCTTCAAGTTACGTAATGCTAAATGGAGTAACGGTGATCCAGTCACAGCCCAAGATTTTGTGTTTGCTTGGCGGCGGACGGTTGAACCGAAGACCAAGTCGCAATACGCCTACCTATATTCAGGCGTTAAAAACGCTGATGACATCACAGCCGGTAAAAAAGCGGCCAGCACGCTGGGGGTTACCGCCGTCAACAAGACGACTTTGAAAGTCACCTTGGACCACGCGATTCCTTATTTCAAGACCATGTTGGTTAACCCAGCATTCTTCCCACAAAATGAGAAATTCGTTGAAAAATCTGGTAAGAAATTCGGGACTACCTCCAAGTACATCTTGTCCAATGGCCCTTACCAGTTGAAGAACTGGAACGGCACTGGTAACACTTGGAAAGAAACTAAGAACACTACTTACTGGAATGCTAAGAACGTTCACATCGATACCCTTAATGGTCAAGTTGTTAAGGATTCGCAAACCGCGATGAACCTGTATCAGTCGAAGAAACTTGATATCGCAGCTTTGCAAGGTGAACAAGCGGCTCAAGCAAAATCCATGTCTGATTTCAAAGGCCTCAAGCAAAGTGCGACCTTCTATCTTGAATTGAACGAGAAGAAGGATCCAATCTTTAAGAACACCAAGATTCGTCAGGCAATTTCCATGTCTATTGATCGCGAGGCATACATTAAGAAGGTTCTGAATGATGCTTCCATCGCGGCCAACAATGTGACCCCTGAAGGATTGTTCGAAAAGAACGGTCAAGACTTCTCCAAGACGGCATCTAAAGCCGAATCCTCCGCTGTTAAGTACGATCCAGCCAAGGCTAAAGAGTTGTGGACAGAAGGTTTGAAAGAAGTCGGTCAGTCCGCACCAACTTTGGAACTGCTGACAGACGATACGACCAATGCTAAGCGTTCTGCCGAATACTTCCAGAGCACCTTGCAACAGAACCTGCCAGGTCTGAAAGTTACCATCGCTACAGTACCATTCAAGACGCGTCTATCTCGTTCCCAAAATGGTCAGTTCGATATGGTTATCTCCGCTTGGAGTGCTGATTTCCCAGATGCTATTTCCTTCTTGGATCTGTTCACCTCCGATAACAGTTACAACGATGGCAAGTGGTCAAATGCTGAATACGATGCTTTGATCAAGCAGTCCAAGACGACCGATGCAACCAACGCAACCGCTCGTTGGAACACCTTACTCAAGGCCCAAGAACTGTTGACGAAGGAACAAGGCGTTGTACCGCTGTATCAACGGGTACAAACAACCTTGCAGCGTAAGACCATTACCGGTTTGAATTACAACCCAACCAATTCCTACAACTTTGTGAATGCGAAAGTTAAGTAGAACTTAGTCGGATTATGGTCTAACAACCGCGTTTTTAAACCAAAACGTGAGCAGTTACGAATAACTGCCTGCTAGTTTCAAATAAGTAGTTCTCACAAACGGCGTTGTCTCGTGTTCTGCGGCGGACAACGCTGTTTGCTTATCAGGGCGTGTGCCCATAAACAGGAGTGAATCATGGTCAAATATATTTTAAAACGGATCGGCTTCCTGCTCCTGACACTGTTTATTGTTGCCAGCGCTACCTTCTTCCTGATGAAGTTGTTGCCGGGGACGCCGTTTAACAACCCCAAAATTCCAGCAGATCAACTGCTGATTTTGAAGAAACAGTATGGATTGGATAAGCCGGTTTGGATGCAATACCTAACGTATATTGTCGGAATCTCACATGGCGATTTTGGAATGTCCTATCAATTTCCTGGCCAAACCGTGTCAAACTTAATCGCTTCTCGGATTGGACCATCTCTACAAATTGGCGCACAGGCGATGGTCGTCGGCACACTTGCCGGGATCTTGCTTGGTGCCATTGCCGCGATCCGCAAGAACACATGGGTTGACGCGACTGCTACCATTTTTGCGATTCTCGGTCGCTCAATTCCTAACTTCGTGTTCGCCGCACTGCTGCAGCTTTTTGCTTTCAAAACTGGCGCCTTCCCAGTAGCACTTTGGGGCGGCTTCTCATATAGCATTTTGCCGACAGTTGCCTTGGCGATCGCACCGCTTGCCCAAACGGCCCGATTCATGCGAACTGAAATGGTCGATGTGCTTAGTTCTGATTACATCGAACTGGCACGTTCCAAAGGTGAATCACGCTGGCAAGTTGTTGCCAAGCATGCGCTGCGTAACTCAATGATTCCGATTGTGACCATCATCGGACCAATGGCTGTTGACTTAATGGTCGGCTCACTGGTTGTCGAGAACATCTTTGCGATCCCTGGGATTGGGGAACAATTCGTTAAGTCAATTACGACCAACGATTACCCAGTTATCATGGGACTGACCATTCTCTACAGTGCCATGCTGACGGTTGTGATCCTTGTCGTCGATATTCTTTACGGCTTCATTGATCCACGAATCCGATTGAGCGGGGAGGCAAACTAATGGCAACAAGTAAATTAAGTCCAGATGCATTCAAGCATGTTAAAGTGGATGCGGCTGAACAGGAACGTATTGCCACGCCTGCGCTGACGTTCACGCAAGATGCGATTCGGCGATTGAAGAAAAACAAGGCCGCAGTGATTTCCCTGTGGGTGCTCGTTTTCATCGCGTTCATTTCTATCATTTCTATCTGGTTATCACCTTCTAATCCAAACAAACAAAGCCTGAACTATGCGAACCTGCCGCCCAAATGGCCAGGTATCGATTTGCCAGGTTTGAACGGCTACATGAACGGTCAAAACAAATACGCTGGCATGGGTAAAAATGTTTACTTCTTGCTGGGTACCGATTACCTTGGCCGTGACCTGTTGTCTCGAATCATGGTCGGCACCCGAGTTTCACTGTTCATCGGGATTGTCGCAACCTTCTTCGATTTGACCATCGGGGTTTTCTACGGCATCATCTCCGGCTGGCGCGGGGGCATGACCGATACGTTGATGCAACGTGTTATTGAAATCATCTCCAGTATTCCTAACTTGGTTGTTGTCATTCTGATGCTGCTGGTCTTCCGTCCTGGCTTGACCTCCATTATCTTGGCGATTGCTTTCACTGGGTGGGTGACCATGGCTCGACTCATTCGTGCCCAGACGTTGCAGTTAAAAGATCAGGAATTCGTCTTAGCTGCTAGAACGTTAGGCGAGTCGAGCATCAAAATTGCCTTTAAACATTTGATCCCTAATCTGAGTTCAACGATTATCATTCAAACGATGTTCACCATTCCGACAGCGATCTTCTTTGAAGCTTTCCTGAGTTATATCGGGATCGGGCTGCCAGCACCGACTGCTAGTCTTGGGACCTTGCTGTCAGATGGTCAAAAGAATCTGCAAGTGCTGCCGTATCAGCTGTTATATCCGGCGATCGTGATTGTCATTCTGATGCTGGCCTTCAACTTGCTGGCTGATGGTTTGCGCGATGCCTTTGATCCGCGCAGTGAACATTAGGAGGTGGCAAAATGAGTAAAATTCTAGAAGTAAAAGATTTACAGATTGACTTTGCCACCTATGCCGGCCCTGTCCACGCCATCCGCAATGTCAATTTTGACCTTAACAAAGGTGAGACACTGGCCATTGTTGGTGAGTCTGGTTCTGGTAAATCCGTTACCGTGCGAACGGTGATGGGTTTGTTAGCCCCAAATGCGAAAATTACGCATGGCGAAGTGCTGTTTAACGGCGAGGACATTCTCAAAAAGTCCGAGAAACAGCTCAATGCAATGCGTGGCAATGATGTCGCCATGATTTTCCAAGACCCGATGACCTCACTGGATCCAACTATGACCATTGGGAAACAAGTGGCAGAGCCGTTACTGTTGCATAGTAAAATCAGTAAAGCAGATGCGCTCAAGGAAGCGGAACGCGTGTTGGATTTGGTTGGCATCAAGGATGCTGGCGGTCGCTTAAAGGACTATCCACATCAGTTCTCTGGTGGGCAGCGTCAGCGGATTGTCATTGCCATTGCAATCATCAATCACCCGCAGATTCTGCTGGCTGATGAACCAACAACTGCTTTGGACGTGACGATTCAGGCACAAATTATTCATCTGTTGAAAGAGATTCAGTCGAAGATCGACACCTCAATCATTTTCATCACCCATGACCTTGGCGTAGTTGCTGGGATTGCCGATCGTGTTGCGGTTATGTATGCTGGCAAGATTGTTGAGTATGGTACGGTTGATGAAATCTTTTACAATGCCCAGCATCCGTATACGTGGGGGTTGCTTGAAGCCATGCCGACACTTGAAACCAAGAGTGATCGACTGTACGCCATTCCTGGGACACCACCGGACTTGCTTGATCCGCCAAAAGGTGACGCCTTCGCACCGCGGAATCCATACGCGATGGCGATTGACCTCGAGCAGGAACCGCCATTCTTCAAGATCTCACCGACCCATTCGGCGGCAACGTGGCTATTAGCACCAGGCGCACCGAAAGTGGAATTACCGCCAGAAATTGCGCGGCGACATGCCTTATGGGCAAGTAAACATCAAGATGAAAAGGTGGTGAACTAACGTGGTCGACAAAAAAGACAAAAAGGTTCTTGTGTCCGTCAAGCACTTGGTTCAAACCTTCAATGCTGGGAAAAAAGACCAAGTGAAAGCCATTCAGGATATCTCGTTTGATATTTATGAGGGCGAAACATTGGGCTTGGTTGGTGAATCTGGTTCTGGTAAAACCACTACTGGTCGGGCGATCATTCGCTTGTACGACCCAACCAGCGGCGAGATTTTGTACAATGGCAAGGACATTGCCAAACTGAAAAATGGCTCCAAACAGATGCTGGCTTTCCGCCGGGCCACGCAGATGATTTTTCAGGATCCTTATGCGTCCTTAAATCCGCGGATGAAAGTCAAAGACATCATCGCGGAAGGCATTGATATTCATCATTTGGCCAAAAACAACGCTGATCGCGATCATCAAGTTGAGCAGTTGTTGGAAGAAGTCGGTTTAAACGCCGATCACGCAACTCGCTATCCCCATGAGTTCTCCGGTGGTCAGCGCCAGCGGATCGGGATTGCCCGTGCATTGGCCGTACAGCCTAAGTTCATTATCGCCGATGAACCGATCAGCGCGCTGGACGTTTCCATTCAGGCGCAGGTCGTCAACCTGCTGAAGGACATTCAGGATCGCCAAGGGTTGACGTACCTGTTCATTGCGCATGATTTATCGATGGTCAAGTATATCTCAGACCGTATCGCTGTTATGCATTATGGACGGTTGGTTGAATTGGCAACGGCGGATGAAGTTTATAGTCATCCGTTGCACCCTTACACCAAGAGTTTACTCTCAGCGATTCCGGTACCTGATCCAGATGTTGAGCGTAGACGTGTGCCGCTGCCGTATGACGCCAGCAAGGTCGAAGGCGACAACAAGAAACGTAAAATGGTTGAAGTTTATCCTGAACATTACATTTTTGCCGCTGATGACGAAGTTGCGGCTTATAAAGCTGAAGCCGAAGCGGATCATCAAGGGGTTAAAGCTGCCCAGTAAACGCCTACTGAGCGCTGTGCTTCAATGATCGCGTAAGAATGCCGAACATGTGAAACTTGCATGTTCGGCTTTTTGCGTACAAATGTCTTACCCACACATTTCTAGACGAGTAAGCACATTCTTGTCGTTGATGTCGTCAAAATGCTGACGTAATAGGCATAATCGTTACAGTTTTGGTTAAGTCGGGCTGAACTTTTCTGATTATTGCCGCTAATTTGGTGCGCTTCTGCTACACTATGGTCAAAGACAGAACGTTCGTCAGACCGGTTGCTGGCCTGATGAACGTGTTTATAAGGAGCGTGCAGGAGATGACCAAGTTTTACTTTGTGCGGCATGGACAGACGGAAACGAATTTGGCGCGGCGATTTAACGGTGGACGAACCGATACGCCGTTGACAGCGAGTGGCCGCGATGGTGCGATCGCAGTTGGACGCTTTTTGGCGACGACTGGTTTTGCGGGCATCTATGCCAGTCCGATGCCGCGGGCGCAAACAACGGCTGAATTAATTGTGGCCCAAAGCCGAGTCGTTCAACCGCCGATTGTGACGGATCGTGATTTGCGCGAGGTAGATTTAGGCAAATGGGATGGTCAGCCGCTCGCCTCAGTGCAAGATGATCCTGAGATCAATCATTATTATCATAACTTGACGGCGTTTGATAACCAGCGTATCGGTGCAGAATCATTTGCCCATGCGTTAAAACGTGGACGGCGGGCAATCAATCGGATTTATGATGCCCATCCAGACGGCAAAGTGCTCGTTGTGGCGCACGGTTTAATCGGCATGCTGTTATTAAGCACATACCTCGGTGCCGATCTCGATTCTGCGCGTGATGCGATGCGCATTCCGCCGAATAATAGTATCAGTGAATTGGATACCTCGGATGGCGAACAGTTCACACGTGGCAGCTTATGGGCCTTTGTGCCAGCAACCGCGGAAAGTAAATAACAATGCTGAATAAATTGGCATTGTTTTTTTATTGTGTATTTTTTAATTAATTAAGCTGATTTTTGGCAGTTCCTCATTGCGAGCGTTTACAATAGTTATAGAGCAAGAATTGGTGAGTTGATGTGGGGGATCAGTGCGGTTATGTTCTGTGAGAATAGGCCATCTTTAGATTATTAAATAATATTATAAAATCTTTTGATAGCCCGGCGTTTCATCTAATGTTAAAGCATAACGCCGCACATTAAAGGTGGGGGAAACCATGTTAGACAATATCGGGAAATTGGTGCACCAACAGCGCCGCAGTTTGAACTTGACGATTGAGAAGTTGGCGGAGCGATCCGGCGTCTCGATCAGTCTGATTTCGCGAATGGAGCGTGGAGACGTCAACAATATCAGCATAAAAAAATTGACCGACATTGCGCGGGCTTTAAATATGCAGGTAGGCGACTTCTTCATTGCTCCGGAAATGAGCGATATTAGCACATTAGCGGTGGTGAAATACTTAACCCACTTACCAGAGAAAGAACGGGCGCGTGTTTCCGAGGTACTCATGCAGGTGATTAACCTGTAAGTACCACCTTTTTAGAACAGTCTGTCACTTGAGGCTGTTCTTTTTTGATATCAAAAATGTCAGAATGACCTTAAAAGGATGGCGCAACCCGTTGTCAGTCAGCTGGTAAAACGCGTATACTAAATGCACTGATTTTAGACAATGAGCGCGAACTGGCACGGTTAGCTTGGTTTGACAAAGTGGCACTGGATAGTTGATCAAGTATTGGTTCGGCTAACAGGCTTTCTTCACAATAACCGACCGCCATCTGGAGAACGCATTTCAAAAGAAGGAGAATGATCGACATGACATTTGAAGCAATTTTACCGTCCCTTAAAGCCGGCAAGAAGGCCGTTCGCACCGGCTGGGAAGGTACTGAGTTGTATGTGCAACTAGTTCCGGAAGGCAAATTCGAAGGCGACACTTTGAATCCGTATTTTTTGATCAAAACTGCCGACGAAGCTTTCAGTCTCTGGTCACCGACTGACTGTGACATTTTGGCTGAAGATTGGCAGCTTGTGAACGCATGACGCATTTCGACTTCACCGACAAGACCGTCATCATCACCGGCGCGGCTTCTGGTATCGGTGCGGCGCAGGCGGCGGCTTTTCAGGCGGCTGGTGCCACTGTGGTAGGAATTGACCTCCAACCAATTAGCAACCTCATAGACGCCATTCAGGCCGATGTGAGCGATCCTGCCACGGCAGCAGCGATTGCGGCTCAATATCAGCCAGATATTGTCTGCAATACGGCGGGCGTGTTGGATGGTTATCAAACTGTGACCGATACGGCGCTCTCGGCATGGCAGCACATTCTCGATGTCGATCTCACCAGTCAGTTCTTAATGATCAAGGCGCTGCTGCCGGGGATGCTGGCTCGCGGCCACGGCGTTTTCATCAATATGAGTTCCATCGCTGGCTTAGTCGGAGGTGGTGGTGGCGTGGCGTATACCGCCGCTAAGCACGCCGTCATCGGCCTCACCAAGCAATTAGACCTCGATTACGCTGCCCAAGGTATTCGCGCCAACGCGCTCGCACCAGGCGCTATCAACACGCCCATGAACGTCGCTGATTTTGCCGGCGACGGGAAAATGGCTGCCTGGGTAGCGCGCGAAACCCCAGCCAAACGCTGGGCCAAGCCCGAGGAAGTCGCGCAATTATCCTTGTTTCTGGCCAGCGATGCTGCTGATTATATTCATGGAACCGTGATTCCCATTGACGGCGGCTGGCTCGAAAAGTAAACTTAATGCATTGCAACACCAAAACTGAAAACGGAAGGCAATCCTTCCACGACGATACTTACTTTCCTTTGATCGTCGTTACTACTGGCATAGCCACAAAGGAGAACAAACATGCAAACAACTTCAACCACCCATCGTTCAATCGTCAGTCTCGCCAAAACCGCCATGATCACGGCCATTTACGTCGTGATGACCCTCATGCTCAGTCCACTCAGCTTCGGGGTCGTACAAGTTCGGTTCTCCGAGATGCTCAACTACACGGCACTCTTCAACCGCCGTTATGTCTGGGCCGTCACGCTGGGTGTTTTTTTGGCCAATTTAACCTCGCCAACCGCACTCCTCGATGTCCCAATCGGCACCCTCGGCACGCTCGTCTTCATCATCATCAGCCGCTGGTTAGCCAAACTCGTCCAGCCAAAATGGGCTAAATTCACCATCATGGGCATCCTTTTCGCCTTATCCATGTTCACCATTGCCGGCGAACTGACCATCCTCACAAAAGTCCCATTCTGGCCAACCTACGCTACCATCGCGCTTGGCGAAGCAATCTCGATGGCCGTTGGTGGCGTTGTGATGATGATTTTGACCCGGTTTGTGGATTTGGATAAGTAAGCGATAAGGCTATTGAAAGAGGCTCCTATAGAAGAAGCGCTTACTAGCAGGAAAGGTTTCGCTGAAGCTTTTCGATCTGGCAGAAGGGCAAGCAGGTTTGATTGCTGTGGTCAAAAGTTGTCGCAGGGGTTAGGTTTCCGATGCACCTGGTTTTGGTCAAACATTGGTTAAATACAAAAAGACATCGAGGCAATGGTCTCGATGTCTTTTTAAATGGAAGGGATACACCCTGAATTTTTTTTTAGCAAGATGCTGATCCTAGGTAATGAGTTTTTTTCGTTGTTACTTTTTTAATGTCTGCATGACATCCTTAGCAATCAACGTGTAGTAATGGGGTCGGCCAGCGTCGTTCGGATGGACACCGTCATCAGCAAACCAGTCGTCATTGCCACCTGCCAGATAATACCAATCCACCACATGCAGATTGGCATGGGTTTTCGCTGCTGCATGAATCAACTTGTTAACCGGATCAATCCACGCCTTTCCGGGAGCATACGCGGTCACCCAGAAGACCTGGCGCTCAGTCCCAAGCTGATCCAGAATCCCGTTAATGTCGGCCTCTGTCATCGGTCCGTTCGTACCCAAACTGATCACAACCGTGTTAGCTAACTTACCACTAGACTTCAGCTGACTAATAATCGCAGGTGCTGCCTGCACCTGCCGGCCAACCTCAGCATCAATCGACATCTCCGGAAAAAGCACCTTCAAATATGCCGAACTCCCCAGCATAATCGAATCGCCAATCGCCGACACCGGCAAAGTTTTGGCCGCATTAATCTCGCTGTCAGTCAAGCCATAAAGCCGATACTGATTCAGCACCTTTTCCTTCTTCACCTTCGCCTTAGAATCCTTCTGAATCCGCTGACGCGTCGATTGGTTAACCGCAATCGCCTGCTCAGACTGATAATGCTTGACGTAGAAAAACCCCGCGACACCAGCAATTGCCAATCCCAACGCGATACTTAATAGCCAGTCACGTAGACGTAGCTTGTTTTTTTTCATGATTTAGTGAACCCCCAAAAGTTGCATTGCTTATATTTTAAACTAAAAATCAGGTTAGTCTGGTTACAAGTTAGGGTCATTCTGACGGGTTTATAGGAAATTGTAAAGAGACTGTAATAAATCCGCTTTTGCAGTTAACAACAACGTCAAAAGGGGGCTCTTTCGACTTACAACACCGACAATAGAAGCATTAGAACGGGTTAATTAACCAACCATGGGTAGACTTGATTACACAAGCTAGGGTATTATGCTTTGGAGTAGCATTATCAGCACTTCTAATTTTTAGTTGCGGGCTGCACTGCTTGCAGTCCGTATTTTAGTTAGTTTCAACAAATCAAGGGATTAGGTGGGGAAAGAGTTAATGAACGAACAAATCGACCTTTCACAGCTGTGGAACGTGATTAAGCGTAGCTTTATTGCAATGATCTTACTGGGAATTTTGGGGATGGGAATAGCCTATTTTGGATCAAAGACGTTTATTGCACCAAAATACGCTGCATCAACTTCGATGTTAGTCAATCGCAAACAAGACACTAATCCGAACATGCAGCTGAACGCGCAGCAGGCAGATATTCAAATTATCAATACATATAAGGACATTATTACACGTCCGGTTATTTTACGTGCGGTTGCCGATGATTTGACAAGTCCTCATCGTGTGGTTGCAAAAAAAGGCACAAAGGCTGTTTATGGAACGCGTTACAACGCTACCACTGGAATTCAGGAGAGATATGTTGTTAAAGCGGCAGAACCTGCACAATATAAATTAAAACCTGCAAAGTATTCAAATATCACTGAAGCTGACCTAGGTAAAATGGTATCAGTCTCAAATGCTCAAAACTCGCAAGTGTTTTCTGTAAACGTACGAGACACGAATCCCGTAAGAGCACGGGATGTGGCAAATGAAATCGCACAAGTGTTCAAAGACAAGATTGCAACGATCATGAGTGTGTCAAACGTGTCAGTTGTTTCTAAAGCAACAGCAAACCCGAGTCCTGTTTCACCGCGTTTAAAACTTATGTCGATTATTGGCCTAATTCTAGGCGTGCTAGTTGCTCTATTATGGGGACTAATTCGTGAACTAACGGATAGGACAATTAAAGATATGGATTATATTACTAATGATTTAAGACTGGTTAACCTAGGGATTGTTAACTATGTTCAAAAGATGAGTGATTTGGACGAAGCAATTGAAAAATCACGGGATCATTCAGACAGTAAATCAAATAACACAGAAAATGTTGATAGACTTGGCTATCCACAACGAAGCCGTCGGCGTATTTAGAAATTAGATGAGGGGTTAACATAAAATGAGATGGTCATTTGATCGGATTTTGCCGGGACACAAAGAAGACAAAGAATCACAAAAAAATGGTGTCATGTTGGTGACTTTTGCTGAACCTAAGCATGTTGTTTCTGAGCAGTTTAGGACAGTTCGAACCAATATTGAGTTTGCCGGAGCCGCTTTAGATAAATGTCAAGTAGTTATGTTCACATCTTCAGCGATGTCTGAGGGAAAATCAACTGTATCTGCTAATGTTGCCGTCACTTGGGCTCAGGCAGGTAAGAAGGTTCTGTTAATTGATGCAGACCTCAGGCGGCCAACGGTTCACGCTACTTTTCGCACACTTAATATTGATGGGGTTACAACGGTTTTGACTGGTAAGAGTAAGGCAAGCGAAGTAACCGAGAGCACATTTGTTAATAACTTAAGCATCATTACATCAGGACCGGTGCCACCCAACCCTTCAGAGTTATTAAATTCAAAGCGTATGGGTCTTCTCTTGGATTGGGCAAGAGAAAACTACGATATCATTGTGTTAGATGCTCCGCCTGTTCTTGCAGTCTCAGATGTTCAAGTATTGGTACCCAAAACTGATGGAGTTGTCGTTGTAGTTAACATGGGCAAGACATTAAAGGGTGATTTACAAAGAACTGTCGAAGTTTTGAAGCTTGCCAAGGCAAAAATTCTTGGTTCGGTTGAGCGCGTTAACGCGAAACATGGGGATCGTGGATATGGATATGGATATGGGTATGGAGAATCTTGAATCAAAAACTATGCTTATGATCGTGCGTGGATAAGAGTCTTCAGGAATGGTTATGCACAATGCGCACTATGATCTTTCTGAAACTCGGTATGGGCTACCATGCACACTTCCTAATAAAAGCCGTGCCAGTGTCAAGTTCCAATTATTAATGTGGAGGAAAAAATGGTAGATGTGTTTATTGTTGGGTCAAAAGGTATTCCGGCGCAGTATGGTGGCTATGAGACTTTTGTCGATAAGCTTACAGAGAACCGTTGTAACATGGATATTAAATATCATGTGGCTTGTAAGGTTCGCAGAGACGATCACTCGGTTAAGCGCTTTTCATATAATCACGCAGATTGTTTTAACGTGACTGTTCCCAAAATTGGAGCGGCTGAGGCTATTTATTATGATCTCGCTGCAATTAACGAGAGTATTGCCTATATTAAAAAAAATAAAATAGAAGCTCCGATTCTATATATTCTTGCGTGTAGAATAGGACCTTTTATGTCACTAGTCACTAAACGCTTCCACTCCCTTGGCGGGAAAGTTTATATTAATCCAGATGGTCATGAATGGAAGAGAGCAAAATGGTCAGCTCCTGTTAGAGAATACTGGAAGCAGTCTGAAAGAATGATGGTTAAAAGAGCTGATTTGATTGTCTGCGATAGTAAAAATATTGAATTATATATTCGAAACACTTATCGCTCTTATCGTCCTCAAACTACCTTTATTGCATATGGTGCTGATCTTCCTCGAACATTCAAGACCAGCGATAAGACAGATTTAGTGGAATGGTTAAAAGACCATAATTTAAAAGAACGTGATTTTTATTTAGTTGTCGGACGTTTTGTGCCAGAAAATAACTTAAAGACGATTATCACTGAATTTATGAAATCCGATACTGAAAAAGAATTAGTAATCATATCAAATGTTGAGCAAAACAAGTTCTATAAACAGCTGCTTTTGGAAACTAAGTTTGATCAAGATTCACGTATTCGATTTGTTGGCACAGTCTATAATAAGGGGCTTTTGACATTGATTCGAAGTGTTGCGGCCGGCTATATTCACGGACACTCTGTTGGGGGAACAAACCCGTCCTTATTGGAAGCACTTGCGGCAACTGACGTTAATCTTTTGTTTGACGTCGGATTTAATAAAGAGGTTGCAGAAAAAAGTGCCATTTATTGGTCACTTAAATCTGGATCCTTGTCAGCTAAGATCCATCAGGTGGACAGTATGGATTCAAAGAAAATTAAAATTCTAGGTAAAGAATCTACGGATGTTATAAGAGAACGGTATTCGTGGCTTTATATTGTAAAGGAATACGAAAAACTTTTCACAACTCATAGAGGGACAGAATAGTATGCGAGTTCTTCATTATTTTTTGGGATGGCCACCGGCACGATCAGGCGGACTGACGCAATATGCAGTAGACTTAATGCATGCCGAAGCAAACAAAGGAACTGAAGTATACGCATTATTTCCAGCTTATAATTTCTTCCGCAACTTTTGTCCGCTGTCAGACCTCAAAAATAAATATGATTCCAAGGTTATCACCTTTTCTCTGAATAATTCTGAACCGTTGCCTTTGAAGGGATCAATAAGTTCGCCTAAAGATTTTATGAAGCCTGGTAACATAATTGCGTATCTTAATTTTTTGAAAGACCTTCATCCTGAGATTTTTCATATTCATACTATCATGGGATTGCCGCGTGAGTTTTTGTTAGCATGTAAACAACTGGGCATTAAAATCGTTTTTACCACACACGACTATTTTGGCATCTCACCCAACCCAAAGTTTATATTTGATGGTAAGGACTTTTCTTGCAAAAATTCGACCGAAACATGGCTTGCTTGCAGTACTGATTCTGCTTCAGTTACAAAATTAAGGCTTTACCAAAATCCACTTTATCCATTTGTGAAGAGCACATTAAGGACATTTAAAAGAATTTTGCAAAAAGATAATATTGCAGAAAAAGATTTTACGCATAAATCTGGCAACAATAATTTTCATAATGAGGATTTGAAATCTTTTCAAGTACTCAGGAACTACTATCTAGATATGCTTAAACTGATTGATCATTATATTTTTAACAGTTTTGTGACCAAAGACGTTTACCTCAAAAACCTTAACTTTAACCCCACTTTTGACGTTGTTCCTGTAACGACCGCAGAAGTCAAATTGCCAAAGAAACGAATAGTTTTGCCAATGTACACCTCTAGAAATATACTTAAAATTGGTTATATTGGCCCATATACGAAGGAAAAAGGATTTGACTTATTAGTGGATGTTGTTCAAAAAATTCCCAAATCAAGAGTCAAACTGCACATATGGGGAGATTCTTCATTTACGGGAGTGTCTTCGGGGAATATTTTCAACCATGGCCGATTTGAACATAAAACAATATCAGATGTTTTCCGAACATTCGACTTATTAGTGATACCAAGCGTGTGGAAAGAAACGTTTGGATTGACGGCGCTTGAGGCAATTGCTAATCACACTCCAGTAGTTATCAGTTCAAAAGCAGGGAGTTCGATGTTGGTAAAACAACTTTTCACGTTTGAGCCCACAAAAGATGGATTAAGTCAATGGTTTGTTGATTATTGTAACCGAGCCATTCCAAATGAACAGTTTATACAGGTGAGTCAATCGTTAACGTCGATGAGTGAACAGGCAGAAGCAATCCAGACCGTATACTGGAAAGTTTTAGAAAAGTAGAGAAAGGGGGGGAATCGATAATGGCAAATCAAACTGTTGTGTTGACGGTGACATATGGAAAAAGAGCAGACTATGTTTCAAAAATGGCTCAAAAGTTAAAGGAAGACACAAATGTTTCTAAAATTGTTGTTGTCGATAATGGGTCGGACAACAGTCTTGAATTGGATGAATTAGCGAAGCAGTTTGGCTCACTGATCACAATAATTCATTCCGAGGAGAATAACGGGTCTGCTGCGGGTTTTGCTAGAGGATTACAGTATATTTTTGAGAATTTGAAGAAGGCTGATTATATTTGGCTACTCGATGACGATAACCTGCCCTCAAGCGAGTGCCTTAGCATTTTATTGAGGCAATATCGCAGCTGCCAAATTGAGAAGGGAATATTCGCAGCGTTTAGAGAGGATCGTAAGGAATTACTTGCAAGTGGTGGAAGTCATTATATTCCAAATTCCTTTTTTGGATTTGATTTAAAAACAAAACTACTCTTTAATAAGAAAGATATTCAAAAAGAATCTGAAGAAAAATTGCTTGCATGTGATACTGTTCCTTACGGTGGTCTCCTATTGCCCATGAGTATAGCAAAATCAAATGGATTGCCAAATACGAACTATGTTCTTTACAATGACGACAATGATTATACCTATCGGCTTACAAAACAGGGATATCAACTAAACGTTTGTGTTGACGCTTTGATACATGATTTAGAAAGCTCTTGGTATAGACGTGAGCAAGTCCCAATGTTTCAAGGTATTTTTAAGACGAAAATGTTACGCAATGCTGTTTACACAATTAGGAACAGAACATATTTCGAAAAAAATAACATTGTAACTAACGATACTGTATACAACCTTAACATCTTGATATACCTAATCTATGTTTTTTTGTTCTACATGCCAAAAACCCGAAATGGCTGGGTTCGCTTTGTTCTGGTCACAAGAATGATAAAACAAGGGTTATGTGGACAACTTGGGCCCATAAAAAACACTAAATACGAATACGCGGTGAAATGATGTCAGTTAGGTTAATTTCTAGAAGTACAAAAATTAAGTTTATCTTCCCTTTGATTTTAGGATTTTTTTTGTCATTTTTTAATCGAAAGAAACATCTTGGGCCAAACACTCCTTTAGTCTTAGTAGGGGGACATTTGGGAAAAGAATTTGATGATAATGCCAAAGCCATGTATTTGTATTTAGCATTGAAGACAGATGTAAACGTCTATTGGATGCAAGCAAAAGATTCAAAATATAAGATAAAAGAAATTGAAAATCCAAAGATTTCAACAATCGGCAGTATAGAGAGTTACAGACTTTACTTCAGTTCGAGATTTGTTTTCTTTACACATTCAAATTCAACTGATATTGCACCTTTAGCTGATCATTTTATGATTCATAGACCCTTTGAGGTATATATTAGTCATGGAATAGAAGCGCTTAAGGGACCAATTAAGGGCGGTAGAGTTGAGGCTGATTTATTTACGGCTGTATCGCCATTTGAAAAGAAAATTAAGGTTGAAGATTGGAAGTTACCAAGCAGAAATGTAAAGGTGACTGGTATGGCGAGATTTGATGCTTATTGGCCATCTTCTGATAAGAAAGTTCGCCGAATCCTCTATTTGCCGACCTGGCGAGAATGGGATCTCGGATCTGACGGCAAAGGTTGGGAAGAATCTGAAACATACAAACATCTCCTCCAGCTTTTTGATGATCAACAGTTACTAACGTTGTTAGCAGAAAATCAAGCCAAACTGATTTTCCACCCGCATCCTTTCATGAACGGGACGATGGGGATATTTAAACAAAGATCGAATAATTATATCAAGTTCGATTCATCGACGCCAATTAGTCAAGAAATAATGGACTGTGATGCCCTCATAACTGATTACTCCAGTGTTGCGATTGATTTTCTGTATCTTGATAAGCCATTAATATTTTATCAATTTGATCAAAGTGAGTTTTTGAAACGCAGAGGAGCATATCTTGATTATAAGACGGAATTATTTGGTCCAGTTGTTTATAACGAGGCTGCCGTTCGAGAGGAAGTTCAGAAGCTATTAGAAGGAGATTTTGAATCAAAAAGGGATTCAAAAATCAGTAAAAAATTATTTGCTTTTAGAGATCATGAAAACTGTAAGCGAATATGGCTGACTGCTATTAAAGAGGGGCGAATCAGACATCAAAGCAAGAGAGGGGGGTAATTAAGTGATTAAGGTAATAGTTGCTTTCATTGGAGTCGCGTTAATTTTTTTCAGTGTGTATTACTTTTTTAATCCTCGTCGCGAATTCAAACCTCTTTACTTTGCTGTTGTACTCTTTGCTATCTCATTTAGTATAGCTTTATCCCATCAGACCTATAGGATTGTTGGTGAGGATCTAACACTCTACATTCATTTTTATACCATTGTAATTTTTACATTGCTACTTTTTCACATTAGACCTACAATGCTTAAACCATCAGTTGATTGGGTTTTCTTTATACCACTGGGAATACAGGCGATAATCTCTTGGCGAACTGGGTTAATTGTAAGCTTGCCAGATTTTTTAAGACTAGGTTTGAATTATGCAACGATCGGCATGATTATGGCTATTGCGAAAAGCGCTCCCAAATTCTCATTAAGAACTTTTTTCAAGATCTTCAATTATCTCGCTATTTTTAATGGCATTTTGTCTGTGGCCCAAATCATTACAAAAAAGTCATTACTGTTAGGAAATGCGGATAGTTCAATTTTATATACTGAGGGTATCGTAGATACTTTCAGGGCAGTCGGAATTGCAGGATCAAATAATTCCGCTGGTAATTTGGCTTGTCTTTTATTTGTCATCTGTTTATACAATTTAAGAGATAAATTTGGTTGGCTTCCCCTTTCAGGCGTTGTAATGTCTATAGTGGCGGCGTTACTTGCACAAACAAGAATTGCTTTTGTTGGTATGGCTATAGCTGCATTTATTTGGTTTTTTAGTTATGAAACGTATTCCCGCAATGCTCTTCTAACGAAGTATATAATGGGTATTCTTTTCGTTTTAGGCGCTATGTTTGTCTTGGGTATCGAATTTGATAAAATAATACAAGTTTTCTTTTCAGATAGAGGAAGTACACAGGACGCTCGCTTTAGCCAGTATGTAAATGCATGGGACTTCGGGCTTAAGTTACATCCGTTTTTAGGAATAGGTATGGGACAGTGGAGAAGCTACCTTTATAATTTCACCAGTATTGTTGATATTCCCATACATTCCCAGTACTTTGCCGTGTTAATCGAGAATGGTATTTTTGCTTTTGCGGGTTTTGTTCTTTTCAATTTTAGTTTGGCTAAGAAAGCATTTCAAACTGATAAGGATAACAGGACACTCAGAAGTTTTGTGGTGGCTTTTTTCATAGCAAATTTTGTGGTTGCAAACTTCAATCCAAATCAGATATATACCGTAAACATCGTCATATACTATTTGGTGATTTGTCTAATTGCTTATTATAAAAAGCGACCACTGTCAGAGTTTAACTTGGGTAGCAAAAAAAATTAGTTCTAGCCTTGTTTAAACGCCAGAACTAGGAGTCAGAAATGAAAATAAGAAAAATATTACGTGACTTTTCGTACAGTATTTCGTCAAACCTAATATCATTAGCTGTCTCGACTTTGGTTGTGTTGATTGTCCCAAAGTTTATAGGGGTTACCGAATATGGGTATTGGCAACTGTACATTTTTTACACAAATTATGTTGGAGTCCTTCACTTCGGTTGGCTGGATGGTATCTATTTGCGGTATGGAGGATATCATTATAGAGATTTAGACAGACCAACATTTTTTTCTCAATTCATTCAATTCTTAATATTTGAATTGTTTTTTTGCTTGATCCTTGTGAGTGTTGGGCTCAGTTCAAATTCTCCAGAGAATCAATATATTATCGTGTCAACTGCTTTTGCAATGGTCCTAATCAATTTGATGCAGTTCTTTTTGTATATTCTGCAAGATACCAATAGAATTAGAGAATACGCAATAGTGACTACGATAGGTAGGATTCTGTATTTTGTAGGGGTTCTCTTTTGTCTTGTTGTTGGAATAAAATCATTTCAAGAGTATATTGTTGCAGATCTAATCGGCCGTGCAATTGCTTTATTATATGCAATCTACACTTGCCGAGAAATCGTTTTTTTGAAGCTTACTTATTTTAACGCGTCACTAAAAGAAACTTGGCTCAATCTAAGCGTCGGGGTTAAGTTATTAATAGCAAACTTTGCTAGTAACCTAATAATTGGTGTTGTGCGTTATGGAATTCAGCTACACTGGGGGGTTAGGGTTTTCGGAAAAGTTTCATTAACATTGAATATATCTAGTTTTTTGATGACTTTTATTAGCGCCATCAGTTTGGTTCTATATCCAGTCCTCCGTCGTATGAATGAAGAACGATTACGTAAAGTATATAGTGTGATAAAAACATTACTTATTTTCGTTCTTTTGCTTGGCTTATTCGTCTACTACCCCTTAAATTGGATATTACCGATATGGTTGCCGAAATACGGCGAAGCTTTAAAATACATGGCAATACTTTTTCCAATGTGTGTCTACAGCGGCAAATTCTCTCTCTTAATCGTGACATTTATGAAAACTTATCGACTCGAACGTAAACTCCTCATTGTCAATTTACTTATTTTAGCTTTGAGTTTAGTTTTGACTATGTTTAATGTCTTTATTCTAAAAAATCTGACATTAACAATGGTCTCAATGATAGTGATTCTTTGGTTTCAGAGTACTCTTGGTGAAGTTGTTCTTGAAAGGAGCATAGGGATTAAGAGGAGCCATGGCCTTTTACTGGAGACTATAGTGGTAGCACTCTTCATGGCAGGAAATTACCTAATTGGCGGATTAGGATCCCTTTTAGGGTATTTAGTTGTTGTAATAGTCTATTTCAAGTTAAACCAAAGAAAGATTGTAAAGGGTGTACGGGTGTTAATGAACCATTAAATAGATTATTATGTAGAACTTTTCTTTTTTCATGAATTCTTATTTTAAAATAAATTGAGTTTCTAAATCTTGTGACTTAGCAAAGCCACAGATAAGTTAAGGAATAACAAGACACAAGAATAATAATGAAAATTTAATTATAAAAAAGGGAAAAGCTCTCCAGCTCCGGACAATGCTTTTCAATTGTGATTGAATGTGCAAATAGTAGGTCTTTACGACCATTGTCTATGTTTTAAAAGAGGAGTAAAGTTGAAAAATATTTCAAAGGATTTAACCAAGTTATCCAAATTTCAAATATTGATTGCTGCAGGTATAAAGGTGCTTAGGGGAGTCGGTACTAAACCGTTTCTTCAACAATCTCATGGTATACTTTTTGTTGGTAAGCACGTTCATATTTCGAATCGACAATTAATCTCGGTCGATAGTAAGGTCAAATTTGAAGACTATTCAGAGATTCAAGGCCTGTCACAGCATGGTGTTCATTTTGGCGAAGCGAGCACTATTGGCCGTGCTGTACAAATTCGACCTTCTAGTTATTATGGGGTTGGACATATTGGTTATGGTTTTCAAATTGGGAGTAACAGCTCTATTGGTCCCGGAGGGTTCATCGGTTGTGCAGGCAAGGTATTAATTGGCGACAATGTGATGATTGGCCCAAATGTTACTATTATTGCCGAGAACCATAATTTCGACAGAAAAGATGAATCGATAAAGAAACAAGGAGTTCATCAAGAAGGAATTGTTATTGAAGACAATGTTTGGATTGGTGCTAACGTTACTGTCTTAGATGGCGTAACGATTTCAACTGGGACAGTTATTGGTGCAGGCGCTATTGTTACCAAAGATGTCCCAGCCGATAGTATTCTGATAGATAAACTGACACCGCGGGTGAAGCCAAGGATAAGATAGGTATTCAAGAATGATTCTTCGAGAACTAGACAATGAAAGACATTTTTATTTGGAATTTTTTGACATCTTAATATTAGGCAAATTATTTGAACATTAATAGATTAAACATCTGATTTAAATTTTATCGGAACAAAAAAATTAGCTTTTTAGGTTAGCCCTTTAAAAACATTCGTAAAGAACGCAAGTTTGTTTAATAGCAAGTCTTTGACAACAAATTTGGGTTGATCCTGCATTAGGAATGTTATAAGATTGCATGAAACAGGTATTTTGGGGGCAACATTTCCTTAGATGATAATATTGGAGGGGTAAATTTGGAGACAGCATCTGACCACAGAAGAGTTCATGTCGAGCAGGTTAATCTTGGTGGATTGACGCCAAGATATTTAATTACAAAGCGTTGTTTCGACTTTACGGCCAGTCTAGTCGGGCTGATTTTACTGAGTGGACTGTTTTTAGTTCTTGCTGTATTGATCAAGATAGATGATCCTCATGGGCAAGTTTTTTATTCGCAAACACGTTTAGGAAAAGATGGTCGACTTTTTCAGATGTGGAAATTTCGGTCTATGGTGACCGGTGCGGATAGAATGGTTGATAAGTTACTTAAAAAAAATGACGTTGAAGGCGCCATGTTTAAAATTAAAGATGATCCTAGAATTACACGTGTGGGGCGTGTCATTCGTAAGTATAGTCTTGATGAATTACCTCAACTTTACAATGTATTGCGCGGAGATATGAGCCTTGTGGGGCCGAGGCCGCCTCTGCCACGGGAAGTTGTTAAGTATACGGACTATGATCGTCAACGTTTGACCGTTGTTCCCGGGGTTACCGGTTTATGGCAAATTTCAGGGCGTAATGATCTTGGCTTCTCAGAGATGGTGGCTTTGGATATTCATTACATTAACAATGCATGTATACCTGAGGATCTTAAGATTTTATTCAAAACAGTTCTTGTAGTCATTCATCCAACAGGGGCGTATTAGCATGATTATTTTATTCTGACATAAGATTTTGCTTATAATTAATATAGCTATTAACTCAACTAACAAAAAAATAGGGAATGATTTGGAAAACTTCTTTCCAAAATCATTCCTTGTTTTTTTGGTTCTACGTCAACTGGTGTTGAAGAATAAATTTATCATTTGAGGCGGTTCTCCATTTGGGG